>Ga0272448_1000852_pt1 | contig 43798 bp, 38 predicted proteins | sample YNPCB0191_FD_202220 | JGI IMG/M metagenome (GOLD analysis project Ga0272448, IMG submission 202220) | Hot spring sediment microbial communities from Yellowstone National Park, WY, United States - YNP-CB-019-1 | ecosystem: Environmental > Aquatic > Thermal springs > Hot (42-90C) > Sediment... | reverse complement strand
AAAGTGGCTCTGGTCGCCTGTATGCGGAAGTTGTTAACGATTTTGAACGCTCTTCTGCGCAAGCAGCAGCGGTGGAATCCGGCTTCCGCCGCATACTAGACCCGCTTGACAAACAACACGGTTGCTTCGTGGTAGGTAATTACCCTTTGTGAGTACTTTGTGTCCTTTGTGGTAGGTAATTACCAGTCACAGGATAAATCCCGTGCTACGAACACAATCTACGAAAACAGGATAAATCCTATGCTACGTCTGGAGGTTCCATATGCCCTCTAACCATCGTCTGACCCAATGGGTCCAGGAAATGGCCCGGTTGTGTCAACCCGACCGCATCCACTGGTGCGACGGCACGAAGGAAGAGTACGACCGCCTGATGGCCCAGATGGTCGCCGAAGGACGCGCGACCCCTCTGAAGAAACGGCCCAACAGTTTCCTCTTCCGCTCCCACCCCAGCGACGTCGCCCGGGTGGAGGACCGGACGTTTATCAGCACGCCGTCCAGAGACGACGCTGGCCCCACCAACAATTGGATCGCCCCCGACGAACTGAAGGCGACCATGCTCCGCCTCTACGATGGGTGCATGCGGGGGCGGACGATGTACGTCATCCCCTTCTCTATGGGCCCGCTGGAATCGCCCATGGCCAAAATCGGCGTGGAGATTACCGATAGCCCCTACGTCGTCTGCAACATGGAAATCATGACCCGCGTGGGGACGCGGGTGCTGCGGGCCATTGAAGAAGGGGCGGAGTTCGTCCCCTGCCTCCACTCCGTGGGCGCGCCGCTGGCGCCGGGCCAGGAAGACGTCCCCTGGCCCTGTGCCCCGATGGAGCAGAAGTTCATCAGCCACTTCCCGGAGGAGAACCTCATCTGGTCCTACGGCTCCGGCTACGGCGGCAACGCCCTGCTGGGCAAGAAGTGCTTCGCCCTGCGCATCGCCTCGGCCATGGCCCGACGGGAGGGATGGATGGCGGAGCATATGCTCATCCTGCGCCTCATCAGCCCGGAGGGCCGCCAGTACCACATCGCCGCCGCTTTCCCGTCCGCCTGCGGGAAGACCAACCTGGCCATGATTCAGCCCACCGTCCCTGGCTGGCGCGCGGAGTGCCTGGGGGACGACATCGCCTGGATGAAAATCGGCCCCGACGGCCGCCTCTACGCCATCAACCCCGAGAGCGGCTTCTTCGGCGTCGCCCCGGGCACGTCCTACAAGACCAACCCGGCGGCGATGGACACCCTCTGGGGGAACGTCATCTTCACCAACTGCGCGCTGACCGACGACGGCGACATCTGGTGGGAGCGGATGACCGATGAGCCCCCGGCCCATCTGATAGACTGGCGGGGCCGGGACTGGACGCCCGACTCTCCCGACCCGGCGGCCCACCCCAACGCCCGCTTCACCGCCCCCACCGCGCAGTGCCCGGTCATCTCGCCGGACTGGGAGAAGCCGGAGGGGGTACCCATAGACATCTTCATCTTCGGCGGCCGCCGGGCGACGGTGGTCCCGCTGGTCTACGAGGCGTACAACTGGGACCACGGCGTCTTCATGGGCGCGACCCAGTCTTCGGAGACGACGGCGGCGGTCATCGGCGAGGTGGGCAAACTCCGCCGCGACCCCTTCGCCATGCTCCCCTTCTGCGGCTACAATATGGGCGATTATTTCGCCCACTGGCTCCAGATGGGGGACCGGTTGGGAGATAAGGCCCCGCGCATCTTCTACGTCAACTGGTTCCGCAAGGCCCCGGACGGCCGCTGGCTCTGGCCCGGCTACGGCGAGAACAGCCGGGTGCTGGCATGGATGTGCCAGCGGGTGGACGGAAAGGCCGGGGCCGTGGAGACGCCCATCGGGCTCCTCCCGCGCCCGGAGGACCTGGACCTGCGGGGGCTGGACGTCCCGCCGGAGGACCTGCGGGAACTGCTGCGGGTGGACGTGGACGCCTGGCGGGCCGAGATTCCCGACATAGAGCGCCACTTTGCCCAGTTCGGCGACCGGCTCCCCCGGCGGCTGCGGGAGCAACTGCGGCAACTGCAGGCCCGTCTGGGGTAGAAGAGAATCGGGGTTGGGGGCGGCGGCCTTCGGCCGCCGCCCCCAACCCTGAAATCTTGAGGATGTCCTATAAGGAGAGAAGTCCCATGAGTACACAAGTCACCAAAGAAGAACTGCTCGCGAAAGCGAAGAAGCCAGCAGAGGACGCGATGGCCCTGCACCCCTACTACCGGGGCAAGGTGCAGACCGCGCCCAAATGCCCGGTCCGGGGGCTGGATGACTTCGCCATCTGGTACACCCCCGGTGTGGCGGCCCCCTGCAAGGCCATTCAGGAGAACCCCGACCTGGCCTACGAGTACACCAACAAGGGGAACACCGTCGCCGTCGTCTCCGACGGCACGCGGGTTCTGGGCCTGGGCAACATCGGCCCGCTGGCCGGACTCCCCGTTATGGAGGGCAAGGCGCTGCTCTTCAAGTACCTGGGCGGCGTGGACGCCGTCCCCATCTGCCTGGACACCCGGGACCCCTACCGGATCATCCTGGCGGTCAAGTGGATTCAGCCCTCCTTCGGCGGCATCAACCTGGAAGACATTGAACAGCCGAAGTGCTTCCGGGTGCTGGACATGCTCCGCAGCGACCCGGAGGTGCAGATTCCCGTCTGGCACGATGACCAGCAGGGAACGGCGACGGTCATCCTGGCCGGGCTGATCAACGCGCTGAAGGTGGTGGGGAAGCGGATGGAGGAGATCAAAGTCGCAGTCATCGGCTCGGGTGCCGCCAACATCGCCACCATCCGCCTGCTGGTGGCCTCGGGGGTCCCCTTCGGCAACATCATCGCCTGCGACAGTCAGGGCATCCTGCACCCGGGGCGGGAAGACATCGCCCAGCGGAAGATTGAGTTCATAGACAAGTGGCGCATCTGTCAGCAATCCAACGCCGAAGGCCGACAGGGTGGAATCCCGGAGGCTCTGCGCGGCGTGGACGTCTGCATCGCGGCCAGCAAGCCGGGGCCGGGGACCATCCTCCCCGAATGGGTACGGGGAATGGCGGAGGATGCCATCGTGTTCGCCTGCGCCAACCCCATCCCGGAAATCTGGCCCTGGGAGGCCCGGGAAGCCGGGGCGCGCGTCGTGGGGACGGGCCGGAGCGACTTCCCCAACCAGATCAACAACTCGCTGGGCTTCCCGGCCATCTTCCGGGGCGTCCTGGACGTCCGGGCCACCACCATCACCGACGAGATGGCCATTGCCGCCGCCCAGGAACTGGCCCGCTGTGCGGAGGAGAAAGGCCTCAGCGAGGAGTACATCATCCCCTCTATGGAGGAGTGGGAGGTGTTCCCCCGGGAGGCGGCCGCCGTCGGAGTGAAGGCCCAGGAGCAGGGCGTGGCCCGTCTGCACCTCTCCTACGACGAGTTGCTCCGGAAGGCCGAGGACACCATCCGCCACGCGCGGGAGATGACCCGATTCCTGATGGAAAAGGGCCTCATCCCGCCCGTGCCGGAGGGGAACGCGTAACGCAATAGGGGATACGTAAAACGTGAAACGTAAAACGTAAAACGTAAAACGTAAAGCGTATTCCGTAAGGAGGAGTGCCAATGTATGACCTGATTGTGATCGGTGGAGGGCCGGCCGGGATTACGGCGGCGGCGATTGCCATCAACCAGCGGCTGGAGACGCTCATCATCGCCGAGCGGTGGGGCGGACAGATGACCTACGAGATGCAACTGGAGGACATGGGAGCCCAGGAGGTCATCACGGGCGAGGCGCTGCTGGACGCCTTTCGCCGCCAGTTGGAGTATCTGGAATTCGCCCGTCACTTTGACCGGGTGACGCGCGTGACGCCGGAGGAGGGTTCTTTTCTCGTGGAGACGGCGGACGGGGACCGCTTCCAGTCGCGGGCCCTGATTATTGCCACCGGTGCCAGGCCGCAGCGGCTCAACGTGCCGGGCGAGGAGCGGCTGGCCGGGCGGGGGCTGAGTTACTCGGCGGTGACCCATGCCGGGCTCTTCCTGGGGAAGGACGTGGCCGTCGTGGGGAACGGTCGGCGCGCGCAGTGGGCCGCCGCCAGCCTGGCCCGCAAGGCCCACCGCGTCTATCTCCTGGCCCCCGAACCTCTGGTGACCACGCCGCTGGCCTCCAGACTTCGCCGGATGGATAACGTCACCCTCGTGGAAGGAGCCACCGTCCAGGAAGTCCTGGGGGGCCAGTACGTGGAGGGCCTGCGGGTCCGGATGCCCGACGGGGGCGAGCAGGAGATACCGGTCAAGGGGGTCTTCGTCAAACTGGCCCGCGTCCCCAACTCGCAACTGGTCCGAGGCTGGGTGGACTGCGACGAGCAGGGGCACATCATCGTGGACGTCTACTGTGCCACCAGTTGGCCGGGAGTATTCGCGGCGGGCGATGTGACGCTGGTTTCGGAGCAGGTGCTGGTCCACATCGGCGAAGGGGCCAAGGCGGCCCTCTCCGCCTACCACTACCTGCTGATGCAGTAGAAAGCCGTCGGGGTTGCGGCGGCGGCCGAAGGCCGCCGCCGCAACCTATCGGTCCGGGGAGCGGCGGGCCAGCAGCGCCAGCACCAGGGCGACGGCGCTTCCCAGCACCAGCAGCGCCAGCAACTTGTAGAGGCGGGAGGAGACGCTCAGCGCCAGCACGCCGAAGACGCCGCAGAAAGCCCAGTAGGCCAGGACGATGACCGGCTGGGGAAGCCCCAGGTCCAGCAGGCGGAAGTGGAGGTGTCCCCGGTCGCCCTGGGTGGGGGAGCGCCGATGGCGCAGCCGGTCCACAATTTGCCAGGCGACGTCGGCGATGGGGATGCCCATCACCAGCAGGACGGTGGCGACCCGCGCGCCAGCCATGATGCCCAGGCATCCCAGGGCATAGCCCAGGAAAAAGGCGCCATTGCTGCCCATAAAGACACGGGCGGGGTGGAAGTTGTAGGGGAGAAACCCCAATGTGGCGCCCAGCAGGGCAACGGGGAGAAGGGCCACGCTGGGCTGTCCCACCCGATGCATGTGCACCGCCAGAACGACACACAGAATCGCCGCTACCCCCGCCGCCAGCCCGTCCAGGCCGTCCAGCCAGTTGACGGTGTTGATCATCCCCGCGATCCAGAAGAGGGTTAAAATCACCACCACCGGCATCGGGAAGACCACTACCCGGTTCGTCAGCGGGTTGTTGACCCGTTCAATGAAGATGAGGGTGGCGATGGCGATGCCCCCGGCAACCAGTTGGGCCAGCAGTTGGAGGCGGGGCGATAGGTCCCAGCGGTCGTCGGCCAGGCCCACCAGAAACATCCAGATACTCCCCAGGACCAGTCCCAGCAGCCGTCGGGGCTCCTTGGGGTCTGCGGTGGGGACCTGCAGCGCCAGCCCGACTGCCAGCGCCAGCAGGAACGGGAAGAATATGCCCATCCCGCCGGTTCGGGAGACCGTCCCCTGATGCCTCCGGCGTCCCCCCGGCGAGGACGTCATCCCCCACCGGTACCCCAGACGGGCCGTCAGGGGGGTGAGAATCAGGGCAGAAAGGACGGCAGTGGCGAAAACCAGCAGGTAGGGCATACGGATTGCGGATTGCAGATTCAGTCCAGCCCCGGAATCTCCAGGCGGACCACCTCGCCGTGAATGTTGACAATCACCCGGAAGCCCGTCATCCACAGCGCCAGACGGAAGTCCTCCGGGCTGGCCACCCCCGGCTCCAGCATCCGGTCCATATTCTCCAGACTCATCTCCAGTGCGGCGCGGGTGAAGGGGTCGTCTGCCCCCATCATCTGCATCGCCCCCTCCACCAAAACGTCCTTCATCGGCAGGAAGCGCTCCTTCAATTGTGCCAGCACCTGCCGGTCCACCTCTATGGAGTCCACGTGCCGCAGGAAGTCCCCGTCGGGGATGGCGTAGCAGGTGTCGGCACCCACCTGGGCCACCTGGACCGGCTGGCCTTCTTCGTTGTAGATGAGGCCGGCAAATAAAGGCTCTCGGGTCACCGTTCTCCTCCCCGAAAATCGTACAGGCCGTCCTGGAACGGGAAGGCCGTACCGCAATCGGTGCAGATGAGTCGGTCTCCCTCGTCCACCAGCAGGAGGGAGCCGCAGGCGGTGCAGCGGAAGAAACTGCCGGGCGGGGCCGGGGGCCGGTCCGCCGGCGCCGCCGCGCGCACGAAAACGCTGGGGGTCAGTTGCCAGAGCGCGCCCGTCGGCTGCAACAGTCGGTCCAGAAAGACCAGCAGGCCCGTCGGCACCGTCCGCTTGAGAAACCCGACGCGGAAGTGGGAGACCGTCCGGATACGGGTCACCCGCAGTCCACATTCCTCCAGATGACGGCGAATCCAGGCCGGGTGGAAATCGTAGTTCAACGGGACGAACTCCACCGGCTGCGGGTCAAAGGGAGACCAGGACTGGCGCCGCAGGACGTAGCGGAAAATAGCCTTGAGATGGCGTTTGCTGGCGAACTCCAGGACGAAGACGCCGCCCGGGGCCAGGATGCCGGAGATGTTGCGCAGGACGGCGGGGGCATCGGCGGCGTGGTGGAGGGTGCGCACCATCACCACGGCGTCAAAGAGGCCCGGGGCGAAGGGGAGGCGGTAGAAGTCGCCCAGGACGTAGGTGTAGCGGGGACGGCCTCCCGGGCCGGCCTCGCCCAGCCGTTCCCGCGCGTCCTGGAGTTGGGAGCGGGCGTAATCCAGGAGCACCACCCGCTCGTACCCGCCGTACAGGTCGGCCAGACGGCCGAATCCGGCGCCGATTTCCACCAGAAGGCGACCCGTGGGGGGCAGGAGCGCCCGCAGCGCGGCCCGCTCGGCCCTGTCCTCGTACGCCCGCTCCGGCACCCAGAACTCGGTCCGGTAGCGGGAACCCTCGTAGTCGCAAATCGGGGGGACGGTCATCGGCCCTTCGGTTTCTTCCCCTTCAGCGGACGGAGCGTGACGTGGAGATACGCGAAATCCCCCTGCGGCGGGATCAGGTCGGTCACCTCCACCACCTCAAATCGGTCCTGCCCCAGCACCACCACTTCGCCCAGACGGGGAGGGGTATCCCGGTTTACGATGGCTCCGGGATGGCGTCCGCCCAGCACAACGTAACTGACTTTGTAAATCATCGCGGCCTCCCCCTACCATCCTGCCACCACCCGCAGGTTGCGGTGGCGCAGTTTGAAAGAAAGGTCGCGGGCGATGTTGCGCATGACGGTGTAGCCGATGGTGTGGCTCTGGTCGCAGAGGGCGTAGAACGCGTCTCGCGGGAGGATGAAGACGGTCGTCCCGTCGGTCACTGCGCGGACGGTGGCTGAGCGGCTTCCCCGGTCCACCAGCCCCATCTCGCCGAAAATCTGTCCTTCCCCCAGGCGGACCACCGGCGTTGCCTCCGGCGGACCGGGGATGTCCGGGACGGTACCGTGCGGGACGACAACTTCCACCATGCCTTTCTGGATGATGTAGAGTTCGTCCGAAGGGTCCCCCTCACGGATAATGACCTCGTCGGCGTTGTAGGTCGCCCAACGGCCGATGGCGATGAGCCGCCGGATGTCCTCCTCCGCCAGTCCGCAGAAGAGGTCACTGCGCTTCAGCAGTTCGGTCAATTCTTCCATCACAATCCTCCTGGTCAACCTGCCAACCTGTGATGGCCACTGGCTCGTGCCTGAAGGGAAACAGTGTCTGCTCGCCGCCTGATTTTCCGGGCAAATAGAACTATCCTGTCAATCCGGGCGCTCATATGGTACGGCAGAACGGGGAGATTGTCAAGAAAGCCCGGTGTGGTACAATTCCACATCAGGAGGTTTCACATGCTACAGCGAGCACAGGATATTTACGAGCAACTGGTTGCCTGGCGGCGGGAGATTCATGCCCATCCGGAACTTGGCTTTCGGGAGACGCACACTGCGGCCCGGGTGGCGGAAGTGTTGACCGGACTGGGCTATCGCGTCCGAACTGGGGTGGGGCGGACGGGCGTGGTGGCGGAGCGGGGAGAGGGGCATCCCATTATTGCTATCCGCGCCGATATGGATGCCCTTCCGATCCAGGAGGCCAATGACGTTCCCTATGCCTCCCAGGTCCCGGGCGTCATGCATGCCTGCGGGCACGATGCCCACACGGCGATTGCTCTGGGGGTGGCGAAATTGCTGGCCGACGAGTCGTTCCCCGGGACTGTCCGCCTGTTCTTTCAGCCAGCGGAGGAGGTGGCGGACGAGGAGGGGCTCAGCGGCGCGCCGCGCATGATTCAGGACGGCGCAATGGAAGGGGTGGATGCCGTCCTGGCTCTTCACGTGGACCCGTCTGTGAGAGTGGGGGACATTGTCCTGGAGACCGGGCCGTCATCGGCGGGAGTGGACACGTTCTACGCCACCATCCTCGGGAGCGGAGGGCATGGGGCCTCTCCCCACAAGGCGGTGGACCCCATTTATATTGCCGCTCATGTGATCCTGGCCCTGCATGGCATTGTCTCCCGGCGGCTGGACCCGATGGCGCCGGCTGTCGTCAGCATCGGCTCCGTTCACGGAGGCCAGGCCGATAACGTTATCCCGGACCGGGTGGAATTGACGGGGACCATCCGGTACATGAAGCCGGAGGTCCAGCGGCAAATCCATGCCGAGATAGAGCGGGCGTTGCAGATAGCCCGTGTGTTGGGCGGGGATTACGAACTCCGCCTGGAAATTGGTTACCCGCCGATGATGAACGATGCCCGCATTGTGGACCTCTTGCGGGAGGTTGCGGTGGACCTGCTCGGGGAGGAGCACATCCAGCCGCCCCATCCAGGGATGGGAGCGGAGGATTTCGGGTACTTTTCGGCGCTGGCTCCGGGCGCCATGCTGGGCCTGGGGTGCAAGATAGAGGGGGATGAGCGGGTGGCTCACAGCCCGCGCTTTGATATAGATGAGCGCTGTCTCCCGGTGGGGGCGGCGATTCTGGCGGAGGCGGCCTTGCGTCTGCTCCGGGAGGAGAAATAAGCATCGGGGACCATTCCCGCAGGTGTGTCCCGGTTTTGTCGGGCTGGGCCGCTGGCCTTTTCGCCTGGCCGTAAACGGCCAGGCTCAGGCCAAGGATGAGGCGCTAAAGTGCCCCTCTCCACCTGGGCAACCCGTGTTCCGTTTGTAGGACAACTGCTTGCAGTTGTCTTACAACTGCTAAAGCGTCGGGCTGATGTTGCTGTTGAGTCCTATAAAATCGTACCGGGCTAAAGTCTCAAAAAATCGTGCCCTCACCCCTCCCCCTGCCCCCTCCCCTCTCCCGCTCGCCTTCGGCGGCGGGCGAGGGGAGGGGGTGGAAAGAGGGGTTTTGCGGCGGGCGGCTTCGCCGCCCGCCGCAAAACCCCCTCTTGATCCCCCCTCTCCCCTGGCCGTAAGGCCAAGGGGAGAGGGGGGATCAAGGGGGGTGAGGGGTTAATAAAAGCCGGTGAGCGCAGCCACTCTCAGCCGTTACGGCACTCTGGAGGTACGGTTTTTCAGGACTTTGGGCTTCTGCCCCCGGTACGATTTTAAGAGACTTGACAGTTGCAAAGCCCCTTCGGGGCTCAAAACAGCCCGCAGGCCTCGGCCCCGAGGGCCTTCGGCCCGATGGGGCTTTGCCCAATCAGCCCGATGGTTTACCGTCGGGCTGAAATTTTTAAACCACGTTATACTCCCGGATCAATTTTCCCTCGCGGAAGCGGGTGATAGAGAGGGATGAGATGTCCAGGGTGTGGGCCCGGCCGTCCAGAATCTCCTCCGCCAGGAGCAGGCCACAGATGGGGCCGTGCATGAATCCGTGCCCGCTGAAGCCGCCGATGATGTAGAACCCCTCCAGTTCCGGCACCCGGCCCAGGATGGGGTGCGCGTCCGGGGTGACCTCGTAGAGGCCGGCCCAGTGGCTGGCCAGGGTGGCCTTCTCCAGAATCGGCATCCGCTTCATCGCCGCTTCCAGGTGGACCAGTTCCCACTCCTCGTCCACGGACTGGTCAAACCCCGGCGGTTCGTTGGGGTTGGACATGCCGGTCAGGATGCCCGGCCCCTCCCGGTGGAAGTAGAGGGACTGGGCGAAGTCAATGACGAAGGGAAAGTCGGGCGGGACCTCCGGGATAGGGCCGGTGACGACAATCTGGCGGCGGACGGGGACGATGGGGACCTCCACCCCGGCCATGCGCCCCACCTCGCCGGCCCAGGGCCCGGCCGCGTTGACGACGACGGGAGCGGCGACCCTCCCCCGGTTGGTGACCACGCCCCGCACCCGCCCCCCGGCGACCTCTATGCCGGTGACCTCCACGTCGTTGAGGAGGCGGGCCCCCAGCCGCCGCGCCCCGGAGACGTACCCCTGGACGACGGAATTGGGGTCCGCCAGGCCGTCCCGCTCGTGGAACGTCCCCGCCAGGACCCCCTCCAGGTTGATGAGGGGGACCATGCGGGCAATCTCCTCCGGCTCCAGCCAGCGGGTCATCACCCCCAGCCGGTGTTGCATCTCCACGTTCTGCCGGAACGCGGCGACGTCGGCCGGGCTGGTCAGCAGGAAGAGGTAGCCACAGTAGCGCAGGTCAATGGGCTGGCCCAACTCCTCCTCAAAGCGGTCCAGCATGGGCAGACTGAGCCGGGAGAGGCGGACGTTGATCTCGGTGCCGAACTGGTAGCGGATGCCCCCGGCGCACTTACCGGTGGCCTGGATGCCGAAGAAGGGCTCCCGCTCCAGGAGGAGGACGTTCCGGCAGCCCTTGAGGGCCAGGTGATAGGCGGTGCTGGTGCCCATCACCCCGCCGCCGATGATGACGACGTCTGCGGTGGGAGGGAGGTCCAAAGGTGCCTCCTGTTATTCCGGGCTGTGTTCTCTCAGGAGTTGCTCCGCTCTTTCAATTGCTGGAACGCTGCCCATTTGTTTTTTCAGGTCGGCCAGGTCTTGCAGGGCCTCACGGAGCACAAACGGGCTGGGATTCAATTTCAGAGCCGCGCGGTAGGCCTGAAGGGCGGGTTCGGTCTGGCCAGCCGCCAGAATGTAGAGGGCCAGGTTGAATTGCTCCCTCGCATCCTCCGGCCTCCGGTTCAGATAAGCCTGGGCATGTCCAATGGCAGCCGCAAAGTCCGAAGCGGCCTGCTCCGGCTGGTTCAGGGCAAGATGGCACAGACCGCGCTGATAGTAAGACCAACTGTCATCTGGGTCAAGAGCAATGGCGCGGTCCAGGGCGGCGATGGCCTCGTTGTGGCGGCCAGCCAGGCACAGGGCCTCGCCCTTGCCGGCCCAGGCCCACCCGTAGTCCGGCTTCAGTTCGGTAGCGCGGTCCAGGGCGGCGATGGCTTCCTCGTAGCGTCCAGCCTGGGCCAGGGCCACGCCCTTGACGGCCCAGGCCCACTCGTCGTCCGGGTCCAGTCCGGTGGCGCGGTCCAGGGCGGCGACGGCCTCGTCGTAGCGGCCAGCCTGGGCCAGGGCCGCGCCTTTGCTGGCCCAGGCAAATTCGTAATCCGGTTTGAGTTCGGTGGCGCGGTCCAGGGCGGCGATGGCCTCGTCGTAGCGGCCAGCCTGGGCCAGGGCCGCGCCTTTCCAGGCCCAGGCCCACTCGTCGTCCGGGTCCAGTTCGGTGGCGCGGTCCAGGGCGGCGATGGCCTTGTCGTAGCGGCCGGCCCGGCGCAGGGCCTCGCCTTTCCAGGCCCAGGCCCATTCGTCGTCCGGGTCCAGTTCGGTGGCGCGGTCCAGGGCGGCGACGGCCTGGTCGTAGCGGCCAGCCTGGGCCAGGGCCACGCCCTTGTGGGCCCAGTCCCACTCGTCATCCGGTTTGAGTTCGGTGGCGCGGTCCAGGGCGGCGATGGCCTCGTCGTAGCGGCCGGCCCGGCGCAGGGCCTCGCCTTTCCAGGCCCAGGCCCACTCGTCGTCCGGGTCCAGTTCGGTGGCGCGGTCCAGGGCGGCGACGGCCTGGTCGTAGCGGCCAGCCTGGGCCAGGGCCACGCCCTTGTGGGCCCAGTCCCACTCGTCATCCGGTTTGAGTTCGGTGGCGCGGTCCAGGGCGGCGATGGCCTCGTCGTAGCGGCCGGCCTGGGCCAGGGCCGCGCCCTTGCTGGCCCAGGCCCACTCATAATCCGGTTTGAGTTCAATGGCGCGGTCCAGGGCGGCGATGGCCTCGTCGTAGCGGGCGGCCAGGCGCAGGGCCTCGCCTTTCCAGGCCCAGGCCCACTCGTCGTCCGGGTCCAGTTCGGTGGCGCGGTCCAGGGCGGCGACGGCCTGGTCGTAGCGGCCAGCCTGGGCCAGGGCCACGCCCTTGTGGGCCCAGTCCCACTCGTCATCCGGTTTGAGTTCAGTGGCGCGGTCCAGGGCGGCGATGGCCTCGTCGTAGCGGCCGGCCCGGCGCAGGGCCTCGCCTTTCCAGGCCCAGGCCCACTCGTAGTCGGGTTTCAGTTCGGTGGCGCGGTCCAGGGCGGCGATGGCCTCCTCGTAGCGTCCAGCCTGGGCCAGGGCCACGCCCTTGACGGCCCAGGCCCCTTCGTCGTCCGGCTTCAGTTCAATGGCGCGGTCCAGGGCGGCGAGGGCCTCCTCGTAGCGGCCCAGCCAGCGCAGCACATCTCCCTTGCGGGCCAATGCCTGGGCGTTGTCGGGCTCCAGCGCCAGCGCCTGCTCCAGGGCAGCCAGGGCTTCCTCCTCCCGGTCGGAGTAGTAGAGACATTCGCCCAGCCGGGTGTACAGTTCGGAGGTCTCCCGGCCCAGGCGCAGCGCCTCCTGGAAGGCATCGGCCGCCCCGGCGTAGCGCTTCTGCGCCTGCATGGAAGTGCCCAGTGCAACCCAGGCGGCGGCGCGGGTCTCCGTGTCCTCTTCTGCGGCCCGTTCCAGCGCCTGACGCAGGGCCTCCTCCGCTTCGGCGTATTGCCCGGCGTCGTTCAGCACCAGCCCCAGAGCCAGATAAGGGGTGGGCGCTTCGGGGTCGCACTCAATGGCCTTGCGCAGGGTGGCAGCGGCCTCCTCGTACTCGCCTGCCTGGCGCAGGGCCAGGGCCAGGTTGATGTAGGCTTCCTGAATCTGGCGGTTGATCTCCGCCCGGGTTTCGGTTTCTACCGTGCACTCAGGCATTGGGCTTTCCTCGCCGCTGTCGGGTAGGGTCCGTCGGGAGGATCAAAAGCGGTTCGGAAGGCAGGAAAGAGGGGATGGGCCTTTCCGGTTTCCGGGTCAGGCGCTCCGGGATACGCGGCATATCTCGTTGCTTCAGTTCCCACCGCAGTTCCTCCACCTGCTCGCTGATGCCGCTCATCCCCTGGTATACCGCTGCGACCACAAGTTCCGTTGTTGTGGAGGAGAGGTCGCGGGCCAGGTCAGCCAGGAGTTGGGCCAGCGGCCCAACGGATGGAGCGTCTTTCATCACTTCCAGCACACAGCGGGCCTGCTCGGCACTGCTGATGGCCCTCTGGGCGCCGATTCGGCGGCGGGCCTCCAGGCACAGGAGGTACTCGTCCACCAGCCGCACTTCGCTCTCCAGACCGGCCGCGGCGAACTTCTCCCGCGCCTGCTCCAGGAGTTGGCGGGCCTGGTCCAGGTTGGTGCCCTGCAGGTAGGCCAGCCGCCCGCGCTCCCGCAGGAGGTGGGCCTGCACCAGGTCCGGGGCGCGGCTGGCGCCCTCGGCCTGCCATGCTCCTTCCAGTTGGTGCGCGGCCTGGGCCAGTAGTTTCTCCCGCTGCCGGTCCTTTGCCTTTTCGGCCTGGTTCAGTGTATGGAGGGCGGCCTGGTAGAGGCGGGCGGTCGGGCGGGAGCGTTCCGGCGGCGGGGGATAGAACGCTTCCAGGCTCCTGGAGAGTTCCAGCCGCTTCTCCGGGTCGTCGCTCAGCCGGTACAGGGCCTCCCGCTGCCCCGGCCTGTGCTCAGGGACGATAAAGCCCTCCTGCTTCAGCCGCTGCACCTCGGTGCGCACACTCTCCGGGTTCAGGCCGGTAGCGCGCACCAGTTGGGAGATGGTGAACTCACGAAGCAAGAGGGCGTTCTGCCGCACCTTAAGTTTCACTTCGCTGTGCATCGCCTGGGCGGACATCGTCGTTCCACCTGGATGATTCGGATGAGCACTGGTATTATACCCTATCTTGCTCAAATGAGCAAGTTTTGCGGTCCCGGATTATACCGGTGCCAGCATCTCAAAAAGCGCCCGCAGGTCCCGGGCGGCCTGAATTTTGCGCCGCAGGCGCGGTCGGTTATGGTCAAATTCCTGTTCCAGGCGGTTGATGAACTGGTCGGGCCAGAAATCGCTTTCACCGGCGCGGGGCTCAAAAGCGGCCAGTTCCCAGGTCATCGCTTGGAAGCGCTCCGGGTCACCCAGCCACGCATCAAAGTCCCGTGTGAAGCGGTAAGCCGAACGTGGGACACCTTCCAGTTGCCCGTAGAGATGTTCGCCGAACGCTGCGACCTGTTCGCGGGATAAGAGAGTCTCCGGGCTCTGATTCCACCTGCGTCTCATAAAAGCCTCAGCGGCGTGAAGCAACCAGCCGTCGTTGAAGCGCTGATTGTTGTAATCAGTGGCGAAGATGTGGGCAACATACTCGTGCATAAACAGATAGGGGTAAGAGAGGTAAAGGGCGAAATCGCAGGTGAATCTGAATCGCACCAGGATGACGTCCGTAAGTTCCTGGTCTGCTTCGTCCGGCAGGTAATGCTCACGGAAGGCCAGAGGGGACTCCTCACCAGAAAACTCCACGACCAGTTGGGCCTGCCGGTTCAGGCGGGCCTGCGTGACGGGCCAGGGCGAGCCAGCGTAGAAGTGCAGGGCCAGTTCTCGTCCCTGCTGATGGAGCGCCTCCAGGTCTTCCTGGTAGCGCCAGGTAGAGACGGCATCCGCTGCTGCCTGAACAACCCGGTCAAAGACGTCTGCCGCCCGGGGGTTCTGGGTGCGGAAGAGAGCCACGCGACCCTGCAGGACTGCCCTGAACTCGTTGACCGCCTGCTCCAAAATGAGCGGAGATGCTTCGTTGAGAAACTGGTACAGCGATTGGTCAAAGCGGCTCAGGCAGTCCTGGACCGTCAGATGCAGGGCAGCGCGGGTGGCATCGTTGAGGGCTGGCAGATGCGTCAGCAATTGACGGCAGAAGAGCGTGTAGGCGTGCAGTTTAATGTCAGCGGTGTCCGGGAGGCCCATCGCCAGTCCACCCTATTTCTTCCCTTTGCCCTTCTGCCGCCGCTTCTGGCGGGTGCGGAACCGTTTCTTCAGCGCCGGCAGGACGATTGCTTTGTAGGTCTCCAGCGCGATCCCCGATAACAGGGTGAACCCGATAATGATGACCTCGTCGGTGGGGAAGGTCCGCTCCACCTCAATCTGAATCTGTCCTTCTTTCAGCAACTGTTCCTGCCCGGCCTGGCGGAGGGCGTCTTCAATGACAGGCAAAAGTTCGGCCCTGACTGAGGCGACAGTATCGGGGGGAATCGGCTGGATGGACAACTCAATGTACTCCGGTTCGTCCTCTTGATAGGCGTTCACTTGGTGCCTCCTGCAATTGTGAGTTGAAACGCCAGCCGATACAGCAGGATAATCGCCACCATATACGCGATGGTCTTGGGGAGCATCATCGCGCCCAGCACGGGGTACTGCTCCGCGCCCAGGATGGTCACCCAGTACGTGGCGAAGGAGACCACCAGGCACCAGGCGATGGCCTCCATCAGACGGCGGTCCCGCCCGGCCATCTCCGACCGGTCCCGAAACAGGGCAACGATCACCATCAGGCCCATCAGGGTGAAGGGGATGTTCCGGTACACGCGCCATCCGGGGGCGGCGTGTCCTTCCCAACCGTTCAGCGGGCAGGGCAGGATCCCCAGGCGAACGATCAGCAGGCCCAGGATGGCCCACGACCAGATGTCCCAGCGAATTCCCCGCCGCTCCTGGCGGTACTGGAAGAGGAATAGGTAGAAGAGACTCATCGTGGCCGAACTGATGACCAGCCCCAGGGCGATCCAATCCCACTCCCGACCGAACCAGTTCAGCAGATAGGGGAGCGGGCGACCGGTGAAGGTGCGGTACATCCGGGGGATGGTGTGGAAGGAATCGCCGAGGGCCAGGATGAAGACGGCCAGGAGAGGCCAGCGCAGGGCCGACCGGGACTGGGGAGAAACACGCGGGAGTGCCAGGGCCATCAGGACGGTCAACGTCCAGGCGACCGCCAGGTAGATGGCGCTGACCACGACAGTGCTCCATTCTGCGATAGGGGGCATCATGGGAGACCTCCGGATAAGAGTGAGGAGAACGTGCCAGGCACTTCCAAAAGTGCCTGGCACGTTCGTGACCGTCCCGGATACCTTCTGACTATGAACGGGCGAACTCTATGATAATCTGGGCCACTTCCGCGCCGACGCGTTCCGTGGCTTCCACGGTGCCCGCGCCGACATGCGGGGAGCCGATGACCTGCGGGAGTTCCATCAGCCGCCGGCCCCGGTCCTCCTTCTCGTCCTCAAAGACGTCCAGCGCGGCGCCCGCCACCTTCCCGCTGACAATCGCGTCGTAGAGGGCGGCCTCGTCCAGCGTCCCACCGCGCCCGCAGTTGACAATATAGACGCCCTTCTTCATCTTCTCAAACTCCGCGCGCCCGATGATATGGTGGGTTTCGGGCGTCAGCGGGACGTGCAGGGAGATGAAGTCGGAGCGGGCCAGCAGTTCGTCCAGCGAGACCTGGGTGGCGCCGGGGACTTCGGTGGGGGTGCGGCGGTAGAAGAGGACGGTCATCCCCAGCGCGGCAGCCTTCTGGGCGACCAGTTGGCCGATGTTGCCGCAGCCGACCAACCCCAGCGTCTTCCCGGCCAGTTCTATCCCCTTGCTGAACGCCTTCTTTTCCCACTGCCCGGCCTTCATGGACGCGGTGGCCTGGGGAATCTGGCGGGCCAGGGCGAAGAGGTAGCCGATGGTCAATTCGGCCACGGAGTTGGCGGAGGCCAGGGGGGTGTTGCGCACCTCAATCCCCTTCGCCTGGGCGTGCTTCACGTCAATGTTGTCCACGCCCACGCCACCCCGGACGATGAGTTTCAGGTTGGGGGCCTTATCCATCACCGCCGCGGTGACTTTGGTGCGGCTGCGGACCACCATCACGTCGTAGTCGGCGGCGACGGCCTCCAGTTCCTCCGCCGTGATGGTATCCCGGACGTCCACCTCAATCCCGGCCCGGCGCATCGTCTCCACGGCCTCCGGGTCTATGGGGTCGCAGATCAGGACTTTCATTGTTCACCTCCATCATGGTCGCAAGTCGCAGGGAGCACGTCGCAGGGGAGCAGGTCGCAGGTCGCAGGTCGCATGTCGCAAAATGCGACATGCGACCTGCGACATGCGACGGTCTACTGCAGCCCGAGAATGTCGTTTATCTGCTCCAGCAGCCAGCGGATGTCCTCCACGGTCAGGTCGCCCATGTGCGCGATGCGGAAGCACTTCTCCTTCAGGTCGCCGTAGCCGTTGGAGATGATGGCGCCCCGCTTGCGCAGTTCCTGGTTCAGTCCCTCCACGCTGATCCCCCGGGTGTTGGTGATGTTGGTGACGGTGGGGGAGAGGAAGCGCTCGTCGGCGAAGAGGGCGAAGTACTTGCGGGCCCAGTCCTGAACCATGGAGGCCATCTCCTGGTGGCGCCGCCAGCGGTTCTCCAGCCCCTCGGCCAGGATGTCGTCCATCTGCTTGTTCAGCGCCTGGATCAGGCTGATGGCGGGCGTGGCGGGCGTCTGGCCCTTGTCGTACCGCTTGTCCATCTGGGCGTAGGCGAAGTAGTGGCCGGGGTACTTGACCTGCTTGGCCCGCTCCCGCGCCCGGTCGCTGACTGCGCAGACGGTCAGGCCCGGCGGGAGGGCGAAGCACTTCTGGACGCCCGCGAAGCAGACATCCAGCCCCCACGCGTCAAACTCAATCTTCACCCCCGCCATGCAACTGACCGCGTCCACCAGGATGAGCACGTCCGGGTACTTCTGACGGACCAGGGCGGCGATCTCCTGGACCGGGTTCATCACGCCGGTGGCCGTCTCGTTCATCGTGATGGTGATGGCGTCGTACTCCTTCTGGGAGAGGGCCTCGTCCACCATTTCGGGGGTGATCCCCTGCCCCAGAGGGACTTCTATCTTCTCGGAAGGGATGCCGTTCTGCTGGCCGATTTCGTACCAGCGCTGGGAGAAGGCGCCGCAGACGGTGAAGAGGATGGGTTTGCCGGTGGAGGCCTGTCGGACGGAGCCCTCCATCACGCCGGTGGAGGAGCAGGCATAGAGGTAGACACGCTGCTGAGTGTAGAGGAGTTGCTGAAGTTTGGGGGTCACCTCCAACTGGAGTTTGGAGTATTCCGGAGTGCGGTGCCCGATCATCGGCACGGTCTGCGCTTCCAGAATCTCCTTTCGCACGTGGGTCGGTCCGGGGATAAAGAGTTTGGGATACATTGGTTCACCTCCTCGGGTATTGTGAAACGGGTGGTCAGTATCAACGACGAAGTCGTAAGGGACTTCGTATCCAACCGCTTCTCATTGTAGTGAAGCCACAGAAAAAGTCAAGTTGGAGGGATGGAGAGTGCTCTACTGCATCAGTCTGCGTATGGCCTCGGCGCTCTCCTGCTGCAACGCGGCCCGGGCCATCTGGTCGGCCTCTTCTCTTGTCAGTGAGCGGATCAACCGTTTGGCCTGCGGGATGGCGGTCGGGCTCATGCTGAATTCATCCAGGCCCAGTCCCAGCAGAATCGGGATGGCGATAGGGTCTCCGGCCAGTTCCCCGCAGAGAGAGACCCACTTCCCGCGCGCGTGAGCCGCCGCGATGACGTCCCGCACAAGCCGCAGGACGGCGGGGTGGAGTGCGTCCGCCAGCGGAGCGACGGCGGCGTGGGTCCGGTCGGCGGCCATCACGTACTGGCTCAGGTCGTTGGTGCCGATGGAGAAGAAGTCCACCTCTTCGGCCAGCCGGTCGGCCATCAGCGCGGCGGATGGGACTTCTACCATAATGCCGACGGCTACGTCGGCCACCGGGTGGCCTTCGGCCTGGAGTTCAGCGCGACATTCTTCCAGGAATGCCCGCGCGGCCCGCACTTCCGCGACGGTCGTCACCATAGGGAACATGATTTTGAGGTTGTGGCCCGCGCCGGCCCGCAGGGCGGCCCGCAACTGCGAGCGGAACATTTCCGGACGGGCCAGGGAGAGACGGATCGCGCGCAGCCCCAGGGCGGGGTTTCGTTCGGGGGGCAGTTCCAGGCCGGGCAATCGCTTATCGCCGCCCACATCCAGCGTCCGCAGAACAACCGGGCGGTCGCCGAAGAGTTCCAGAATGGCCCGGTAGGACTGATATTGCTCCTCTTCGCCGGGGAGGGTGGGGCGGCCCAGGTAGAGGAACTCGGTCCGCAGCAGGCCGATACCGTCGGCGCCGACCTCCCGGGCCAGCCGCGCCTCCTCCAGCGTGCCCACGTTGGCGGCGACGACCACCCGATGGCCGTCGCGGGTGACGGCGGGGCCGTCGGCGGGGGCGGCGGCCCGGAGCGAAGCGACGGGCCGCCGCCCCGCGCGCGCCCGGTAGAGGCCCAGGGTCTGCGGGTCCGGGTCCACCAGCAGGAGGCCGGCCCCCCCATCCAGCACCACCATCGCGCCGGAGGGGATTTGCAGCACCCCCGGGCCAATGCCAACGACGGCAGGCAGGCCCAGCGCCCGGGCCAGCAGGGCCACATGGGACGTGGCCCCTCCCTCCGCAGTGCAGAGGCCCAGGACCCGGGAGCGGTCCAGGGACAGGATGTCCGATGGCATCAGGTCGTGGGCCAGGATGACGGAGGGGACAGGGGGAACGGAATCGGGGCATGGACTGATGCCCAGAAGGATGCACAGGAGACGGGTGGTGACGTCCCGCACGTCCGCCGCACGAGCCCGGAGGTACTCGCTGTGCACCGCCTCCAGCATGTGCACGTAGAGGCCGGAAGCATCGCTCAGGGCGGCTTCGGCGTTGACCTGCTGTTCCTCCAGGGCGAGCCGTACCCGGGTCAGCAGTTCGGGGTCTTCCAGCATGAGCATCTGCGCCTGGAAGATCGCTGCCGCGTCGCTGCCCAGGTCCCGTTCCGTCTGAAGAGCCATCTGGGCCAGTTGGGTGCGGGCGGTCTCCACGGCGTTCTGGAATCGCTTCCATTCCACGCCGGAGTCCTCCACCTGGCGACGGTCAAATCGGAGGTCGGTCCGGCGGAACTGGAAGGCCGGGCCGATGGCGATGCCGCCGGAGGCGGCCACGCCGCGCAGGGTCTGGCCGGAGGGGCCGTTATCGGGCAGGGTGTTCACTATCATCACCTGCGGAGCGGCGAAAACCCGCCCGCCTCTATGGGGGCGGGCGGGTTTTCGCGGATGCTGGTTGATTTCTGACCGGATTATACTGCAGGTCTGGCTGGTGCGCAACCCCACGTAACTACCTAACCCGATTGGCCTGCCGGTATGTGCTGATTGGAAATCAGCCTTCCTGGGCACGCTGTGCCGGGCGTCGGCCTGCGCCGACGCCCCCGGTCGGCGAAGGCCGACCGCAGGCCGAAGGCCTATGGCGGGCGACTTTAGTCGGCACAGGTAGTTACAACCCCACTTAGAAATCCACCTCCCTGCCCTCATAGGCGTACTGGAAGAGGTGGCGGAGTTCGTCGTAGGAGGGGGCGCGGACGGCGGTGACCATCTGAGTGTCGTTGAAGGCGTCGTCCACCATCTTGTCCAGTTGGGCCTCATGGGCCTCCCGTGCCACGCCTGCCCCGGCGACGGAGAGAGGACTTCCAATCTGCCGGGCCAGGTCGCGGATGCGGCGGGCCAGGGCGCGCGCGCCCTCCTCCCCGCCGGCCTGGGAGCAACCCGTCAGCGCGGCCAGTTCGGCGAACCGCTCCGGCGCCTCGCGGGCGCAGAATTCAATGGTGTACGGGAGATAGATGCCCACGGCGCGCCCGTGGGGGATGTGGAACGTTGCCCCCAGGGTGTGGCCCATGGCGTGGGCCATAGAGGCCATGGCGTTGCCGAAGCCCAGCCCGGCGATGGCAGCGGCGTTGTGCATCCGCTCCCGGGCCTCCATATCGGAGCCGTCGGCCACCGCGCGCGGCAGGTACTGGAAGACTAGGCGCGCCGCCTGGATGCAGAGGCCGTCGCTGATGTCGTTGTGCCAGGTACAGGTGTAGCCCTCCACCGCGTGGGTCAGTGCGTCCATCCCGGTATCCGCCGTCAGCCGGGGCGGCATGCCGACCGTCAACGCCGGGTCCACGATGGCCATATCGGCGACGTTCTCCCGGTTCCCCAGGCCCATTTTTCGCTGTTCCTCCGTGTCGGTCAGGACAATGGCCCAGGTAATCTCCGCGCCGGTTCCGCTGGTGGTGGGGATGGTGATGAGGCGGGCCTTCTGCCGCAGCCCCAGCCGGACGAAGGGGTTGATCTCCGCCGGATGGAGGTCGGGCCGCTCGTAGAGAATCCAGATGGCTTTGGCCGCGTCCATGGGCGACCCGCCGCCCAGGCCGATGATCCAGTCCGGCTCAAAGGCGCGGGCGACCTCGGCCCCGCGCAGGACGGTCGCCACGCTGGGGTCCGGCTCCACCTCATCAAAGACCCGGACCTCCAGCCCGGCGTTCTTCAGGTGGACCAGGACCTTCTCCACGATGCCCAGTTGGACCAGCGTGGCATCGGTGACGATGAGAGCGCGGCGGCCCTCCAGTTCGTCCAGGGCATCCAGCGCGCCTTCGCCGAAGACAATCTGGGGGGAGACGAAGTACCACATGTCGGCCTCCTGTTAGAGTTTGCGAGTGGGCAGTCTTGCTACACGTCCAGATTCTGCACTTCCTTCGCGTGGGTCTGGATGAAACGGCGGCGGGGGAGTACGGCGTCGCCCATGAGCATCGTGAAAATCCGGTCGGCCTCTGCCGCATCCTCTACCGTCACCTGCAGGAGAATCCGCCGGGCCGGGTCCATGGTCGTCTCCCACAACTGCTCCGGGTTCATCTCCCCCAGCCCCTTGTACCGCTGGATGGTCACTTTATCCCCGTCCAGTTGCTTCAGAATCCGTTCCTTTTCCTCCTCAGAGTACGCGTAGAAGACCTGTTTGGACGTGGCGATGCGGTAGAGGGGCGGCTGGGCGATGAAGAGGTGGCCCTCTTCAATGAGGGGTTGCATGTAGCGGTAGAAGAAGGTCAGGAGCAGGGTGCGGATGTGGGCCCCGTCCACGTCGGCATCCGTGTTGTGACAGCACAATCCACCCAGGCCGCAGATGAAGTTCTCGTCCCCCTCCACGGAGAAATCGTAGACCTTCCTGCTGGTCGGGGGGACCTCCTGCACCGAGCGCACGGGCAATCCGATGAGGTCGCCCCTGATGACCGTCGCCCGGCGGTTCGGGCCTCCGCTTCGGGCGGACCGCATTTTCTCCTCCAGCCGGTCGGCCAGGTGGTGGTCGGCCCAGACGGGCCGCAGGCGTTCCAGGTCCTCTTTCGCGGTGACGGTGAGCACGTGGGCGGTGTGCCGCTGGATAACCGGCTTCCCCCGCACGGTGCCGCTGGGCTGACCGGTCGGCGGATGGAGGGAGAGAGAGGCCAGGACGCCCTGAGCCCCGAGGAGATACATCAGTTGGCTGGCCAGTTCAGGCGAGACGGTGGAGACCGCGATCCCGTTTCGGGAGACCGTACCGTCGCCCAAAAAATATCCCCGAAGGAATGCCCGTTGCAGGTCGGGAGTCAGGTTGAATACCAGGTCGGGGATGCGCTTCGTGGTCGCATCCATCGCGTTGCGGCCAAACAGACAGCGAAACACGGCGATGACGACCCGGTTGAGGATTCGCAACTCCAGAGCCCGATCCCCGTGTTGGTAGATGCGCGGCTCTACGCCGAAGACGTCCCGGATGGCTTCTGTCAGTTCCCCGACGAGGGCCTGATTGTTTTTCCCCAGTGCAAAGCGAATCCCTCCCCGCCGACGGATGCTCCCCTCGGCGACGAAGAAACCCAGCAGGGTCATCAGGGCCCGGTTCACCGGGATAAAGCGGGGGATGGGCCGGTCGGCGTAGTGCAGAGGCGTAAGTTCTAAGGGACGACCGTCCAGAAGAGATAGATCGTCCAGGTCCAGTTCCCTCAACGGAAGGTAGGGGCGCACCCGGTTGCGCGGAGCGCCCGCGTACTGGGTACGCCATATCCGGTCCAGATGGGATTCCACCACCTGGTATTGGCCCTCCAGGTTTGCCGGGTCCAGACCCAGGAGCGCGACGTAGCGCTGAAAGTGGGTCAGCAGGGGCCGGGATGTGCCCTTCTCCCAGGCGTAGAAGGTCACCGGCTGACGAATGCCAACCGCCTGGCAGACTTCTCGCTGGCTCAGCCCCAGTTCCCGACGTCGTTGAGCCAGGGTGGCCCGCAGGGATTCCCCAATTTCTACTCGCGGCTCAACCAGTTGGGGCCGATGCGCGTATTCCCTGCGCACGCGTGCTTTCAGCAGTTCCTCTACCGCTTCTCCGCGGGCCGCGATTTCCACATCCTGGATTCGCTCCGCGTTTTCCAGGAACAACTGGACCAGGTCCAGGCGAGGCGCCGGGTTCTCCGCCCACAGGGGGAGGCGGCGAGGGGCCACCAGCAGGTCACCCGGACGCACCCGGTCGCCCCGTTCCAGGACGATGCGGCCGTCCCGGTAAACGTACACGCTGTGGGAGGCGGTCACGCGCACTCGTCGTCCGCAGGCCGTCTGGATTTCGTAGAGAGGCTCGGAGATCAGATGGGAGATGGCCGCTTTCAGGGGGCGGAAGCGAACGTGCCCCGTCTGCGGGTCAAAACAGAGAATCTGATAGCCCGTGAGGTCTGGAGTATTATCTATGAAGGGCCCGATGCGGACGGAGCGGATTTGCCCCTCCGGGTCGCGGACGAAGGTCATCTCGTCTCCGTCCACGCTCATCACGATGACCCGATTGTACCGCAGACCTTCCAGGTTGAACTGGTCTCCAATTCCCGTCCCCAGGGCGGAGATGAGGGCCTGGATTTCCTTGCTGGAGAGGACTTTGTTGATGCTGGCCCGTTCGGTGTTGAGAATCTTGCCCCGCAGGGGAAGGATGGCCTGGAAGTGCCGGTCGCGGCCCTGCTTGGCGCTCCCGCCTGCGCTATCTCCCTCCACGATGAACAACTCCGTCTTCTTCGGGTCCCGCTCGGAGCAGTCGGCCAGTTTGCCGGGGAGGGTGCTGCTCTCCAGGACGGACTTGCGGATGACCAGGTCGCGGGCCTGGCGGGCCGCCGCCCGCGCGCGGGAGGAGGTCAGGCACTTCTCCACGATGCGCCGCGCCGACGCGGAGTCCCGTTCCAGAAATTCCATGAACGCCTCAGCCACCACCGACTCCACAATGGCCTTCACCTCGGCGTTCATCAACTTGACCTTCGTCTGGGACTCAAACTGGGGATCGGGGTGCTTGACGCTGACGACGGCGGTCAGCCCCTCCCGGACGTCGTCGCCGGAGAAGTTGGGGTCTTTCTCCTTCAGCAGGCCCACCTTACGGGCGTAGTCGTTGATGGTGCGGGTGAGGGCCGCCCGCAGCCCGGTCAGGTGGGTCCCGCCGTCCACTGTGTGGATGGTGTTGGCGAAGGGGTAGACGGACTCGGTGTAGGAGTCGGTGTACTGGATGGCGACCTCTACCCCGATGCCGTCCACCTCCTTCTCCACGTAGACGGGTGGGTGCAGGGGCTCCCGGTTGCGGTTCAGGTAACGGACGAACGAAAGGACGCCGCCCTCAAAGTAGAAGGTCATCCGGCGGGGGAAGTCGTCGGGCCGTTCGTCTATCAGCCGGATGGTCACCCCGCGGGTGACGAAGGCCATTTCCCGCATCCGCTGGGCCAGGACGTCAAACTGGTAATCCACATCCTTGAAGATGGTGGGGTCAAAGCGGAAGGTGACTGTCGTCCCGCGCCGGTCGGTCTTCCCCAGGGTTTCCACCGGGGTGACGGGGACGCCGCGCTCGTACCGCTGGCGGTAACGGAGGCCGTCGCGGGGGTTATCCACCACCACCTCCAGCCATTCGGAGAGGGCGTTGACCGCGGAGACGCCGACGCCGTGGAGCCCGCCGGAGACTTTGTAGCCGCCCCCGCCGAACTTGGCCCCGGCGTGGAGGGTGGTCATCACCAACTGGAGGGTGGAGATTTTCTTTTCGGGGTGAGGGGCAGTGGGGATGCCCCGCCCGTTATCCCGGACGGTGACGCTGCGGTCTTTGTGGATGGTGACCTCTATCTCGTCGCAGGCGCCGGCCAGGGCCTCGTCTATGGAGTTATCCACGACCTCGTAGACCAGATGGTGCAGGCCGCGCAGGTCCGTCCCGCCGACGTACATCCCCGGCCGTCGGCGGACGGCCTCCAGCCCTTCCAGTACCTGGACGTCTGCCGCTTCGTAGGTCAGGACATCGTTCCCTTTTTTCGCCATGCTCCGTTTCCTCCCGAAGGTTCATTTTACCACAGGTTGCGGGAGAGGCCAAAATGGGGGGTGCAGAGCAACTGCGAGCAGTTGCTCTACAAGATGGTATGCATCCTCTCCGTTTTGTGGTATACTAATGACGAGTTGCGACATGCGAAATGGGACACGGATGGGCACGGATGGTACGGGTTTTCACGGATTTTTATCCGTGCCGACCCGTGAAACCCGTGTGAATCCGTGTCCTGTTTTCCAAACTGTCGGGCGGGGTTGTATCCGTAGCCAAAGGAGGGGCCGTGAACAAAATCCGGGTGTTCATCGTGGACGATCACCCCTTCTTTCGGGAAGGGCTGCGAAGGGTGATCGCTGCCGAGGGAGACCTGGAGGTGATCGGGGAGGCTTCGGACGGGGAAGAGGCCATAGAGGCGGTGTCCCGTCTGTTGCCGAATGTGGTCATTATGGACGTCAACCTTCCTCGCGTCAACGGGCTGGAGGCCACCCGCCGGATCAAGGATACGCATCCGGAAATCGGCGTGGTGATTCTCACCGCCTACGACGACGAGGAGCAGGTGTACCACGCGGTGCGGGCCGGGGCCTCCGCGTACCATTCCAAAGATGTCAGCCCTCAGGAACTGGTGAGGACGGTCCGCCATGTCTATGCGGGCCGGTACGTACTGCGCCAGATGGTCCTGGCCTCCGATCGGGATTTGGGACGGTGGTTGCGGGAGCGGTACCGACAGTTCGGCGGCGACATCTCCGATGAGCGATACCTGGCTCCTCTCTCCAGTCGGGAAATGGAGGTGTTGCGCCTGATGGTGGCCGGGATGAGCAACAAGGAAATCGCCTATCGCCTGGGCATCAGCCAGCAGACCGTGAAGAACCATGTCACGGCGATTCTGAACAAACTGGGCGTCTCCGACCGAACTCAGGCCACCGTCTACGCCCTGCGGCACGGATGGATTCCCTTGCGGTCATCGGATCAGTGACAGAACCCAATTCCTCCACAGTTACCGTCTCCTTTCAGCCTCTGGGCAGAAGAGGCCGGGTTCCGGCAGGCATTTCCGTACTGGAGGCCGCCCGACGGCTGGGCGTGGGCCTCAGTGCAGTCTGCGGCGGCGCGGGAGTCTGCGGCACATGCCGGGTGGTGGTCCCCCCGGAGGGGCAGGACGCCCTCTCCCCCCTCTCCGACACGGAGCGCGCGCGGCTGGGCGATGAGGACATCGCCCGCGGGGTCCGGCTGGCCTGTCGGGCATTCATCCGTCAGTCCCTGCAGGTCTTCGTCCCCCCCGAATCCCTCACCGCCAGCCAGCGCACCCAGGTGGAGGGCCGCCAGACCCCCGTGCGGGTAGACCCGGTGGTCGTCCCCGCCGACCTGCAACTTCCCCCTCCCACCCTCTCCGACCTGCGCAGCGACGCGGAGCGCATCCGGGACGGCCTGGGCCGCCCCGCCCGCCTGGACCTGGAGGTCCTGCGCCGTTCCCCCCCGTCCCTGAGGGAATGGGGCTGGGCCGTCCGTGCCGTCCTGCGGGGCGACGAGGTGGTGGCCCTTCTGCCCCCCGGCACCCCGCTGGTGGGCGTGGCGGTGGACCTGGGGACGACGAAACTGGCCGGGTACCTGCTGAATCTGGAGACGGGGGAGACCCTGGCCAGCGTCGGGGCCATGAACCCCCAACTGGCCTACGGGGAGGACGTGATGGCCCGCATCACGTATGCCCTGCAGGAACCGGAGGGGGCGGAACGCCTGCGGCAGGCGGCGGTAGAGGGACTCTCTCAACTGGTCCGGGACCTCTGCGCCCAGGCGGGCGTCCCGCCGGAGCACGTGGTGGAGGCGGTGGTCGTGGGCAACACGGCCATGCACCACCTCTTCCTGGGCCTTCCCACCCGTCCGCTGGGGCTGGCCCCCTACGTCCCGGTGGAGAGCGGCCCCCTGGACGTCCGGGCCCGGGATGTCGGGCTCCCGCTGGCCCCGGGAGCGATGGTCCACCTTCTGCCCAACGTTGCCGGGTTTGTCGGCGCGGACCACGTGGCGGCCCTGCTGGCGACCCGGATGGAGGAGGCGGACCGCCCGACGCTTCTGCTGGACATCGGTACCAATACAGAGATTGGCCTCTCCGTCGGGGGGAACCTGTTCTCCTGTTCCGCTGCATCCGGCCCGGCCTTTGAGGGCGCGCACATCCGCTTCGGGATGCGGGCGGCCCCCGGGGCGCTGGAGCGGGTGCGGATGATTGAGGGACGGGTCTACTGGGAGACGGTGGAGGGAGCCCCTCCCGTGGGCATCTGCGGCTCCGGCATCCTGGACGCGGTGGCCGAATTGCGGGGCGCGGGCTTCCTGAACGGGCGCGGCGGTTGGGCAAATAGCGACCGTCCCCCGTTCCTTTCGGGCGACAACGGCCCGGAGTTCGTCCTGGTACCGGCGGAGGCCTCAGGCCTGGGGCGGGCCATTACCGTCAGCCGGAAGGACGTGGGGGAGATTCAACTGGCCAAGGCGGCCATCGCGGCGGGCTGGCAGATTCTGCTGGAGGAGGCCGGCATCCGGGAGTCCGACCTGGCGCGGGTGCTGGTCGCCGGCGCGTTCGGGACGTACATTGACATCGGGCACGCCGTCGCTATCGGGTTGCTCCCGCGCCTTCCGCTGGACCGGTTTGAGCAGGTGGGCAATGTGGCGGGAACCGGGGCGCGGATGGCGCTCCTTTCCCGTGCCGAGCGGGAACGGGCGGCCCGTCTTGCCCGCCAGGTCCGCTACGTGGAACTGACCGTTCACCCGTCCTTCCGGGAGCGATTCGCCCAGGCGTTGCAGTTGTGACGACGGACGACGGACGACAAACGACAGACAACGGACGACCGAGGGTGGCGCAGGCTGTCAGCCTGTACACCGGCCTGGCGGCCGGCGCTACATGTAGCGCAGGCTTTAGCCTGCAGTAGCGCGGGCTTCAGCCTGCAGTAGCGCAGGCTTCAGCCTGCACAGGCTGTCGGCCTGCAAAGGAGATGAGAAAATGAGACAGTGGTTGAGATGGGTATGGGTAGCGGTATGGATACTGGCCCTTGTCGGACCGGTCGCGGCCCAGGAGGGGCGGACCGTCTACGTGCTCACGGTAGATGGCGCCATCACGGCGACCGTCAACGACTACATCGCGCGCGGCATTCGGCTGGCGGAGCAGGACCGGGCCGACGCAGTGGTCATCCGGCTGAACACTCCCGGCGGCGACCTGAATTCCACGACGAAGATTATGGAGCAACTGGAGAACGCCCGGGTGCCGGTCATCGTCTACGTGTGGCCGCGTGGAGGGATGGCCGCCTCCGCCGGGACCCTCATCCTTCTGGCCGCGCACGGCGCGGCGATGGCTCCCCGCACCACCATCGGCGCGGCCCACCCGGTTACTCTTCCCGGCGCTGAGGAGGCGGTCAGCCCAGAGATGATGGAGAAGGTGGTCAATGTGATGGCCGAGCACGCCGCCCTCTTCGCCCAGCGGCGCGGTGAGGCGGCGGTGGATTGGGCCGAACGGGCCATCCGCGAGAGCGCTACCGCCGGGCCGGAGGAGGCGCTGGAAATGGGCGTGATTGACCTCATCGCTGCCGATATGGATGAGTTGCTCCAGGGCTTTGACGGTCGGACGGTCACCCTGGGGGATGGGATGACGGTCACGTTCCACACCGCCGACGCCGCCATCCGGGAAATCCCCCTCTCCCCGATAGAGCGGCTGCTGCAGGTGCTGATTAACCCCAACGTCGCTTTCATCCTGCTCACCATCGGTGTACAGGCCATCCTGATAGAACTCGCTTCCCCGGGCGGGTGGGTGGCGGGCTTTATTGGCGTCCTCTGTCTGGCCCTGGCGGCCTACGCGATGGGCGTCCTCCCCTTCAACTGGCTTGGGCTGGTGCTCCTGGGCGCGGCCATCGTCCTCTTCATTCTGGACATCAAGGCCCCGACGCACGGTGCCCTGACTGCCGCCGGAACGGCGACCTTCATCGCGGGCGCGCTCATCCTCTTCAACGCGCCCCTTTCCCCCTACGGCCAGATTTCTCTGCCGCTGGTCATCGCCGTGGGAATCCTGACTGCCCTCTTCTTCGCGTTCGTGGTTGCCAAAGCCCTGCAGGCCCAGAAACCCCGCTCCGTCACCGGACGAGAAGGGTTGGTTGGGCGGACAGGAGTTGCGAAGAGCCGCCTGGATCCGGAGGGCTGGGTGCTGGCGGCGGGGGAACGCTGGCGGGCCGTCTCGGAGGAAGGGACGGTGGAGGAGGGGGAGGAGGTGGAGGTCGTTCGGGTAGAGGGTTTCCGTTTGCATGTGCGTCGGCGGGATAAATGAAACCACGAAGGACACAAAGGACACGAAGTTTGTATTGGGAACAGGACACGGATCAACACGGGTTTTAACGGATGGACACGGATGACTTCACCGTTTTTTATCGCAGAGACCGCGGAGTACGCAGAGAGATATTTGTTATTAGCGAAAACCTCTGCGCCCTTTGCGTTCTCTGCGATTCATTTTTACAGTGGACTCATTTTCTGCACGGGAAATGGGACTGGACCCATCGGCCATAGAAGCGCTGTTGTTTGACCTGGACGGCACCCTTCTGGATTCGGACGACGAGGGGGTGGAGGCGCTGGCCCGCTGGCTGGAACGGCTGCGGGTGCGGGACGCCCGCTATCGGGCGCGCCGCATCGTGATGCGGATGGAGACGCCGGTCAACGCGCTGATGACCGCGCTGGACGTTGTGGGGCTGGATACCCCCTTGCTGGGATTTTCCGAATGGCTGCGCCATCGGCGGCACCGGACAACGCCCCGCTTCCGCATCGTCCCCGGCGCGGAGGAGGCGCTCCGTCTCCTGGCCCGTTCCTACCGGCTGGCCGTCGTCACGACGCGGGGTCGCAAAGATGCTCAGACCTTCCTGGAGAGTTTCGGCCTCTCCGACCTCTTTGAGGCAGTCATTACCCGCGAGTCCACCTGGCGGCTCAAGCCCCATGCGGCGCCCGTTCGCTACGCGGCCGGGCGGTTGGACCTCCCGCCCCACCGCTGCGCGATGGTGGGCGACACCCCGGTGGACATGCGCGCTGCCTGTCAGGCCGGGGCCTGGGCCATCGGTGTCCTCTGCGGCTTCGGGGAAGAGAACGAACTGAAACGGGCGGGTGCCCATCTGATTCTCCCCTCTCCGGCGGACTTACCTTTGGTTTTTATGGGGAAATAAAAAAGGGGGCGGCTCAGCCGCCCCCTTCTCTTTCAGGCTGTCTCCAGGTACCGCTCCAACTCCCACGGGGTGACCTGGATGCGGTACTCCTCCCATTCTTTCCGCCGGGCCCGCAACATGGTCTCCACAATCGCGGGGCCCAGTGCCTCCCGAATGACCTCATCCCGCTCCAGTTCGTCCAGCGCCTCTGCCAACGTGCCGGGGAGGGTGCCGATGGACCGCTCCCGCAGCATGGCCTCGTCAAAATGGTAGACGTCCTCGTTGACCGGAGGCGGCGGAGTCATGCCCTTCTCTATCCCGTCCAGCCCGGCAGCCAGCATAGCCGCGAAGGCCAGGTAGGGGTTGGCGCTGGGGTCGGGACAGCGCAGTTCAATCCGCGCCGCCTTCTCCCGCCCGGCGCGCACCGCCGGTACCCGGATGAGCGCGGAGCGGTTCAGGTGGGCCCAGCAGATGTAGACGGGCGCTTCGTAGCCGGGGGTCAGACGCTTGTAACTGTTCACCGTGGGGGCGACGACGGCCGCCAGCGCCCGCGCGTGGACCATCTGCCCGGCGATGAACTGGTAGGCCAGCCGGGAGAGGTGATACGGGTCGTCCGGGTCGTAGAAGAGATTGTGCCCGGAGGGGTCAGAGAGGCTCTGGTGGGTGTGCATGCCGGAGCCGTTGATGCCGAAAATGGGCTTGGGCATAAAACTGGCGTAGATGCCGTGGCTGGCGGCGATGGCCCGCACCGTGTACTTGAAGGTGACCGCGTTGTCGGCACTGGTGAGCGCATCGGCGTAGTGGAAGTCTATCTCGTGCTGACCGGTGGCGACCTCATGGTGGCTCATCTCCACCTGGATGCCCAGGGCCAGGAGCATCAGCACAATCTCGCTGCGGACCTGCTGGGCCTCGTCCCGGGGGGAGAAGTCAAAGTACCCGCCGACGTCGTGGGGGACGGGGCGAAGGCCGGAGTCGCTGTTGCGCCGGAAGAGGAAGAACTCTATCTCCGGCCCGACGTTGTAGATGTATCCCCTCTCTGCGGCCCGAGATACCATCCGCTTGAGGGTGGAGCGGGGATCGCTGGGGGACGGCTTCCCGTCCGGGTCGTAGACGTCGCAGAAGAGGCGGGCGCGGCGCCGCTCGGGCTCGCTCCAGGGGAGCACCCGGTAGGTGGCAGGGTCGGGCACCAGCAGGCGGTCGCTCTCGTAGATGCGGGCGAAGCCTTCTATGGAGGAGCCGTCAAACCAGACGCCGTTCTCCAGGGCTTCCTCTAATTGGGTCGCCGGGATGGTGACGCTTTTGACGGTGCCCAGAATGTCGGTGAATTGCAGGCTGACGAACCGGACACCGTCTTCCTGCACACGGGCGATCAGTTCTTCGCGGGTCATCTCTCCTCCCTTACGTATGATGTGCAACGTTGCCCTTCTGGGGCATCTGGGGCAGGGGCAAGCCCTGCCCCTACGGTTCTACCACCCGGATGTGCAACTCCGCCAGTTGCTCCGGGTCCACCGGGGAGGGGGCGTTGGCCATCAGGTCCACGGCCTGACCGGTCTTGGGGAAGGCCATGACCTCCCGGATGCTCTCCTCCCCGGCCAGCAGCATCACCACCCGGTCAATCCCCGAGGCAATCCCGCCGTGGGGTGGGGTGCCGTACTCAAAGGCCTCCAGCATGTGACCGAACCGCTCCCGGGCCTGCTCCACGTCCAGACCGATGAGGCCGAAGATTTTCTCCTGAACCTCCCGTCGGTGGATTCGGATGGAGCCCCCGGCAATCTCTTCGCCGTTGCAGACCAGGTCGTACTGCTGGCCGCGCGCCGCGCCGGGGTCCGTATCCAGCAGCGGCAGGTCTTCGGGCATCGGCGCGGTGAACAGATGGTGGCTGGGGTCCCAGCGCCGTTCGTCTTCGTTCCACTCAAAGAGCGGGAAGTCAATAATCCAGCAGAAGGCCATGGTCCCGGGGTCGCGCAGGCCCAGACGCTCCCCCAGTTCCAGCCGCAGGGCGGAGAGGGCCGCCGCCACCCGCGGGGGCCGGTCCGCCACGAAGAGCATCAGGTCGCCGGGGCGGGCCTCCATCCGGGCGATAATGGCCTGTACCTGCTCATCGGTCAGGAAACGGGCGAAGGATGAGCGGATTTCGCCGTCCGGCGACAGGGCCAGCCAGGAAAGGCCCATCGCGCCCTCTTTCTGGGCCAGCGAGGTCAACTCATCCAGTTGACGGCGGCTGTATCCGGCGCAGCCGGGGGCGCGAAGGCCCTTGACCTGTCCGCCCGCCGCGACGGCCTGGGCGAAGATGCCGTAGTTGCTCCCGGCGACCAGGTCGGAGATGTCCACCAGTTCCATCCCGAAACGAAGGTCGGGTTTATCCGTGCCGTAGCGGGCCATGGCCTCGGTGTAGGTGAGGCGGGGGAACGGTTTGGTCAGCAGGCGGCGGTCGGAGCACTCCTCCACGATGCCGATCATCAGTTCCTCTATGAGTTCCATAATGTCTTCCCGGGTGACAAAACTCATTTCCAGGTCCAGTTGGGTGAACTCCGGCTGCCGGTCGCCGCGCAGGTCCTCGTCCCGGAAGCAACGGGCAATCTGGAAGTACCGCTCAAACCCGGCTACCATCAGGAGTTGCTTCAGTTGCTGGGGGGATTGGGGAAGCGCGTAGAACTTGCCGGGGTGGAGACGGCTGGGGACCAGGTAGTCCCGGGCGCCCTCCGGCGTGCTCTTGAAGAGGATGGGCGTCTCAATTTCCAGGAAGCCCCGCGCGTCCAGGAAATCCCGGATGTACTTGATGACCCGGTGGCGCAGGATGAGGTTCCGCTGCATCCGTCGCCGCCGCAGGTCCAGGTAGCGGTATCGCAGGCGGAGCGATTCCTCCACCGGGGTGTCCTCAAAGATGGGGAAGGGGGGCGTCTTCGCCGGGTTGAGGACGACGATTTCGTCGGCCAGGACCTCTATCTCGCCGGTCTCCATCCGGGGGTTGACCAGGTCGGCGGGGCGGGGGCGGACGGTGCCGCGCACCTGGAGGACGTATTCCTGGCGGACGCGGGCGGCCAGTTCGTGGGCCCCGGGGGCGTGGGCGATGTCGGCGACAACCTGGACGACGCCCGAGCGGTCGCGCAGGTCAACGAAGATCAGGCCGCCGTGGTCTCGCTGGCGGTTGACCCACCCGGCCAGGGTGACGGCCTGGCCGACGTGGTGGGCGCGCAGTTCGCCGCAGTGATGGGTCTTCAGCATGGTACCTCCTGGGAGTGGAATGGGCCGTATATAAAGCGACAGGCCGCCCTCCTTTTGGGGGCGGCCTGGCCATAAGCAATCCGCAGGTTAACCGCGTGGCAGCGACGGCTGCCGCCCCTCGGGCGGGCCGGGCCAGCGGTTATTGTCCACAATGATCGGGCGAACCATATCGGCCTCCGCTTGCAAATTATACCACCATTTGTAGATTTGGCAAGCAGAGAGATAACCAGAAATTCTATCGCATTTCTAATTTTCCTCTTGCGGAATTCTAACGCGTCTGTGGCATGATAGGGGCGCAATTGGGAAGCCCGGTAGCGGGCACTCAAATCCCTGAGGGCAAAGGAGGTGATGAGCCATGTTGATGCGATGGGAACCGTTCCGGGAGTTGGTCAGCCTGCGCGAAGCGATGAACCGGCTCTTTGAAGAGTCCTTCGTTCGCCCCTGGGGGGCCTTCCCCCGCTGGGCCGAGGGTCCGGCCGTGGACATGTACGAGACGGATAACGCCGTGGTGGTGAAGGCCGCCATTCCGGGGGTGGACCCGAAGGACGTGGAGATCAGCGTCACGGGCGACACCCTGACCATTCGGGGTGAGGTCAAGAAGGAGGAGCAGGTCAAGGAGGAAAACTACCTCCGGCGCGAGCGGTACTACGGCTCCTTCTGCCGCTCCTTCCTCCTGCCCACCCGGGTCGTCGCCGACGACGCTGAGGCGGTCTTTGAAAACGGGGTGCTCACCCTGACGCTGCCGAAGGCCGAAGAGGTCAAGCCCAAGACCATCAAGGTCAAGGCCAAAAAGTAAAATCTAATTACCTCACCCCACCCCCGGCGGCTTTGCCGCTACCTCCTCCCCTCTCCTGGCCTTTGGCCAAGAGAGGGGAGGGGGTGCCGCCGCAGGCGGCGGGGGAGGGGTGAGGAAAAGGAGGTGCGCGATGGCATTCTTCGCTCCGTTTCGGGAGATGATGAGCCTGAAAGAAGCGATGGACCGTCTGTTTGAGGAGTCCTTTGTCCGCCCGATGAGCACGTGGCGGCGGGGCACGCCGGAGGAACCGCTGCGGTTGCCGGTGGACGTCTACACTACCCCCGACGAGATTGTGGTGGTCGCCTCGGTGCCGGGCCTGCTGCCCGAAGAGGTGGACATCTCCATCCAGGGGGATACGCTGACCATCCGTGGGGAACTCCGGCCGCCGCTGGACAACGTGGAGTACCTCTTCCAGGAACGGCCCTACGGTCACTTCGCCCGCTCCCTGGTGCTGAACGTGCCGGTGGACGTGGAGAAGGCGGAGGCGACCTTTGAGAACGGCGTGCTCACCCTCACGTTGCCCAAGGCGGAAGAGATTCGGCCCAAGACCATTAAGGTCAAGACGAAGTAGCGCGAAAGACACGAAAGGCGCGAAAGACGCGAAAGGACGTGCCAGGCACTTTGAAGTGCCTGGCACGTTCCTTATTCCTCATTCCTCTCTCACCTCAAACTCTCCCTCAACGACCGTCGGCTCTTCAGATGTCCACTCCGCGATTTTTGCCCCCAGGGCCCGCAGGTGCTCCCGGACCACCTCCGGTGGGGCCAATTCAATGAAGAGTTTCAAACTCAGGAGGACAATGGCGATGTCGTCCAGTTGCCCCAGGCCCAGGCTCAGGTCGGGCAGGATGTCTATGGGGGAGAGGACGTAGATGAGCGCGGCCGGGGGGATAAGTTTCAGCACCCAGGGCACCCGGCGGTCCTTAAAGAGCCGCCAGGCCAGGCGGAATTGGCGGATCAGTTCTTTGGCCCACGAGATGAACATGTTGGTCTCCTCCGGGGTGGCCAGGGGGTATGATTCAGGCCGATTGGGTAATTGGGATGAGCTCATCGTCAGGTCCCTCCAGAAACAAATGCATTCTCACTCCACCGCTTTTACCAGCCAGCATACTCGGGTGAGGGACGGGAAGGGGAGATCGGTAGCCTTACCCTTTCATTTCAGCGCCTTCCGGGCGAGACTTCCAGATAGCCGACCTCCTCCCCCAGGGACTCGCTGTATACCAGGACCAGGCCCGTCTCCTCCTTCCCGACCTCAAACAGAAGGTCCCCAGATACGGTCTCTCCACTGGATATTTCGCCGGACGACAACAGGTTGGGCAGGCCGGACACCAGCCATTCCGGTCGGTGCACACCCTGGGGGCTGACCAGAAGGAAATCCAGCACGGGGGCAAGGGGGCAGGTGTCCCCTTCTTCCGGGTGACAGGTGATGGAGACGGTGACCAGCATCATCTCGTTGCCCGGACCCGGCTGGGGATTGAATATGCTGCCCGCCACAATGTCATCCGCCGGACGGATCACATCCGTCACCCGAATTTTCAGGTCCCCCGCCACGACGGCGGTGCCCGGCGGGGCCGGATGGTCCAGAGCAGAACCGATGGGGGCCGAAGAGGTCCGGGGAAGGCTCGGGCGCGTCAGAACGGCTGTGGCTACCGCGCCCAGACAAAGGCCGCACCCGAACAATACCAGGCCGATGCCGATGAGCAGGAGGGCCTTTCCAACGGACGGCAGGGCGTTTTGTGGTGCGGTCATCTTTCCCTTTTCCGGAATGTGGCGGTGATCTCTGCGCGTCCCTCTAACATCAGGCCGACGCGCAGAAGCCCCGGGGCCGGGGAGACCCAGGGGAAACGCCTGCCGTCCACCCGGACCTCCACGACCTCCCAGGGCAGGGGCGCAGTCAGCCAGACCTCGCCGAACTGCTGGCCCGCTTTCTCCAGCCCGACGCGCAGGAGACCGGTCGCCTCGTCCCAGCGGCAGTCCGTCACCTCCACCGCCCCCTGACAGACGTGGAAGGTGGTGGTCAGCAGGTCGGGCCGGTCGGAGACGGGCTTGAAGAGCAGGACGGCGGTCTCGTGGGGCTGGTGACGGGTCAGGACCACCGCGTCGTCGGTCACTCCCAGGTAGCGGCGCCGCCAGTAGTGGAAGACGTGGTAGCGGCCCGGAGGGAGACCCAGGTCGGCCAGGCGGACGGTCGTCTGCACCGTCCGGTCCTCCCAGTTGATGACACCCGCGACCCACCAGCGGCCCCAGTCCCGCTCCGCCGGCAGGAGGAGCCGGCGGGGCATCTCGTGCTCAAAGAGGTCCAGGGGCCGGGCAGAGACGCCCGTGGGGGGCAGGGCCTGCCGCAGATACTTCAGCCGTCCCGGCCGGATGAAGGGCAGGTTGTCGGAGTTCAGCGTCAGCCCGCCCAGCAGGGCGATGATGGCGGTCAGGGTGCGCATTTCGTTGAGGACCAGGTCCAGGTCGGGGCCGCGCTGCCGGACCAGGAGGCAGTCGGGGTCGTTGAGCCAGAGGCGGTTGTGGAAGGGGGCACGAGTAATGGCGTTGCGCAGGGCATTCTCGGTGGACGCAGCAGAGAGGTCGTAGCGGAAGATGGGGTGCCAGTTGGGGTCCACGTCGGTGCCGATGCGCATCCCGTCCACCAGACCGATGCAGGGCCCCAGGGGGGCGCCGCAGCCCAGCAGGAAGGCGTCGTCGCCGATGGCGGCGCGGATGGCCTCCACGCCCCGCCGCAGGGCCTGCGCGCGGGTTGCCGTGGGGTCGTGCCGACGGCCCGGCCGCGCGGCGGCGAAGAGGAAGTCTATCTTGAAGAACGTCGCGCCCCACTCCCGGCGCATCCGCCGGAAAGTCTCCCCCAGCCAGGCCAGCACCCCCGGATGGGTCGTGTCCAGGGCATAGCAGGGCACGCCCCAGTGGACCCAGCCGACGACGGGGTTGCCATCGTCGTCCCGCACGGTCCAGTCGGGATGAGCCGCGAAGAGTTCGGAGGTGGCGGCGGCGCCGAAGGGGGCGGTCCAGATGCCCAGCCGGTGCCCGGCGGCGCGAACCGCTTCGGCCACAGGCTCCATGCCGTCAGGGAACTTGTCCGGGTTGATGGAAAACCAGTCCCCGATGGCGGTCTGGTAGCCGTCGTCTATCAGGATGACGTCCAGGGGGAGGTGGTGGTCGGCGATGGCGCGGAGGTTCTCCAGGACGTCGTCGGCGGTGTTCTCGCCGTAGAAGTAGTACCAGGTGCACCAGCCGGTGACCTCACCCCACCCCCTGCCCCCTCCCCTCTCCTGACCTTTGGTCAGGAGAGGGGAGGGGGTGCCGCCGGAGGCGGCGGGGGAGGGGTGAGGCATCCCGGCCCACGTTTCCAGCAGGCGCAGGGGATCGGGGCCGGCCTCCAGGTGGAGAATCTCCGTGCGCAGGGAGGCGCCGGGGGAGAGGAGGGCGGAGTCCAGATGGCAGCGCGCGGTCAGTTCGGAGCCGTCGGAGCGGAGGCGAATCTCTGCCAGTTGGTCCTTCGCGGTCACGAAGCCCAGGAGGAGGGCCCGGGCGGGCGGGGCGAAGAGGACGGTGACCCACTCGGAGGAGATGAGGCCGTCATAATCGGGCTCCCAGTGGGGCTGGTGGGCGGCCCGATACTCCGGCGTACCGGGGTCGGCATAGATGCTGTCGCTCAGGTGGCGGGCGAAGGTGGGGCTCCACGACTGCCAGCCATTCTGGTAGACGCGCCAGGTCGGCAGCGGCGCGCCCAGGTCCGGGGCGGGGCCGGTCAGGACGTCCGCCGTCTCCAGCGTGACCGGGGCCTCGCCGGTGGCGGTCAGTTCCAGCCAGAGGCGGTATCCGTTGGGGACGGACTCCCACCGCCAGACGGCCTGCAGGCCAGGGCCTGCGACGGGGCGGTCGGGTTCGGTCAGGGTGAGGGTGTGGAGAGCGTCCCCGAGCCGGTAGCGGACTACGGCGGCGACCTGCCGGAGGGCGGGGCCGCCCGGCCAGGAGAGGGTAGGGTGGTCTGCGTGAGTCTCCATCATACCATTGTCCCTATTGCGGCGGGGTGAGATTTTCATCGCAGAGAGCGCAAAGAACGCAGAGAAAAGAGAACCACACTCTGATTAAGGCAATCCCATTGCGGCTAAAATATCTTCCACTTCGTCCAGAAATTCGGATAGGGTGACCGGGCGACTGCCTTCGTGACTGGTGTCATGGAGGTCGGGGGCGTCAACTGTGTGCCGATGCCAGAGTCCACCCAGTTGGTCTCTTGCGTAGATGCGCCTGCCGTTGTAGATGAGGGCAAAATTGGTAGTGTTGTAGTGATCGTTTCGGTAGACTTGAACGAACAAATCGGGGGACAGGTAAAGGCGTGCCTTCAGGAAAGACCGACCGCGCTCCATTACCTCCAGTTTTTTGAAATAGGCGCGGCGCTCTGATTCGGAGTAGAGGGCGGAGAGCAGGGCCGAAATGTTCATTCTGAAATCAGCGCTTTCAGTTGCCGGATTTCTTCTTCCAGTTCGGCAATGCCCGTGACAGCCATTTCCCAGTCAAAATAGTCCTGCTCCATTTCCGGACCAGGTTCGGTTTTCAGGACTGCTTGGCGAAAGCGCTCAAAATCCAGGCCGTATTTGGCCTCAAACTGACGGGCCATAGAACGATACTTGACCAGTTTCCTCTGGGCCTGTTCCAGGAGCAATTCCGCCATCACCTGTTCTAATCCCTTATCGGGGAACAATCTCTGCGCAACGGCCTGAACGGTTGTGCTACCTCTCTCAATTCCCATCACACACCTTCCTTGACGGAATCGGCAACTTCGGGTATGATATAGACGTCTGCGGGGGTGGTTGGGTCCCGGTGGGCCCCCCGGTCTTCAAAACCGGTGGCGGGTCGCGCAGAGCGGGCCGCGGTGGGTTCGACTCCCATCCACTCCCGCCTCCCGGAGGATCACAGAATCAGCGAATCCACCGACTGGATTCGCTGATTCTGTGATTTTTTTATCCGTGGCCCCGCAGGCGGACGCGGGCCTCCCGGCAGCGGGGACATTCCATTCCGGTGTACTCCGTCCCGCAGGTACGGCAGACTTTGGACTCCAGCGGACGGTCGTTCTCCAGGGAGGCGATAATCAGGTAGACCTGCTGTCCGGCGTACTGCTCCAGCCAGTCCGCCAGGGGGGTATCTCCCACCGACCACTCGCCCTGAGTGCCCCGGCGCAGTTCCCCCTGAATCACCCCGGCGTCCAGTTCGTAGGCCGCCGCTGCCAGTTCCCGCAGGGCCGCTTTCCGTATGGCTGGCATCGTCCTCCCTATGTTGTGGCTTTCCGGGCGCGCCGCTCCGCCGCCTTCTCCCAGGCGACCACCAGCGGGACGGCAATCCCGAACGACGAATACGTCCCGGTCAGCATCCCGACCAGCATCGCGGCAATGAACGGACGAATCGTCTCCCCACCGAACAGAATGATGGCAATCATCACGAAGATGGCGTTCAACTGGGTCGCCAGGGAACGGTGGATGGTCTCCAGAATGGAACGGTTGGCAATCCGCTCAAACGGCTCTTCCCGATACCGGGGGATGTTCTCCCGGATACGGTCAAACATCACGATGGTGTCCTGGACCGAGAAGGAAGTCACGGTGAGGACGGCGGTGAGGAAGAGGGCGTCCACCTCCCAGCCCTGCAGGATGCCCATCAGGGCGTAGAAGCCGATGACGATGATCAGGTCGTGGAACATCGCGGCGATGGCGGAGACGCCGTAGCGGACGGAGTGGGGCACCCGGCGGAACGACCACCAGATGAAGCCGACAATGATGATGGCCGCGACGGCGATGGCGATGCCGGCCGCGCGGGTCACCTCCCCGCCGACGATAGGCGATACACTCTCGTAGGTGCTCAGGTCCCGGTTCACCGGCGCCACTTTCGCTGCCAGGTTGCTGAAGATGGCCCGGACCTGCTCGGGGGTCACTTCACGCGTCCGGACCTGCCAGGTGTTATCCTCGGGGCGGCCCAGGCGCTGGATGATGGTCTCGGTCAGGCCGTTGGCGGCAAAGACGTCCTGGATGGCGGTCTCTGTGGCCGGACCGTCAAAGTGGAGCACGAAGAGGCTTCCGCCGGTGAAGTCCACGGCCAGACGGAGCGGCATCCCGAAACGGACCTGGGTCAGAATCATCATCCCGAGGCTCAACACAATCAGGATGGCGGAAATCGCGAAAAACCAGCGACGTTTTTCTACGAGATTGAACATTCCTCACCTCGTGCGGGGAGAGTTCACACGCTCAGCAGCCAACGGCGGGTCTGCAACCAGTTCCCGGCCAGGTGGAGCAGCAATCGCAAAAAGGTGCGGGTGACGACGATGGCCGTAAAGAGGTTGATCACCGTACCGATGGCCAGGGTGAGGGCAAAGCCCTTGACCATGCTGGCGCCGAAGTTGGTGCCGAAGAAGTAGAGAACAGCGCAGGCGATCAGGATGGAGACCTGCGAGTCCCGAATGGAGGTCCAGGCGCGGTTGAACCCGGCCTCCATCGCGGCCCGCAGACTGCGACCGGCCCGGATTTCCTCCTTCATCCGTTCAAAGACCAGGATGTTGGCATCCACGGCCATCCCGGCGGAGAGGAGGAAGCCCGCGATGCCCGGCAGGGTCATGGTGACCGGGACCAGTTTGTAGAGAGCCAGGTTCAACGCCGCGTAGAGCAGGAGGGCCAGGTCTGCCGTCCCGCCCAGGACGCGGTAGTAGACCAGCATGAAGAGCAGGACGATGGAGAGGCCGATGATGCCCGCCCGGACGCTCTTCTGGACGGAGATTTCGCCCAGGGTGGGGCCGACGGTGGTGGCGGTTTCCACCCGCAAGGGGACCGGGAGCGCGCCGTAGTGGAGTTGGATGGCCAGTCCATGCGCTTCCTGGTAGGTGGCGTTTCCGAGCGTGATCCGCCCGTTGCCGCTGGGGATGGCTTCCTGAATCTTTGGGCAGGAAATCACTTCCTTATCCAGGACGATGCAGAGGTACTGGCCGACGTGGCTGGCGGTGTATTGAGCGAATTTGTCCGCCGCCTCTGCCTTCAGCCGGAAGGGGATGAAGTACCCCATATTATCCCGGTCCAGCCCGACCTGGTCCAGGTCGGCGCCGGTGAGGATGGTCTTGTAGACGCCGGAGGTGACGGTGGGCGTGGTCGGGGCGGTCTCCGTCACCACAGTGGCGGGGGCCAGGGAGAGGGTGGGGGTGGCCTCCGGCGTGACCGGCGTCGTCACCACGGGGCTCTGACTCAGACGCGGCCCGCCCAGGGTGGTGGTGATCACCGTGCCCTTCATCAGGGGAACATATCCCGCGTCCACAAACTCCAGTTGGGCCGTCCCCCGGATGATTTCTATGGCCAGTTCGGGGTCGTCAATCCCCGGCAACTCCACGATGATGCGGCGGCCGCCCTGAATCTGGACGATGGTCTCGGCCAGGCCCAGGCCGTTGACCCGGTTCTCCACAATCTGACGGGCGGTCTCCATGCTGACCCGGTCCACCTCCTGGCCCTCGGGGACGTCGGCGACCAGGGAGACTTTCAGGCCGCCGCGCAGGTCCAGGCCGTAGCGGATGGCGATTTTCCGCGCCCCCTCCGGCTGCCAGGCCAGCAGGTTCTCCAGCCATGCCGGGTGGTCTATGTTCAGGTCCACGTAGACGGCCAGGATGGCCAGAAGAGCGATGACAATCAGCAGAATCTGGTCTCGTCTCTCCATAAGAGTGGTCCTTTCCGGTTGCGGGTCTCAAGCAGAAGATTGCTTTTCGTTGCGGCGGCGAAGCCGCCGCAACGAAAAGTTTTTTCAGAATGGTAAAATTATAGCCGATGCAGGCGGTTCTGTCAAACCATCGGGAAGTGTAGGACAACTGCTCGCAGTTGTCCTACAAGTAAACTGGAACACCCCCGGTGGGTGTTCGGGCGGCGAGGATTTGCCGGTAGACAGATAGCGTCCCGCGTGCGGCCTGCTCCCAGGTGAACCGGGCCGCGTGGGCGGGACCGGCGGCCCGCAAGGTGGCCTGAAGGTCGGGGTCGCCCAGCACGCGGGCGATGCCGGCCGCGATGTCCTCCGGGCTGTCGGGGTTGACGGTCACCGCCGCGGCCCCTGCGACCTCCGGCAGGGAGCCCCGGTCCGAAACCACTACCGGCGTGCCGCAGGCCTGGGCCTCCAGGGCGGGCAGGCCGAACCCTTCGTAGAAAGAGGGCATCACCAGCAGCGCGGCGCCGTTGTAGAGGGCGGGCAGGTCGTCATCGGAGACGTCGTATACGAAACGGACGTGGTTTTCCAGGCTGAGGGACTCCACCCGCGCGTAGATTTCTTCGTATAGCCACCCCTTTCCGCCCACAATCACCAGGGGCTTCCGTGTCTCTCCCCGGTCCAGGAGAATTCGGTACGCGGTGAGGAGTCCGGGCAGATTTTTGCGTGGCTCCAACGTGCCCACAAAGAGCAGGTATCCCGGCGTCAGGCCATACCGGGATAGAGTCTTCTGGGTCTCATCGGGGGGTAGGGGGCGAAATGCGGGCGACACGCCTTCGTACACCGTGGTCACTTTCTCCGGCGGAACTCCCAGCAGGTGGATGAGGTCCGTCCGGGTAGCCTCCGAGACAGCCAGGATGTGGTCGGCACGGGCGACGGCCCGGGCAATCTGGTCGTTGTAATACCGGCGGCTCTCGGCGGTGAGGAACTGGGGGTAGTAGAGAAAGTTCAGGTCGTGAACGGTGATCACAAAATGCCGGGCGCCGAAGGCCGGAGGGATGAAATCCGGGCTATGAAGCAGGTCCAGGCGTAGGGGGGCAATCTCCACACCCAGGGCCCACCGTTCCAGCCGGTGGTGGCACGGCGTCCAGACGGTGGCGCGGCGGACGTTGGGCGCGGCCTCGCTCCGCGTGCGGTCCTTTCGGTGGCGAAGGACGCGGTAGTCGGTGTCGGGGTCCAGGGCCGCCAGGGCCGGGAGCAGGTGCCGGATGTAGTTGGTGATCCCGCCCCGGCGGTACGCGATGATTCGGGCATCTATACCGATGCGCATATGTCTTCCGGGCAGAATGGCCGTTGTTTGCCGCCCCAGAATTATAACGGGGGCTGACAGGGTGTCAAGGTGACACATCGCAGGAGCGTGTCCCAAGATTGTAGGACAACTGCTCGCAGTTGTCCTACAAAGCGGCCATGCCCGACGAAATTGGGACACACCCCATCGCAGGGGCGTTGCGCAGGCTTCCCCATACGCATCAAGTTAAGGCCCGTCTGGGTTAGCGGGTGCTCTTCCGCCCGACGCTAATGAACTTTAAAAAATTAACCCGGACATAAACCGGCATACTGACCACCTGACCCTTTGGGCTCACCCCTCCCCCCGGCCCCCTCCCCGCTGCCGCTGCGCGGCGCGGGGAGGGGGAGAAATGAGGGGGTTTGGGGGCGGCGGCTTCGCCG
>Ga0272448_1000849_pt1 | contig 43876 bp, 40 predicted proteins | sample YNPCB0191_FD_202220 | JGI IMG/M metagenome (GOLD analysis project Ga0272448, IMG submission 202220) | Hot spring sediment microbial communities from Yellowstone National Park, WY, United States - YNP-CB-019-1 | ecosystem: Environmental > Aquatic > Thermal springs > Hot (42-90C) > Sediment... | reverse complement strand
GGTAAAATTGGGGCGCAAGAATCAGCAGAAAAGGAAAATAAAATAAACAAATCAACCGAGCCATTAGTGAAAGAGGGTATATTTTTAAAAATTGTTAGGTGGTTCCAAAATCTATTAGATTTTCTATTTAAAAAGAAATAAAATCAGTTCGGATTTTTTAAATATACACTGCCAATTAGTAAAGGAAAATTTCACTCTCAAACGATTAAGGGAATAACCTTTACTGAACAGGGAGACAAAGTAACGGAATTCTTTTTTTGGAAATAGTTTTAAAGAACAATAAAAACATTTATAAAATTGAGTTTTTACGGAAGAGCCATACATTTTTATATGTGGTTTGGTAAATTTGCCCTCAAGGTAATAATGATATTCATTTTTACTTTGTTAATATCGCTTACATTGGTATTGTCAGTACCCCAATTTTCTTTCCATAAACCCGGTGTTAAAATTTCTCACTTTATTCCATTAGCGATTGCCCAAGTAACCGTTGGTATTACCTTTTTAGTTTCCTTGGTGGGTGGAGCAGCTTTTGGAACATTGGCAGGCTTTATAGCGCTTTTAGAAATGCCTATAGAGATGCTTCTGAAGAAAAAAGTTTATAAATTAGTCAAAGAGAGACAAAAAATGTCTATGGATGAGCTAGTTAAAGAAACCGGAGTTTTAGAAAACGATCTTAGTTTTTTAATAAAATGTTGGCTTATTATAAAGCCAAGGATGGGGGAGGATATTAAGCCAAAGATGGAGGATATTTATAAAGCTAATCAGATAACAACGGGGATAATAAAACGCGGACATCTACAAATTAATCTTAAAGCCAAAGAATTGTCTTGGCAGGAATAAAAAACTTTAAAAAATAATAAAAACGCAATGACAACTTATAGAACAAAATTTTGGAAGGATTATTTATGGATATTATCGGTAAACCTTATTTTGGGACTGGTGATGTATTTAGGTGGAATAGCCCTTTTAATTGCGGGGGTAGTTAGTTTTTTAGGAATAAACCCTACATTGGGTGTTGCTTCCGGTTATTTCGGGTTGTTTGTTGGATTGTTTCTGGTTTGTATCGGCCAAGTTTGTATGTGGACTTTTTGGGCGCATTTGAAAGGCACAGTTTCTTTCACTGACAAGGAAATAATTTATCGCTATCCGCGCCTATCACTTTTCTTTTTGTATAAAGAAAAAATTGCTCTCTATGATGATATTAATTGCCTATTTTTAGGAAAATTTATGATGGAACAAATTTATCCGGATGATTCCAAATTAATACCAAGGCAGTTGGATGTGGATTGCAGAAGAACCGGCATAAAAGTTCGTCTTGAAAAAGAAGGAGAAATAAAATTGTTTGATTTGCCGATTATCCATAACCAAGAATATTATGACGAATTTAAAAATCTTATAAACAGAATAGGATTTCAACAAACGGCAGCGAAATATATTTTTATTAGGAATAAGTCATCCCATCCTTAAAGAAAAGAAAAATGATAAATATCGCTTAAGTAATTTTTATAGTGATAAGTTAAAAAAGTTTTAGATTTGGAGATTAAATAAAGAAATGTAGAAGAATAATCTTATGAAAATTAAAGGCTGGCATTTAATAGTTTTAGCAATAATCGTTTTTTTCTTGGATTTTTTAACTTTAGGAAACCGCCAGGTAATTGATAATCCGATAACCAATAAAACTGCTTTTGTTATTGGCTTGCTTTGTGTTTTTGCTTTTTTATACGGAATTATTAAAATCCTGCGCGATTTTATTTCAAAGAATAAAGAGAATAGAGAAAAAGAAACAAAAGAAGAGAAAAAATGGCAACCGATTAATATAATATTGGGGTTGTTGATAATTGGTTTTGTTTTTTATTTTTGTAAATCACAGCCACCGTTTGTTACTTTTCTAAGATTAATTCCCGGGTTAGTTCTTATTTTAACGAGAAAAAATAATATTTTTTCCTTTTTGGTTTTGTTCATCGTCGGGCTGTCGGTGTTTTTCATTATCACCCCTGACGGTTTTTTAATTTTAGGTTCAGCCGTATATATGTTTGTTTCTACAATCCTGCAGGCATTTAAGGTTAAAAAGCATGTTTTAATCTCTTTAGCTCTCATTTTGATTTTGGCGTCGGGTCTTTTTTGGGAATATAAAACTACTTTTGTTTCTGAAGAGAACCTACCTATGGAAAGAGAAATAAACAAGGAAATTAACATTGAATTGGTGGACGATACTGGCCAAGCAACTACCACCTTTTATTTTAATAGGGGAATTACTCCTATAGGGAAAGGGTTGCCAAAGGGCACTTATGTTTATCAGGTTGTAAACGAATTCAAGGGCAGAGTGGTTCCATTGGATAAGTGGCCGATTTTTAAGGTAAAAGCCAACGGAGACGTTGTCCAACGCGGAATGGTTATTAATTGGCTTGATTTAAAGAATGTTGCCTTGCACGGCAGTTTTAATCGCGATAGTTGGTTTCCCTTAAGTCTCGGTGACTATACTATTCAACTTATCAAAATAGAAAAGACCAAAAGGATAATTGTTGCCGAAAGCAATTTTTCCATCGTGCCATATAGTCAGCAAATACTATCCAAATTGACAGCTTATCTGACAGTAGACGGCGATCCGAACAAATATTATGATACCTACACTAAAAAAGGAAAGGACTCCGTTACTGTTTGGGTGCAATCTCCAAAAGGGGAAGCAATAAGCGGAACGGTAAAATATTTTATGACTGATACAAAGGGAAATATTGATAAAACGTCTTGGATCGGAGTTGGTGAAGACGCCTTTAGAACAAATATTGATGGCAAGCCTGTTTCTTTAAGAAATTTAAGCGGCAATCCGCCACCGGGCATATATCATTATCAGATTCTCGTAGATGGCAAGGTGATTTTTGACTTAAAATATGATTGTTCTTTTTAAAAATATGTATTTATTGATAATAAGTATTATTTTTTTTGAATAATTTGCCGCCAAAGAAAAACCCAGTAGTAGTCCCGCCACAGCGGGACACTACGGGGTAGGATTGAAATCGTTCCCCAGTAGTACAACCTTCGGTTGACTACGGGGCAGGCTTTCCGCTTCTGCTTTTTGGCGATCCCAGTAGTAGAGCGAAGCTCACTACGGGGCAGGGGCGGGCCCCACACAAATCCCTCCGGGATTATGCGGGGTAAACTCCAGGGGGTATCCGCCGCTGACTTGTCCGCCGAAGTTTCAACGAAGGCGGAGCCCGTTAATAAAATCGGTTCGGATTTTTTCAACTACCCATCGCCAAAAAGCGGCAAAAGAAAATTAAAAAAGCGATTACTTGCCGACTGCTGGACTTTGGATATTCAAAATATTAAAATAGAAGTAAATAATATGACCACTTTATCAGAATTAAAAAAACTGAGAAAGCCGATAGAAAATGTAAATATTAAGCATCGGAAAAGTTTTACGCGTTTGGAAAGATTTGCGGTTTGGATTACTGATCATATTGGCACCATGGGTTTCTTTTTGCTTATTTTAATTTGGACAGCTGGCTGGTTGCTTTGGAATTTGTTGGCGCCGGTTGAGTGGCGTTTTGACACGGTACCCGCTTTTGCTTTATGGCTTTTTATTTCTAATATGTTGCAACTTTTTTTAATGCCTTTGATTATGATTGGTCAAAATCTGCAGGGCCGTCACGCGGAAATGAGAGCCGAAAGTGATTTTGAAATTAATCTGAAAGCCGAAAGAGAAATTGAAGCCATTTTAGCCAAATTGGAAGAGCAAGAAAAATTAATCTCAAAAATCTTGGAGTATCTATTAAAACGGCTGGAAGATGAAAAAAAATAACTGGTTAAATTTTGATAACCTTTTGTTGGTTATTTTAATAGTAGTTTTACTATCTCATTATTTAAATTTATTTTCTCCTGTATTAGATAAGTGGTTTTTGATAATTATTTCTTTTATTGCCACCTTACCCGTTGTTTTAAAAGCTTTTTGGCTGCTTTTAAAAAATAAAAAATTCTCCATTGATCTTTTAGCCGCCGTGGCTTTAATTTTTTCTTTATTAGCCCAAGAATGGGTTTCAGTAATTTTTATTAGTTTGATGCTGACTTCAGCAAGAATTTTGGCTGCTTATACCAAAGCGCGATCTCGCCACGCCATTCAAAGTTTATTAAAACTAAAGCCCCAGAAAGCAAAAATTGAAAAAGAAGACAAGTTAATAGAAGTCCCGATTAATACTCTTAAGAAAGGAGATTTGGTGGTGGTGGATTTAGGTGAGAGAATACCAGTGGATGGGGTAGTGGAAAAAGGCGAAGCGAGCGTTGATCAATCATCTTTAACTGGTGAATCAATTCCTGTTGCCAAAACAAAAGGCGATTCGGTTTTTAGTTCCACAATTGTTGTTTCTGGTAATTTGATTATTAGAACGGAAAAAATTGGCAAAGAAACTGTTTTTGAAAAAATTATCAATTTAGTGGAAGAATCTCAAGTCAATAAAGCGGAAATTCAAAGCGTTTCGGAAAAATTTACTAGCTGGTATATTTTTATTACCTTAGTCGGTTCCATAATTTTGTATTCAATTTCAAGGAATTTAAGTTTGGTTTTGAGTGTGCTTTTGGTGACTTGCGCTGATGATATTGCGGTGGCTATTCCCTTGGCTTTTTTAGCGGCGATTGGTCAAGCGGCTAAACAAGGCGTTATTGTTAAAGGAAGCAATTTTCTTGAGGGATTGGCAAAAATAAAAGTGATGTTTGTTGATAAAACTGGCACTTTAACGCGCGGCAAATTAAAAGTGGAAGAAGCTTTTGCTTTTAATAATTTAAAACAAGACGAAGTTTTAAAATTAGCCGGTATTGCTTCTTTGTTTTCCAATCATCCAGCAGCCAAAGCCATTGTTAAAAAAGCCAAAGAAATAGGACTGATTTTAAGCGAGCCGACTAAATTTGAGGAGATTCCTGGTAAAGGTACAAGAGCTTTTTATGAAAATAAAAAAATTATTACCGGTAAACAATCTTTTTTTCAGGAATTGGGAATTAAAATCAGCGATGAGGAGCAAAAAATTATTAAAAGAGAAAAAGAAAAAGGTTTAAATATTACTCTGATTGGCTACGATGATAAATTACTCGGCTTTATTGGCTTGATAGACGCCTTAAGGCCAAAAATTAAAGAAACAATTGCTGAGCTTAAAAAAATCGGCATTGAAAAAATAATTATGTTAACTGGTGATAATGAAAAAATTGCTAAAAGAATTGCGGAAGAGGCAAATATTAAAGAATGGCATGCCAATCTTTTACCAGAAGATAAGCTAAAATATTTGAAAAAATATTTAAGTCAGCAATATAAATTAGCAATGGTGGGTGATGGCGTAAATGATGCCGCGGCTTTGAGTTTGGCTGATATTGGGATTGCCATGGGAGCGATTGGTTCAGACGCGGCCATTGAAGCGGCGGATGTTGCTTTAATGAAAGATGATTTTTCAAAAGTACCGGAAATTATTAAACTCGCAAAATTTACTCTAAAAATCAGCCGTCAAGATTTTTTAATTTGGGGAGTTGTTAACGCCATTGGTTTATTGCTTGTTTTTAATCATATTTTAACTCCAGTTTCGGCCTCGGCTTATAATTTCGCCACTGATTTTATTCCTTTAATAAATTCTTTAAGGCTATTCGGTTTAAAATTAGGCTTTAGCCAGCACTAAAGCAATGACTTTTTTGGCGCCGTTTTGTTTTAAAACTTTTACAGCTTCATTTATGGTGGCGCCGGAAGTAAAAACATCATCAACCAAAATAATATTTTTACCTTGAATCATTTTTGGATTTTTAATAACAAAACAATTAGAGATGTTTTTCATTCGTTTCTCTATGTCTTTTATTTTTGCTTGGGGCTTCGTATTTTTTATTCTTTTCAACGCCTCAATTAGGGTTAAATTAAAATGGCGCGCTACGATTTCCGCTAAAAGTTTTGCTTGGTTAAAACCGCGTTCGCGTTCCCGCCGGGGGTGAAGAGGGACGGGAATAATGAGCCAAAGAGATAAGTTCTCGCTACCGCTCAGCCGGCCAGCGAGCGGCTTCGCTGGCGCTTCGGCCTCGCTCTCCCTCGCTTCGCTCGGGAACCATGCCCGCTCGGCCTCAGAGCCGCGCTCTGAACTTATCTCTTTGGCTTTTATAAGAGAAAGTTGGTTAAGATATTTAATGAGAATTTCTCCTAAAACTGGCGCTAAATTTTTACATCTTTTATACTTAAATTGATGGATTAAGTTCTGCAGGATTGGGTCGTCATAATTACCAGCCGCCGCCAAATAATAAGAAAATTTAGAAGCAGATTTACGCGGATTTATGCGAATATTAGAAGCAGATAAACGCGGATTATTTACATTTATTTGTGCAGTAATAAAGTGGCCACAAGTTAGTTTATTTTCGGCTAATCTGGCTCGGCAAATTGGACAAAATAAGGTATTATTAAGTTTAATTAAAGAGAGGCAGTCAGAGCAAATAAAATTTTCCGGCCCGGTCTGCGTTAAATGTTTTCGACAATTGAGACAGATAGGCGGGAAAAGGATATCCAAGATGATATTTTTTACTTTTCTTAGAGAAGGAAACATAGTATAATTATAACCATGAAACATGAAACATAATATGTTTAACTTTATAAAGTCTTTCATCGGCGCTAATTCTTATCTTGGTATTGATATTGGAACTACTTCAATTAAGTTGGTGGAAATTTCTAAAGGTAGGCTTCAGCCGAAACTTTTAAATTATGGAATTTTAGAAACCTATGGTCATTTAGAACGCCTTAATGATGCTATTCAAACCAGTTTTTTAAAGCTTGCTGAACGGCAAACTGCTGAACTTTTAAAACTGCTTTTAAAGAAAATAAAAATTAAAACCACAGATACGATTGCTTCGATTCCTGCTTTCTCTGCTTTTATTACTATTCTTGAAATACCTGAGATGCCGGAAGCCGATACAGCTAAAGCTGTTCCTTTTCAAATTCGTCAACATATTCCTTTGCCAACTTCAGAGGTGGCAATTGAATGGCTTAAGGTGGGAAAAAAAGAAGATGAGAAAGGTTTTGTTAAACAAGAAATCCTTGTTATCTCTGTGCCCAATGAACAGATTAAAAGATATCAAAATGTTTTCAAATTCGCTGGTCTAAAATTGAAAGCCTTAGAAATAGAAAGTTTGGCTCTAATCAGATCGTTAATCGCCAATGATCCCACGCCAACTTTAATTGTTGATATTGGCGCTCGTTCTACTAATATTGTGGTGACCGAGAATGGTTTTCTCAAATACAACTCTCAAACTGACTTTGCCGGCGGCTCTTTAACTCAAGCCATTTCCAACGGCCTAAATATTAGTATTAGAAGAGCAGAAGAGCTAAAAAAGCAGAGAGGTCTTTTAGCCGGGGAAGGCGAGTATGAGTTATCCACATTAACTATTCCTTTCTTAGATGCTATAATTAGTGAAGTAAAACGGGCTAGGGATAATTACGAGAAAAATCAAAAATATAAGATTGAACGAGTAATTTTAGCGGGTGGAGGTGCTAATTTGTTAGGACTTGATAAGTATTTTGAAAGACAAATAAATTTACCAACAGTTATCGGCAATTCATTTTCAAAGATAGAATACCCAGCCAAGATTGAGCCATTTGTAAAGGAATTGGGCCCAAGTTTTAGTGTGGCGATTGGTTTAGGGATAAGAGAGTTTTCCAATTTTGTCTAAATTTTTAAACCGAAGGTGTAAAAAATTTAGTAACAAAATTGAGAACCCCGCCCTCTAAGCCCTTTGAATAAGGACTGATTCAGAAATTATGATTTAATTTTGAATGAACTTCTTTCCTTAATTCTACGTGCTTAGAGGGCGGGGTGCGCAAATTTATGACTAAAAAAATTTGCGCCCTCGGCTTAATTTTTTAGATAAATTTGGCATGCCTCAATACCCTCAAAGTATTTTAGAAGAAGAATTAAAAAGAAGCGAAAAACTGCCGGTTGGTTGGCCTTGGCGGCTTTTAGTTTTTACGATTATTGTTTTTGGAATAATGGTTGTTAGTTATTTAGGAATGCAATTGGGATACAAGCCCTATCTCAATTCTCAAATAAAAAGTCTTGACGCCAAAATTACCAATCTAAACCAAGCCATTGATGAAGAACAACAGAAAAATTTAATAACCCTTTACTCTCAATGGATTAATATTCAAAATTTGCTGAATTCTCATACTGTTCCCTCAAAACTTTTTGATTTTTTAGAGAAAAATACTCATAGCCAGATTTATTATCTTTCTTTAAATTTGTCGTTAATGGAAAAAAGTATAAGGCTTGAGGGAATGAGCCCTAATTATAATATTTTAACTCAACAGTTGGAATTGTTTCAAAGAGCTCCGGAAATAGAGAAGGTTTTTCTAGAGAACGCTCAAAATTCAGAAGGAGGCATTCGCTTTTCAATCCAATTGATATTTAAACCAGAACTAATAAAATGAATAAATTATTTTCCGCGTTTATCAGCGTACTCATCAGCGTTTATCCGCTTTTATGGTTTTATAGAAGCAGATTGACGCGGATATCAATGCAGATTGACGCTGAAATTTATAGTTTTTGTATTTAAAGGTATGAAAGCTTCAACTAAAAGAGTTTTTAGCATTTTAATATCGATTTTGATGCTTATCGGTTCAATTTTTGTTTACTCTTCTTTAATCAGGCCGACCTATTCTCAAATAAAAGATTTAAGGGCAGAAAAAACCTCTCGACTCGATTTTATTGCTAAAAATGAAGCCTATGTTCAACAGGCCCAAAAAGCCTTAAGAGAATATCAAGACAGTAAAAAGATTACAGAGACAACCTCATTAGTTCTACCATTAAATCAAGATTTAGCCTCGAGAGTTAATCAGATCGCCGGAATGTCTTCTAATAATAAGTTAACATTAGAACTATTAGGCGTCCAACAGTTACCCATTAGGCCATCAAATCAGCCGATTATTAAAGGAATAGGTGTTTTGAGATTTAATTTTCAATTGATGGGTAGTTATGAGAATTTTAAATCTTTCCTTCAGGCCTTAGAAACCAATATTACTTTGATGGATTTGATAGATTTAAAGATAGATCAAGCCACCCAAGTGAAAGCAGCGGGAAATAATTTTCGCTATACAATGGTCGTGGATACGTATTATCAGGCAGAGTAATAATTACGCGAGGCTTTAGCCGAGCTAATATTCATTAATATCAATAAGTATCAATTAATATCAAAAAGATATTTATAGATATTGATGGATATTAATAGATACCTGCTCAACCTAAAGGTTTCGCGTAATTATCAAAGTATATGGCCATAGTCATTGAGGAAGAAAAAAGAAGAATTAATTGGTTCGCCATTGGGGTAATTATTTTGATTATTGCGACAATTATCATTGCCACTTATTATTTATTTTTCGCACCAGTACCTTTTATTGAAAAAGTGGCGCCTAGCCGCTTGCAATCACTTCAAGAACTTTCCCGTATAAGATTAGAACCAGAAACAATTATTAATAGTTCTAACTTCCAAATTCTAAGGCAATACGTCAATCCCATTGAAATCGGACCAGTGGGAAAAAATAATCCGTTTGTGAAATAAAGGGCTTTGTCTAACCCAGCCGTCTAAGCAGGGAATAATTCATTTTATTAGGCATAGACGGCTGGGTTAGCAACAAAACCTTTACCCCGCACCTATTTTACGGTAGCAATTGAGAATTATCAGTTTATTACCACTTTGTTAGGTATTGAAAATAATTTTGAGTCTTTAAGAGACTCAAAATTGAAACGATACTATCGTAAAATAGGTGCGGGGTGCTCAATGTTATGGCTAAAATTATTGCGCCTCGCATTGAGCTCGGCTTATAAATCCCGCAACTTCCGCGAATGAAATGAGCGAGAAGTTGGCGAGGATCCCGCCTATATCCCGAAACAAAATCTGTTATTTACCCTAATCTTGTTTCGCGGAAGTGCGGGATCGCACCCCTTAACCTCATTTCATTCGGGATATGGGCGGTGATTTAGATAACATTGGCATGGATAATAAAACTCTCCTTCAACAATTAACAAAAGAAGGATTTTTAAGCGAAGAATTATCTCAAAAGATTCTTAAGGAATCTTCTTTGGTGGGAAAAAGCGCCGAAGAACTGATTTATGATCGTCGGTTAGTGAATGAAGAAACAGTGGCTAAAATCAAAAGCCAACTTTTAAATGTCCCTTACAAAAAAATAAAAGTCGAAGAAATTCCAGACGAATTATTAAGACTTGTTCCTGAAGAAACCGTTCGCAATTATAAAGTTATCCCCATCAGTAAAACCGCTGATTTATTGATAATGGGCATGCTTAATCCTGATGACTCTAAAGCCCAGGAAGCGATAAAGTTTATTGCCAAACAATTACGAGTTAATCTCGGAGTTTATTTAATTACTATTTCTGATTGGGAAGCAATGCTCAGGCGTTACTCTCCTTATAAAAGTGAGGTTGAAGCAGCCATTAAATCTCTTAGTCTTAGGCCAGGCCAAGGCGTAACTGGTTATCAAAAAACTATTCAGTTAGAAGAAGGCGCAGGAGTTTCAGAAGAAGCGCCGATTATAAAAATTGTCGCTTCTACTTTAAAAGAAGCGGTTTGGCAGAAGGCTTCAGATATTCATATTGAACCCCAAAGAGATCGTTTGCGAATTAGGTTTCGAATTGATGGCGTTCTTCAAGAAGTTGCTTCATTGCCAATTGAATTACATCAACCAATAGTTTCTCGGGTTAAGGTTCTTTCAAATTTAAAAATTGACGAAACAAGAATTCCTCAGGATGGTCGTTTCCGAACTATCCTTTTTGGTCGGGATATTGACTATCGGGTGGCTACTTTTCCTACGCCAGTAGGTGAAAAAGTGGCCATTAGAGTTTTAGATCCGACTGTCGGGCTCAAAGGACTCGAAGAATTAGGATTGGTGGGCCGCAATTACAAAATAATCAGAGAAGGGATTGAAAAGCCGTACGGAATGATTTTGATTACCGGACCAACTGGTTCAGGAAAAACAACTACGCTTTATGCTATAATGCAACTTCTTAATAAAGAAGGAGTTAATATTGTCTCATTAGAAGATCCTGTGGAGTATTTTATCGATGGACTAAATCAGTCCCAGGTGCGGCCAGAAATCGGTTATGATTTTGCCTCGGGCCTACGCCAAATTCTTCGGCAGGATCCTGATGTCATTATGGTGGGAGAAATTCGCGATAATGAGACCGCTGGCTTGGCAATTCACGCGGCTTTAACTGGCCACATTGTTTTATCCACCCTTCATACCAATAATTCTTTGGGCGTCATTCCTCGGTTGATTAATATGGGAGTGGAGCCATTTTTATTGCCCGCTTCTTTAAATCTAATGGTAGCCCAACGATTGGTTCCCCGACTTTGTCAAAAATGTAAAAGAGCAGAAAAAGCGCCAGAAAACATCCAGGAGATTATTAAAAAAGAAATTGAAAAACTACCCAAAGAAATAGTTGGAAATTGGAAATTGGAAATTGGAAATTTTAATGTTTATCATTCTTCGGGTTGCCCAGCTTGTCAAAATAAAGGAGTGAGTGGCCGAATTGCTTTATTTGAAATTTTAGCGATGACTCCAGAATTAGAAGAAATTGTTAATACTAATCCTACTGAACATCGGATTTTAGAAGAGGCGCGGCGTCAAGGAATGATTAGTTTGCGCCAGGATGGTATTTTAAAAGCCCTTGAAGGACTGGTTTCAATTGAGGCAGTATTGAGAGAGACGATGGAAATGTGATAGAATAATGGCAGAGCGCAAATTGCAAAGCGCAAATTGCAAAGCGCAAATTGCAAAGCGCAAATCGTTCAAGTTGTTAATTATAATCACAAAAATCTAACGCTTTGCGCTAAGCGATAAGCGATTTGCTAATTATTTTGGACTATCACCAAAAACTTAACGATTTACTTTTAACCACGGCTCGGCAGAATGCCAGTGATTTACATTTGGGAGTGGGCCGGCATCCGACTTTAAGAATTGATGGTGTTTTAATTCCTCTTCAAAAAGAGCCGATTTTAACTCCGGAAATGGCGGAGAATTTAATATTTAATCTTCTTACCCCCGAACAAAAAGAAAAATTTTTAAAAGAAAAAGAAATCGACTTTTCTTACAGTTTTGAAGACAAAGCCAGATTTCGGGTTAATGTTTTTTATCAGCGAGGTTATGTCGCCGCTGCTCTGCGACTGATTCCGGCTCAAATTAGAACCATTGAAGAATTAAATCTGCCACCCATTCTTCACGATTTTACCCGGATTTCTCAGGGCTTTGTTTTAGTGGTTGGTCCGGCTGGCCATGGAAAATCGACCACCTTAGCCGCACTTTTAGATGAAATCAATCATACTCGCACAGACCATATTATTACCATTGAAGATCCGATAGAGTATATTTTTACTCAGGACAAGTGTATTATCTCTCAGAGAGAAGTGAAAGCTGATACTTTAGATTTTCATAGAGGCTTGCGTTCGCTTTTGCGTCAGGATCCGGATGTAATTATGATTGGAGAAATGCGCGATCGAGGATCAATTGCTACCGCAATGACTGCTGCGGAAACCGGTCATTTAGTTTTTTCTACCCTTCATACTAATTCTGCTTCCCAAACGATTGATAGAATAATTGACAGTTTTCCAGCGGAGCAGCAAGGTCAGATTTCTTCGCAGTTAGCCGCCACTTTAGTGGGTATTGTTTCTGAACGTTTAATTCCCCGCATTGATGGTGGTCTGATACCGGCTTGCGAAATAATGATTACTAATCCGGCTATCCGTAATCTTATTAGGGAAAGAAAGGCTTATCAAATTGATTTAGTCATTGAAACTTCAGTTCAGGAAGGAATGATGACTCTTAATCGCTCTTTGGCAGAATTAGTAAGAAAGAAAGAAATTTCCTTAGAAAATGCAGAATTGTATTCATTAAATCCAAGTGAGTTAAGGATATTGCTGGAGAGGTCGTAACCCCGCTCTAATTTTACGGAATTATTCCATGGCGACGCACTTTATTAAAAGTTTCGCTTCGCGAAAATGGGCTTATTCAGCCCCCGTGCGTCGCCAGAGAAGTCTACAATCGGAGGTAGTGAAAAATTAAATAACACTTTCCATGGTAAAATTAGAGCGGGGCGCTCATAATTTTAGATAAATTTTTATCGCTTCGCTCAAAAAATTTATAAAATTATGGCAAAGTTCAAATACTACGCTCGAACTCAAGAAGGAGAATTGCAAACAGGTTTTGTTGAGGCGGCTAATCGGGAAGCAGCAGCCAATATTTTAACTAGCCACGATCTTTTTATTTTAAGCTTAGAAAGTGCGGAAAAAAGGCGCTGGTATGATAGAATTTTTAATTTTTTAAATCGGGTTAAAATAAAAGATTTGATGATTTTTAGCCGGCAATTTGCGACTTTAATGGAATCAAAAATCCCCTTAGGAGACAGCTTACGCACTCTTTACCAACAAACGAAAAATCCTATTTTAAAAGAAGCGATATTTGAGATTTCTTCTGATGTTGATGCAGGACTTTCTTTGTCGCAAGCGATGGAGCGTCAAGGAAAAATTTTTTCCGAATTTTATATTAGTATGATTCGCACCGCTGAAATTACCGGCCAATTAGAAGAAACAACAATGTTTCTGGCTGACTATTTAGATAAAGAGACAATGTGGCATTCGCGAATTCGTAATGCCTTAATTTATCCCGCCATAGTAGTAGTTTTATTTTTAGTGGTGGCGGGTATTATGCTCACTGCAGTTTTTCCTCAAATTGAGCCAGTTTTTAAAGAAACCGGTGTTAGTTTGCCATTGATTACTCAAATTTTTCTATCGACTGGCAATCTTGTGCTTCAATGGTGGTGGGCAGTGCTTCTGATAATAATTCTTTTAACCTTTTTGTTAATAGATTATTTTCAAAGTAGCGAAGGTAAGATTGTATTTAATGAAATAATTATTAAGGTGCCGGTTTTTGGAAATATGTTTAAACAAATTTATGTGGCTCGATTTGCCGAAGCAACCAGTGTTTTAATAAAAGGCGGCATCCCAATCACTCAAGCCATTGAAATTGCCGGTCATACTATTGGCAATATTGTTTATCGTGATATTTTACATGAGATTGCTGAGAAGGTTCGGGCAGGAGAGTTATTATCTAATCTTTTAGCTCAAAACGAATATTATTTTCCCGTTTTGGTGAGTCAAATGGTGGCGATTGGCGAAAGAACCGGTCGGCTGGACGAAATCCTTTCAAGAATTTCCAGCTTTTATACGCGGGAAGTTAACGACCTTTTAGATAATTTGACAGAATTGATTCAACCAATTTTGATAGCGGTGATCGGCGTTTTTGTAGGATTGCTGTTTGCTTCAGTTTTAATTCCGATATATAATTTAGCACAAACGTTCTAGTTAATAACCTATTGACTATTGACAATGACTATTAACAACAAATGTTAACGGTCAAAAGTCAAAAGTCAAAGGTCAAAGGTCAAATGTCTAAAAAGGGTTTTACCTTAATCGAAATTCTTGTCGTGGTCGCCATTATTGGGCTTTTAGCTTCAATAATTTTAGTTGGTTTAGGGTCATTTAGGGCAAGAGGTCGAGATGCGCGGCGCATTGCTGATTTACGAGAAGTACAGAATGCTCTCGAACTTTATTTTACGAAATATGGCTATTATCCTAGCGTGAGTAGCTGGTCGGCCCTAACTTCTGCTTTAATCCAGGCTGGAATCGGCGTCAATTCTATTCCTAATGATCCGACTACGGACTGGAATTATGGCTATTGTCAGTCTGGGACCAGTCAATATGTGCTCGCCGCCTATCTGGAAGACCTCACCAATCCTCAACTGAAACAATATCCATCCGGAACAAACTTTCCCTGCAATCCGACCCTTTCCGGGACGCCCAGCAATCCGTCTTGCAGTACTGCGAGCGCCGTCACCAATAAATACTGCTTGATATTTTAAGACCGATGCGAAATTACGAAGGAGTGCGCATGCCGCGAATAACGAGATATGAGAAATTCATAGATTCGCGTGTAATTCGTAGTTTTGTATTATTTGCGTTACGTTAGCATCGACTTTTTTATGCGAATGTTTCAACTGACGGATTGATAGATTCGCATGCGATTCGTGGTTCCGCATTATTTTGCGTTAGCATGAATTACATTGTTCTTTTTATTTTTGGCTTGGCAGTCGGCAGTTTTCTTAATGTAATTAGTTTACGTTATCAGCCGGGCCAGAAACTTTTTGATAGAAAAATTATTGGCGGCCGGTCGCGTTGTCCGAGTTGCCATAAAAAATTGACTTGGTATGAATTAATACCGGTTATTAGTTTTTTGATGCAAAAAGGAAGATGCCGACATTGCGGACACCGACTTTCGCTTCAGTATCCAGTAGTCGAGCTACTTTCAGGGTTTATTTTTTCTCTGGTGCCTTGGTACCTTAAAAATTTCCAATTTCCAATTTCCAATTTCCAATTTCCAATTTCTAATTTCCAATCAATTACCCAATTACCCAATTACCAATTTCTAATTACTTTAATTTGGATATTAATTTTTCTTTTATTTCTTCTTTTATCAATCATAGACCTTCGCCACTCAATCATTCCCAATTCGATAAATTTAAGTTTGGCGATTTTAGGAATAATTCTTGTGATTGCTTATCCAAAATTATCTCACTCACTTTCCTGGAACCCAAATTTTTCTGGCCGATTTTCGTTTTTTAAATATTACGCTTTGCCTCTCGATTTTCTACCATTGTCGATCGTCAATAGTCAATGGTCAATAGTTATCAATCACTTATCCGCCGCCCTACTAGGAATGGTTATCTTCGGCTTAATTATTTTTTTAAGCCGGGGGAGAGCAATGGGAATGGGTGATCTTAAACTGGTCGGTGCCCTAGGCCTCATCTTTGGCTGGCCAGATATTCTAATGATTATGGCTCTGGCTTTTATTATTGGAGCAATTGTCAGCGTTGTTTTTTTGATTAGAAAAAAGAAAAAAATGAAAGATATGATTCCTTTTGGCCCATTTTTGGTAATTGGCGCTTCTTTAACTTCCTTTTTTGGTTATCAGATTATTGATGGATATTTTAAATTATTTGGATTATAGTATGGAGTACTTACATATTAAGACGCGGAACACTCGCGGAACGAGACGCGGATCACTCGCGGATCCGCGTGCGCTCTGCGATATTAGATCCGCGCGAGATCAGTCTTCTATTTTAGCTCCGCGTGCGCTCCGCGATATACAAAAAAAGATCCGCGTGCGCTCCGCGTTTACTACCATCGAAATGTTAGTAATTATCGGCATCCTTTCTTTACTCTCAGCTACCTTAATTCTTTATAGTCGGACTGCTGAAAATCAAATAGTGCTTTTTAAAGAACAAGCAAGAGTGATAAGCATTCTTTCAAGGGCAAAATCTTTAAGTATTGCTACTTATGGCAAACTTAATGTTCCTTGTGGCTATGGCGTTCATTTTGAGGCGCCGAGCACTTTCCTTATTTTTCAAGATTTAGCAGCTGATTGTAAAAATTCAGACCAGAAATATTCTGGAGCTGCTGAGATTAACAAGTCTTTTCAATTGGACCCTAAAGTCATATTTGATAGCTTAAGTTTGTCCGATATTCTCTTTATTCCGCCTGACCCGAAAATTGTTATTACTCCACCTCAAGATGAGGCAACGATTGTAATTAAGACCATTGATGGAAGTAAATCAATAACAATTAAAGTGACCAGCGCCGGACAGATTAGCACAGAATAAAACATAAAACATAAAACATGAAACATGAAACATAATGTTTTAAGTTTCAGGTTTCAAGAAAAAGATGTTTCAAGTTTTAAGTTTCAAGATTCAAGAAGATAGAGGTCAGCTTTTAATTGAGTCAATGATCGGCATTAGCATTGCCGTGGTTGGGCTTTTGGGAATTCTTGGGCTTGTTTCCCGCTCAACCAGCCTTAATCGAGTAGTCAGCGAGCAATTTATTGCTAGTTATTTAGCGGCTGAAGGTATTGAGATAGTGAAAAATTTAATTGACGCCAATATCATTCAACATAAGCCATGGAATAAAGGATTTTCCAATGGCAGTTTTGAAGCTGATTATCTAAGTCTTGGTTTGACGCCAAACCAAAACAGATTCCTTTTATTTGATTCCACTAATAATCTCTACGGTTATCAAAGCGGTACCCCGACTTCTTTTACGAGAACTATTAATATTCAACTTATTGGTTCTGAAGAGATAAAAGTTAATTCAATTGTAAAATGGAAAACTCGGGGTGGGGGACAATTTGAAGTTAATTTAGAAGACCACTTTTTTAATTGGAGACCATGAAAAAACGCGGAGCTCACGCGGAGCTGAAGCAAAACGCGGAGCTCACGCGGATCTAAAATAAAACGCGGAACACGCGCGGATCTAAAACGCGGATCCCACGCGGATCTAAGACGCGGAACACGTGCGGATCCCACGCGGAGCTAATATGAGTTTATTATACGAAAAAGAAAGTTACGAAATAAGAGGTGCTTGTTTTTGGGTTTGGAAAGAATTTGGTTCTGCTTTTAAAAAGTCGATTATCGATAAAGCCTTAACCGAAGAACTTCTAAGGCGGGGATTAAAAGTTGAAAACCAAAAGCGCCTTGATATTTTCTATCAAGGCAAAAAAGTTGGAACCTATATACCTGATAAAATTGTCAATGACAGCATTTTAATAGAATTAAAAGCAAAACCATTTCTCATTAAATCTGATTATTTGCAATTTCAACGATACTTAAAAGGTTCTAATTATAAATTAGGATTTTTAATAAATTTCGGCAATAAACTTACTATTAAACGCTATGTCTATGACAAAATCCGAGAAGACCCGCGACAGATTTGCGATTTATCAAAAAGATCCGCGAGAGATCCGCGATTTATTAAAAAGATCCGCGAGAGATCCGCGTTCACTTTAGTGGAGCTTTTAGTCGCTATGGGCTTGTTTGTAGTTTTAATAGGAATTGCTACTGGCGGTTTTATTAGAGCGCTAAGAACCCAGAGATTAATGGTGGCATTAATGGCGGCTAATGATAATGTCAATTTAGCCTTAGAACAGATGGCTCGAGAGATAAGGACCGGTTATCATTTCAGTAAAATTTCTGATACAGAATTGCAGTTTGTCAATGCTGATAATATTGTAGTTTTTTATCGATTAAATGATGGAGCCATTGAACGGGGAACCGAAGACGTTTTCCTTCAAAGAACTTATAAAAAAATTACCGCTGATAATGTAAAAATCACTAATTTCAAAATTCATCTTTTGGGTAATAATGATGGCGATGGTTATCCACCAAGAATTACTATCAGTTTATCTGTAGGCATTAATAATAAATATTTTGAAAATGTTTCAATTAATGTTCAGACAACCATTAGTTCAAGAGTGTTAGATACATAAAATTAGTAATGAGTATTGAGTAATGAGTACTGAGCTAAAAGCTCATAACTTATAACTCATAACTACAATGAAACTCAAAACTCAAAACTCAAAGCTCAAAACTACTACTGGGCAGGCGATGCTTTTAACAGTTCTAATTTTAGGTGGCAGTATTTTAAGCGCTTCCACAATCGCCGGTTATTTGATGCTTTTAAAAATAAGAACCGCTTCAGATATCGCCAATTCCACTAAAGCGATATTTGCCGCCGACACTGGTATTGAATGGGAATTGTATAAACTGTTTAAAAATCCTAACGACACTGGTATTGAATGGGATGAATGGGGATTGTATGAATGGGGATTGTATGAACTGTTTAAAAATCCTAATTACCCTAAACCATCCTTATCTAATGGAGCTAATTTTACTTCTTCTAACGATGGTACAGTGATTAAATCAATTGGTCAGTCATTAAATAGTTTTCGCGCTTTTGAAATGCGACTTAGCGGAGCACCCAGCACTTTACCCGCATCACCATAAGAAAACCTTACACTTACAGAGAACAGTTCTTTGTAAGTTTAAGAAAATAATGCCCAAGACAAAATTTTTAAAATTGGCTGAGGTTTTTGCTCATTTAGAGAAAACGTCCTCGAGCTTGGCAATGATTGATATTCTGGCTGATTTTTTCCCGAAAATTTCTCCTGAGGAAGCGAAAATTGCCGCTTATTTATTACGGGGCGAACTTGGCCCTTCTTATGAAGGGTTGGAGATTGGATTGGCTGACAAAATGGTAATGCGAGCCATTAGCCGGGCAGCAAATATTGATATTGAAAAAGTAAAATCTTTACTCAAAAAAACTGGTGACCTCGGTTTGGTAATTGAAAAACTTTATGAACCGCGTAACTCAAGAAAGTTGAGTTTACGGGGCGAAGTTAAACATCGTAAGGTTGCTGATTTAACTATAAAAGAAGTTTTTGAGAAATTAGTGGAGATTGCTAAAACCACTGGTGAGGGATCGCAAGAAAAAAAGCTTAATCTTTTAGTGGATTTATTGTCTAAAACTTCAGGTCAAGAAGCCAAATATATTATTCGGACAATTTTAGGGACTTTGCGTTTAGGAGTAGGCGAGATGACCTTTCTTTATGGTTTGGCTAAAGCATTTGGTGCGGGTAAAAAAGATAAAGAAATTTTAGAGTATGCTTTTAATGTTTTATCAGATTTAGGCGAAGTGGCATATGCGGTTTCAAAGAAATATGCTGACTTACGCAGACTGAACGCGGACTCACGCAGAGAGATAATAAGAGAAGCAATTGAACACATCAAACCAAAAGTGGGAATACCTATTCGGATGATGCTGGCTAATAGAATTGAAGAATTAGAAGAAGTAAAAAAACATATTCCCGGCACTGTTTCAGTGGAAGATAAATATGATGGCGAAAGGATTCAAGCGCATATACAGATTAAACGCGGACTGACGCAGACTGAACACCGACTGACGCGGACTGAAGCGGATAAAAATATTGTACTTTTTTCGAGAAGACAGGAGAATATTACTCACCAATATCCTGATTTAATTGAAGGACTTAAAAAATCTTTTCATGGCAAAGAGGCAATTGTTGAGGGTGAAGTGGTGCCTTATGATCCTCAAAAAAAATTAATATTGCCATTTCAGATTTTAATGTCTCGGCGGAGAAAACATGAAATAGAAGAATACCTTAAAAAAATTCCGGTTCGTTATTTTATGTTTGATTTACTTTACTTAGACGGCGAAAATTATTTAAAGAAACCATTAAAAGAAAGAAGAATGGCTTTAGAAAATTATTTTAAGAAAAACGAAACGATTGATTTTGGCGAACATATTATTACCGATGATTTATCAGAAATAGAATCTTATTTTATTGAAGCAATTAAAAAAGGAAATGAGGGCGTAATGATTAAGGATTATAATGGCATTTATCAGGCAGGCACGCGTGGTTGGCTTTGGATTAAATTTAAAAAAGAATATAAAAAAGAATTGGCTGACACTTTTGATTTGGTGGTGGTGGGCGGTCTTTATGGTAGCGGCCGAAGAGCCAAAACTTATGGTTCGCTTTTGGTGGCCTCTTATGATCCAAAAACCAATAAATATTATTCTTTTACCAAAGTGGGCGCAGGATTTACCGACAAAGATTTGGCTCAACTGCCAAAATTGCTTGACAAATATAAGCTTGACAAGAAGTATAAATTAGTGGAGACGAATATGGAAGTTGATGTCTGGTTTGAACCAAAGGTGGTGATGGAAGTTTCAGGAGCAGAAATTACTATTAGCCCAGTTCATACCGTGGCGAAAGACAAAATTAAGCGTGGTGGTTTGGCTTTAAGGTTTCCTAAATTTTTGCGTTGGCGAGAAAAAGCGCCGGAAGATACCACAACTGTTGAAGAAATCTATAACCTTTATAAAGCGATGAAGAAATAGAATGTTTGAAAAATCAAAAGCATTTAATTGAGTAATTTTTCTACAATTTCTGGGAATTACAAACTGCCATTGGAAGAGTTGAGTAGGAATAATTTAAAACAATCTGTCCAATTGATTGGACAGATTTATTGCAACTCCTTATTTGGGGCTTTAATAAAATTTTTAGAGGTGTTAAAATACAACTATGGCAGTGCCGATTAACAAGAAAACCTTAAAATATTTAGCAGAATTGAGTCGGATTGAATTAAAGAAAGAAAGTGAAGAAAAATTATTAAAAGACCTCCAAAAAATTTTGGCTTATTTTGAGGAACTTAAAAGTGTTGATACAGAAAATATTGAACCAATGACTGGGGGAACAATAGAGAAAAATATATTTCGCGAGGACGACTTAACGCAGATAAACGCAGATAACACGCAGATAAACGCAGATAATATCAGCGAAAATCAGCGTAAAAATCTGCGTAAATCTGCGATAGTGGAACAGTTTCCCGAGGAGGAAAATGGCTTTTTAAAAGTGCCGGCGGTCTTTGAATAATACTTCAAAATATCGAAATATTTAAATTCCGAAATTTCTAACTATGACTATAGAAAAATTTGAAGATTTAATTTGTTGGCAGAAAGCAAGAGAATTGGCAAATTTTATCTTCGATATTACCGACAATTCAAAATTTAAAGATCTTGACCTAAAACGACAAATCCGGCGCGCCGTTATCTCTCCGATGTCTAATATTGCTGAAGGTTTTGATCGTGGAACGCAGGCAGAATTTATTGACGCCCTTTTTATTGCTAAAGGTGAAGTGGGAGAAGTGAGAAGTCAATTATATATTTCTTTTGATAGAAAGTATATTAATACTTCTGAATTTCAGAAAGGTTTAAAATTAACCGATGAATGTTCGCGTTTAATCTATAGTTTTGTCAATAAAGTGAAAACGGGTTCTCGTCGAGGATTGCAATTTAAATATATTCCAAAACCTGATCCAAATAAAGAAATTTTAAAACAATATGCACCTGAAATTTATAAAAGATGGTACGGAGAAGAATGATGTTTCGAAATATCGAAATATCTAAATTTTGAAATTTCTAAAATGGATTTTAAGAATCTAACAATTAAGAAATTTCACGAAGGTTTAATTAATAAAGAATTTTCTGCTTTTGAAATTACGAAAGCATTTTTTGATTATATTAAAGAAAAAGATCAAGAGATTGACGCTTATTTATATTTAATGGAAGACTTAGCCCTTTCGCAGGCGAATAAAATTGATGTTGAGATAGCCTCTCAAAGTTCTAAAATATCGAATTATCTTTTTGGTGTGCCTTTAGCGATTAAGGATAACATTTTGATCGAAGGCGAACCAACGACTGCTGGTTCAAAAATTTTAGAAAATTATCGGGCGGCTTATGACGCCACAGTCATTAAAAAATTAAAAGAAGCGGGCGCGATTTTTTTGGGCAAAACCAATTTAGATGAATTTGCGATGGGTTCTTCGACAGAAAATTCTGCTTTTAAAATTACGAAAAATCCTCACGATTTAGAAAGAGTACCTGGTGGTTCATCGGGTGGTTCAGCCGCGGCAGTAGCAGCTGGTATGGCAGTGGCGGCTTTAGGTTCAGACACCGGTGGCTCTATTCGGCAGCCAGCCAGTTTTTGTGGAGTCGTGGGCTTAAAACCCACCTACGGTGCAGTTTCCCGCTATGGTTTAATTGCGATGGCTTCCAGTTTAGATCAAATTGGACCAATTACCAAAACTGTTGAAGATGCCAGAATTTTATTTGAAGCAATTAGAGGCAAAGATGAGTTAGATGCGACATCTGTCAATTTCCAATTTCCAATTTCCAATTTCCAATGGGAAGATATTCGAAAATTAAAAATTGGTTTGCCAAAGGAATATTTTCTGAACGCAGACTTACGCGGACTGAGCGCAGACTTACGCAGAAATTCTGGTTTAGATAAAGAGGTAGAAAAAGCAATGGAAGAAACAATAAAGTTATTGAAATCCCTAAAAATAGAATTTAAAGAAATTAGTTTGCCGCATACTAAATATGCTTTGTCTTGTTATTACATCATTATGCCAGCTGAGGCGAGCGCGAACTTGGCGCGTTATGATGGGATTAGGTATGCGCGGATCCCTCGCGGATCTCAAACAAAACGCGGATCCCTCGCGGATCAACGAAAGTCTGCATTAGAGGAAATTTATTTTAGGCAGCGAGGAGAGGGTTTTGGGCCAGAGGTGAAGCGGAGAATTATTTTAGGCACCTTTGTTTTATCAGCTGGTTATTATGACGCCTATTATGCTAAAGCCCAAAAAGTCAGAAGGTTAATTAAGAATGATTTTGACAAAGCATTTGAAGAGGTTGATGTTATTTTAACTCCTGTTTCTCCCACGCCAGCTTTTAAAATTGGTGAAAAAATTGATGATCCGTTGTCAATGTATCTTTCTGATATTTTCACCATTCCAGTGAATCTGGTAGGCTTGCCAGGAATCTCTATGCCTATAAACTCAAAACTCAAAACTCAAAACTCAAAACTTCCAATCGGTTTTCAATTAATTGGTAAGCCATTTCATGAAGATGATATCTTAGCAATTGGAGAGTACTATGAGAAAATTTCTAATTTCTAATTTCTAATTTCTAAATATATGCTTGCTGATTTTATAAATTTTTTTGCTGAAAATTTATTAATCATCCAATTTATCTCGCTTTTTATTTCTGCTCTCCTTCTTGGGCTTAGTATTTATTTTCTTCTTAAAACTAACCTTATTAGCGAGAGATGGGAACATTATCGAGAGGTTATTGCTGGTGCTAATATTTCTAAACGCCGGACTCTCAAGGCCTGGAAACAAATTCAAAAAAGATTAAAAATAGGAAAAACAGAGCAGCTAAAATTAGCTATTCTTGAAGCAGATAAGGTTTTAGATGAAATATTAAAAATGGCTGGATATCAAGGGGAAAATTTGGATGAGCGTTTGTCTTTTATTACGCCAGCCGAACTTTCAAATATTGAAGAAATTAAACAAGCCCATAAATTGAGAAATCGGATTACTTCAGAACCAGACTTTATGATTACGCCTAGCGAAGCCAAAATAATTATTGATATTTACAAAAAAGCCTTTCAGGAATTGAACTTGATTGAATAAATTTAAATTTTATTCCCATGCTTTTCAAACCACTCGTATTATTAGAATGAAAATAAAAATTTTCTGGCTCACTCACTTAAATTTTAATTTACTATTTTAATTTGCTATCATAACTTACGATCGTAATTTATAATAGTAAATTATCACCTGTCTCGTTATCCGTTGAATTTATTGAGGTGAATCTATTAAAATCTATTGAAAAAAATCTATTGTGAACTATTGAAGTTGAGCTTCCATAGAATCTCTCCAGCCTGTAGAATGAGTTAGTTAAAATTGAAATAAGGGGCTGGCTACAGATGCGCAGGTTTCGAAGAAAATATCGGCTCGCTTTTATTGGGGAATTTGTGGAAACGATTTATTGTAATTTTATCCGGTGGTATTTTTTCTTACCAGCGCGCAACAAAATTTCTCCATTTTTGAAATCATTTTCCGTTATCAAAAGATTGGGATTGTTTAATCTTTTTTCATTCAAATAGCCGCCACCTTGCACTATTAACCGTCGGGCTTCAGAAACAGATTGACATAAACCAGCGACATTAAATAACCTAGAAACCAAAAATCCTTTTTTTAATTCATTTCTATTTATAAAAGTTGTGGGAATTAAAGCTGTCTTGCTTTTTTCTTTTTCGAAAAGAGCGCGAGAAGTGCTTCTTGCTTTGTCCGCCGCTTTTTCGCCATGAAGAATTTTCGTTGCTTCATAAGCCAAAACTTCTTTGGCTTTTTTGATATCAGCACCTTTTAATTGGGCATATTTTTTTATTTCTTCTATCGGCAAAAAAGTAAAGATAGGCAAAAATCTTACCACATCATTGTCATCAGTGTTAATCCAAAATTGGTAATATTCATAAGGCGAAGTTTTTTTAGCGTCCAGCCAAACTGCTCCCTTTTCAGTTTTGCCCATTTTTTTGCCAGTAGAGGTTTTAATTAAAGGAAAAACAATACCATACACTTCTTTTTTCTCTAATCGCCTAATCAACTCCACGCCAGCCACAATATTGCCCCACTGATCGCTACCACCCATCTGTAAAAGACAATTATAATGTTTGAATTGATACCAAAAATCATAAGCTTGAAGCAGTTGATAATTAAACTCTAAGAAAGACATCCCTTTTTGTAGTCGCGATTTTATGGCTTCATGAGTAAGCATTCTATTAACACTGAAATAAACACCGAAGTCGCGGAGAAATTCAATATAATTAAGTTTAGTCAACCAATTAGCATTGTTTAAAAACAGAGCCCGGTTTTTACTGAAATCCAAAAGGAAAGAAACTTGTTTTTTGAAACTTTGGGCATTAGCATTTATTTTTTGCCGACTCATCAATGGCCTGGCTTTGTCTTTACCACTTGGATCGCCCACTAATCCAGTGCCACCGCCCACTAAAAAAATCGGTCGATGTCCTAATTTTTGACCATGAGCCATAGCCATCAAAGAAACCAGATGTCCAATATGTAAACTAGGAGCGGTTGGATCAAAACCGATATAAAAAGTGATTTTTTGTTTAGCAAGCAATTGCCGCAGTCTATTTTCGTTAGTGGTCTGCTCAATAAATCCACGTTCTTTTAAAATGTCGTAAAGATTTTGTTGTGTCATAAAGCAGTAATGGCGCGGGCGATGGGATTTGTCTCACTACTATCTGCTCTCCACCTATGCCAAAGCTTCGGCGGATAGGCGTGACTCCGCACCAAAATTTTCTGGCGGGACGGACGGGATTTGAACCCGCGACCTACTCCGTGACAGGGAGTTGTGCTGCCAGGCTACACCACCGTCCCATTTTTAAATAAATCTTATCTTTTTTGCCTAAATAAATCAAATTTTTATATCCGCATAAATCAGCCAAAATCCGTATAAATCAGCGTTTTAACTTTTTAACTAGTTCCTTAAATTTTTCGCCTCTCTCGGCGTAATCTTTAAACATATCAAAACTGGCTGAGGCAGGAGAAAATAAAATTATAACTTTTGACCATTGACCATTGACCATTGACCTTAATAATTTTTTGGCGGTTTTGTAACTGAGATTAACGGCGGTTTTTAAGTCTTTTACTAATTTTATTGGAATACCAGAGTTTTTGATGGCTTTTGCTATTTTATTTTTATTTTCGCCAAACAAGATGACTAATTTGACTCCACCATTTTGAATTATTCGCGTGGGCGCGTTCGCATTGCCGGAGTGCGACGAGTAAAACGAGAAGCACGGAGGCGCGCTATTCGCATGCGAATTTTTTAACGCCTTGGCAAGCGGGGAGTAATTTAATCCTTTATCTTTGCCGCCGGCAATAAGGATTTTAGGTTCAGAAAATGCTTGAATAGCAGCCACGGTGGTTTGTGGATTAGTAGAAGCCGAGTCGTTGTAAAATTTTATACACACGGATGAACGCAGATGTGAACGCGGATGAACACGGATTTTATTTTTATCTGTGTTTATCTGTTTTCTAATCCGTGCATATCCGTGTATCGTTCTTATTAATTCCAATCTGTGTTCGTTGCCCCGAAAATTTTTGATAACTTTTAGAATTTTTTCTTTGGGACAACCAAGTGATAAAGCGACAGTGGCTGCCATCAATGTATTTTTTAAATTATGAAAACCCGGGAGTTTTATTAATTTTTGACTATTAGTCACCCCAAAAATTTTTTTAATACTAGGACAATCGATGGCTTGACAGTGAATTGGTGTTTTTTTACCTTTGCTTTTTTGGGCAATTAAATTAGCGTATTTGTTATCAGCAAAATAAAAAATCTTATCTGTTTTTTTCTGCCATTTAGCGATATTGGCTTTGGCTTCAAAATACTCTTTAAAATTTTTATGAGCATCCAGATGATCAGGAAAAAGACCAAGCACGATAGCGATATTAGGTGAATATTTTAAGTCTTGTAATTGAAAACTGGATAATTCCAATATTATGTACGCTGATTCGCGCTGATGAGTACGCTGATTGACGCTGATACTTCTGCGTTTATCTGCGTCTTGATCCGCATTAATCTGCGTATTAGACAGGATGTCCAAGGCTGGTTTACCAATATTGCCGGCTAAATATACATTTTTACCGCAAGCTTTCAGTATTTTATAAAGTAGGGTAGCGGTTGTGCCTTTACCTTTGGTACCAGTAATGCCAATTGTGACTATTGACTTTTGACCACTGACTTTTGACCGCTCTTCAATTTGTTCAAAAAATAATTGGGTGACACTGGAAAATTTAACACCTTTTTTAATGGCTTTTTGAATTTCTAGCAAGTTATAAGGGACGCCGGGCGAGCGAAAAACAATATCAAATTGATCAAGATTTTTTAGATAATTTTTGCCAAGTTGAAAATGAAGATTACTGTCTGGTGATAACCATAGATTGCTAATACATAACTGGCGGATTTTGGGATCGCGATCCAAAATCCAAATCCCCGGCTTTTTATCCGTGTTTATCCGTGTCAATCCGTGTTTAAAAAGGAAATTTAAAACGGATTTTCCTTCCCGACCAAAACCTAAAATAGCAATTTTTTTATTCTTTAAATTATTTAACCTCATTATATTTATAAAATAGCATAAATTTTAATTTTTGAGAAGAAAAAAATAGGAAGTAACGACTTAACTAAATTTGGTTTGATAAGGGCTTGAAAATTTTTTCTTCTTAATTATAATTAATCAATATAATATCGCGGGGTAGAGGAGTAGTACCTCGTCAGGCTCATAACCTGAAGATCGCCGGTGCAAATCCGGCCCCCGCAACACTTCGACTTCGCGGAGCGAAGGCGAAGTGCCCTGAGCTTGTCGAAGGGCCTTCGCTCCGCTTCGCTCAGTGCAAGACACTTCGACTTCGCTCCGCTTCGCTCAGTGCAAGCACAATGTGGTATGTTTATATCATTAAATGTAATGATGGTAAGTTATACACTGAAACTACTTCAAATTTAGGTAGAAGATATTTAGAACATAAATATGGTAAAGGAGGGAAATTTACGAGAGAAAGAAAAGTAATTAAATTATTGTATTCTGAAAAATATTTAAATAGCAAAGAAGCATTTAGGCGCGAGCGCCAAATAAAAGGTTGGCGTCGTGAGAAGAAAGAAAATTTGGTTAAATTTGGAAAACCATAAGCCGGTGTAGTTCAGTGGTAGAACATCGCCCTCATAAAGCGAATGTCGCAGGTTCAATTCCTGCCACCGGCACCATGATTGAAGAAATTAAAAAGACAGTTTTTTCTGAGATAGAAGCCGTAAAAAATTCTGAAGGATTGGAAAAGCTCAGAATTAAATATCTTGGTCGCAAGGGAAAGTTGACCCAGATTTTACGTTCTTTAAAAGATTTACCGATTGAAAAGCGTCGCCAAATTGGACCTTTGGCGCAACAACTTAAAAAAGAACTAGAAGAAAAAATAGAGGAAAAATCTCAAGAATTAACGCTTCGCGATTCGCGCTTTGCAATTCGCCAAAAAATAGATATCACCAAGCCTGGCAAAAAAATCAAACTTGGCCATCTTCATCCTTTAACGAAAATTGAAGAACAAGTGCGCCACATTTTTCTTTCAATGAATTTTTCTGTGGTTGAAGGTCCAGAAATAGAAACAGAATATTATAATTTTGATGCTTTAAATATCCCCAAAGACCATCCAGCAAGAGATGCCTGGAATACTTTTTGGTTGCGAAGCAACCAAAAAGAACAATTGACAATTGACAAAAAACAATTGACTCAAAGTCAAATGTCAAATGTTAAAGGTCAAAAGTTATTATTGCGTACTCACACCTCGCCGATGCAAATTCATTATATGGAAACGCATCAGCCACCTTTTCAAATTATTTCGCCGGGCCGCGTTTTTCGCTACGAAGCGACTGATCCTTCTCATGAAATAACTTTTAATCAAATGGAAGGATTGGTAGTGGGCGAAGATATTTCTTTGTCAAATTTTAAGTTTATTATTGAAAGATTTCTCAAAGAGCTTTTTGGTAAAGATCTTGTTCTTGATTTCCGGCCCAGTTATTATCCTTTTACCGAGCCCAGTATTGATGTCTATATGAAATGGCAAGGAAAATGGTTAGAAGTAGCGGGTTCGGGAATGACTCACCCCGCCGTGTTTCAGGCAGTAGGCTACGATCCTTATAAATGGCAAGGTTTTGCTTTTGGTTTTGGTCTCGAACGTTTAGCCATGATTAAATATAAAATTCCTGATATCAGATTGTTTTATTCTGGGGATTTAAGATTTATTGGACAATTCTAATAAATCAGCGAATAACGAATCTGTACGAATATAAGAATTCGCGAATTCGTTTATTTGTAAATAAACCCTCCGGGGATTTGCTTCGCAAAAGCGTAAAATTCGTTATTCGTTGATATTTTATGAAAAAGGAACTTTTTCTCGAGGAAGCAGTGCTTGATGATTTAGCTCCTGATCTGGAAACTTTGGAATTACCCCTCTCTCAAAGGGCTTTTAAATTACTTTTTATTGCTGTTGTCATCGTCATCGTTATTGCCATTGTCAGGCTATTTTTCTTGGGGGGCTGGCAGAATAATTTTTATACCCAGCGGGCTTTAATTAATGTGGGCCAGATTACTACTTTGAGGACTCAGCGAGGCATTATTTTTGACCGCTTTAATCAGCCATTAGTTAAAAATTTTCCTGCTTTTCGTCTAAATTTAAAATTGGTTGAACTTTTTAAAAATAACGAGGAACGAGAAAAAACTATAAAAACTTTAGAAGAGGTACTTAATCTAAAAGCCGGCTATATAGAAGAATTACTTTCTGGTGTTGATTTAGAAAGGCAAAATTCTTTAACCATTACCAACCAATTAACCATCGACCAAGTGATTAAAATTAAAAATTTAAATTTGCCCGCGGTTCAGATAGAGGATGATTTTAAAAGACAATATCTTGAAGGAGAAATTTTTTCTCACCTTATTGGTTATGTTGGTCCAGTTGATAAAAATGACTTAAAAAAATTTTCTTACCTTTCCCTTAATGATATTGTTGGCAAAAGCGGTTTAGAGGCCTACTATGATAAGGAACTACGGGGAGAAGATGGAGAAATAATAGAATACCGCAATGTTAAAGGAGAAATAATCGATAATAAATTATTAAAAAATCCGACTCCCGGTTACCAACTTTATTCTACTATTGATGCTGAATTTCAATCGTATTTTTTTAAGCGACTCAGTGAGGCTTTAAATTATTTAGGCAGCCCGGCTGGCGTGGGCATTGCGCTTAATCCTCAGAATGGAGAGGTTTTGGCTTTGGTTAGTCTACCTAGTTTTAACAATAATAAAATTGAAAGCCATAATCTTAATAATCCCTCTAAACCATTTTTTAATCGGGCAATTTCTGGAGTTTATACGCCGGGCTCAACCATCAAGCCATTAGTGGCTTTTGCTGGCCTAAAAGAAAATGTTATTACAGCCGATAAGGAAATTTTCTCAGCCGGCTATTTAGAAATTCCCAATCCTTATTATCCTGATAAACCTTCTCGCTTTCTTGATTGGAAGCCGCATGGTTGGGTGAATTTATATTCTGCCCTTGCTCGTTCTTCTAATATTTATTTTTATATTCTTGGCGGTGGCCTGCCTCAAAACTATCAACCAACCGGGATTCTTAAGGGTTTTGAAAAATTGCCCATTAAAGGATTAGGGGTTGAAAAGTTAAAAGAATATTGGCAGAAATTCGGGTTGGGAAAAAAAACCGGTATTGACTTACCCGGGGAAAACGAAGGTTTTTTACCAGATGCTCAATTAAAAGAGGAAAACAGAGGAGAAATTTGGCGATTGGGCGATACCTATAACGTTAGCATTGGTCAAGGGGACCTTTTAGTGACTCCGCTTCAGCTTCTTAATTACATTAGTACTATTGCCAATGGTGGTAAAATTTATCAACCATTTATTATCAAAAAAATTGAAGCCGAAGATGGAAGAGTTATCAAAGAAACAAATCCTATTCTTATTGAAGATTATTCTTCAGACATTGAAATTATAAAAAAGGTAGAGCGGGGGATGATCGACGCTGTAGAGAAACCTTATGGCACTGCCCATCTTTTGGCTGATCTGCCGATTACAGTCGCAGCAAAAACTGGCAGTTCTCAAATTGAAAGCAATACTAAAATTAACGCCTTTTTTGTTGGCTACTTGCCTGCTGAAGCTTTAGTAAAGGCGGGTGTGCCATTGGACAAGCAAATAGCAATTTTAGTCTTAATAGAAAATGCTCGGGAAGGCAGCTTAAATGCTGTGCCTGTAGCCAAAGATATTTTTGAATGGTATTATGAAAATAGAATTAAATCATGAGACATAAAACATGAAGCGTGAAACATAAAATAAAAAAAATAAATAAAATGTTTCAAGTTTCAAGTTTCAAGCTTTATGAACAGTGAACTTCGTCAGGATCTTGTTTCTGGTGATTGGATTGTGATTGCGCCCAGACGCGGTCAAAGACCTCACCAGTTTTTACAAAAAACCAAACGCTTCAAAGCGCCCATTAAAGGTTGTCTTTTTGAAGACCCTTTAAAAAATGGTCACGAATTAATCTTTACTTACCCTGAATCAGCATCAACAAAAAATGATTGGCAAGTAATGGTTGTAAAAAATAAATATCCAGTTTTTATTCATAAAAAGCAATGTGCTAAGAAGTTTAAAAAAGGACCATATTCAGTAGTAGAAGGCATAGGCCATCATGATTTAATTATTACCAGAGATCACCACAAAAACTTTCCCCACCTTAATAAAGAAACGGCTAATTTGGTTTTCCAGGCTTTCCGTGATCGTTATCTTATGCTTTTTAATGACCCCTGCGCTGCCTATGTTTCTATTTTTCATAATTGGGGACCAAAAGCGGGCGCTTCTATTTATCACCCCCATTATCAAATGATTGCTTTACCTGTTGTTCCTCCTGATGTGAATCATTCCCTTTCCGGCTCGTTAAGATTTTTTAAAAAATATAAAAAATGCGTTCATTGCACAATGATTGAATATGAAAGAAAAGAGAAGAAAAGAATTGTTTATGAAAATAAAGGAGCGATTGTTTTTACGCCCTTTATTTCTCGAGAGCCGTTTGAGTTGCGAGTCTTTCCCAAAAAACATTTACCATATTTTGAGAACACTCTTGATAATGATTTGGAATTGATAGTCGATGCCTTGCAAAAAGCGCTTTTAAAAATTGAAAAACGGCTCAAAGATCCAGATTATAATTTCTTTATCCATACTGCGCCGATTTTAAATAAGAAAAAATATAAAAATTATCACTGGCATATTGAAATTCAGCCGAAAATCAGCATTTCAGCCGGGTTTGAATTGGGTACGGGAATTGAAATTACGGTGGTTGATCCAGATGAAGCAGCGAAAATACTTAAAACATGAAACATGAAACACACCTTTTAAAAAATGTTTCAAGTTTCAAGTTTCAGGTTTCGTGAATGATTTCAGTAATTTTAGAAATAATTTCAGGGTATATTTTATCAATAATTGAAACTACCGGTTATCTCGGCATTTTTTTTCTGATGGCCTTAGAATCGGCAAATATTCCAATTCCTTCAGAAGTGATTATGCCGTTTTCTGGTTTTTTGGTGGCGAACAGTATTTTTAGTTTTTGGCCAGTGGTATTAATGGGCTCATTAGGTAATCTTGTTGGCTCTCTTTTTTCTTATTGGCTCGGACATCTGGTCAATCGAGGCGTTCTTAAATGGAATAATCATAGAGCGAGTACTGAAATTGAGCGAGCAAAAAAATGGGTGAGTCGTTTTGGCGATTGGGCAGTATTTTTTTCTCGTCTTTTGCCGATTGTCCGCACCTTTATTTCTTTTCCTTTAGGTATTTTAAAAGTCAAATCACTTTGGCGATTTTCTATTTTAACCTTTATTGGTTCATTTATCTGGTCAACTTTTTTAACTTATCTTGGTTTTATTCTTGGTAAAAATTGGAAAATTTTAGAAGTTTATTTCCGAAAGTTTGATTATCTAATTTTAATATTAATTTTATTAGTCATTGGCTGGTGGCTAAGAAAACATTTTAAAAATCGCGAGAGTGTTATAAAATAAATGTAATATAATATGAAAAAACTTATTATCTTTAATTGGAAAATGAATCTGCCGATTTTATCCGAGCGGAGCGAGGTTATAAAATCGAGCACCCCGCCTTTTTCTCAAAAAGGGCGGGGCGATGTTGAAATAGTAATTTGTCCTCCTTTTACGCATCTTGAAAAAGTAAAGACTTTGTTGCCTTCGAAAATTAAACTTGGTGCTCAAAATTGTTTCTGGGAAAATGTTGGTGCTTATACCGGTGAAATTTCGCCAAAAATGCTAAAAAATTTGGGTGTGGAATATGTCATTATCGGTCATTCTGAACGCCGAAGGTATTTAAATGAAACAGATGAAATGATAAATAAAAAAGTTTTAGCGGCGCTGAAAGCAGGGTTAAAAGTAGTTTTATGTGTTGGCGAACCTACTCGCAAAGCGCAAATCGCAGAGCGCAAAGCGCAGGTTTCGTATGCAAAACAATATGTAAAGAAACAACTTCAAAGAGATTTAAAGACGATTAGCGCTTCGCGCTTCGCGATTAGCAATCTTATTATCGCCTACGAGCCTATTTGGGCAATTGGCTCAAAACAACCTGATACTCCTAAAGACGCTCTAGAAATGATAAAATATATCAAACAATTTTCAATTTTCAATTTTCAATTTTCAAATCCTAAGGTATTGTACGGTGGTTCAGTTGATAGCAAAAATATAGAAAGTTTTATAAAATATAAAGAGATCGATGGCGCTTTGGTCGGCAGTGCCAGTATTAAGATAAAAGAAGTTAAAGAAATCCTAAAAAAAGTTTATGGAAAATAACAGCATAAAATTTAAAAATATTACAATTATTGTTTTTTTGGTTTTTTTGATGGCAGCAATTGTTTATTCTCTTTTCTTCGGACCGGCAAAAGAATTAGTTAATTTTTTAAAAATTTATAGCGCTTCTTTTAGGCCGGCGAAAACCATTACAGTTTCAGCCGAAGGCAAAATAACAGTTTCGCCAGATATTGCCAAAATTTCTTTTGCCGTTATTTCAGAAGGTGCTGACCCAATAACTATTAGCCAAGAAAATATCAAGAAAATGAATGCTGCCATTGACTATATTAAGTCCAAAGGGATTGAAGAAAAAGATATTAAAACCACCCAATACAGTCTCAGTCCGAAATATGAATATGATGAGAAAACAAAAAAGACCTTTATCAGTGGTTATACTTTGACTCAAAATGTTTTGATTAAGGTGAGAGATTTAGCTAAAGTAGCCGAAGTGGTCGCTGGTTTGCCGGAATTGGGAATAAATAGAATTGATTCAATTTCTTTTGAAATTGATGAGCCAGAAAAATATTTAAGTGAAGCAAGAAATCAAGCATTTGAAAAAGCCAAAAAGAAAGCCGAGGAGATGGCTTTAAAAAACAATGTCAAGCTTGGTGAAGTGATTGATTTTTCTGAATGGGTCCCAATCCGACCTTATGAAAATTTAAGAACCTTGGAAATGGGAGGAGCAGCTACTCCAGCGGCTTTGCCGCAAATTCAACCTGGCAGTGAAGAAATAACAGTTCAAGTAAGCGTGACTTATGAGATTAAATAAAGGGCTTTCTCTAAATTTTCAAGCCGATAGGCGCTGAAAATTTTGTTAGAAAACTCCCGCCCATATCCCGAATGAAATGAGGTTAAGGGGCGCGATCCCGCACTTCCGCAAAACAAGATTGGAGTAAATAACAGATTTTGTTTCGGGATATAGGCGGGATCCTCGCCAACTTCTCGCTCATTATATTCGCGGAAGTTGCGGGACTTTTACCCCGCCCTCTAAGCATGTAGAATTAAGGAAAGATAATTTATTTAAGATTAAATCATAATTTCTAAATCAGTTTTTAGTTTAACAAGCATAGAGGGCGGGGTGCTCAATGTTGTAGTGAAATTTATTTCGCTCGGCATTGAGCCTCGCTCATAAATCACCGCCCATATCCCGAATGAAATGAGGTTAAAATGGCGCGATCCCGCACTTCCGCGAAACAAGATTTGAATTTTGAATAAAGTAACAGATTTTGTTTTGGGATATAGGCGGGATCCTCGCAACTATAGCCGCTCATTCTTCGCGGATAGTTGCGGGATTTCAACAACATTGGCATGCGATTAAATAAAAAAGCCATTAGTGTTATAATTATTTTAGTAGCATTGGCCACCATTGTGGTGATGTCGGGTTTGAACTTTCTTTTTAAGACGCAGAATTACGCGGATAACAAGCAGAGAGGCGCAGAAAATATCAGCGTTGATCAGCGTACTCATCAGCGTCAATCGGCCTCTATGAATAAAATTTTTCTTACAACTAAAGATAATGTGAAAATCGCCGCTAATCTTTATGAGGTTGAAAATCCTATTGGCTGGTTAGTTTTAGTTCATATGATGCCGGCGACGAAAGAATCTTTTAATGATTTAGCGCAAAGATTGCAGAATTTGGGCTATGAAAGTATTGCTATTGATTTGCGAGGACATGGAGAGTCGGACAAAGGACCTAACGGTTTTCTGAAATTTTCCGATAGCGAACACCAGAAAAGTATTTTAGATTTAGAAGCAGCGGTTGATTATTTAATAAAAAATAGAAAAGCGACACCTGATAAAATTTCTTTTATCGGTGCTTCAATTGGCGCTAATTTATCACTTCAATATATTAGCGAGCATCCAGAGTTTAAAACCGTAGTTTTGCTTTCACCAGGTTTAAATTATCGGGGAATAAAAACTGAACCATTGGTAAAAAATCTTAAAACTGGACAAAAAGTATTTTTTGTTTCCAGTCGCGATGATCCTAATAGTAAAAACAACGCTGAAGAAAATCAGAGACTTCATGATTTAGTGCCTAATGGAGTAGAGAAAAGAATTAAAATTTACGAGAGGGGTGGGCATGGTACAGATATTTTAAAAAATCAATTAGAATTGACGAGTTTAATAATTGAATTTATAAAGTAAAGTTTTATTGGCCTTGAATTTAATTTTTAGATATTCGCTAATTAAATTAGCAATTAATTAGCGAGATTTATTTTTTTATGATAACTCGCAAAGATTACTTTCTTGTTTCTATTATTGGTTTTTTCTTTGGGTTGTTGCTTCTGCCGGTTTTAAATAATATAAAACTTCCTTTTCTGAAGATAACTTTTAATAGTGCCTTTTTAATTGTTGTCGGATTTGTGATTTTTGCTAATTTTGCTTTATGGTTAGTTTCTTTATTAAGCCGTTTATTCCCGCTTTTATTACAAATTGCCAAGTTTGTAGCAGTGGGCGGATTAAATACTCTTTTAGATTGGGGTATTTTAAATACTTTAATTTTCTTAAGCGGTATTGCCGCAGGCTGGTGGTATTCAATATTTAAAAGTATTTCTTTTATTGTCGCTGTTATTAATAGTTATTTTTGGAACAAATATTGGACCTTTCAAGAGACACAGACAAATACAGACACCACACGGATAGACAGGGACTATACACGGATTAACACAGACAGTCAGTATAAGTCCGTGTCCAGTCCGCTTCAGCCCGTGTCTAGTCAGCCCGCGTCATTGAAAGAGTTTGCTCGGTTTTTTGTTGTTAGTCTTATTGGTTTTGGAATTAATATCGGAATAGCTTCTTTTATTGTTAATGTAGTAAATCCTATTAATCTTATGAGATCTATAAGTTCTATAGCCGTTATCACTCCAGAACGCTGGGCAAACATCGGCGCTTTTTTAGCCACAATTTTTTCTTTAGTTTGGAACTTTATAGGATATAAATTTATCGTGTTTAAAAAATAAAGGGCTTGACCTAACCCAGCCGTCTATACCGTCTACGTCTAATAAAATTATTTCTTGCTTAGACGGCTGGGTTAGTTGTCAAACCTTTACCCCGCCCTCTATGTCTGTCGAGCAAATGACTGGTTTAGAAATTCTGAATTATTTTCAATAAAGTATTCTGCTATGATTCCACAGGCTTAGAGGGCGGGGTGCTCAATTTTGTAGCAAAATTGGCATGTTCCAAGAAAACATTTCACTAAGCCGCTACAGTAGTTATAAAATCGGCGGGCCAGCACGATATTTTTTTGAAGCAAAAAGTATAGAGGAGATTATTAAAGCAGTTAATAGAGCACGCCAGATGAAATTGCCAGTTTTTATTTTAGGAGGAGGTACAAATATTTTATTTAGCGATGAAGGTTTTGATGGTTTAATTTTAAAACCCAATACCCAATTTATTAAAAGAGAAAATAATACTTTGAGAGTTGGTAGCGGTGTCTCAATTACTCAATTACTCAATTACTCAATTACTAAAAATTTATCCGGCCTTGAATGGGCAGCTGGCATTCCAGGTACTCTTGGTGGTGCTATCAGAGGTAATGCTGGTGCTTTTGGTGGAGAAACGAAAGATATTATAGAAGAAGTAATCAGTTTGGATCTTTCAAAAAGACAGCCGAAAATTATCAAAAGAAAAAACAAAGAATGCCAATTTAACTATCGCCACTCTATTTTTAAAAAAACAAAAAAAGAAATTATTTTAGAAGCAAAGTTAGTTCTAAAGAAAGGAGATAAAAAATTAATTGAAGAAACTGTTCAAAGAAATATTAATTACCGTCTTAAAAATCAACCCTTAGACTATCCCAGCGCCGGTAGCGTTTTTAAAAATGTCCCCTTAACGCAGATTAATGCAGATTATACGCAGATAAACGTAGACAATATCAACGTAAACCAGCGCACTCATCAGCGTTTATCAGCCTTTCCCATAAAAACAGATCCTTTTCCTATTATTCCCGCGGCTTATTTAATTTCTGAGGCAGGACTGAAAGGGGTTTCTTTTGGAGGTGCGATGATCTCACCAAAACACCCTAATTTTATTGTCAATGTCTTAAATGCCACTGCCCACGATGTAAAAACCCTGATTTTACTTGCTAAAAATGAGGTCTATAAAAAATTTAAGATTAAATTAGAAGAGGAAATAGAATGTTTATAAATTCAAAATTCAAAATTCAAAATGACAAAATTTAATTTTCCAATTTTCAATTATCAATTTTCAAAGTTTTTTATTTAAGTCCTATAACTTATTTGAACGATTGTGTGAGGCGTAACTATATAAAAAATTATGAGCGAGCCGATGTTTTTTCCGAAACCCCGCAGAGTGGAGCAAATTGTTTGAGAAAACTGTCTCGCAGGCCAAGCGGGCATGGTCCGAGCACTCAACGCGTTGAGTGCTCGGGAACGAGGCCGAGAGCAAGCGCAAATTCCTCGCTGGGGAATTTGATAGCGTGTTTTCGAAAACAACTTGCGGAACAAAGTTATCCACAGTTGCAATTAAATTCATTTGTTCTAAAATTATTAATAAAGATTCTCTCTAATCCATCTCGAATTAACTCTAATAAATCTCGAATAATAAAATTTAGAAATATTCGAGAATGATTCGAGAAATCGTATTCGAGAGACATTCGAGAAAAAATTTGTATCGCAAGTCAGCGTGATTGGTGGTCGACAATCCAACGCTGGCTAAAAAATCTTTATCTACCGGCGCTGAAAAAATAAGCGTTAGGTAGAATTGCTAAAATGGCAAAGAAAAAAGCAAAAAAGAAGAAATAAATTTTCTTCTCCCCCTCTTTCCCCACTTGTTTAGAGAAAGAGGGGTTTTTTTACCCCGTAGTAGATCGAGCTCTTCGCTTTTTAAAGCGCCTTTATCCTAATAATATTTTCTTTATACACCTGTCTTTTTAGAATAAAATATCGAATTTTAGAAAAAGCGATTTAGGCGTTAATGAGCTCGATTCACTACGGGGTTTATTTAGAACGCGGATAAACGCTGATTATAAGAATATTAGAAGCGGGTTTACGCGGATATTATTATGAATTATAATTAAACATATATTAAGTTTCATCCCATTCTTTCTAAAAGAGAGTCATTGCGAGGGCTTTAGCCCGAAGCAATCTTACATTAATGTAAATGAGATCGCCACGGCCTAATGGCCTCGCGATGACCCATCGGATTTGTCATTGCGAGCGTTAGCCTTTAGCCGCGAGGACGAAGTCCGTGGCGGGAAGCAATCTTACATTGATGTAAATGAGATTGCCACGTCGGGCTTACGCCCTCCTCGCAATGACAAAACGGGTAGTAGTCATTGCGACCCCCTTTTGTCATCGCGAGGCTGCGCCAGCAGCCGAAGCAATCTTACGTTAGTCCCACTTGTCATTGCGAACGAAGTGAAGCAATCTTACATTAATGTAAATGAGATCGCCACGGCCTAATGGCCTCGCGATGACAGAAAAAGAAGACGGTCTCGCGATGACAAAAAAGAAGGCGGCCTCGCAATGACACTGACTACTGACCGCCGACTCCTGACTACTGACAATGACTGTCATTTGACTACTAACAATGATTGTCATTGCGAGGCGAAGCTGAAGCAATCTTTTGTAAATCTATAGAAGTTTACTTTTCTTCGGGACCCTGCTTCGGGGTTATCAGCATTTATAGTAAAGATGGAAACAACCTAGTGAAACTATATAGATATGCAAATCAATATCAAAGCCACAAATTTAGAATTAACGCCTGCCATTCGGGAATATATCGAAATAAAAATTGGTTCGCTTAAGCGTTTTTTAAAAAGATTTGAAGATAAAAGTGAAATTGAAGTTTTTGTAGAAATAGCGCGAACCACCAGACATCATCACAAAGGCAATGTTTTTTATGCGGAAGTTACATTTTCGATTGGTAAAAAAATCTTTAGAGCCGAACATTCGGATTGGAATATTAGAGTGGCCATTGATAGAGTTAAGGATAAGTTACAAGAAGAGATAAAGAAATATAAAGAGATGAAATTAAAAATAACGAAATTAAAATAATACGAAAAGATTTCTGCTTTAATCTTCTAAAACTTTTCTGTAGCCAGTATTATGAGGCTTAACCATAAATCAATGAGCGAAAGGCAGATTTTTTTGATAATAAATCCAATGGTCGGAAAATCCTGAGCGAAGCGAAGGAGGAACGGGAACCGTTGAATTTATTCAAAAAAATCAACTGGAGCGAATTAGATTTATTTAAGCCGAATACCTACTGGCGGGAAAAGTTTTGGAAGAAGAATAAAAATTTTCAATTTATCTTTATGTTTAATTTCCTTAAAAAATTTTTTGGTCAATATGATTTCGAGCCGCTGATAAAAAAAATCAACTCTTTAGAACCGGAATTAGAAAAATTAACTGATGAAGAATTAAAAAATAAAAGCCAAGAACTAAAACAGAGAGCGCGGATAGCTCGCGGATCAGATCAGCGTGTGTTCCGCGGATCTCTCGCGGATTCGCGTGAATCAGCGGTATTAGATGAACTTTTGCCTGAAGCATTTGCTTTAGTTCGAGAATCAGCAAAAAGAACTTTAAATCAGCGGCATTTTGATGTTCAACTTATTGGCGGCATTGTTTTGCATCAAGGAAAAATTGCCGAGATGTTAACTGGCGAAGGAAAAACTTTAGCCGCCACTGCTCCGGCTTATCTTAATGCTTTATTAGGTAAAGGCGTTCATATCGTGACCGTCAATGATTATTTGGCGCGCCGAGATACAGTTTGGATGGGGCAGATTTATCATGCCTTGGGAATTTCAGTAGGTTGTTTAACACATGAAGCAGCTTACTTATACGATCCTACTTATACAATGCAAATCGCAAATCGCGAAGCGCAAAGCGTTAGTGAGTCTCTCGATCGCGAACGTGATCAATTAGGTAGTTTTAAAGTAGTTCAGGAATTTCTACGACCTGTTTCTAGAAAAGAAGCTTATTTAGCTGATATCACTTATGGCACTAATCATGAGTTTGGTTTTGATTATCTTCGGGATAATTTAGCTTATCGGCTTGAAGACCAAGTGCAACGAAGATATAGTCCGTCTAAGTCCCTGTCCAATCAGCGTGAGTCCGTGTTTTACTATGCGATTATTGACGAGATCGATAGTATCTTAATCGACGAAGCGCGAACACCTTTAATTATTGCTGCTCCTGATATTGAATCCAGCGATTATTATCGTCTTTTTGCCAAAATAGTTAATCAATTAAAAGAAAATGAGGATTATTTAGTTGATGAAAAAATGAGAACTGTTAGTATTACCGACGAAGGAATTGATAAAGTCGAAAAAATGTTAAAAATTCAAAATCTTTATAGTCCAGAGAATTTCCGCTTAGTGCATTATTTAGAAGAATCTTTAAAAGCCAAAGCCTTATTTCATCGTGATAAACATTATATTGTAAAAAATGGAGAAGTAATTATTGTCGATGAATTTACAGGGCGCTTGATGTATGGTCGTCGCTATTCAGGCGGCTTACATCAAGCCATCGAAGCTAAAGAAGGAGTAGAAATTAAGCAGGAATCAAGAACCTTTGCTCAAATTACAATCCAGAATTATTTTCGTTTGTATGAAAAAATTGCTGGCATGACAGGCACGGCCCAAACATCGGCTGAGGAATTTCATAAAGTTTATAATTTAGAGGTAGTAAGTATTCCACCAAACAAGCCGATGATTAGAAAAGATTATCCCGATGTTATTTATAAAACTCTTAAAGCAAAATATCGAGCAGTAGTTGAAGAGGTAAAAAAACGCCATTTATTAGGCCAACCGATTTTATTAGGCACTACTTCAATAACAAACAATGAAATTATTTCTTCTTTACTAAAACAAGCCGGTGTTCCCCATGAAGTTTTAAACGCTAAAAACCATGAGCGTGAAGGTGCAATTATTGCTCAAGCAGGAAGATTAGGAGCAGTGACAGTGGCGACCAATATGGCAGGTCGAGGAGTGGATATCATTTTAGGTGGTAATCCCCCAGATCCAGAGGAGGCAAAAAAAGTTAAAGAATTAGGCGGGCTTCATATTATTGGCACCGAAAGACATGAAGCAAGACGGATTGATAATCAGTTGCGCGGTCGCGCTGGCAGACAAGGCGATCCTGGTTCAAGTCAATTTTTCCTTTCTTTGGAAGATGATTTGCTAAGGATTTTTGGTGGTGAAAAAATTAAATCTTTAATGGAAACTTTTAATTTCTCAGAAGATCAACCAATTGAGTCGTCATTAGTTTCTAAAGCAGTTAATGAGGCCCAAAAAAAAGTTGAAGGATTTAATTTTGACCTGCGAAAGCATTTATTAGAATACGATGATGTTTTAAATAAACAGAGAATTGCTTTTTATAAGAAACGGCAAGAGATTTTAGAGACGCAGACTAGCGCAGACATAACGCAGACAAACGTAGAAAAAAGTCCGCGTGAGTCAGCGCTCTGGCAGTCGGCGTTAATGATGTTGGATTTGTTGTGGATGAATCATTTAGAGAATATGGAGGCCTTAAGAGAGGCAGTGGGAATGCGCGCTTATGGTCAACACGATCCTTTAGTTGAATACCGTCGCGAGAGTTATATTTTATTTAAAGAAATGATGGCGAATTTTGAGAATTGGCTCAAAGAATATGAAACACAAAATATGAAACAGGAAGCACTTATTAATTCGGAATATAAGACAACGCCTTCTAATAAAATGTTTCAAGTTTCAAGTTCCAAGTTTTATGATAAAAAAGTAAGCAGAAATGATCCTTGTCCTTGTGGTGCGACCTATCCTGATGGCCGACCAATAAAATACAAACATTGCCACGGAAGAAATGCTTGAATAATCTGCGTCCAATGAAAAAAATAAAAGCAATAGTTTTATTTTCTGGCGGTTTGGATTCAATGTTAGCCGCAAAGATTTTATTAAAAGAAGGCATTAAAGTGCTGCCGGTTTTTTTTCAAAGTTATTTCTTTAGTCCAAAAATAGCAAAAAAGTCAGCGGAAGTTTTAGGATTAAAATTAAAACTGATTGATTTTTCAGAAGAACATTTAAAAATTGTAAAAAAGCCAAAATTTGGCTATGGCTCGGCAATGAATCCCTGTTTAGATTGCCATATTTTAATGTTGAAAAAAGCGAAAGAGTTAATGAAAAAAGAAAAATTTGACCTAGTGGCTACAGGCGAAGTTTTAGGAGAAAGACCAATGAGCCAAAATAAAAATGCCCTAAATTTAATAGAAAAAGAATCTTCTTTAAAAGGATATCTTTTGCGGCCTCTTTCGGCAAAATTATTAGCGCCAACAATTTTAGAAAAAAAAGGATTAATTAAAAGAAAAAACCTTTTAGACATTAAAGGTAAATCAAGAAAAAGACAGATTGAATTAGCCAAAAAATTTAAAATTAAAGATTATCCCATGCCGGCTGGCGGTTGTTTATTAACCGATTTAGAATTTGGAAAAAAATTAAAAGAGCTTTTAGAAAATTACCCAGATTTTAACGGCAATGATGTTGAAACTTTAAAATTAGGCAGGCATTTTTGGTTTGATAAAACAAAAATTATTATAGGAAGAGACGAAGCAGAAAATCTTAAAATAAGGCAATTGGTAAAAAAGGGTGACGTTTTAGTAGAAATAAAAAATTATCCTGGCCCCACTAGCTTAGTAAGAAACTACGGCAAAGGAAAAATAAAAAAGGAAATTTTAGAAAAAGCGAAAGCCCTTACAAAATTTTATTCAAAAAAAGCCAGAGAAAAAGAAGATGTAGAATTTGAAATTGTTAAAAAATGAATACTTTTGAAAAATTATATAAAGAATTAAAAAGGAAATATGGGCCGCCTAAAGGACAGTGGTCTTTATGGTGTAAAAGACCTAAGACTAATAAAGAAAGGGAAAAAGTGATCATCGGAGCGATTTTGACTCAAAGAACAAACTGGAGAAATGTGGAATTAGCGATTAAAAATTTAAATCAGGCAAAGATAAAATCTTTAAAAGATATTTTCCAACGTGGTCCCAGGAAATTAAAAAATTTAATAAAGCCGTCAGGATTTTACAAAGCCAAAGCCCAATACCTATTTAATTTAGCCAAATTTATTATTAAAAATTATGGTAGTTTAGAAAAAATGAAGAAAGAAAAAACTGAGAAGTTAAAAGAAGAGCTATTGCAATTAAAAGGCATTGG
>Ga0272448_1000846_pt1 | contig 44001 bp, 54 predicted proteins | sample YNPCB0191_FD_202220 | JGI IMG/M metagenome (GOLD analysis project Ga0272448, IMG submission 202220) | Hot spring sediment microbial communities from Yellowstone National Park, WY, United States - YNP-CB-019-1 | ecosystem: Environmental > Aquatic > Thermal springs > Hot (42-90C) > Sediment... | reverse complement strand
ACTGTAAACTCATATACTTAACTCTTGACACCACGTCGAACCTTGACAGCCACGCCGCGCTTGAACGCCCGCATCTCTCCGCCACACAGGACCGCGCGACCAACGGCCAAGACTGTGCCAGCCTCGTCAACCACAACCACCTCATCCCGCGCATGGACATCATCATTCACGTGGACCACGTGGGCCGCGAACACGTCACTACCCTCGGACACGAACCGTGCCACGTCATCCTGAACCACCACGACACATGACGTATGCTTCACAATGCGTTCCGCGCCAGCAAGGCTCAGCGAGAACAGCCCGTCTGTGGGCCTCATCGTCGCAAGTCTTTCGCCTTTCAGGAACACGTACCTGATTCTTCCTGTTCTACGCGAAAAAGCCACATCTACGCCTTCAGGGAAAAGCACGGCGCCGACACCGCGGCCGAACTGATAGTCTGCAATGCTTCTAATCCGCGCCAGTACGTTTTCCACGCAGGCACCCGCCTTCATGATTCGACAACTATAAACATAACCAGCATAAATAGACACAGCACAGGTGGATGCCCCCTTGCGATGCGAAGTCTGCGGACGCAAAATCAACGGCAAACCGATAACCGCAATGATTGAAGGTGCAAAGCTTACAGTATGCGTTGCATGTTCAAAACTTGGGAGAATATGCCAGGAAGAACCCAAACCGAAACTCCTACTTCAAAGACCTAAAACAGCAACGGCACGGCCACGAATGCAGACGTCCAAACTGCAGACCCCAGCAGTTGACACGTCACAGGAACTCGTTGAAAACTATCACGTCAAAATAAGACAGGCCAGAGAAAAACTCGGTTTCTCCCATGAAGAGTTGGGAAAGAGATTAAACGAAAAAGTGTCCCTGCTCAGAAAAATCGAAACAGGCAAAATGACGCCTGACAACAGACTTGCAACACTGCTTGAGCGCACATTGAAAATAAAACTTATCGTCCCAGCCAAAGAGGAAAAAGTTCCCCAAACAAAAGTGTCCAAGGCAGCAGGCCGCGAACTGACGTTCGGAGACCTGATCAAACTTGACGAGAAAGACAAGGAGGACCCGACTGGACGAAGGTCATCATAGTCCAAAGACGACGCCAACATGAACAGTCAGCTCTCGACGAGCTGGAATGCCTCGCAGAAACAGCAGGTTACACCGTCGTAGGCAGGATGGAACAAGTTCGAGAACCCGACAGCAGGTACCAGATAGGCGTTGGAAAAGTCGAAGAACTCGCCAAGCTTGTCGAAGAAAGAAAAGCTGAAAAAGTGATTTTCGACAATTCCCTCAGGCCCATACAATCTTACAATTTGGCCAAGGTCACCGGCGTCGAGAACATCGACCGGTTCCAGCTGATTCTGGAAATTTTCACAAAAAGGGCTACCACTGCCGAAGCCCAAATGCAGATCCAACTTGCAAAACTCCAACGGGACTTGGCCCAAGCGAAAGAGAAAGTTAGACTCACCAAGAAGGGTGAACAGCCAGGCTTCATGGGTCTCGGAGCATACGAGGCCGACGTTTACTACGAAAGCGTTAAAAAAGAAGTGCATACCATCCGCAGAAAACTCCGAAAAATCCGTGGAAAAAGGGTTCTTCACCGCGAAAGGCGAGCGGAACTGGGCTTCACGTCAATCTCCCTTGCTGGATACACAAAAGCCGGAAAAAGCTCGCTCTTCAATGCCCTCACACAGGAAAACGTCCCCGTGGACGCACAACTGTTCACAACATTATCAACGACAACTCGTCTTATAACAATCAACAAAAAAAAATTCCTTCTGACCGACACAGTGGGTTTCATCGATCGCCTCCCACTCACACTCATAGAAGCTTTTCACTCTACACTGGAAGAAACCATCTATTCCGACCTGATACTGCTTCTCGTGGACGCAAGCGAACCCCTATCCAAGATGACGGAGAAACTCACAACATGCCTAGAAACCATAGAACACATAGGAGCAGCAGGAATACCAACGATAACGCTGCTCAACAAAATCGACCTAACACCACAGAAGGAACTGGAAGAAAAAATAGAAGCCTTCAAAGAAAAGGCAACGGCCCTCATCCCGATCTCAGCACTTTACAAAACCAACCTAGACCAGCTGCGGAACGAGATACTGAAAACACTCAAAAACTACGTTCAAATCTCATTCACCATATCCATGTCAAAAGAGACCAGACCCTTCATGGCATGGCTCTACCGTAACACCGACGTGAAAAAAGTCGAGTACAGCGAAAACTGTGTCCACGTGATTTTCGAAGCCGACTCGGCCACAGCTGATAAAGTGAGGAGCAGAGTGGAGAAAGAATTCAAGGGCAAAGTTGAAAGGCTCTGAAAGTGAGACCGTGTCCAAAATTGTTGTTTTGAGATGGGGCCACAGGCCCATAAGAGACGCAAGACTGACCACCCACGTTGCCCTAGCAGCTCGAGCTCTCGGAGCAAACGGCATCATAATCTCAGACATACAAGACCCCAAAATCGAAGAAACAATACAGAAGATAAACCTGAGCTGGGGCGGCAAATTCAGTTTCAAGATGGGCATGAAATGGCAAACAGCCCTGAAAGAATGGAAAGCCAAAGGCGGCATAGTCGTCCACCTCACGGCTTACGGAGAGAACATACAAACAAGCGATGTTCTGGAACGCATCAGGAAAACAGGAAAAAACGTCATGTTAATCGTCGGAAGCCAAAAGGTCCCACGTGAATTTTACACAAAACAGGTGTCAGACTACAACGTGGCAATCGGAAACCAACCTCACTCAGAATGCGCAAGCCTCGCGGTTTTCCTCGACAGATACTTCCAAGGAGAAGAACTGACCAAAAACTTTAGGAACGCAAAAGTCAGGATAATCCCGCAGCAAAGAGGAAAGAAGGTGGCCATCCGAAAACAAGAAGAACCGTCAAAAACGGCTCCGTGAAGAAACTTAAATTAAACCACACGAAATATATAATATAGAGGACACTGTTGAGTACCAAAAACAAAAGGGTCAAGATGCTCACAAACATAGACGACGCAACCCTCATGAGAGTTGCCCAAGCATTAGGCGAAGAGGATGCAGTCAGACTGATAGACATCCTGAAAACGGTAGACGAAACTACAGACGACGAGATAGCAACAAAAACAGGCATCAGACTCAACTCGGTTAGAAAGATTCTCTACAAGCTTTACGACCACTCACTCGTGAGCCTCAAGAGAACACGCGACCCAAAAACAGGCTGGTTCATATTCCACTGGAAACTCCAACCAGACCAACTGGAAGGGTTCATACAGAGCCAGAAACGACGAGTACTCGAAAAACTGGACATAAGACTCGCATACGAGAAAAACCATGACTTCTACTACTGCAACACGCCCGGATGCAAACGCGTTTCTTTTGAAGACGCAGTGGAACTGGTCTTCAAATGTCCAACATGCGGAAAACCGCTCATGCACTACGACAACCAAAAAATCGTCGAGGCCCTAGGAAAAAAAGTCGATGTCCTAAGGAAGGAGCTTGGTGAGTGAAAAGCTCCCAACCCGCGAACAAGCACTTGCCCTTCTGCGAGAAACAGGATGCAAAAACAACGTAATAAGACACATGAAAGCAGTGTCACAACTTGCCGTCATGATGGCAGAAACCTGCAGGCAGAGAGGCTACGAAGTAAACATAGAACTCGTCGAAATCGGCGCACTTCTACATGATGTCGGCCGAGCAAGAACACACAGCGTCTACCACGCCGTGGCAGGCGCGGAAATCGCCAAACAGCTCGGCCTGCCCGAGCAGGTGATACGCATAATCAAAAGACACGTCGGCGGCGGCATAACCCAGAAAGAAGCAAGAAAACTGGGATGGCCAAAAGACGTCTACACGCCGGAAACACTTGAAGAAAAAATAGTCTCATACGCGGATAAGCTCATCGAAGGCTCAAGACGTGTGCCGATAACAAAAACCATAGAGGAGCTCTCACGGGAGCTCTCACCTTCAGCGATCGAGCGAATATGGAAACTGCATAGAGAAATGTTGACGCTGATCGGCGACTGCAGATGCCCACCATAACACTGGCCGCAAAATCCTACAACGGCTCTCAACTCAGAAAACTCGGGGAAACCCTGAACACGCTTCTCGAAGGACTTAAAGTTGAAATTCAGACATGCGAACGCAACGAAAAAGGATGGACGCAAATCGACATCAGAGGCGAAGATGCAAACATAGCCTTACGCTATATGAACCAAAAGATAGGAACCTGCCCCCCAACCCTAGACAGCATAAATAAATTCTCAATAACGAAAGGTTACCTTGCAAACCCGAGCAAGACCAAGACCGAACTTGACGTAGACATCGGAATCACCACTCCACAAAACGTCACGGCGACCATACCCCTGCAGAGTCTCCAAGCCCAGCTCTGCGACGGAAAGAAACTTCCACTTGAAAAAATAGCTGAGATGTACGCTTTCTGCGAGAACCTGCCCATCACGGTTAAGATCATGAACTTGGACAAGACGGCTGGGCATGTTGAAGCAGAACTGGCTGAAAAACAGCAGAGGCAATACAAGAACTGGACGGAAATGCTTCTCGACAGGCTGATAATCATCCGGGCGTCCGCTGACAACGTCAAACTGGCCCTGAAGTATGGAGGCCTGACCCGTGACATAATAGACGTTGAGCCGCTGGGGTTTTTTGAGCATGCAGTAATCTGTAAACTCGGGACAGACGCGCGTGGATTGATTCCAAGGATAGGACGAAACCTGAAAGAAGCCGCATTCGCCATCTTCAGCCCTAAGAGAATCCTGAGAACACTCGACAACACGCGGTACGCTTCTACTTCCACGTGACAAGAACAACGCCGACAAAAACCAGTAGGCCGCCGGCAACGACAGAGACTGTTATCTGCTCTCCAACAAAGGTAATCGCGAAAAGCGCCGTGACAAGCGGTTCAGCGAACAGAAACGAGCTTGCCACCGCGGCCTTCACGTGTTTCACAGCGTAAAACCAGATGTAGTATCCCAGCAATGAACAGGTGAAAGCTAGGAACATGATGAGGAGCCACCCCTGCAGGCTGACCGTGGCAATCAGATGGAACGAGTTTTCAGCCAATGAAAAAGGAACAAGCAGCAGTCCGCCCAGAATGGTTACGTATGCCACAACTAAGAACGGGTCGTACTTCTCCATGATCTTCTTTCCAACAATCGTGTAACCAGCCCACATAAGAGGCGTGAGAAGCAGAAGCAGAGTGCCCAGCAGAAAAACAGAGTTACCCCCAGAAGCAAAAACGTCGCCGGCGACTATGGCCAAAGTGCCCAAAGCAGCAACGCCTATCCCTGCAACTTGCCTCCTCCTCAACCTTTCACCAAACAGCCACATCGAAAAAACAGTGATCAGCACGGGCGAAAGAAGACAGACCATAATGGACGCGGCAGAAGCACCCGCCATGCTTATGCCCGTGTACTGAACTATAAAAAACAGTGTCACCCCACTCAACGCCAAAAAAACCAGTACTTTAACGTCAGCCTTCTCGACCAACAGCCTGTAGCCATGCTCCCTAGCTTTCTTCAAGAAAAGCGTTGCCAGAAAAAACGTGCCGGCCAGAAGAAACCTGAACGTCGCTATAGAAACAGGCGTCAACCCCTCTCCAAGCAGTTGCTTAACCACAACGAAAGAGCTACCCCAAAAAGTGATCAAACACAGCATCAGAAAAGCGTTGAAAGGACTGATCGGCCGCCCAGCCATGCCACTAAGACAGGTAACCGTGCCTATAAAGGATTAACAAGAAAGGTGGGCCGGACCGGACTTGAACCGGCGACCTTCTGCACGTCAAGCAGATGTCCTAACCGAGCTAGACTACCGGCCCACTGAGCTAATCTTCTTCCGTTTCCTGTATATAGCCACTTCGTCTTTTTCGCTGTAGTGTACATGAAAGGCTGCTGTCCTACTTAGAATAACGGCAGAACTTTCATGATTACGGCGATGAAATACCAAGCAACGTTTATGATAGACATGGTTACAGAGGAAGGAGTTGAACGTCCTCAAGAAAAGCAAGTTTCTCAAGAAGCATGCAGGGGCAACCTATACTTCGATCACTGCCTTCAACTTTGCCGACTATCCAATCTAGTGGCTGTGCAACGGTTCATTTTTGGTTGTTTTTGGTTTCAAGCGATCAACAGAATGTTCGGTAATTTCGAGATTGCATGATTTATGTTTTTTACACCATGCTTCGCATTTTTCAGCCCAGAATATGTCTGCGTACAGAAGTTCACATTCTTCACATTGGTACAAATTACGGGTTCTTTTAACCATAAAGTGCATATGTGCTTTTTTCCCTCTTATATTCTGTGAGACTGAGACAAAATTATAATGTACAAAGCCTGCCTCGATTGATTCGTTTTCTTCTATCAGGTTTCTGGCTTCCACTACTGAGCAGTTCCGATATCTACGCAGCCATCATACTAACGTCGCTGTCTTTGCAAACAGGTTTGTTGCAGGGCGAGTTCGGAAGCTGCTGAAGACAGGTGGAATCTGGGGATGCTTGTCGATTCAGCCTTGAACAAGCCTATTGTGTCATGAATTACCAAAAATAGAGAGGCCTCGAGAGACAGAGATGGGTAGACCCGTCAGGACTTGGCGCGCGTGGCTGTTGATAGATTGCATCCTTTTCGTCAATTTCGATCCACCGCTTGACCTTGAGTGTGCCCGAACGCGAACGTGATTAAACATGCACATGTTGACCACCAGAATCCAAGAACACACTAGCGCGTGAAAACCATGCGTATCACCGATTTCATCGTTGACCAAAGCAAGCTCATTGAAGTAGTCTGAACTTGCAGGATGAACGCTGGCGAAACACCAAGCGGAAATTCTAGACATTGCTTGAGAATTACGCAAAGATACAGTTGCAATTGTCACGTCCTTTTCTAAAGCAGCCGACGGCGCCTAGGTCATTTGTCACGGATAAAGATTTTAGGATGGATTGAATTACAAGATTTGGCACGATGGTGTCGGGACGATGCCGGGATAACGTGAGAACGCGCGTCTCATGTCTCGTCGGCAGAGTGGATAATGCGCAGGCCTTGAGAGCCTGTGGACCTTCTGGTCCGCGCGGGTTCGAATCCCTCTCCCGGCGCCACCAACTAACGTGGTGAGATGTCCCTAGATTCCGATTCTCGGTTTCCTCAATGAACACTTTTCCGTAGTCTGAGTTCGTCTCTTATGGGCAGATTGCTAATCCCTTTCATCAATCTGCCATGTTTCTCTGCTATCATGTTGGGCTTGACTTCGTAAATCTGAAAACCTAGTGATTGATAGAACGCGAGGGCTGGCAAGTCATCGTTTGAAGTTGACACAAGAATCCTCTTCTTTCCCAGCTTTCGGGCTTCGCCTTCAACCTTGGAAATCAAACTTGAGCCGACCCCTGCGCCTTGGGATTCAGGCAGTACTCCTAGCGCCACAATGACTAAATCATTAGACCTCTCTGTGAATGAAACAAACCCAATCACTTCTCCGCCAGCCTTCGCAACAAACGCGGGAAGCTCAGCAACTTTGTACGTCCCGTCAAAGGTAAGTTGCACCTGTTCGCCCCAGAAGAGCTGCACCAACTCCTCGATTCTCCCTTGATCCCTTGACAGTACAGCCTTCTCCACAGCGTATTTCACAGCCCTCTTCCCAGTGCAAGTGTTGCATATGGGCTTCAGTTTGACGTGTTTCGCGCACACCGACTTTCCACAGACGCTGCACTTGTAGACAGCGTTTTCTTGGCAAAGCTGGCATCTCACAGTTTTCTTCCTCCAAGCAGCCAATCAGCAAGATTGAGACATAGGACGGACACAGATATATTGTCTGTCGCAGCCAACAGTTCCTAACGGAGGAAAGCATCTTGTGTGCACAAAGGAGTTCAGGACGGATCTCGAGCTTCAGGTGGGTTGTGCTGTTTGCCTCGTTCCTAGGGTTTGTAGCTTTTGCGTTCAGCTTTCAGCTCATACCACCCCTCTTGAGCAGTCTCCAGAGCGAGTTTGGAGTAGACGACGCTGAAGCTGGTTTGCTAATGTCTATGGTCATGGTCCCTGGAATTGTGTTAGCGTTCCCGGCAGGACTTGCCATAAACAGGTATGGCTTCCGCACGCTCGGGTTTGCTTCGATTATCTCGGTGGCTGTTGGCAACCTGGTGACTGCATTTGCAAACAGTTTCATTACAGCGCTTATAGGCCGCATCATCTTGGGCGTCGGCGGAGCGTTCATCGTCGTTGGAACACCAGTTTTTGTCCCTCAATGGTTTGAACATAAAGACTTGGGCAAGGCGATGGGGATTTACGGCACGAACATGCCAGTGTCAATCATTCTGGCGTTCCCGACAGCCGCCGCTCTAACACAGGTTTTTGGATGGCGCTTTCCTTTCTACGCGGCCGCGCTCCTGTCTTTCACTTGCGCTCTGTTCTTCGTCGCCACTGCGAGAGAAGGACCGCTAAAAGGTGACCCCAAATCCGTCACGTCTGAAGAAGCTAAACATGCGGTCAAGAATATCGAAGTCTGGAAAGTCAGCATCACCTGGATGCTTTTCAACACTACGACCATAGGGTTCCTGACGTGGGCTCCAAGACTGTTCCATGAGTTCAAGAGCCTTGATACAGTCTACTCAAGCCTTCTGGCAACAGTCGTCATGTATTCAGCGGTCTTCTTCGCACCGTTCTTCGGCTGGCTCTCAGACAAGCTGGACAGAAGGAAACCGTTCATTCTCATAGGCCCACTCGCGATGGCGTCTGCCCTGTTCCTGACTGCATACGCGACTGGTCTTCCCCTGGTCTTCTGCGTCCTATCCCTAGGCATCTCAGCTGCGACAGTCCCGCCCTTGGTTATGGCAATAATCGCGCAGAATCTTCCTCCAAGACTTTCCAGCACAGGATTCGGCATAATCACGCTTTGCCAGAACATTGGAATCGCCCTCTCAGGACCCATAGGCGGTTTTCTCCTGCAAACTACGCAGTCGCTTCCGCTAACGTCTGGGGGCATAGCACTGTTCGCATGCGCGAGTGCAGTGACAGCTCTGACTGTGAACACCAAATGAAGCGAAAAAAGGCTCCGAAAAGACTGCCCGAAAAAGTATATAACTCGAGAAGGTAGTATTGCTAGAAAAGTCGGAGGCTTTGACCAAATGTGCGTCTTGGGCAAGGACAAACTCAAAGAACTCATTGACAATTACAAGTGCATATACCCGTACGACTACAATCTCCTCGATGGAGACGGATACATTCTCACGGTGCATGAAGAAACGACACTCCACTACCTTGAGCACAAAAACATCGTTACCCACGAAATAGTGTTCACGCCGCCAGACATGGTTGCCCACTTGACAGCCAAGAGCAAATACGGAAGAATGGGGCTCTCATTCCTGAATGCAGCGAAAGTCCACAGCGGATTCGTCGGAAGACTTGCTCTGGAGCTGGTGAACTTGAGCAACGACCGTCGCCCCATCACCATCAAACGCGGAGACCCGTTCATGCATATAGAATTCGTCACAAGAGAAGGCTCTCCCTCGCCCTACATGGGAGAGTATCAGTTTCAATATCTCAGCGAAGACGAAATGCAAATGTACATTCCAATCCTGAAAGAAGTCTTCCCAGACTACGGCGAACTGTCGAAAACTTGGCTCAAGAACAAGAGACTGCCACTGTAAAGATGAAAGAAAAACATTACAAGAAAGCCACTACTTTTGTATACCGTTATCTCTGAATTACGTGAATTTCCCGACCGACCTTGTGTCTTTCTTCAATGTCTACGAGGGAACATACTCCTGCAAGCTCTCTTTTCCAAGAATCATTCGCTCGAACCTCTCTGAAAGGCGGAATCACCTTGAAACCTATACGGCGCGCTTTTTCCTTCACGTCCAGCGACTGGAATGACCCTTTACGTGTGCGAATGTAAGGAGTCACAAAAACTGCTTTTCCCTCTGGCTTTAAAGTCTTGTATGTCTCATTCAGGAAGCCCTCATACAGGGGCTCCAAGTCGCTGATGATTCTCTTCGCATGCGACTCTGTGGGGATGTCACGCAAGGGAGGCCCAAGCGCAGGTTCCGTGACGATGCAGTCTATCGACCCCTCCACAACCTTGTCGGTTAGGCTGCGAGCATCTCCGACCATGACCTGATATTTCACGGTTTCAAGACCGTATTCTCTCTGTAACCATTCGAGGTTTTTGGCTGAGGCTTCAACACACCAACGGTTCTTGTCAATACCTATCACTTGCGCTTTTGCAAGCATGGCTTCCTGAAGGATCGTTCCCACCCCGCAGAACGGGTCAAGCAAAGTTTTTCTTGGCAGGCAAGACGCCAAGTTTATCATGATTCTTGCCACTCTCGGAGGAATTGAGAAGATCTTCCTCTGAACTGGTCTGTAGATGTCTCTCTTTTGAAACTCGAAAGGATTATGAAGTGCCACTGTTGCAGACAGGAAAGCGTTGCCTCTGCCGATGCAAAACAGCACTTCCGCACTCCTTTCGACCAAACCTTTCTTCAGCACCTCAACGTTCGTGAGCTGAGGCGGTTCTCTGCCCCTTGGAACTCCCATGAACTGGGCTTTCGCTCCCCGAAGCATCAACTCTTTCTTAAAGTAGCTCCCAATAAACCTCTGGAGCATCCTAGAAGACCTCAAAAAAGGACGGTTTTCACAGTAGATGCTTACGCCGAACGTGTATTTGTCAGAAGGTTTGGTGAAGATCTTGTCCACCACACGGTTTGAAGAAAACAGAGATTTCACTTCCTCCTTGGCAGTTTTTCTTTCCCTGAGGAAGACGGCCTCGACTTTTCCTAAAGGAACTGCAGATATTACACGGCCGATTTTGAGAGTGCCGCCGAGTTCACTGATGATCTCAGGCCCCGCAAGTTCACTGGCCTCCAGGGCCACGAAAGAATCTGACGCGTCAACCACGCTGAAATCAGAACCGTGAGTCTTCATAAAAGCCAAGAGCTCAGCGAATGAAAGTTTCCAGTTCTTCCCGAGAATGAACACGTGGGTCGCAGGTGGAAGACCAGACATAAACATCATGCAGACATACATTTCGTCAATAAGTTCTGGCTGGTTCGCGTTTCCTTATGTGTTGAAGCAGTATTTAGCACTATTTCCTGAGGCGGTTAGTAACAAATCAGACAGCACTCTGAAAGTTGCTGATGCTCAATAAGTATCTGTAAACCAGAAAGCATATGAGCAATGATGAAAAATATTGCGAAGGCTGCTTGATAAAATGTTTAAATACGGCGAACATCGTATGCAGAAGGGGAATCTTGGATGCATGCAAAAAACTATCGAGCCGTCAAAGGTCAAACTTTCTCACGCAAAGAGTACGTGAGAGGTTTTCCACAGCCGAAAATTACAAAGTTTACGATGGGTAACACCAAAGCCACGTTTGAAATTGAAGCCAAACTTATTTCTCTCGAGAGCGCACAAATTCGTCACAACGCGCTTGAAGCGGCACGTGTGGCTTCAAACAGGCCGTTGATGGATAAACTTGTCGACAATTACCGCTTGGACGTTCACCCTTTTCCTCATACAATCCTCAGGGAGAACAAGATGATTTTCGGTGCTCATGCAGACCGTCTTCAACAGGGAATGCGGAGGTCTTTCGGCACTGCCATCGGGACGGCTGCACGTGTGAAACCAGGTCAAGTGATAATCAGCATACAAGTCAATGCTGATGCTGCGGACCTTGCAAAGAACGCGTTGAGACTTGCAGCGACCAAGCTGCCGATGCCCTGCAAGATAGTTGTTGAAAAAATAAAAGTTGAAGAGGCGAAGCTCGTTGAGTGAAATGCGCAAAGACTTGGTGATATGGTTTGAGAACTTGAGAAAAACGGACATACCGTCCGTCGGGGGGAAAAATGCAAACTTGGGAGAGTTGACAAACGCAGGTCTGCCTGTGCCCCCAGGATTCGCGATTACAGCGTATTCTTACAAGAAATTCATTGAAGAGACAGGCATCTCTGCAAAGATCTATGAAATCATCAGCGAAACTGTGACAAACCCTGATGACCCGGCACAGTACGAATTGGCCTCCAAGAGAATCCGTGAACTGATAGAAGAAACGCCAATGCCTAAAGACGTGGAAAATGCAATTAGGAATGCATACGAAGAATTGTGCAAAAAACTTAACATGAAAAACGTCTTCGTGGCCGTAAGGTCAAGCGCCACAGCTGAAGACCTTCCTGACGCATCTTTTGCTGGGCAACAAGAGACTTTTCTGAATGTGAGAGGCACAGAAGACGTTCTCGCGAACACTGTAAAATGCTGGTCCAGCCTTTTCACTCCACGTGCCATATTCTACCGGAACGAGAAAGGATTTCCCCATGAGAAGGTGTTCATAAGCGTCGGAGTCCAGAAAATGGTCAACTCCAGAGCTGCTGGCGTGATGTTCACGTTGAACCCTGTTACTGGTGACACAAGCCAAATAGTCATCGAGGGCAACCACGGTTTAGGCGAAGCAGTGGTTTCAGGCGCAGTTACACCAGACGATTTCGTCGTTGACAAGCAGTCGATGCGCATAGTTGAAAAAAGAATAGCCAGAAAGACTGTTCAATACGTAAGAGACCCAAGGACCGGAAACACTGTACATGCAGAAGTTCCAGCGGAAATCCAAGAACGTCCATGCGTGAGTGATGAGGAAATCATCAAACTCGCGGAACTGGCCAAACGGATCGAACAACATTATGGAAAACCCCAAGATATCGAGTGGGCAATAGACAGAGACATTCAAACTTCAACCAACATGTTCATAGTTCAAGCTAGGCCTGAAACAGTGTGGAGCAGCAAAGCTGGGACAAAGGGCGAAACAGAAATGACTAGGGCGACTGAAGCGTTGAAAGTTATCGTCAAGGGCATCGCTGCAGGAAGAAGAGGCTACGGAGCGGGAGTTGCAAAGGTTGTCACAGACCCTACTAACGCGGCAAAAATGATGAAAAAGGGAGACATCCTCGTTACGGATATGACAAATCCCGATTACGTCCCTTTCATGAAACTTGCAGGTGCGATAGTCACAGACAAGGGCGGGGTAACATGTCACGCTGCCATCGTCAGCCGCGAGCTTGGCATACCCTGCGTTGTCGGAACAGAGAAGGCCACGCAGCTGATGGCCACGGGAAAAGAGTATACGGTAGATTCACGCAGCGGTGTCGTCTATGAAGGTATTCTCGAGACAATGATGGGGAAACCTCCAACTGCGGCAACTCAAACTGCATTCGTCACAGGTGCACTTCAACCTGCTCCAGTCACGGCGACCAAGATCTACATGAACCTCGGCGTTCCAGACAAAGTTGAAGAGTACAAAGACCTGCCCTTCGAAGGCATCGGACTGATGCGCATGGAATTCATTCTGGCCAGCTACATCGGAGAACATCCCCTGCATTTCGTTGAAACTGGCGAAGGACAGAAATTCGTCGACAAACTGGCAGAGGGAATAGCCACCGTTGCCAGAGCCATTCAACCTAGACCTGTTGTGGTTCGCTTCAGCGACTTCAAAACTAACGAGTACAGAGAACTGAAAGGCGGCGAGAAATACGAAATTGTCGAAGCCAACCCCATGCTAGGATGGAGAGGATGCAGTCGCTACATCAGCCGATGGTACGAAAAAGCATACAGACTTGAATGCCAAGCGATAATGAAATGCCGCAAAGAATGGGGATTGAAAAACGTATGGGTCATGCTTCCTGTTGTACGCACACTGTGGGAAGCGAAAGCAGTCTTGGAGATCATGCGGCAGGAAGGACTGGAAAGGTCCAAAGACTTCAAAGTATGGTTCATGGCGGAAACGCCGTCGATCGCGATACTTGCCGACGAATTTTCAAAGCTCGCTGACGGTTTCTCGATAGGCTCAAACGACATGACACAGGGTATTCTTATGATAGACAGAGACTCTGAACGCTTGGGACAGATGGGATACTTTGATGAAAGAGACCCTGCCGTGGAAAGGATAATCGCTCATTTGATCAGAGTGGCCCACGAAAACGGCGCCACTGTATCCATCTGCGGAGAAGGGCCATCAAACCTGCCAGATTTCGCCGAGTTCCTTGTCAGGGCAGGAATCGACAGCATCTCAGTAAACAATGACGCAGTAATCGCGACAAGAAAACTGGTAGCAAGCATAGAACAGAAGATAATACTGGAACGATTAGCTGAACAGCACGAAAGAGCGCTGGGACATCAGATCATCAAACCAAAACAGCCATGGGAATGGACAGAGTAGTTCCTGAAACATATTTTGCCATTCTTGAGGATAATTGGCCTGCAGTGTTTGGAAGAATGTTCATATGAAATTATTTGATTTGGAAGAAGAAAGAGTGAAACAGGAAATAGCAAAGATCGGAGCCCAAAGAGTTCTGATGCAATTTCCTGAAGGGCTTAAGCCTGAAGCACCTCGACTGGCAAAGACAATCGAAAAGCTAGGAGTTCTTCCCATAATTTCAGCAGATCCATGTTATGGCGCATGCGACCTTGCCACGACAGAGGCTGAAAGCCTTGGAGTAGATTTGCTGATACATTATGGCCATTCGAAACTTACAAAATATGAGAGGGTACCAACGATCTACATCGAAGGCCGCGCCACCCTAGACGTTAATGCGGCGGTTGAAAAAGCGTTGCCGATGCTGGAAAAATGGCGCAGAATAGGCCTAACAACCACTGTACAGCACGTCCAAACCTTGGATGAAGTGCGCGAGAACCTCATCCGCAACGGAAAAACCGTCGCAATAGGAGACACAGGACGCCTCGGTTATCCAGGCCAAGTTATCGGCTGTGACTACAGCAACGCCATCTCAATCACAAAAGACGTTGACGCTTTCCTGTTCATCGGAGGCGGCAGGTTTCACGCCGTGGGCGTTGCGGTTTCAACAAGGAAACCGACAATAGTCGCTGACCCGTATGAAAACACAGCATTCTCAGTAGACAGCGAAGCTGACAAAACGTTCAAACAGAGGTGGGCCAGCATAGAAGAAGCAAAAAAAGCAACAACCTTCGCCATCCTGATCGGCTTGAAACCTGGACAGAAAAGACTTGAAGAAGCCTTACAGACGAAGAAAAACTTGGAAGAAAAGAACAGAACAGCCTACCTCTTCGCAGTGAAGGACATTACTCCAGAAGCGCTGATGGAATTTCCGACCATAGACGCATTCGTAAACACGGCGTGTCCTCGCCTATCGCTGGATGACGCAGTTCGATACACAAAACCAGTTTTGACCGCCAGCGAAGTATCCGTCGTATTGGGTAAGCTAACTTGGGAAGAACTTTGCAGAAGAGGCTTGCTCGAAAACTTGACCTAGAGATGCTGCTGTCACAGGTAGAGCCGCATCCAGCGCCGTCTCCAGACCTCGAACAATACACAATTTCAGCTGACGCTGCCGCCACTATGCTATACGTTGCGGCCTACACAAACGGCGACATAATTGACAAAACAGTCTTGGACCTTGGCTGTGGGACGGGTAGACTCGCATTGGGAGCAGCGTTTTTGGGCGCAAGAAGTGTAGTTGGCGTCGACATAGACAGAATCGCTGTGAATGCGGCTATGCAAAACGCGATCATGACAGGCCTTACGGGAAAAACACAATGGATTATAGCAGACATCGATGTTGTACGCGGCAATTTTGACACGGTGCTGCAAAATCCGCCGTTTGGCGTGCAGAAACGTGGGGCAGACAGGAAATTCTTGGAAAAAGCCTTGGCAGTTGCGAACACGGTGTATTCTTTCCACAAAAGCGTGCATGACAACAAGGCGCTTGTCAAGAGGCTTAGAGCCAACAGCAACGGTGTTCTGCAAGTTTCTCCTTCTCGTTTCATGCAAGAATTCATCGAGAAAAATGGCGGGTACGTGAAGACTGTTTACGCTTTGGTGATGACCATACCGTACATGTTCAGATTTCACGAGAAGAAGAAGCACGAGTTTACCGTCGAACTCTACATAATAGGAAAGCAGAGATAGGCTGAAAAAGCTGGGAAAAGGTTTATTGACAGGCACGCAAAGTTATATCATTCAATCGATATTCACGCTCAGCATCGCGTGAACATCTGGCTGTTGAGGCCGCCACTATAACTGGAAAAGGTAAACTGAATGAGTTCGAAGCTGAGTGAAGGGAAAACTGGCCAACTTGTCGTGCCAGGCGAACGCCTAGGCGTAATTGAAGAGTTCATTCCAGACGCAGGAACCTACGTCAAAGATGGGGTGATCTACTCGAAAGTCGTCGGCCGCGCTCTGGTTGATCTTGTCCACAAACGCGTGTCAGTGTACGAGCTGGCACAGGGAGCAAAAGTGCCCAATGTCGGAAGCACCGTTGTGGGACAGGTTTCAAGTGCTCAGTCTGAAACTGCAGGCGTGCGGATTTTTGAGGTCGGCAGCAAGAAGATTTCTGGCGTTTTCACAGGCATCTTGCATGTTTCTGATGTGCAAATGCGGTATGTTGATTCAATGTTTGACATCTGCAAGCCTGGAGACATTATCAGAGCCAAAGTGATCAGCGATAAGAACAGGACTTACCATCTTTCGACTAAAGACAGAAACTTGGGTGTCGTCTACGCGTTCTGCTCGAACTGCGGCGGTCTATTGGAGCCTCGGCGGCAGGGAATGCATTGTCCAAAATGCGGCAAGATCGAGAGACGCAAGACAACGGTGGACTATGGAAAGGGAATGATCTGATGTGAAGAGGCTGAAATGAATGAAAGTTAACGTGCTAAAGAAGACGCAGGACGAGCTTAAGATTGAGATTGAAGGTGCAGGACACACGATCTGCAACCTATTGCAGAAAAGGATTCTAGAAGAGGAACATGTTGACCAAGCAGGCTACGATATTCCCCATCCTCTAGCTTCCAACGCGATCATTTACATTCGCACAACAGGCAACACGAAACCTGAGCAAGTTTTGAAGAACGCCTTGGAAAAGACGCGAGAAATGAACAAAGAATTCAGCAAGGAATTCGAGAAAGCAATCAAGGAAAAATAATCTTTCTGCTTGCAGTCGCAAGCAACTCAGTTAAGCCTTCAGCAGGTTCCTCAGCCTCAGTAATGATTCCTACTGTTTCCTCCAACGTAATGACGCCGTTAAGCCAAGCGTAGATTATCAAAGCCTCAGCTGCATCAGCCAAAGAGTGCTTCGTCATCCTTGAAGGCAAGTATCGTCTCAGGCAGGCGTTCCTCAACGCTTGAGCAAGCATGCTGCCCTTAACTTTCACACCTAAAGGCCTGCCTGCCTTGTTCGAGAGTGCAAGAGAGTATGCAAAGTTGATGTATGCGTCTCCCAACGAAGCAAGGTTGCGGTCAGACAGTATTTCAGCTAGACTGTTGTGCAATCTTGTGAACGACCATTTTCGGTTCTTAATGAAACAACCCTCCAGACACAGTCACTCTTGACCGATTCGCTAGATTTATAATTGCGCCCTCTTATGTCTTGACGAAGACTTCGAGGAATCGTTTTGTCTTCCAAGAAGTTCAGAATAATCAAACCTGAAATCCGAGTGCTGGGCGTAGACGATGGAATGTTTACACCTCACGTGAAAGGATCTGCACTGGTTGTCGGAGTAGTTTTCAGAGGCGGCTACTGGCTGGACGGCGTTATGAGCACCAGAGTTGCTGTTGACGGGTTCGACGCCACAGACAAGATAGCCTCCATGGTCAACTGCTCACCGCATCATAAACAGTTGAGAGTAATAATGCTTGACGGCGTCACATTTGCAGGCTTCAACATCGTAGACATAAAGAAAATCAACAGAACAACACAGCTCCCAGTCATAGTCGTCACCCGTGACGAACCTGATTTTGAAGATATCCACAAAGCGCTCAAAAATCTGCCTCGAAGTGAAGAACGGTGGAGAGCAGTGCAAAACGCGGGAAAAATCACCAAAGTGTACACTAGAAACAGAAAAGAAAAAGTGTACATGGAAATCGCTGGAATCCAGAAAGAGGACGCGGGAAAAATCATCAGGCTAACATCTACTCGAAGCAGCATTCCCGAGCCCTTGCGCGTGGCTCACCTCATCGCTTCAGGAACAAGCACAGTTTAACGCCAATACTGATTCAAACAAGAAAAAGTTTAAAAGACACCAAGCTAAGTGACAGACAATCGGACGACGGAGCAACAAATCATGGAATTTTGTCCAAAATGCGGCTCCCGACTCGCACCCAAAAAGGGCAAGTCAGGAAAAGAATCAACGCTGGTTTTGGTATGCCCAAAATGCGGCTACAAGAAGCACACTTCAGACAAGAAAATTGAGCCGAAAGTGGCCAAAGTCATCCATCACAAGCCTCAACAGCTCGTAGCCGTCATAGGCAAAGAAGAACAGAAACTCCGCACGTTGCCAACCGTCAGAATCGAATGTCCAAAATGCGGAAACAACTTGGCCTACGTGTGGCAAGTACAAACAAGAGGCGCAGACGAGTCATCAACACAGTTTCTCCGCTGCACAAAATGCAACTACACGTTCAGAGAATACTCATAAAAACCCCGAATTACCTGTGCCTGCGCAGAACTTATGATTCATATTTAAACAGCTCGAAACGCATTTCCTTCCTTTATCGAGCACGGTTCAAATTTTAGCAAGATTCGAAATCTCAGATTACACTTTCCCCAGCGTCTCATGCTGGTCGCATGTCAAGCAAAAAGTCGTCTCTGACTCTTTTCTTTACGGAACAACGACTCATCAATGCCTGTGAGTAACTGGGAAGCTCACGCTGAAAGAAAGCCTCCGTCAACAACCACTAACGCGCCGTTCACGTAACTTGACAAGTCGCATGCTAGAACCAGAGCCATGCGTGCAATCTCATCAGGCTTTCCCATTCTGCCCAGCGGCGTTCTCATTGTATACTCTATGCCTGACTTAAGGACGTTCAACTTGAACTTCATTGCCTCCTTTGCCAAGCTCCTTGTTCCCTGCGTCCATATTCCACCCGGAACAAGAACATTAATCCTGAACCCGTGCTTACCGTACTCACTCGCTAGTGCTCTCGAGAAAACCATGATTCCTGCCTTGCTAATGTCATAGTGGCTTAACCCTTCTTTCAGCGGCATTACAGCTTCGATAGAGCCCATGTTTATTATGACTCCCCCTTTCTTAAGCCTGCCTTTTACCATGTGCTGGCACATCCAGAACACAGAGTTCAGGTTGATATCCATAACCCTCTTCAGAAAAACCTCGTCCACATCCAAAAAAGGCTTGCTAGGATAAATTCCAGCATTGTTCACCAAAATATCAGGCTCTTTTCCTTTCAACGTCACCGTCCACAGAGCATCTATTTCCTCTTTCCTGGACAGGTTGACTTTGTGAATATTAACTTCCACATTAAACTGCTCAAGTTCTTGTCTTACCTTGTCTAGGCTTCCAACGCTAATGTCGACGAGCTCCAAGCCTGCGCCTGCCTCAGCGAACCTGTACGCTACAGCCCTGCCGATGCCCGCTCCTGCACCAGTAATGAGTGCTCTCCTGTCCCTTAAGGAAACAAGCTTTGACAACGGTACAAGTTTTGTGTCGCTCGACTTTTTTCGGCTCATTTCGCCAGACAACCTGTCTTTCACAAACGGACACTTAGTCAACATCAGAATATTACGTTTGTCAGTTTAAAACAGTTGTGTGCTCAGAAAATGCAGAGGCTTTTAACGCGGAAAAGATGAGAGTAAAGCAAGATTTCGAAATGACACCAAAGATGAAATCGTTAGGCCACGCCTGCTTCCAAATTGTGGCAAGTTCTGCTGAGTGACGATGGAGTTCAACATAAACTGATCAACTGACTCCACTCAAAATCCTACGTAGGCGTGGGCTGGCAAAACGACTTCCGAAAGGAAAACTGCATAGGCCATACACTTGCAAAGTCATACGGCACAAGAAATTTACACAATAAAGACCCTCAGAAGACATTGACACAGACTTGTTCTGGAGCAGAGCAAAAATGAGTCGTCATCATACAGAAACGGACGATGGATGATCAAGCTTTGTCATTCAGGGTCGTTTGCCCTCGACTGCTCTGTTGCACGCAGCACTTTTTCAGCCGCTGATGCACTGAACAGTAGATCATCAAGCGTAGAGATGAACGTGGGAAGCTTGCCCTGCCACTTCACATGCGTAATGACTTTGTTGTCCACGCAGGCCGTCTTCACGCTAAGGCCGGCCGGTGCTTCCGCATTGTCGGCTGACACTGCATCCGCCACGGCTCTTGCCCACCGTAGGCGATCATACTCCAACACAACTTCAGCTTCCAATTTTCTCCCCTTTCAACTGTTTCCCAACCAGCTCATCAACAGCCTTTATGAAGTCAGACAAATGCCTCAACGAAACTTGGGCTCCAGCAGCGACATTGTGTCCGCCACCTTTCCCCTGAAACCTCGACGAAGCAACCTGCATAATATCACCCAAGTTAACCCCTTTACTGACGAGTACATCCGTCATCCTAGCACTGATTTTTGCTACATCCTCACCCTCAACATTCGCATAAGCAATCAGCGGTTTCTGAGGATTAGGAAGACTCGATGACAAAATAGACGAGACCGCACCTATGATCTTATCATCAATAAAATCCTCGCCATAAATCACATAGATGTTCTCAAACTCTCTCATCCGCTCAGGCTTCTCCATCACCCATCCCAAATATCTGTTGATCGTCCGTCGATACTCTTCCAAAACCTTATTCGCGCCATCAAGCTGTGTGCCCCTGTCACCCATACATACTGCAATGCCCAACCCGGCTTTTCCCATGCGACCTGTCGCATTCAACAAAACCGCAAACTCTCTGGCATCTCTCAAGGGTGTCCATGGTTCCTCTCTGCATAGAACGTAAACATTCCCAATTAGATTAGAAACCTCATAATGCATTCCCCTGGCGATGAGATAATCAGCCAAAGCCGAACACAAGCGTTTTTTCTCCTCGTCAGACAGATCCCTCAATGCACGCCACCTATCCCCCTCCCGAGGTTTAATACCCAACTTGGTCAAAAAAGCCAGACTCTTGTCTTCTTCACCGCTTAAACCTGGAATAAAGGGAGTCGTCGTTGACGCTAACGTACGGTGAATCGGCCGCGTCTCCCTGCCGAAAAATACAAGGTCCTTCTCAACGCTCAGCAATTTGGCCTCCACAGCATCTTCAACGATCCTCACGTTCAAACCTGAAAGCGTCCGCTGCTCATACTTGTCTTGCAAATCCCCCAAAGCACCCACAACAGCCACGGGCGCCATGTCAACATTCTCTTTGTCCAAAACCTTGGCCACAAAATAAGAAACCCCCGAACCGCTCACGTCTCTTGCACCGTCGATCCCGAACAGATGAGGATTAACCTGCACGCAACTGTCCACGCTTTCGCCCACAACCTGATGATGATCCAAAACCACGATCCTAAAATCAGAAAGCTTCTGTCTGAGCAAATCCAAGTAGCCGCTTCCCAGATCAGCAAAAATCACCAAGTCAGGCCTGTCAGAAAGTATCTGGCCCACAATTCTCTCCTCAACCCACTGAGTAATGCGCACACGGAACCGGGCGTCAAGCCTAAAAAGGGCCTTTCCAACCACGCCCGCAGCGGCAACACCATCAGCGTCCAAATGAGAAAAAACATGAACAAAACCGTCGTCTTCAACAACGTCCCGAATCAGCTTAGCAGCAGAATCAACAGAACCAAAGAAACCAGTAGCATCACCCTTTCCCGAACCCATAGCCATAACAATCACACTAGCCTAACAACCCAGAATATTTAAAGATTTAAAACAAGCTCCAAAACATCGAAAGACTGTGGAAACCAACAGTCTACGTTATCGAGGCTATCCTTGCCTCGTACTTCCAGTTCGCTGGCAGCACGTTCTTCTGCCGATAGTACCGTGAAAGCTTATGAATCTTGGCCTCAATCAGCTGCAACGCTCTCTTGTTGTACAGGTCAGTCTTGTTCTTCTCCAGATGAAGAGCAAGACTTTCAGCCTTGCCCAATAAGCTGGCCAAATCCTCAGGCAGAGAAGGCGCAAGCTCATTCTCTCTAAGCACCTTAATCACACGTTTGCCAGTAATCGGCTTCGTCAAAGGAACAGCGTATTGATCCCTCAAAATCGTGCCTATACGACTTGGAGAATTACCTTCTTTTGCAAGTTTCACAATTAAAGCCTCAACCTCTTCAGGCTGATACTTACACCAGTTCGGAGGCCTCTTACTAACTGGCCGTGTTTGATGCGACTTGCCCTTTTCTTGCTTAGGCACCCTTACTACCTCAAACGCTGTATGACCGACGATAAACAATTATTTAAGAGTATAGATCGCAGGGGCATGCTGAAAAGGCTTACTTAACGATAAGAACAGGGCAAGCGGCATGATGCATTATGGCATCGCTTACACCGCCCAACAGTAGTTCCCTGATATGACTGAGCCCCCGAGCCCCCATAACAATCAACTCAAACTTGCCGTCTTGGGCAGCCCTGACGATCTCATGAACAGGATGCCCCTCTTCAAGTAACATGTGAACTTCGACGCCTGACACTTTTATGCGCTTCTTCCCTTCATCCAGAATCTTCTTTCCAGCCCCGCGTGCCGCCTCAACCAGCTTGGAAACGTCTGACGCGCTCATCACGGGAACACCAACAGTCACACTAGGCTCTGGCAAATACGCCGTCACACCTGCAACCGAATAAGCATGAATCAAAGTGAGTTCGCCCTTAAACTTGACAGCGATCTCAACAGCAACATCCAAAGCTTTCAACGACTCCTCAGAACCGTCCAACGGAACCAGAATCTTCTTGAACAACTCACACACCTAGATAATTCACTGTTCCGAAACCAGATATAAGCTTACTCAATTGTTGAAGACTCAACGAATAGAAATGCTACGCAGAAGCCCTGTACCATTCACCAAACTTCCGAAATGCGTTTGCACGATGCGAATTCCTGTTTTTCTCTTCGAGACTCATCTCTGCAAAAGTCTTCCGGTTTCCTGACGGAACGAAGATAGGGTCAAAACCGAACCCAGCTTTTGTATTCCTTCTCCTCTCACTCAATGCGATCTTCCCCGTAACTGCACCGACGAAACAGACAGGCTCTCGAAGTTCTCCTGAGAAATAGGCAACCACGGATTCAAATCTAGCCTTCCTATCCTTAACTCCTTCCATAAGCTTGAGTAAGCCACGGTTGCCTATGGTCTTGTAAACGTAAGCCGCGTAAGGCCCTGGGAAACCTTTCAACGCGTCCACAGACAAGCCTGCATCTTCTACAACTATGGGCAGATAGCACCTGCGAAAGGCATACATGACGCTTGCCTTCGCAACCTCCTCCAAACAGTCACTCTGAATTTCCAAGGATTTGGCTTTCAGCATTCCAACCGAGATCTTGAATTCAGCTAGGACACGACGGGCTTCATTGAACTTGTTGATGTTACTTGTTGCGAAGAAAATGACACGACGCTTAAGCCTGAAAACCATGTCACATCACGCTGGCCTCTCAACAGTCACCTGTCAATTTCAAAAATACAATGGCACATAGGATCCTAAACACGTTTGTCTTTTCTCTCACCAACATAACGTCCTCTTCTCTCAATCTCTTCGGCTTTTTCTATCAATTTCTCTGAAACCTCAGTGCCTACAATGCTCGCATAGCCTTTAACAACATCTCGCATACATTCGTCAGCAAACTCGAAATGTGTACTCTGAAGAGCCCTTTTCATGAGATGCAGGTCAACAGCTCTAGCCTCAAACTCAGCGGTTTTCTCTCCCAGCCCAAAATCAACGAAGAAAACCGCACCGTTGCTGTCCAAAATCATGTTAGAAGTGGTCAGATCTCCATGAACTATCCCCCACTTATGAAGCAGCCCTACCAAACAGCCAATCCTGAAACATAGGTGTTGCCTTTCTCTTCTGGTGGCTTCGCCTAACAACTGCTTCACCTGCTTTCCATCCACGTACTGCATTATTATAGTCGCATTTTCAACGTCGACAAGATAGACCAGCGGCGTCGGAACCCCTGCCTTCTTCGCTTCATGCATCAACTGTGGCTCATGTACAGTACGATAAGTTCGGATCTGCAAATCCAGTTGCGATGGACGATACTCTTTGGGCAACCGTTTCTTCACGATGACCCTTCGTCCTTTCCACTCTCCGAGATACAGATTTGCCTCTGCACCTTTCTTGATCAGCACAGACCGTTTCAGTGTAGCCAAGGCACTTCTGCCTCTTCAAGCCTCCACCGAGGCCTAACACAACTTGCCTCAAAAGGCGTAACCGCACCATGCGTCCAGGACAGGACGCCCGTCCATGCAACCATTGCTCCATTATCAATCGCGAACTCTGTGGGCACATTGTCAAAATGAGCATCGTGCTCTTTGGCCATCGACCTGATCATGGTCTGCAGACGCTTGTTAGCCGCAACTCCTCCAGTCAGCAGCACTTCCTTTTTTTCAACATGCGTCAACGCCCTCTCAGTAACCTCCGTCACCATTGAAAACGCTGTCTCCTGAAGACTGTAACACAAGTCCGCAAGCCTATACTTCCTGCTTCTAAACAAAGAAACTGCCGCAGTCAACAAGCCGCTAAGAGACATGTCCATACCCTTGACCGCGTACGGCAACTGGACAAACTTTTTTCCCTCTCTTGCAATCCTCTCAACAACAGCACCGAAGGGTAGCCCACGCTTCTGTCGCAGACCTACTTCCCGCGCGAAAACATCCAGACAATTCCCAAGAGCAATGTCTAGCGTCTCACCGAAAACACGGTACCTGCCAGAATCATAAGCCGCAATGATCGTGTTCCCGCCGGAAACGTACAGGGTCACAGGGTCCCTCACACCTGTTTTAAGTCTTCCAATCTCGATGTGAGCCACACAATGGTTAACCCCGACCAAAGGCAGACCAAGAAACGACGCTAAGGCACGAGCCACAGTCGCCCCCGTCCGCAAGCATGGACCGAGCCCAGGACCCTGAGAAAAAGCGATTGCAGACAAATCCCTCGGCTTAATGTTAGAAACCTTGAACGCCTGTTTAAGCACGTTGCCAGCCACTTCAGCATGATGCCTCGCAGCTTCCCGCGGATGGATTCCTCCCTCTATCGGCACGTACGCATCCACGATATTCGCGAGTATTCTGCCGTCAAATGATGATATTCCAACGCTGAAGTCATCTGCCGAAGATTCTATTCCCAAACAGTATAACTGGCCATTCTTATTTCCCTTCATTTCGGTTCATCTTGAGCATGGATTTCCCAAGTTTGAAGCATACACGTTTTTATTTAAAGGCTGCATATATTAAAATTGATTGGAACGGGATAACGATGCCTAAATGCAACGACCTAGAGCAGAAGGCCCTTCAGTACATAATGAACACTCGTTTCGGCGGTGTGCTTCAGTCAGACCTGTGGAGAGAACTTGGAGCAACAAGCAGGGAAGGCTCTAGAATTTCCTTGAAGCTCGAAAGCAAAGGCCTGATCAGAAGGGAGAAGGAACTCCGCGACGGAAGATGGACCTACAGGCTCTTCCCGAAAAGGCTACCAGCGTCCATTGACTCGATAGCGGACTGCCCATGTCTTATGTGTTTGGAAAACCCAAGATGCGACCCCGCAAGCACACCGTCACCCCAAACCTGTGAACGTCTGACAGAATGGATTCTCAGCATATCAAAGGGTGAACAAGGCGTGATGGGTGACGGCTAACCGTGCCGAAAGCATGGATACAAGACAGAAAAAGAGACTACTATTACAAGAAAGCCAAACAAGAAATGTACCGTTCGAGAGCTGCGTATAAGCTTTTTCAAGCAATCAAGAAGTACGGGTTCATAAGCTATGGTGACGTTGTCGTTGACCTTGGCGCAGCGCCCGGCGGCTGGATCCAAGCTGCAAGAAAAACAGTTGGAAACAAAGGTTTCGTTCTTGGCGTAGACGTGAAACCGATCGAACCGTTTGCACAAAACTATGTGAGAACGATAATCTGCGACATGACAGAAGAGGATGCGGCTAAGCAGATTCTGGAACTGCTTCCGAGGAAAGCCGATGCGGTGGTCTCAGATGCATCCCCAAACATTTCTGGCATTTGGGAAGTGGACCATGCCCGCCAAATTGATTTGGCACAGAAAGCATTATGCATAGCCTTAGAAACCCTCAGGTTCGGAGGCAACTTCTTTGTTAAAGTCTTCCAAGGAGATTTGCTGGATGATTTTGTAGAAAAAGTCAAACAGCATTTTACGCGTGTCCGGGTTATCAAACCACATGCGAGCAGAGCAAAAAGCTCAGAAATGTTCGTGCTAGCGACAAACTTCAAACCTTCCTGAGGCTAGGACGGTAAGTATATAATCTCTCACGGTCTAATTGGTTAACGACGGTGAAACGTTGAGGGTCATCGCTGCCGATTCGTCTGCTGCTGTTCTTAATGAAAAGTTCGAGCCATTAACGATTGTGGCGGCAGCATCGGTCTTGGTAGATTCACCGTACAGAGAAGCCGACGCAGTTATGGCTGAGCCGATCTTTGTTGACGCTCAGAACGGTCAAGAAGTCATAGTGCACGAAGCCGAACTTTGCAGGGATCTCATCGGAAAAGTGGGAGCAGATGTTGTTCATTTGGACATGTCGTTGGGCGCATGTCCAATTGAAGAGTTGTCGCCTATCCAGCTTACAAACATGAGAATTTCCGTAAGAGCCAGACAGCATCTGCTGAAGGTGCTACCGAAACTGAGGAAAATCTCAACAGAGATCACGCAGAAGCACGGAGTCGAAGTTTTGGCTATAGGAAAAGAAAGCATGCCAGTCAGGGTTGCAGAATTGACGTCTGGCGCTCATGCAATACTTTATGCGTGTGAGAAGGCTCTGGAACATAAGAAGGAAGTTCTACTTGGGTTACCCAGCAAATGCCAGCCCAGAATAGGAAACAGAAGAGTGTACCTGTACTCGCTTATGGCAGCAGAACATGAAATCAGGGGACACGCTTATGATACAGGGGACATTCTGAACAAGGTTAATATGGTTGAGCTGCTAAACCCATGTGCAAGAGGTTTCAGAGCCCTTAAAATCAGATTGAAAAGCTGATAGGAGTGAAGCGAATATATGCCATTCTGGACTGATGCATCATCCTTCAACAAGAGGTTGATTACTATCGCTCTGGTTTTCATTGCTGCCATGATTGCGATGGGACTATCGACACTGACGCCTATGAGCTCTCAGGATGCGGAAAATACTTTCAATGAGCTGAATCAGACGGTTACAACATTGAAAGACAACGGTCTTTCATTGCAGTATATTTTCGGCAACAACCTCATGATCACTGTAATGATGTTCATGCCGTTCATCGGTCCGCTCATAGGGTTCTACGTGTTCTATAATACTGGAGTGGTGATAGGTGCTCAAAGCATTCATTTTCATGTTCATCCTCTCGCAGGTTTTGCAGTTCTGTGGCTTACGCCAGTTGCTTGGCTAGAATTTGTATCCTACTCAACGGCTATAGCGGCAAGTCTCTGGCTGTCGTGGAGACTGATGCACAACGGAGCAAGACATGAACTTGGCAATACGAGCAAGTTTTTTTCAGTCTGTACGCTCATACTTCTGCTGGGCGCAATAATAGAAACCCTGATGATATAAGACGAAGTGGTCTTGGCTCATCTGCCCTTCTTTGTGGTAGCCCTAATTTCCAGACTCATGTCTAGGGCATTTACGCTGGCGGTAATCATCCCAAGGCTGATGATATCAATTCCTTTCGATCCGAACTCAAGAATGTTTTTCTCTGTAATGCCTCCGCTGGCTTCCAACAAGACCCTGTTGCGAAGCTTTTTTTCCTTAAGCAAGGCAACTGCTTTCTCAACTTGTTCTGGGGAGAAATTGTCAAGCATTATCACGTCTGCTCCCGCATGCACTGCAGGCAAAATGTCCTCCAGGCCCGTTATTTCAACCTCGATTTTCTTGCTGAAAGAAGCCTTTTTTCTGGCTTTCTCAACAGCTTTTTCCACACTTCCTACAACTGCGATATGGTTATCCTTTATCAAGATCATATCATCAAGATGAAGTCTGTGAGGATCTCCTCCACCTAGCGAAACAGCTTTCTTGTCAAAATACAGAAGACCAGGAGCGGTTTTCCGCGTGGAAGCGATTATGACCTGCCTCCCTGCCTTTCGAACTTTCTCCACGATGCTGGCTGTCGCTGTGGCGATGCCACTCATGCGTGTGAGAACGTTGAGCATTGTACGCTCGATCGCAAGAATTGTTCTAGCGTTCCCTTTCACTCTTAACAAGACTTGGCCTGGTTTGATTTTGTCTCCGTCCTTGACGTGGGCCCTTGTTTTGAGTCCCGCTGCTTCTGAGAGAACTCTTGCTTCTTCAATGCCAGCAACCGTGCCTGCTTCTCCAGATATGACTTCGGCATCCACAACGGCTTCGGGAGACACAAGCAGCAGAGAGGTCACGTCCCCTTCGCCTACATCCTCAGCCAGAAAGTTGAGAAGTTTCTCTTCGAGGATTCTGCGGGGAATGAACATGTTTCTAGTTGTTGATTACGCCGACTTAAAACAGTTACTCGTTCTTCGCGGCAGCAACGATTTCTTTGACAGCGTTTCTCATTCCATCATGCTTCAGGGCTTCTCTCTGAATTTCCTCCACATGTTGGATGGCTTCAGGCTGAAGCATCTGCTGCACCCTCCTCAACAGTTTGTCTTTGTTCAGTATTTCCTGCAAGGCTATTCTTGCGACACCCAATTTCTCGGCTTGCCTCGCGTTGGTCAGCTGTTCGGTGTGCCCTGGTGTGGGTATTATCACCATGGGTTTGCCATAGCAGATGCACTGAGTGATAGTGCCGTGCCCAGCACGTCCAATTGCAACGTCGCATGCTTTCAAATATTCGAATCGGTTTGGAAGCCAGTTGTAGATTGTGACGTTATCATGGTGAATAGGCTTCGCATCAGCATTGGGGTAGCCGTATGATACCACGATTTCATAATCCAACGGAAAGCTCAGCAAGATTTTTGTCAAGATGTCGCTGACGAACGCTTTTTCAGCGGTCGGCCCGCTTATTGGCACAAAAATGACTGGTTTTTCCATTGGCAGGTTAAGCTTTTCTCGCAGTTGTTCCTTTGTTGGCAACGAGTCTGGATGTTCTGGCAGGATAGGTCCTATGAGCTTCACGCTTTTTCTGTAGGCTTTAGGGATGACCATGTTTCCTTCGCATATTGTATAGGGCGGAGGAAAATCTGGGATAAGCACACTGTTGCCCATTGTCCACGTCAGCCCGATAAACGTGAGCATTACCGATTCTGCCAGTCTGGATAAGCGTAGGAACCGCTTTTTCCTCGGAACTCGCGTCTGAAACTGGTTCAGTATGCAGATCCTGGGAATGCCCAACAGTCTTGCCGCCATCAAAGGTGAAACGCGGGAATCTGAAACCACAATGTCAGGCCTCATGCTGCCTATTGCTTTCAGTTCGAAACCTACCTGTTTGAGAAGCGTGAATGAAGCGATAAACGGTCCTGGGTTGATCGCAGTCTGTTTCAAGTCGACGGTTCCGTCTGGCTTTACTTGGAAACCGATAGGTGGCGCCTCTATAAGCGGAAATCCTTCTCTTTCCACGTAGCCAGTGCCTTCGCGATAGGTTGAAAAGGCAACCTCAACGTTTTCTTTTTCCAGCCTTTTGGCTAGTGGGATGCATCTTCCCACGTGTCCAAGACCTATGCCGCATGGCGCGAAGTAAACCTTCATGAGGCTATTTCCAGCCTAGGACTTTACGTTCTATTGTGCCGCGGGGTTTTTCCTCTTCGAATACTACAGCTTGAAACTTGTAAACTTTCGTACCTTGCAAAAGCCAGCAATCTGCAGGCAATCCTGCTTTATTGCAGCATTGGCACAGGAACTCTTCCTCGTTCCATTTCCATTCAACCGGCACTTGGGGAAGAAGAAGTCCTTTGTATATTCCTCTCTCTATAATCAGGCCGTCTTCGCCAACTTTGATCTTTGCGCAGTATTCTTTGGGGTTTTTCACTTCAATTCTCTGCGGCGGTGTGAGGATGCTCACCTCGAAAGTTACGTGGTCAAGTTCTTGAGTTTTGAGCGGCGGAAAACGCGGGTCTTGGACTGCAGCGTTTATGGCCGAATCGATTACTGCTTCTGCCAATGGTGTGGTGGGGTAAGGGTAACCTATGCATCCGCGAAGTTCTTTCTCTTTGTTCTGAAAGGAGTTTATTGTCACGAAAACGCCACATGGCTGAAGAAGCTCCTTGCTGAGTCCTTCTGGAACGGAAATGCGTGTTCTAGTCTCTATGTAGTTTTCTACAGCTCTGCGTGCCAGTTTTACAAGCAAGATGCCTTCGTCTTGATTCAGTTGAAACGTCAACCTTGCAGCCTCTTACGCGTGGCGCTTGCTATTCTGTAAAATGGAGCGTTTAAGTTTTTGCAGACGTACCATAAAGTTTAGAATTTGATGGATTCTTCTTGTATGCCCTGTTTGGTTATTATGAGAAAGTCTATCCCGTCACCGCTCATGATATCCCTGCTTATGGCAGATTTCATGGCTCGTGTGACGAGTTCTTTTGCTTGTTGTAAGTTCATGTTGTCCACGTATCCTTCTTCAACTACTCCCATGGCGATTTCTGTTCCTGAGCCGACGACTGCATACTTGTCTGGCAAGACTGACCCGAGCGGGTCGAGTGAGTAGAGCGAGGCACCTTCGCTGTCTATTCCGCCGACGATCGTTTGCGTTATGAGAGGGGCGAGGCGTCTGTTAAAAAGCAAGTTTGACATGAGTTTCGCGGCTGACCTCACAGAAATGGACCTGCCCACGTCCAGTTTGAAAAGGTTGCCGTAAGCTTCCACTTCCCTTATAAGAACCTGCATGTCGGAGACCAGCCCCGCACATGCGGCGCCTATGTGGTCTGTCACTTTGAAGACTTTCTTGCCGACCTTGCTTACGACGAGGTAGCCGTATGAAACTCGTTTTTCTGAAGCAAGAAGCACACCTTCCTTGAATGTCAGACCTATCGTTGTGGCGCCTGGCACCCACATGTAACCACCCTGTTGCGCTTGTTTTTCCATGATCAGCACCTTTCTCGGTCTATTGCACTGACAACCTATTAAACTTAATGTCCATATGGTATACAGGGAGCTGGAGTGACCTGATGATCGTCCGCTGCAAGAATGTTGACGATGTGTGGTTCGGAATAGCGTATGAGGAAGAGGAAGTGTTTGCCACCTCATTTGGGTCTGATGAGAGAAAAGTTCTGAAGAATTTGAGGGGCAGTCTACCTGCGGGCATTATGCTCAAAAGCTCGGGCAGGGCTTCGACGTTTGCCGAACGCATCCTAGAAATTTTGAAGCTTGTTTATGACGGAAAAAACGCTGACGTGGGCGGTGTCCAGTTGAACATGAACCGCTTGCCTAGTTATTCAAGACTGGTTCTCGGCGCAGTCTGCATGGTTCCGGTTGGCTACATAACTTCTTATGGGTCCGTGGCAAAGGCTGTTGGCGGTGGAGCCAGAGCCGTCGGGAACATTATGGCTCGCAACCCGTTTGCACCGCTTTGCCCATGCCACAGGGTCGTAGCCTCAGACCTCAGCTTGGGCGGCTACGGTGGCGGTCTGAAGACGAAGCTTGCGTTTCTCAGACGGGAAAGGAGAGGCTTTACGTCTGAGCGTGACATCAGCATAGGCAAGGGAAAGCTGCATGTTTTTCCTGTTGAGCGAGTTTTCGAGAAAGCTTCAAGACGGTAAACGTTTATTCGCCTCACATGCTTATAGGTGTGTGGGTGAAAACTTTGAATGGTCGCGGGTTGTATGTTGGTCGATTTCAGCCTTTTCATCTGGGACATCTTTGTGCAGTGAAGAAAATTTTGGGCGACGTAGACGAGGTCGTTGTTGCCGTTGGCAGTGCACAGTACAGTCACACTCTCAATAATCCGTTTACAGCTGGTGAAAGGCTGGTCATGATTCGAGAGGCTTTACGGGAAGAGAAGGTTGATTTGGGCCGTGTATGGATTGTGCCCGTGCCTGATGTGCACTTGCATATGATGTGGGTTTCAGCATTGGAGGGTTACACCCCCAAGTTCACGGTCGTTTATTCGAATGAGCCATTAACACGGAGGCTTTTCATGGAGACAGGCTATAAGATCAGAGACATTCCATTATTCGACAGGAAAAAATACTCTTCAACAGAGATAAGGCAACGCATGGTTAAGGGCGAAAACTGGGAAGAATATGTGCCACGGAAAGTCGCAGCGTTCATCAAAGAGATTGACGGTGTTAACAGACTGCGAGACCTTAACAAAAGCGACAAGCTGTGACAGGACAACTTAATGTGGTAGGTCATCCGTTTCACCATTCACGATGTCGCCGTTTTCTTGAAAACATTGCCTTCAATCACAAATCAAAAATCTCTTTAATCCATCAATTTTTAGGTGCCTCAACCAGTGCCGATTGAGCCTGCTGCCCCACCAAAAGATGCCTTTGCACTGCACAATGAGGCGAGGATTCCCCGCCTGCAGAGCATTGCTCAAATCATCGACCCTGACTTGACTGCTGGCCATAGAAAGGGACTTCGTTCAAGTCTTTGATAGCAGCTTCTGCCATGTGTGTGAAGAATCGTTTGAAGGCATAATCAAGGATGTTGTTAAGTTTTGGACGTTTTGTTTCCAGCAGAATGAGTTGCGCAGAGTATGTTCCAGCAAGGGGCCCGTCACGCTAGCCTCCTGTCAAATTGTCTCCTTTCTGTCTCAGCCTGCCGCTTGACTTCAAGTATGCCAGAATCCGAACGTGATCAAACCCGTACACGGGTGACCACCAGAACTCACCATCACAATGGCGTGCCCCTATGAGAACCGTATTTCCACCTTGTCTCCCTTTCTGGTTCCGAACGCTTCTGCAGCGTTGCCTTGGTTTATGGATACTTCCAAGAAATTGTGGCTTCCTATCAGTGCAAGGGGCTCGTGTGGAGAGACATCTGCATATGTTCTGCAGAGTTTCAGTGCGTGCTGGTCGTTCCCAATTCTGACGCTGATTGTTCGGCCTGCGCTCATGGTTTTGATGTCTTTTTCCTGGAAGTTTGTGACTATGTTACCGAATTCGTCTATGTAGATTACCTCGCCGACAAGTGCCCGTTGCTTCTCAGTAACTGAAGCAAATCTGGGGATTTTGATCTTGCTGATTTCAGGTCCAAACTGTGTTAATGATGTTCCGTTGGCCAAATGCGCAGCCACAGGAGCGAAGATGTCTCTGCCGTGAAAAGTGCTGGAAACGTTGGGCAGCATGAGGTTTCGATTGGTGATCTTGTGAATGCTTTCGAGGCACTCGTCATTTTTGGCTGCCAAAGCAAGCACGCCGTTGTCTGGGCCGACATAACAGGCGGCGCCCGTTTGGATAATTATAGGTTGTCTTCCTGTGCCGACACCAGGGTCTACAACCGCAACATGAACTGTGCCTTTAGGAAAATACGGAGCCGCACAAGCCAGAATGTAGGCGCCTGTCCTTATGTCGAACTTTTCAACTTCGTGACTAATGTCAACGATCTTTGCATCTGGGCTTATGCTCAAAATGACAGCTTTCATTTCTGCAACGTACGGGTCTTTTGAGCCGAAGTCCGAAAGCAAAGTGATAATCGGACATGCCATATTATGATTTATAAAGCATTCAAATAATTAAATCTCTACGCTCGAAAAGAAGTGGTTGACAGTTGCCCTCTGACAATAAATTGACAGCAAAAGATGTTGCACTCATCGCATGCTTTACGGCATTATACGCAGTTCTCGGGTCAGTTCCAATCTTTCCAATATTAGGTGCGGTCGGCAGGAGCATAACAGCAGCCGCGATCACTGCCCCAATAATAGGTTTCCTTCTTGGACCATACATCGGAATGTTGCCTGCCACCCTGGGAGGAATAATCACATTCTTCGCCGGCAACTTTTATCCGCCGAGCTTCGTCTCTGGCATTGTCACAGCATGCGTTGCAGGGCTGCAATGCAAAGGCAAAAGAGTTCTCAGCATCCTCTTGTATTTCTTGTTCTTTGTTTTTTTCTGTTTCTACCCGTCAATTGGGCCTTTCTGGCTTTTCCCGTTGTCAATGTGGTTCCAAACGATCGGCCTCCTAATACTGATCTCGCCTCTGGGATCATTGGCAATTAACAATGTCAAAACCAGCAGCAACGGGAAGCTAGTATTCTCATTTTTCATAATCTCGCTAACATCAACTCTGTCTGGACAGATTTCAGGGTCTCTTACAAACGTGCTGAGCGCGCAGGCAGGCATCCTTCAACTGCCAAAAGATGGTTGGAAAGCATTGTATGAAAGTCTGACTATCATTTACCCAATTGAACGCACAGTAATTGCCTCGGGCGCAGCTTTTGTCGGAATACCATTGTTCAAGGTGTTGCGGTCTGCAAACCTGATTAGGCTGATTAACCGCGACGGTCGAAAAGAAAAGTGCCCATGAAAATGCATTCCTTAATCGTCATCATCATGTCCGAAGGCCCATAGACACCATCATCAAAGTCCAAATTAGCTTCTTTTATGAGCACTATTGGGGTTTTCTCTGTTGATTCGCCCATTAAAAAGTGAGCTGCAGAAGCCAAATCATCCGCAACCGCATGCCGAGTTATCATGATATTCTTCCCGTAAAGATCCTTCTTGCCGCGCTGGTCCCTGATAGGTTTGAACCCTGCAACAGCCAAGGCCAAACCGCTTGTGCCGATCCTCAGCGGAGTCAACCCACTGTCCACAATCATCACCGCGACCCGCTTGCCTGTTCTGCGACTGAGTTCTTCCCTGATTTCCTTCACGGACTTTTCAGGGTCAGCAGGCCACAGTATAGCATAACCTTTCGGCGAATTCTTGTTGTCTACCCCAGCATTTGCCGCTAACAATCCCTTTTTGAACACAAGCACGGCCTTGGGAACACCGCCGTAAATCTTGTCCGCTTCCGTTAAGACCAGTTGGGCAAACTCAGGCGCCAAGTCATATTTTCGTGCAAGCTGCCTCGCTTTTTCAGAAGGTCTGACATCGTTCAGCTTGACCAGCCGACCTTCAGCTGTCGACACAACTTTCGACGTGAAAACTAGCACATCATTGTCTTCAACCTGCAGATTCTGCTTACGCAACGATTCCAACAATAATTCGACAAGATTGTCTCCCTTGTTGACAATTCGAGTATTGAGACCGCAAAGCCTCATGTCTATTCATCCTCCATGCAGAACTGGAACAAAAACAACCTCATCACCGTTTTTGATAGTCGTCTCCAGTCCATTCAGCACGCTGACCTCTCTGCCGTTAACGAGTATTAGCATAGCTGTTCTTGATTTTCTAGGCTGTAAAACAGCAAAGGACTGCCTAAGCTTCGGCCTATCCTTTGCGATCTTCTTCATGACTTCCAACAATGACAGGGGCTTCTGTAGCTCCAGGTTGAGAACTTCTTTGCCTGAAAGCGTACGCAGAGAACCCACAAACCTGGCCTTCACTTTCATCTGTCCATTCCTTCTAGAATCACAGAGCAACGATCACAGAAACATCATTTACGTTCGTGCCAGTGGCTCCAGTGAAAATCAGGTCATCAAGCTTTGAGAAGAAATGGTACGAGTCATTGTTAGCTAAAAACTCGTCAGGCGTCATGCCGTTTTCTACAGCTCGGTCGAATGTCCTTCCGTCAACAATCGCTCCGGCTGCGTCTGTCGGGCCGTCAATCCCATCGGTGCTCAGAGAAGCGACGGCAACACCGTTGAAGCCTTTCAGTCTGGATGCAGCCGCCAAAGATATCTCCTGGTTTCTTCCACCTTTGCCGTTTCCAGTAACGGTCACCGTAGTCTCTCCGCCGATGACTATGCCTGCAGGCTTCTTGACAGGATTGCCTGAAACCAGAACCTCTCTGGCCATAGACGCTAACATGATTCCGACGTGTCTTGCTTCTCCTTCCAGAGTTGCAGTCAAGAGTATGCTGCTGAGTTTCGACTGCCGCAGTTCTCTGCAGGCTGCAAGGCTGGAACTTCTGTTGTTTCCAACGACGAAATTGTAGACTTTCTTGAAGACTTTGTCACCAGCCTTCGGAGTTTCAGGAGTCAAGCCTTTCTTGCCGTCTGAAAGTACCTTTCTGATCGACGTAGGCGCTTTTTCCCACAAATCGTACTTTCGCAGCACTCTTATGGCATCATCAAAGGTTGTTGAGTCTGGAACAGTTGGGCCTGAAGCGATAGAGTCCAACGGGTCGCCGACCACGTCTGAAAGGATCAGGTTCATGATTGTGGCAGGATAAGCTTTCTTGGCAAGCCAACCGCCCTTGAAGTCCGAAATGTGTTTCCGCACGGTGTTTATCTCGTTTATCGTCGCGCCGGACTTAATCAATGCGTTGGTGATGTTCCTCTTTTCCGAGAGCGAAATGTTATCTCTGGGCAGAGGCATCAAGCTTGACCCGCCTCCCGAAATCAGGCAGATGATCAGATCGTCCTTTCTGGCGTCTTGGGCCATTTTCAACATCTGGAGAGTTCCTTCAACACCGTTCTCGTCAGGCACTGGATGGTTTGCTGCATGCAGTTTGATTGTTTTCGTATTGTTTCGACTGTTGTATGGCACATTGATGAGACCGTCTGTTATCCGCTTGCCCAAGATGTTTTCGAGGGCTTCAGCCATTGCTCCACTGGCTTTTCCTCCCCCTATCACGAAGACGTTGCTGAACTTTCCCAAGTCGAAGGAATGTTCTTCAACTCTGAGCGTTGAGCCATTCAAAGTGAGCCTTGCTTTCAGCAGTTCTTTTGGGTCAGCTGCTTCCAAGGCACGTTCAAGACTTTCCAATGCCAATCGTCTTGCTTTTTGGTCGAGAAACGTTCCGCCGTTCTTGACTAGTTGATTCTTGTTCTTCACCAACATCATGATGAAATGCCTGCTGCGAACCGCATGAGCTGATGCGTAAGTGTAATAAGTGTACGCTAATAAAGAATTCCGCATATCACAGTGTGGTGAAGTGGATGCTGAAACCAAAGATTTATGTTACCCGAAAGCTTCCTGAAAGAGGTCTGCAGATAATAAGAAAGCATTTTGAAACGGAAGTATGGCCTGAATATGCGCCACCTCCAAAGAAGACGATAATAGAAAAGGCGAAAAACGTTGACGCTCTTGCTACTTTGCTGTCAGACAAAATTGACGCTGAAGTCTTCAACGCTGCACCGAAGCTGAAGATTGTTTCACAGTTGGCCGTAGGCTTTGACAACATAGACATCGCAGAAGCTACAAAAAGAGGCATATACGTTACCAACACACCTGAAGTACTCACAGACACAACTGCCGACTTTGCATGGGCGCTCCTTATGGCCGCCGCTAGGCGCGTCGTTGAAGCAGACAGGTACGTTCGCACTGGACAGTGGAAGGTCGGCTGGCATCCTGATATGATGGCAGGCAGAGACGTCTACAACGCTACGATTGGGGTTGTGGGTGCTGGAAGAATAGGCTACGCGGTTGCCAAAAGGGCCACGGGGTTTGGCATGAAAATTCTGTTCTACGATGTCGTGCCGCGGCCAGAGATCGAGAGAGACTTTGGTGCAAAGAAAGTGGACCTTGACACGCTTTTGAGAGAATCGGACTTCGTGAGCATCCACGTTCCGCTGATGAAGGAAACACATCATCTCATAAATGATCAGAAGCTTAGACTAATGAAAAAGACTGCGTACCTGGTCAACAACTCACGTGGGCCAGTTGTTGATGAAAAAGCATTATGCAGGGCGCTCAAGGAAGGCTGGATCGCAGGGGCTGGACTGGACGTTTTTGAGCAAGAGCCTATAGCCGCAGACAACCCGTTGCTCAAGCTTGACAATGTGGTAGTGGCGCCACACATATCCAGTGCAAGCCTTGAAACCCGTTCTAGGATGAGTGAAATGGTGGCAGAAAACCTTGTTGCCTTCTTTGAAGGAAAGAAACCGCCAAACTTGGTAAACGTGGACGTCATGAAAGTGCGACCGCTCTCCAAGCAGTTCTAACCATTCATTCGCGAAACGCTAAACTGTAATGGTTAAATACCTCTTCTCTTTTTACGTTAGATTTCCATTTGGTACAGGTGATTTAAATGGGTATTGTTTATGCCGAAAGGATGAAAAGCTTGGGAACAGAAACAGCTTTTGAGGTTCTGGCCAAAGCAAAGGCCCTTGAGAAGCAGGGCAAAGACATCGTGCACTTGGAAATCGGCGAACCGGACTTTGATACGCCACGCAACATCAAAGATGCTGCCACTAAAGCGCTGAATGCGGGGTATACACATTACGTGCCTTCTGCAGGCATCCCAGAGCTAAGAGAAGCCATTGCAGATTATATTTCAAAGACAAGAAACCTCGAAGTAAGCCCTGAAGAAGTTGTTGTAACGCCCGGCGGCAAACCTATAATGTTCTACACGGTCCTCGCTTTGGTAAATCCCGGCGACGAAGTCTTGTACCCGAATCCGGGCTTTCCAATTTATGAGTCGCTGATAAATTTCGTCGGGGCCAAACCAGTCCCCATACCGCTAGAGGAAAAGAACGATTTCGGCCTTGACCGTGAGTATGTCAAGAAGATGATAACCAAGAAGACGAAGCTCATAATCATAAACTCTCCTGAGAACCCAACAGGAGGTGTTCTTTCGAGAGAAGACCTGAAAGTCATTGCTGACAGCATCTCTGGAAGAGACAACGTGTTCGTCCTCTCAGATGAGATATACAGCAGGATAATCTACGAAGGTAAGCATGAAAGCATCACTGCTTTTCAGGGAATGAAGGACAAAACGATTCTGCTTGATGGCTTCTCTAAAACTTATGCGATGACAGGCTGGAGACTTGGCTACGGTGTAATGCATAAAGACCTTGCGTCAAAGGTCGCGCAGCTGATGACAAATTCGAACTCATGCACAAGTGCATTCACACAGATGGCAGGCGTTGAAGCCTTGAAAGGTTCCCAGAAGGAACCAGAAAGGATGGTTGCTGAATTCAAGAAAAGAAGAGAAGTCATAGTCGACGGACTGAACAAGATTAAGGGTATAACATGCAAGAAGCCGCATGGAGCGTTCTACGTGTTTCCGAACATAGAGGGAACAGGAATGGACTGTCGAAAACTGGGAGAACATTTACTTTACAACGCAGGAGTTGCGGTACTGCCTGGGACGTCATTCGGGAAATATGGCGAAGGCCATCTGCGGCTGTCTTTCGCCAATTCCGTTCAGAACATCAAGAAAGCGTTGGAACGAATCGAAAAAGCAGTTTAGAACAGTTGCGCCCCTTCAGTTCTTTCCTTTTTCTTCTGTCAAAGCTTCAACTATTTCTTGAGCCAAATTCACTAAGCCATCTGCCTGCTTCATAGCCTGTTCGCCGTCCATTTCTTCAACCTGCGACAACTGCTGAACCATACTCTCGATGTCTACAAGAAACTTCAGGATTGGGTCAGCTGCTGGTTGCCCCTGCATTTTCTCAGCAGTCTCGCGTATGATGATTTCAATGAAAGCAGGTTCTCCCAGGCTGTAGTATATGGCGTTTCGAGCCTTCCTGACGGCCTCCAGAACAAGGCTGGGAGCCATGAAAGGCATTTTTTTTGCAGCTTCAAGCTCTGCCTTCGCTTCACGCAAGTACCTCAACGCCCACCCTTTTCTGTAACTATCCATCATGCCATCTTCCCTCTTTTTCATTTATCAGAAAAAACCTTGCCTATTGCTAGGCGCTTTCTTCTCCTTCCATTGGCACTTCAGCTGGGACCCCCTTTGCTTCTGCGGCCAAAAAACGGGTTATGTATCCAGCGATTTGGTTTTTCACTTGGGGCGTTCCACCTTGCACGAGAGAGTTGACTAGGTGCTTGTTGTCCTCGAAATTGCTGTTAAACTTGTCATGATAACGCTTAATTAGCTCCTTAGCCATGCGTTTAATTTGCTTCGTTCTCACATTTCCCAAGCGTCTGTTCCTCCGAGTGGTTTTGATCTGTCATACGTGTCGACCGCGCTTACATGTTAATATGGACTCTGATAGAAACAGACACACTAATTTAGGTTTGCTATCGAACCGGCGACAATAGTTGTGTCTTCCTTAGAACTCTAGCTGAAGATTGAAAAATTGCTGAAAGTTGATTATGATTTGTTCAGCAACCTCTTCCGCCTTTAACCTTTTTATCTCGGCCATAGCGTTGACAACTTGAGGAATGAACGCCGGCGTTGTTTTCTTGCCCTTGAAAGGAGGCTTGTTAAAGTGTACAGGTCCGTCGGTTTCTGTAAGCAGATTGGCCAACGGAACTTTTTTGACGATTTCACGTATGCTGCTCGCGTAGACAGTTGGCACACCTTCACTTATGTAGTAGCCATTGCTCACAGCCTTAGAGAGGCTGTCTGAAGGATCGCTGAACCAGTGGAGCAGCGTTCTCTTAACTTTGTACGATGGAAGCATGTCAACAATTCGTGCGGTAGTGCCGCGCGAATGGATTATTACGGGTAAGTCAAGTTCTTCAGCCAAATGCAGCATCGAATCGAAGACGTTCATCTGCTTCTTCCATGTTTGCATATACTTGGAGTCCAATCCGATCTCGCCGACTGCAATCACCGCCTTATTGCACTTCTGGTTCTTGATCAACTCTAAAGTTTTATCAAGTTCCTCTTCTGTCAGACCTTCCACACTTGAAGGATGAGTTCCAAGAGCAGCATAGATAAAGCCAGGATGATTCTCAGCCAGCTTGAGATTCTCTAGGCTGGTTTTCAAGTTTTCAGAGTTTGAAACCAAAGCAACAACACCTAAGCTTTGGGCTTCAGCAACGATTTCGGGCACACAAGTTGAATACTCTTCATCAGAAAGATGAATATGCGCATCAACGAATTTCATTTCATTCCACGTTGAGCATCCACTTATCCTGTGGCACTTTAAGGCTTTTTATCAGGTCCGGCTGGGTTAAGAGAGTTCGAACCTCACCTAAAATGGGGGTTCAACCATGAGACGTTGTACAGCAGCTTAGGCTTCAGTTCGTCGTTTCAGAATTGCTGTAATCGTAATGTTTGAACTGTTTTCTCGAAATGCAAGAAGAATTAAGCTTATATACGGCTTGAAAGAGTAAAAGAGGTTACTGAGGACTCTTTATGGTCGATTTAGAGTTGGCCGTAGCTCCAATGCATAGACTATGCAAGAAAGCTGGGGCAGACAGGGTAAGTGAAGCGGCAGCAAAAGAGCTGGCCAAGGCCCTCGAAGAAATCGGTGTGAAGATCGCTAGAGAAGCACTTGACTTTGCCATGCATGCAGGAAGAAAAACCATCAAGTCCGAAGACATCGAAATTGCAGCCAAGAAGGTAATGAGTAGATAGCTAAATTTAAGTTTCTCTTTTCTTTTTGTTGCTGGCAGCACGTTCAACCATGGTTTTCCATGGAAAACGCTTAAGAAGCACATTATTGACTTTAGTTGTAGAAGCTGGTTGAACATGGGCGGAAAGAAAAAGCTTAACCTGAAACAGATGGAGCGCATGCAGGACAAGAAGGATGCAGAAGACAAGGAGAAGAAGAAAAAGGAAAAGGCAGGAGGAGGACCGAAAGAAAAGAAGCCATCTGCGGTGATCCCGCCTGACGCAAAGAATGAGAAGCTGATTGCCGAACTGAAGAAAATGCATGTATTAACGCCTTACACGGTGGCAACCCGTTACAATATTCGGATAAGTGCAGCTAAAGAATTCCTGCAAAAGCTACACGACAATGGTGATATTCAACTGGTTTCAGGAAGCCACAACCTTAAGATCTACAGGGCAGACTAAACTGCGTTATGAGACCATATTCGTACGCTAACCTTTTTTCCCAAATACTGGAAGTCTAGGATTTGTCCGGCTTCCCTGAAAAGGTTTACACCCAGTCAGAAGTTGAGAAAGCCAATGAGCTTATACTGAAAGGATACAAACATCACTTGGAAATCCATGGCAATAGCCTTTTTAAGAGCAGAGTTCGGAAAGCATTAGAGCATGTTAGAACTGCTGGCTACTACGACTTTTTGAGAACGTACATACGGCGCATCGAAGAAATAGACGGACTGACACAGCTTCGGCGAGCAGATGCTGCAATATGGGCGAACCAGTATGCTGTTAAGAATTCCGTTGATGCTGCGAGCCTTTTCGTTCAGAAAGCGAGCGTTATGAAAGAGTATCTGGAAGGCAAACTCTACTATGGAGGGCAAGCGGAAAAGCGTTCTGACAAGAAACGGGTGGAGTTTCTTGAAGCCTTAAGGTCCATCAGCAAAGACGAAGAAGTAATTGAAGAATGCGACAAGCTTTTGAAAATGTGGAACGACAGCTCGCTTGCCTATTAGATGCTTTCAACCCTTATTTTTGTGCCGCTCTTAATCTGCTTGAACATTTCAAGATTCCCAGTGACCTTGCCCAAGATGCTCACTGGACTGTACGGTTGAGAGTTTCCGTAGAAGATGCATATGGCGCTTCCCATTGGCCAAAAGGCGATGGTTCCTGCCTCCACCGTGGCCCTCGCTTTTTCTTCTCCCATTTTGATAGGTGTTTCAAAGTAGACTTCTTCCTTCCACAAGGCGGCTCTGCCTTCTATGGGAAGGCTTCTGACGATCAGGTCCACTGTTCTCGGAGCCAAAAAACGAACAAGTTCACCTTCAACCTCTCCTAGCCCTTCAATAATAAACTTTACTTTTAGCCTAGAAATTCCAGATTTTTCTTCAGTCATCGTTTCTTCATGCTCTTTTGAATGAACCTGTCCAGAATTTGTTCAAGTGTGATTGGGCCTAACACTTTCAGGTCATATTTCACTCTTACAGTCGGCTGGTTGATGTTGATCACCCTTCGAAGGTCAATCGGCGTTCCAATCACGACTACGTCGCATGGAACCTTATCGATGGTTTCCTTCAGTTCAGCAACCTGTGTCTCACTGTACCCAAGAGCTGGCAGGATGGCGCCTAAATGCAGATACTTCTTGTATGCGTCTCTTATAGACCCAACGGCATACGGTCTCGGGTCAACGTATGCATGAGCCCCGTATTTCTTGGCAAGAACCATTCCAGCCCCGTAGGGCATGCCGCCATGCGTTATGGTTGGGCCGTCCTCGATTACAAGGACACGTTTTCCTCTAATGCTCTCAGGCTTGTCAGCAGTGATAGGCGACTCCGCGTCCAGCACTGTTGCTTTCGGATTGACAAGCTTCACGTTGTCTTTAACCTGCTTGACCTTTGCTGGGTCAGCAGTGTCTTCTTTATTTATGATTATAACATCTGCCATCCGCAGGTTTGTCTCGCCTGGGTGGTACATCAGTTCGTGCCCAGCTCGATGCGGATCTACCACAACGATGTTTAGGTCGGGCACATAAAATGACCAGTCGTTGTTTCCACCATCCCACACTATGACATCAGCTTCTTTTTCAGCTTCTCTAAGGATCTTCTCATAATCAACGCCTGCATAGACGATTATGCCGTTGTCTATATGTGGTTCATACTCCTCTCTTTCCTCGATTGTACAATCATACTTGTCCAAATCCGCGTAAGAAGCGAAACGTTCCCAGATTTGCTTTCGAAGGTCTCCATAGGGCATGGGATGCCTGATTGCCGCAACTCTGAGACCCATGCTTTTCAGAATCTTGGCAACGTACCGGGAAGTTTGGCTTTTTCCGGAACCTGTTCGCACAGCACAGACTGAGACGACGGGAACTTTCGACTTTAGCATGGTCGTTTTGGGTCCCATAAGCATAAAGTCTGCCCCGTTTGCCATCACCATTGAAGCTTTATGCATGACATACTCGTGTGAAACATCGCTGTAGGCGAAAACAACCCGGTCAATATCATGCTGTTTAATAAGCTGTGGCAGGTCTTCTTCAGGATAAATCGGGATGCCATCAGGGTATCTTGAGCCTGCTAGCTCAGTTGGGTATTTTCTGCCTTCAATCCCAGGAATCTGAGTGGCAGTGAAAGCCACAACCTCGTAAGCGTCGTTTTCTCGGAAGTAAACGTTGAAATTGTGGAAGTCCCTGCCTGCGGCTCCCATTATGACGACCTTGGTCTTTTGCATAATGTAATCCTCCGTTAAAACCCAAGCATCGGAGTCAATACTAACCTGACTCATTCCATATAAACCTTAACTCTGAAAACCTGCTACAGCAAACGTAGAACGGTGTCGCCTATGAAATCTATCTGTTCGGGCGTCACACCGGGGTGGACCGGTA
>Ga0272448_1000843_pt1 | contig 44054 bp, 41 predicted proteins | sample YNPCB0191_FD_202220 | JGI IMG/M metagenome (GOLD analysis project Ga0272448, IMG submission 202220) | Hot spring sediment microbial communities from Yellowstone National Park, WY, United States - YNP-CB-019-1 | ecosystem: Environmental > Aquatic > Thermal springs > Hot (42-90C) > Sediment... | reverse complement strand
TGCCAAAGCAGCTGCAACTGCTTCGGTTGTATAATTACCTTTCTCACTTATTATCTTAAGGATGATATCGATTAGAGGCTGGTCGGATGGAACAACTTGTTGTAAGTTGGCTTTAATAGTTACTAAGACATCCGCAATTATCTGTCTTTTATCATTGGCGCCACCATCCTCTCTGGTTATCATAAGAAGGGCTTTAGTTAAAAAATGGATGATTAAACCAATTTTCTCTGGATTGGCTTCATAGGCTATATCTACTAAGGCAGAGGCGATTTTTGATCTTGTATGATTGGAGTTATCATTATCTGCAGTTATCTTATTATTAAGGGTATCAGTTAAAGATTGGATGATTAAACCAATTTGCTCTGGAGTGGCTTTATAGGCTATCCTTGCTAAGGCAAAGGCGATTTCTGCTCTTGCAGAATTGCTACTATCATTATCTGCAGTTATATTATTATTAAGGGTATCAGTTAAAGATTGGATGATTAAACCAATTTGCTCTGGAGTTAGAGTGGCTTTATCGGCTATATCTACTAAGGCAAAGGCGATTTTTGATCTTGCAGAATTGCTACTATCATTATCTGCAGTTATCTTATTATTAAGGGTATCAGTTAAAGAATGGATGATTAAACCAATTTGCTCTGGAGTGGCTTTATAGGCTATCCTTGCTAAGGCAGAGGCGATTTTTGATCTTGCAGAATTGCTACTATCATTATCTGCAGTTATATTATTATTAAGGGTATCAGTTAAAGATTGGATGATTAAACCAATTTGCTCTGGAGTTAGAGTGGCTTTATAGGCTATATCTACTAAGGCAAAGGCGATTTCTGCTCTTGCATAATTGCTCCTATCATTATCTTTGGTTATCTTATTATTAAGGGTATCAGTTAAAAAATGGATGATTAAATCAATTTTCTCTGGATTGGCTTCATAGGCTATATCTACTAAGGCAGAGGCGATTTTTGATCTTGCAGAATTGCTACTATCATTATCTGCAGTTATCTTATTATTAAGGGTATCAGTTAAAGAATGGATGATTAAACCAATTTGCTCTGGAGTGGCTTTATCGGCTATCCTTGCTAAGGCAGAGGCGATTTTTGATCTTGCAGAATTGCTACTATCATTATCTGCAGTTATATTATTATTAAGGGTATCACATAAAATCGGGATAAGTTCTGTTGCCTTCATTTCTTTAGAATTATCCAAATGCCTGAGAAGTCGAGACACCCATTGACTGACACCGGTTATGCCTTCTGCATATAGAGGAATAACCTGGTCTGTTCTTTCTTGCTTTTCCAAGCGGCTTGCAGTTGCCTCATGCACAAGGATATTTAAGAGCGGGTCCATAAGAGGACCTTGGCCATTTTTTGCGTTCTTAAGGGCTTCTTCGTTAGCTACTTTTTGTGAAAGATTATATTCGTAGTATTCCTGTTCAATGATGATATTGTTGCCATAGCGGATGATGTGGTTATTTTGGCTTATTCCTAACTTATCCATCTTTGAGCGGGAAAGTAGCATAAGATTGGGCATGCCTCCAAAATAACGGGTAAGCATACCTCTTAAGTGAAAACTTCTGAAGAAAAGCAGGATTCTGCTTAAGATGTTCCACTTTGCAGCAAGATAAGCTCTCCGGGCAATTTCCTCAGGTATACTGCCACCCTCAAAGGAGGAGTCAGGGGCTGGTGGTCCCCGACGAACATCAACCTTAGCCATAAAAGCATTCAAACTATTAATAAAGTATTTCACAAACTCAAATACTGGCTGATTATTGCTTATGGTACCGCCTAAATTCAAGAACATATTCATTTCTGATTCTAAAAATAGTTTTACTATATCATCTTCAGTCCTAGACTTAACTATCCTTTGCGCCTCTATTAGTAACTCAGAACCTTCTCTACTAAAACCCTGATGTTTTAAAATCTCCTCAAAAATAAAATAATCCTTATGCGGACTTTGATAATCTTTGAAACCGTATTGAGACATAAGCATAGCTAGGAAAAGAATCTTATGTTCCGGTTGCGCGCTTTTACCTCCTATATATAACCGTTTATCGCCGATATCCACCATTACTGCTTCTTCTGTACCACGACGAATAATAAAATTTGCTCCATGTATATCGCACGGCACCATTCCCCCAAGACCAACGCTAATAGTAAGGAGGGTCGCAATAATATTTCTTCTCATCTTTTCAGTAAGAGAACCTCGTTTTATAAGCTCTTGCGCTGTATCTCCTTCAATAAATTCTTCAATATACCAACGCCTACCATCGGCTGAAACTCCGCTCCAGGCAAACTTAGGCACTCCTCTTCCTTTAAGTTCCTCAAGATTGTTTAATTCATGTGAGGTAATATCGTTCTTTTTTATCTCTTTTTTTACTGCTAAAAGGATATTTATCTTCTTTTCGCTACTTAATGAAAATTGGACTTTAAATACATATTTATGCAAACCCTCTGAAAAGTAAGAAAGATACACATCCGAAGATAAATCCTGCCACTCAAGATCCTTAAGGCCAGAGATACTCTTTAGAATAGATAAAAGCTCCTGCCTTGGTATCTGAGTAAGCAAATCCCTGGAAAGGCTTAGCAAGGTCAAGGTATTATATTTTTCCCAAGATCCTTTATCAGAATGAGAAAAATCAAAATTTGCAATATTGATATTCAGTACTGGATAAGAATTCAATTGCGCTTTTGGCACAATAGAACCTGGACTCCCAGAAGTTACTAAAGCTGGTACATCAGCAGTTAAACCAGGCGGTAATCCAGTTGCGTTCCTACCCGGTATTGGTAAAATTGACGCTCCTAAACCTCCCAAAGCAATCCCGCCAGAAAAGTAGCTTCTTATAACCTTGCCGTAGATGGTTTGGTAAGGAACCTGAAAATTGTATTCGCCTTCTTTAAAAGATTCTTGATACTGCTTAAAATATTTTTCTTTGTTCCAAGGCACTTTTGAGGTAAGACCAGTAAGGTTTTTGGAGTCAATAAGAGAAGCATAAAAACTATTTTTGCCAGAAAATTTCTTTTTAAACCACTGCGCTAAAATCAAAGAGTAGTAAACCTGCCTTAAGGCTGCATAACGCTTGGAAGAATTTACCTCTTTGGTAAGCTTGGGGATAATCTTCTCTTTAAGAACTTCAGTGGCAAAGGCATTAAGTTTTTTTAATCTTTCATCCTTAAAGGTATAAGCTAGTTGGCTTATTCCTTTCTGTTGTTTAAGATAATCCTCCTCCAGCATTACCTTTAGAGTTGCCTTGTAGATATAGGCATTTTGGCTGGTTTCGCGGATAATGATTTCATCCGGCACAATCCAAGGCCGGGTTAAGGTAGGGATGGTTAGATTTTGGCTTCCAAAAAGTTCTTCTGCCTTTTTGTAAATCCTATCCCAATATTCCTTGCCTTCGGCGGTTTCCGGAGAGGTTGCCAAGGCAGTATCTTTTTTAAGCTGCACATCTGCCTCTAAGAAAATCCTGCCAATGTCGGTCTGGGCAACCAAAGGGTCAATGATATTATCCGGGGCATCCGGTCTTAAGTTTACCCAAAAGGAATCATTGGAAAGGCTTACCCCGATTAAAAAGTACTCTAATAATTTTTCCGTGGTCTTTTCGGCTAAAGATGCGGTTAAGCCCTTCGCATTTTCTTTATCGAGCAGAAGTTGAAAACTCTCCCGGGACGGGTTATACTCCATAAACCTCAAATGTATGGGCCTGAATCTTTCTTGAGACAAAGAATTACGTAAGCTAGAAAGATGCCCCGAGATATCCAGCTCCGCCGCGAACTGGGCAAGGCCTGTTTGATGAAAAAATAACAAGCAGGATAAAATTATAGAGATTATCTTACGCATTTTTCTTTACATAATCCTAATAGGAATACACCCTTTCCATTAAAAATATAACTTATAAGTTATCAAAAAACAAGGTCAATAGGTAGTCTTTGCGAAAGCGCTTTCAATTAGCCCTTTACCGGCAAATAACACTTTGGCAAATCTTGTGGAATTTCCAAAAAGGTGACCCTAAAATTTTCAGATTTATTAGAAAACTCTTAAAAGGTCTAAAAATATGCTGAGGTCCCTGACAAAGTTTTTAAGAAGGTCTCTAAAATATGGTTGACAAAATAGCCTTTTTAGGTTATACTTAGGGTAGAGAATATTTAGCATACCTAAATATTTGGGAGGCAAAATATGTCAACCCTAACACTTGATGAATTCGTGGATAAGCTGGATGAGGTAATGCTGGTGTTAATGAAGGCCTTTGCCCGAAGAAGCATGCAGGAGCTGTGCCAGAATAAACTCACCCTTTCCCAATTTTTACTTCTTGGCCTGTTGCATAAACAAAAAGAATGCAATATGAGCCATCTTGCCGATTTTATGCAGGTATCCTTGCCTACCATAACTGGAGTGGTTGACCGACTAGTAAGGCAGGGCCTTGTCTTAAGGTTATCTGACCCTAATGACAGAAGACTGGTTAAGATAAAACTTACACCTCAAGGGCAAAGCCTTCTTCAAAAAATATTTCAACAGCGGAGAAAAACTATCAAAGAACTCTTTTGTCAGGTATCTGACTATGACCGTAAGGAGTATTTGAGAATCCTTAACAGTATAAAAGAAAGGATTCTAAAGGAAGGGTAGCGATGCATTGCAAAAGGTTTATTTTGCTTTTAATTATTATGCTTTTAATTTTACCCTTAGCCAGAGGCCAGGATATAAGCCTTACCCTGCCGGAGGCAATATACATAGCCTTAAGAGAAAATCCACAGGTTTTGCTTAAAGAAAATGAGCTGGAAAAGGCAAAGAAAAAAATCGCTGAGGCAAAATCCGCGCTTCTTCCCAGTCTAAATCTTTCCTTTTCCATCTCCGAAACACAAGGATACTATTCCAAAGATACCCAGCAACAAAATGCCAGCCTGGGCCTAAAACAAACCCTCTATTCCGGAGGAAAAATAATAAATACCATCCGCCTCAATGAGGATAACTTTGAAATCACCCAAGCCATTTTAGATAAAACCAAGATAGAGCTAATCTTTAATACTGCCAAGGCCTTTTACAGCCTCCTTCTTGCCGAGGAGTTGGCCCAGCTTAATAACGAGATATTGAAAAATACCACCTCCCACCTTGAGGCAATAAATGTGCGCTATCAAAATGGTCAGGCCTCAAGTTTAGAAGTGGAAAATATCAAAAAAAACCAAAAGAAGGCAGAAGAAAATTATGAGAACTCCTTAAATCAAATCCAGGAGCTTAAATCGCTAATAAAAAACCTACTGCACCTCAACGAAGAGGTCAATATCAGCGCCAGTGGCGAGTTTACCTATGCTCCTGAAGAAATCGCCTTTGATGAGGCCTTTGTAACCGCTTTAGGCAAAAGGCCAGAGATAAAACAATATGAGGCAGAGATTAGCCGGGCAAAAAAATCCGCAGAGATTGTTAGGGCAGGAAACCGGCCAACGGTATATGCCTCTTGGGACTACTATAGCCGCTCCCATAGTACGAGCATAATAGGCCCAAGCAAAAATCCTAACGATTATAATGTGGTTGGCCTTAGTTTAAGCTGGCCTATCTTTGACGGCTGGCAGACAAAACTCCGCCTGGATGAGGCAATGTTAGATATAAAACAGGCCCAGATAGCCAAGGATATGGTCAAAAGAGATATTGGCCTGGAACTTAAAAATGCTTACCTCGCCTTAAAAGATGCGTTAAGTAAAATAAAGACTGCTGAGGCTGAGACATCTTTTTATACAAATAACTATCAAACGGTAAAAGAAAAATACAGCCAGGGCATCGCCAGTAACCTGGATTTATCCGACGCCCAAATCCAAAACCAAACTGCCTTTTTTAATAGAAATAAGGCAATCTATGAGTATATTGTTGCAAAATTAGCCTTTGAGAAAGCAACTGGAGGTCTGTATGAAAATAGTTAAACCATTTTTTATTATCGGAATTGCAGTGGCAGTCAATCTCTCGCAAGCAGGCTGTAATGCCAAGCAGCCGCAGTCTCCGCAATCAAAAAAAGAGATTATCCCGGTAAAGGTGATAGGGGTTGAACTCAGGGATATTCAAGAATCCCTTGACTATGTGGGAACGATTGAGGCGCAAAACGAAGCCATTATCTACCCTAAGGTCTCAGGAAAGATTAGCGAAAAGATTAAAGAAGAAGGCGCCTCCGTACTGAAAGATGAAACTATTGTCTTTATCGACCGAGATGAAGTAGGATTAAAATTTGAGAAGGCGCCGGTTGTAAGCACCTTAAATGGCGTAGTGGGAAAACTATTTGTTGACCTTGGTCAACACGTTAACTTGCAAACCCCAATAGCCCAGGTTATGGATATTGAAAAGATAAAAATAAAGTTGGACATACCGGAAAAATATACTGCTCAGCTATCTTTGGGCCTCAAGGCAAAGATAAAAGTAGATGCCTATCCGCAACAAGAATTTAACGGAGAGGTTACCAAAATTATCCCTGTAGTGGAACTTACAAGCCGCACCCTGCCTATAGAAATAACGGGCGATAATCCTGGTTTAATTCTCAAGCCAGGGATGTTTGCCCGGGTAAGCCTCATTCTTAAAAAATATGAAAAAACACCAGTTATCCTAAAAGAGGCACTTTTAGATACAAAGGATGAACCTGCTGTCTACATAATCGAAAATAACCGTGCGTTTTTAAGAAAAATTAAATTAGGTATAAAAGATGGTCCCTATTATCAAGTTACCGCGGGTCTAAAACCAGGGGATTTGGTAGTGATTATGGGCCAACAAAGACTCTATGAAAGTGCTGAGGTCAAAATAGAATTAGAAGAATAATCGTCGCACCAGGAGACGGCATAAATGAATTTAGCTGAATTCGGAGTTAAACGGCCAATAACCAATCTTATGATTTTTTTCGGCGTGTTAGTGGTCTCTTTTTACGCTCTAACCCATTTGGGTATAGACCAGATGCCTGAGATTGAGCCACCAATGATTAGCGTAATTGCCAGCTACCCTGGCGCAAGCCCAGAAGATGTTGAGGTAAAGGTAACTGAGGTTTTAGAGAATCAACTGGCTACAACCCCAGGAGTGGAAAAAATCAGCTCCCGTTCTTTAGAAGGAATTTCGGTAATCACTTTAAAATTCTCCTGGGGGACAAACCTAGACTCCGCCTCAAACGACATACGGGACAGGATTGAGCTTGCCAAACGCTTTCTGCCGGATATTCCAGACGAGATGGAAAATCCTTATATCTTTAAATTCAATACTGCAATGATACCAATACTCTTTATGGGCATAACCGGCAAAGAAAGCTACTCTTTTCTCTACGACCTAATCGACGATCGGGTAGCTGACCCTATAAGACAAATCCCTGGGGTAGGAACTGTCCAGCTTATTGGAGGATTGGAAAGACAGATTAATATCTGGATAGACCGAAAAAAACTCGAAGGATATGGCCTATCTATTTTGGATATCCAAAAGGCCATAAGGCAGGAAAACATCACCCAGCCGATAGGAAGCCTAAAATCTGGCCTGACCGATTATATGTTAAGACTACCCGGAGAGTTTACCTCAGTTGAAGAGATGAATCTGGTTACCCTCAGCCGGGGCGACGGAAAACTTGTATATCTTAAGGATGTGGCGCGTATAGAGGATGGCTTTAAAGAAGTTATGATGTATGTGAGACACAACCGCAACTCCGGATTAATGATGATGATTCAAAAGCAAACCGGGGTTAATACGGTGGAGGTAGCCAACCAGGTTAAGAAAAAATTAAACGAATTAAAAACCAACCTGCCTAAAGACGTACAGATGTTTATCATCTTTGATAACTCTGAGGACATCGTGAACACCCTCAATACCCTAAAAACGGCAATCTGGCAGGCAATATTTTTTGTGATTCTGGTTGTGTGGCTATTTCTGCGTCAGATAAAAACTAGCCTGATAGTAGCCCTGACCATACCCTTTTCTCTTATGATTGCCTTCATCTATCTTTTTTTAAGCGGTAGGACCTTAAATGTGATAAGCCTCTCTTCTCTTATAATAGCTTCTGGTATGGTAGTAGATAATGCCATAGTTGTGGTGGATAACTTCTGGCGGCATCTACAAAAAGGCGAAAGACCTAAGGAGGCAAGTATTTTTGGCGCAAAAGAGGTTGCAACAGCAATCCTGGCCTCTACTCTAACTACTGTGGCAGTATTTCTACCTATGCTACTTTTAACCCGTAGTGTCGTAGGGATAATGTTTTCAGAGTTGGCAGCCATTGTAACCATTACGCTTTTTGCCTCCCTTTTTACTGCCACCACTTTTAGCCCGATGCTTTGCTCCCAGTGGTTTAAGAATTACCACCTGCAAGCCAAAAAAAATCAAAACCCCAACAAACTCTATCTTTGTTCGGAAAATTTATTATCTCGCCTGGAAAGCTTTTACAGCCGGCTTTTGGCTCTTTCCTTAAGACATAAAAAGCTGGTTGTGGCGGTCTTTTCAGTTTGCTTTATCCTAAGCCTATTTTCCCTACCTTTTATTGGCAACGAATTTATTCCCGAGCAAGATACAGGAGACCTACGCGTAACTTGCAATCTTCCTCTAGGCACAAGATTAGAGGAAACTGATAAATTGGCTAAAAGGATGGAAGATATCTTTGACAAAGAAATCCCGGAGAAAAAAATTATGTATGTGCGCGCTGGCACTACCCCTTCTATCGGTCGGGCAATGAGTGCAGCTGGAGAATCCGGAGAACATGTGGTCTCGGCAGGGATAAAGCTTATCCCCAAGACAGAGAGAAAACGCTCAGCCTTTGAGATTGGCCAGGCCATCCGTAAAAAAATCAAGGAAATCCCCGGGGTGATTAAGACCGGGCTTACTGTGGGAAACCCAATTGGCAGGATGATTACCGGCATGACTGGAAAGGCAATCCAGATAGAAATCATTGGCCACTCCTTTGAAGAAACTAATGCCCTGGCAGAAAAGATAAAAAAAATTACTGAGGCCCAGGCAGGAGCAGTTGATGTGAGTATATCGCGGGATATAAAACTGCCTGAATTCAGGATTAATATCGACCGGGAAAAGATGGCAGCCTTAGGGCTGAATATGTATAGCATTGCCACAACCCTTAAGACCTACATCGAAGGCTCAATTGCCTCCCGCTACCGGGAAAAAGGCCAAACCTACGATATTTATGTAAGGCTCGAAGAAGACTCGCGGCAAAAAATAGAGGATATTGAAAACCTGCCTATAGTTTCCCTAAACGGAAAACAGATACGGCTTTCCAATTTTGCTAAGGTTTATGAGGTAGCTGGCCCAGTAGAAATAGAACGGGTTAACCGGGAAAGGGTTGTGCGAATAGAATGTAATGCCTTTGGTCGACCAGCGGGAAAGATAATCGAAGACATAAAAAAAGGGCTCAATAAACTGGTTATACCCGAAGGGATAAGGATTAACTTCGCAGGTGAAGCCGAGGAACAAGCTAAGGCCTTTAGGGATTTGGGGGCATTGCTTTTATTATCCCTTATCCTTGTCTATATGGTAATGGCAGGACAGTTCGAGTCGCTGATTGACCCTTTTGTCATTATGTTTTCTGTGCCATTTACCTTTAGTGGAGTTTTTTTAGGATTTTTATTAACCAGAACTACATTGAATATCATCTCGTTCTTAGGCATCGTTATGTTAATGGGAATCGTAGTCAATAACGCGATTGTCCTTATAAGCTATATAAACATCCTAAGACAAAGGGAGTATTCAATGTTAGAGGCAGTAACCCAGGCAGGAAAAGAACGTTTAAGGCCAGTGCTGATGACTACTATTACAACCTTAGCCGGCCTTCTGCCAATGGCTGTATCAAATGGCCAAGGTTCAGAGGTCTGGCAACCACTGGGGATTACCATGATTAGCGGGCTAAGTGTCTCAACCCTGATTACTTTGATATTTGTTCCAACCCTCTATGCGATAGTTGAGACAAGGATAAAGAACAACAATAATAAAAGCAAAAACTAAAAGGAACAGACAATGGAGAAAATGGTCTTGGTTATCTATAACGAAGCGATTGATTATGAGGTTATGCAGGCCTTAAAAGAGGTCGGCTTAAAAAACTATACTAAGATAAATGGGATTTTGGGCCGAGGGGATGCCTCGGGTCCGCATTTAGGAGATGATATCTGGCCAGGTAGAAATAATATATTGTTTGTTGGGTGCAACGAGAAGGAATCTAAAGAATTGCTTATTAAAATTAGGGTCCTGCGTGAGCGTTTAGCCAAAGAGGGGGTTAAGGCCTTTATTTTAAGAATCGAGGATGCAACCTGAGATTAATACCTACGTCGTGAATGTATAAAATATCTTATACCTAAAAGGCAGCCGGTAAACCCGGCGCAGCTTCCCTTCTATCTCAAAAGAAAAGTTCTTTAAAAAATCCTCCAGGTGAAAACTATTTCCTTTCTCTAAAATAATGTAGTGTATCTTATCGGGATCTTTAGTAAAACCCACCTCTTTCAGATGATAGTTACTCTCGATATATTCAAATATTTCGGGATTATATTTTTTTAAACGAAAGATAAATTCTACGGGATAGATACAGACATACCTTATCTTGAACTTTTTCTCTGTAGCGATAAAATCCTTGAATTTATCCTGCCAACCAGAATAACGCTGAGAGTAACGACTAATGGCATAACCTTGAGAATGTGTAAAAATAAAAAATCTCTCATGGGGATGAGTTAGCCCTTTCAAAGACTCACCCGCCACATCCGTGCCTAAAAAGACTGAATCATGGAAAGAAATTAATGATCCGGTTATGGCTGGGATAGCTATGCCAAGAGAGAATAAGAAAAGATAAAAAAAGCCCCGAGGTCTGATAAAACTAGGAAAAAATTTTACCAATTCTCTAAGGGCATAAACGCCTGCTATAACCACCAAGATTAAAAATGGCATTTGATAGTAGTTGTGTTGATTTATATAATCCGAGCAAATCATTGCATAAGGAATAATCGCCACTGCCCACCCTATTATATAAAATTCCGACAAGGTCTTTGGCTTTTTACACAAGGCAAGATATAAACCAAGAAAGGCAAGAATCAAATATACCGCAGTAAAATTTTCAAAATTAGCGTAGTGAAAAATAATCTGGTAATTTCTGACCCAGTAAGCAAAAGAAAATACCTCTCAAATATTCAATCGCTTATCTAACTCAGAAAACTCCCATTGGCCTATAAATTTAAGCCAGACTATTCCTAAAAAAATTAGAGAAAATGGCGCTAAAAATAAAACAATAGTCTTTATTAATCTTTTATAATCCTTAAAGAACTGACGATAAGGAAAACAAAAGAAAAATGGGATTAGCCCTAACAAAAAAGGAAATTTATAGATGGAGGAAATGGAGATTCCAACCCCAGCATAAATTAAAAACTTCGTCTTTAAGGTATTGATATATTTTAGATAAAAAAGAAGGCTGGGCTTTCAGGCTGAAGATTGCGCGAAAAAAATACTGCCAAAGGAAGAATAGCTAAAAGTAGGCTGCAAGATAATGCCAATAGTTTTCTTTTAAAAATTTCATAGCCAATAAAATAAACCACGATTATGCTCAACAGTCCGAAGATTACATTAATAAGGCGAGGGCCCCAAAGATTAAACCCAAAGATTTTCCAGGCCAAAATAATCTGATAGGAAACTAAAGGGATTTGGGGATATTCGCTGAATTTAGGATAATCTGAAAAGGCGTCGTAGAAATAAACCGTTCTTTTTAAAAAATCATTATCTTGAAGCATATTTTCTGCTATTTCTAGATATTCATTCTCCTTCATATTATGGTAACCAACTGAGGGAAAATTAAGATTGTAAATCCTAAGGATAAAACCTATCCCAACTATAACAGCAAGAAAAATCCACTGCCAGGGTATAACCTCTTTTTTAAACAACCTTTCCATTACTTGTGATTTTGTTTGACGTTACTGTTTAGCTAAATGTAAATATGCCTGTTGGGCTACTCTGGCAATAAACTCCTTTGAGTCATTGCTATAACTATTATGGTGCTTGGTCAAAACCACAATTATAAAATCGTTAGGATAACAAAATACTATCCCGGCATCATGGCAGATGCCCTGCTCAAGCCCGGTCTTATGGGCAATGGTAACTGAGGCGGGAAGATATTTAGGGATACGGTCGTTGATTCTGGTTAGTTTCATTATTCCCAGGCAACGTTCGGAAATATTTATGCCTAGTTCTTTGCGGTAAATCTTCTCTAATAAAGTAGCTATATCCTGTGCAGTAGTATAGTTCTCTATGCCTTTATCCCGAAGGGCATAATCCGCAACCCGGCGGGAAAGGACAGTATCTCTTAGTCCCAGTTTTTTACAAATACTATTGATATAATCAACGCCTACAATATTTGTAACTATATTAGTTGCAGTGTTGTCGCTTTCATAAATCATAAGGCCAATTAGTTTTTCTACTGTGAAGCTGCTACCTGCGGGCATGGCTTTTAAAAAACCTGAACCCGGAAGTTTATAAGAGGACTTTAAGGTTATAACCCTATCCAGTTTTAAGCGGCCTTCCTGGGCTGCTAAAAATGAGGCAACCATAATCGGTATCTTGGCTAAACTGGCTGCTGGAAACAAGGTCGTTCCATTGTGGGTGAACTCCCAACCTGAATTTAAGTCCTTTATAAAAACCGCCGCCTCGCCTTTAAATTTTTTTATCTCCCTAAGCATAGCCCTGCGGAGATTATCTTTTTTTAAACTATGCTGCGCCAGGACCAGACTGGCTTCTTTTCTGTCTTTAAGCATAACAATATAATAATGCCCAAACCAACCAAAAATAAAAGATACAACTACTGCTAGCAAAAGAAACAAGCTTTTTTTATATGTAGCTTTCATTTTTCGTTTTCTTTAAAAAAGAATTCCTGCAGCTTACTAGTTGGTCTCAATTAAATACCTTTTAAGCTTATGCCAGGTCTTTGACCCAACAACACCATCCACCTTAAGACCATTGTTTTTTTGAAAGGCCTTGATTGCCAGCCGGGTCTTAGGGCCAATTTTACCGTCTATTTTACCTTTATAGAAACCCGCGTTTTTTAATGCCTGCTGAATACTTTTAATATCTGGCTTCTCTTTACTCGCAAAACTATCCGAGGTCTCATTAGTCGCAGGCCCAGCTGAAACAAAGGTAGATTTTAATGGCGGCAACTGCGGATTTAAAGAACTACTTGCATCTGTGGCATTAGCTGTAATAAGTTTCATTCTCTCTTCTTCCCGGTTTAAGGCCAAAAGGGTTAAATGGTCAATAAGCCCTGTTGGCTTAAGGCCTTTTTGGCGCTGAAATTCCGCTATTGCCCTGCGGGTAGTTGGGCCTAATATGCCATCTACCCTCTCCTGGCCGAAACCTGCATTCTTTAATATCCTCTGAATCTCTTCTACCCGGGGATTATAACCAGAGGTCTTACCTATTGTTTCAATTTCTATGTCATCAACCAAATTACGGTGGATTAGATTATTCAGATAGTTTCGCGTAGGGGTAAAAAAAAGCACAAACAGCAAAACAAAAATCAAAAGATAGAAAATAAGCTTAATCATTCAGCTCAATGATTCCTCAATTCCGAGATAAGCCGCTCAAAGGGAAAATTTGCACCTGGGCAGTGGGTAATCTTGCCCTGGATGTCTTTATGCCTACGGATATTACAAATAGGTATATTGTACTGCTGCCTCAAGACACTGACCAATTTTACCATTGCATCGAATTGGGCTGGGCTAACCTGCTCATTATCAAAATTGCCCACCAGGCAAATCTGGATATCCCGCGGCCGGTTTACCTCTTTCTGCCTTCGCCAACGCCAACCCACCTCTATCTCGCCATCTCCAGAATAGGTACCATTACCAATTACGAAATGATAAAAAAGCCCTCCCATCCCTCGATGGCGGTGGTTGCGGTCAAAGACAGCAGCATTGCCTTCATGGGTAGCGCTATGATGCAGGGTAATATACTGCCAGTGCGAAGCTGGATGCCTTGGCCCTACCAAGTTTCTGACTGCATCTAAACCGAATGGCCGATAAACCTCTATGGGCAAAGGCAACCTTGCCCCGGGTATAAAAATCCTCTGGCCAACCTCAACCTGGGTAGGATCAACAATTTTATTTATCTGCATTAGCCTCTTCAAATCTACGCCGTAGGTCTTAGCTATGCGATAAAGGGTCTGGCCCTTCTCAACCGTATGGTATATACCAAAAGGCTGCGCCGTAGGCCGAGGAGGAACGCTCACACATCCGGAAAGTAACCATACTGCGGAAACTAAAATAACTATGAACCTTAAATATAACCTATTCATCATTTAAAATTGGCGTTTTATGGGCTTTGCGTCAATACGCAGGCCTCCATCGTGCTCTATCTTTAAGGTATAAATCATCCCGGGAATGAATCGTGTCCCTGGCGCCTCAATCTGGGCATTTTTTACCCCTACCCCAGATGCCTTTTGAGGAGAAAGCGCATACTCCCAGAACCTCTTCCACAGCCTTTCTTCAAAACTATTTTTGGCCTTGGCTACCTTATACCCTTGAGGCACCTCATCTATCTTGGTTATAGGAAAAACCTCTGCTCCCCCATCGGTAAGCATAAAGGCCTTCATAAATAAATATGCACTTTTTCCTTTTAGAGGGTGTCCCTTCTTTACCAAAAAATCATCAAAACGGATTACCAATGCCTGAAATTGAATAGTATTCCCCGAAAAGGTAAAATATTTCGCAGGCAAAGGGTTTAATTTAGCATCGTATTCTAAGAATTTGATTGTGGTAAAATTTTTTCTTGTCTTGGGGTCATATTGAACATCAGTTACTACAACCTCGGCAACCCGCGAATCTGCGGATAGCCGCTCAATAATCTTTTTAAGTTCTTTATCCTCGATTCTTTCTTTGAGGTAAAAAAATACTGCTAAACCGCAAGCCAAAAGTATAATAATCCCAAAAACCGAGAAACTTCTTTTCATAACCTACTTCCTATCTTTAAGGCCGCTATCTAACTGCCAATTTTCTCCTAAGGTCTTCAGTCTTTCGATAATCGGCTCTATCTTAGCCCAGGTATCCTTAGGCACATACTGCTTAGTCTTTTCCCAGTCCAGCGCGGCCTCTAAATCTCGATAGCTAGACTCTATTTCCTGCCATATCTTTTTATCCTGGAGATACTCCTCCTTAAGGCGCAAAAGCTCATTTTGTAACTGCTCGCTTTTGTGCTCATAAATACTCGCCTTATCCTGGGCATAACCCAACTGCCGCTCTAGGTAGCTTGACCTTGCCACTAAAAATAATACAAGCCCTAACAACAAAAAAAAGATAACTCCCCTCATTATAAGATGACCTTCTAACTAACTATTTTATTTAGCATATCCTACGGGGATAATATACAAAGGAACCTGTTCTCCAGGAAGACCCAAAAGCAACTTTACCCCATTATCATTAAAGGCGCCCACTGGCACTGAGGCAAGCCCTAAGGTAACTGCCTGAAGCTGTAGATTCTGAGCGATATGACCTGCCTCCATATCCACATACCTTATCCCCCGCTGGCCGTATTTATTTGTAACCCGCTCATACACTGCGCAGATGACAAAAACTGCTGCTGCCTCAGCTATTGCCCTCTGACCCAAGCTTGCAGCTGCCAAATCGCTACGTAAATCCTTATCCCCAAGCATGACAGCGGAGTGCTTTTCAGGCTGATATAAAAACTGGCCATCCCGGCTCAAAAGATAAATCTCCATAGGGTAAAGCGCACCTGCTGATGGACAGGAACGCAAACCCTGGCCTTTCAAACGGGCAGTAATCCCTTGGGCTGACCATAAAATTTGGCTGATCTTTTCCCAGGTCAAACCCTTATCAGCAAATCGTCTTATCGAGCGCCTGTTGGAAATCGCCTCTTCCAAAGATATATCTCCCTTGGTATTTGGCTCAGGCAAACGAATCTCTTTTACCACTGCTAAACCCTCCTGGCTTATGAAGAAAAAAAATATAAAAAGAAGAGCAAACCTCTTTGCCGAAAGGTAATTCTTCATTCAGTTTTTAACACCTTGTTTTACTAAAAAAGTCTATTATAGATTATACCAAAATATCCCTAAAACAAGAAGCAAATAGATAAACCTTACACCCCACCTAACTTTGATATCGCCGTTAGTAAAATTTCGCTATTTAAGGCGGCTATATTTTATTTTATCTTTAAAATATTTTTAAATTTTCCTGGGACTAATTTAGGCTTAAGGCGAAACGCAGTTATTCCCTTCGTGGTGCCAATGGATAACCTTCCCCAAATTATCAATTAAAAACGTGGTCTTACAGTACAACCTGTGGATTTGAGTAGGAACCGACTCAGTAACATATTCAGTAGAAGTGGCTGAAAATGTCTCATTGCCTATTTTTCCGCTATAGTATTTATTGCGAGGAACAGTATAGGAATAACCACCGCTTTGAAATGCACTCTTGCGGATATAGGCAATGGCCTTTTTGCCATCATTGAGGGTATAGACCTGGTCAGGTGCACCCCAGGCAGCAACCAAGGCCTCCTCGCTGGAGCCTATCCAAGAATTCAGTTTTGCCTCGTATTTTGCAGTAGTGGCACAACCAACAACGAATAAACAAACTAAAAACAAAGCCAATTTTGGCATAATCACCTCTCGAAGCCACAGTTTCCTTTGGTTTGAATTTAATAAAGTTCACTAATTTATAAAATACGGCTTTGTAATTATCTTGGTTTAAAGAATTAATCCAAAAACTTTAAAGCAAAGGCTCCATCTCTAAAGCAGGGTGCTTTACCTTGTTTAAAAATTCCAGTAACTCATCAGTTTTAGTAGCTACAGTTTCATCTGCTATCTTCTCCAGTAAATCCGACACCCCCAACTCCTGGCAGCGTTTCTGCAATCTGTCCTTTAGCAGCTCTTTTAGTTCCCGAGGCATCCACACCAAACGCCTCAACCCACCTTCAGCAGCAATAAATTTCCTACTGGTAAGATAGAGTTTACCTACTCCCATAAACCCCGGTGTCTGCACACCCCCCCCAACTGATCCAGCCAAGGTGGTAAAGTTCATTCCACAGGGCGTTATCCCGGGGTAATCCCGGTGCACCACCATTACCCCATTTGCCTCAGGGATAATAGCCAAGATACACTCAAAACAACCACAGGAAGACTGGGGAGACTCCATAAGGGAATACATATTTACCTTTTCAATGGATTTATTTGATTTCTGATAGACAAAGTTATTCACGCCCTCCCATTGGCCCCGAACCTGGTCAATCACCCTGCCTTTTTTCACTGGTTGATTAGGCCCAGTAGGAGTGATTTCATAAGATGCCTTGCCATCAAGCCAGGAATAAGCCCCGCATAACCCCAGGCGTTCCGGGGTAATTATGCAGACATGATTAGGTGCAAAGGACTGACAGAGAAGACAGGAATAAAATGTGTCCACCGCCTCATCAGTAAGACCGCTTAACCGTTCATCCCTTTGACCGTAAACCTGCCTTGCCTCAGTCAAGATTTCCTGGACATCAGAAAGTTTTGTATAAAGCTTAACCTGTACCTTATCCACAATGGCACTATACTCCTTATGTATCATTGCATGTAAAATAACACCAAGGTGTTTCAGCCTAAACCCTTTATTAAAGGCATCCTTACTAATCCTTATCCAATTCATATCCCGCTGGCCTACATGCATAATACCCATGGCGTAATTTATAAAACGATGAATCTGGCGTTCAATTATAGGCTCATAATCCTTTTCCATCTTGCGGCCAGAGACCTCGACTACAATCCCCAAAGGCAGGGATTTATTGCCTGCTGACAAAGAATCAATATCCGGACCAAAAAGCTCAATCCTACCATCCTCAACCTCAGCAAACGGTTTAGTCACTAAAAACTCGAATGCCTCACTGGACTTTCCTCCAAATTCAGCCCAGACCTGCTCCTTTCTAACCCGCTCTCCCTCAAAGGCAGCAGCATAAGGGACAGGAATAGGCACCGAAGTCACATTGACCTTTATCCCCCGAGCTAAAACCGAGACAGAAGCCATTTTCTGATAATCCTTCTCCACAACCAAGGCCTCAAACAAGGTCGTATCTATCTTGCCCAGCTGCGGCACATCTAAATCAGTGATAATAGGAAAACCCATAGCCAATGCCCCTAAACCCGCAGCGACCAATATCTCATCCACATAACCTAAAAGCAACACAAAGGCAGGTACCCTCTTTTGGGTATAGTCTAAAATCTCCTGCCACTGGCCACTCTTTTTACCCCCATAAATCAAAGGTGCCCTTACTGCCCAATTCATTGCATACACGCAAGAAAGGTAATCTTCACCCAAGGCAACAATGTAATCCTCAAGCCCAACGCTGACATTACGCTCCTTAAGTTGAGCTAAAAAGGTCTTGCCTGAGACAGACCCTACCAGGAGGCTTACAATTCCGCGGCTCTGAAAATCACGAACCAAGCCCTCAGCAGTCTGGCTATCTCTGGCTGGGCCAAGGATAACCGCTATCCCGGAAATCCGACCATCAACAAGCTGAATCCCCAAGGCCCGTAAAAGTGTATCGGATAAAAATCCGCTACAACCATTATGGGGATGGCTCTTGTTTAAATAATTCATTGCTGCCAATATCTCTAAACAAAAGACAGCTGCCAGCCCTTTATTTAAAACCCCGCCTAAGGCATCTATCTTCAGACCAGAAGAGGTAGCCTCATTCTGATTAAGCCTCTTTGCCTGGTCAATTACCTTTTGGCAATCACCTAAAGTCCTTACCTCTATATTTAATAAGGCGTAGGATAAAGGCAAAAAATAATTGGTATCGGGAAAACCCAAAACGGCACTGGCGCCATTTTTCTGAATAGCTGTATCCAAAGTCTGAGTAGTAAGCTCCAACAGTTTAGATGCACCCTTTGTACCTAAATCCACTAATGCCTCTTGCGACATAGCTATCCTCCTTGAAAAAAGGAAACCAAAACATCTGCTAAATTTTTACCTTGCTCTAAAGCCTGATGCCAAGTTAAAAAATCTTCGCTGCCTTTGCCTTGAAAACATACCGAACCGCAGGCAAAGATATCCTGTGTAGCTGTCCGCCAAAAATTATCCACAACTATAAATCCGTCTCTAATAGCAACCCCTGAGTCCTTTAAAAATCTAGTATTACAAACTGCCGGACCAAAGACTGCCACCAACGATACGCCGATTATTTTACCATTACTTAACTTTACTGCCTGAAGCCCAGGGCCTTCTCCAATAAACTCAACAACACTGACATTATCCAGCCATTCCACATTATCAGTATTAACAAAATCCTGCGACCTTTGGGGATTTATGATTTTTATCTCTTTGTTCAATGCGCCAAGCCTGCTGGCAAGCCGGTTTAACCACTGAGACTGACCGCCAACAAAACAGACAAACTGAGAAATTGTCAACCTCTGCTTAAGCCTTCGCGCATCCTGAAGGGAATTAACCAATATCACCCCATCCTTACCTTTACCAGGAATACTGCCAAGCTCTACACTCCTGCCTGAGGCAATAATTAAATAATCGTACTCAATCCTACGGTTATCCCTAAGTAAAAGTCGCTTCTTTTGCGCCTCCAGGCGCATAACCTCAGCACCCTTTAAGTAAGAGATATTATTGACACGATAAAAATCCTCATCAGCTAAAAATAAAGAACTTTCCTCCACCTCCCCCAGGATATAATCTATAAGCTGGTCTTTGCGATAAGGGTCCGAGCCATCCTTAGAAATCACTACCAACTCCACCCCGGAGGGTTTTTTTTCAGCTATGGCCTGAATAAAAGAAAATCCCGCTGCAGAATTTCCAACAATAACAACCTTGGACATCGCTGGTTATAATCCCACCTCATCCAAAAGCCGGGGCAAAACCTCATTCCAACCAATAGGCATTATATGTATTCCCGCGCATATATTTTTTAACTCCTTAATCAGGCGGCTGGCAATCTCCACAGACTTAGCTATCTTGTCCTTCGCTTCTTGCATCTGGATTATAAGCTCTTCTGGCACATACACTCCAGCCACATTCTTATTCATAAAGCGCGCCATCTGCGCGGACTTCAAAAGGACAATACCTGCCAGTATAGGGACTTTAAGATGCCCAACCTTACTTAAGAAACGCTCAAAGGTTGGGATATCATAGACTGCCTGGGTCTGAAAAAACTCTGCCCCTGCCTCAATCTTTTTTTCCATTTTTATTATCTGTGGTTCAAGGGGCTCTGCCCCAGGATTAACCACAGCACCCACACAAAATTCAGGAGGCCTTCCCTCTAATTTATTGCCCCGCATATCGCTGCCTTTTTTTAACTGAGACACTACCTGCAATAGTTGCACTGAATCCAAATCAAAAACTGGCTTGGCATCCGGGTGGTCACCTAACTTAGGATGGTCGCCCGTTAAAATCAAGACATTCTCAATACCCACTGCTGCAGCAGAAAGAAGGTCGGATTGCAGGGCTAAACGGTTACGGTCGCGGCAGGTCAACTGGAATATCGGCTCAAGGCCCCGTTGTTTCAAAAGCATACACACAACCAATGACCCTAATCGCATAACCGAACTCTGCAGGTCAGTAACATTAATCGCATCAACCCTGCCTCGAATCAGCTCAGCCTCTTTAAGTATCTTTTCCATCTCAATCCCTTTAGGAGGCCCGATCTCAGTAGTGATTAGAAACTTGCCTGACCTTAACTTTTCCTTAAAGTTCATAACGCATAAATTAAGATTGTAGTTTAACTGCCTGCAAAAGATTGCGCATCAACATCGTCACTGTCAAAGGCCCTACCCCGCCTGGGACAGGGGTAATAAAAGAGGCCCTTTTTTGCGCCTCCTCAAATTCTACATCACCAACAATCATTCCCTCTATACGGTTGATGCCCACATCTATAACCACTGCATCCTCTTTTATCCAGCTGCCCTTTATAAGAGCAGGCCTTCCTACTGCTACCACTAAAATCTCAGCCTCCCTTACGTGCTTCTCCAACATCCCTGCCTGGGAGGTGCCAATATGGCAGACAGTAACTGTGGCAAACTCCTTCAACAACAAAAGCGCCAAAGGTTTTCCGACTATCTCGCTATGCCCAACAACCACCACCTCTTTGCCGTTTAGGTTAAGTTGCGTCTCTTTTAATAATTCCATCACTGCTGCTGGGGTACAGGGAACAATATCAGTATCCCCAAAAAGAATCCTGCCAATATTAATAGGGTGCATACCTTCTACATCCTTGTTGTAGGCGATACATTGACTAATCCGACGGCCATCAATACCTAGAGGAAGGGGCAGCTGAACGATAATGCCGTTTACCTTTTCGTCCGCATTTAGCCTCTGGATAAAATCAACCAATGCCGGCTGGGATATCTGCGGCTCAAGATTATAAAACTGGTAATCAATCCCCAGCTGTTGAGCTAACTTTTTTTGGCTCTTCACATAGGCCTGGCTCGCCGGATTATCCCCTACCATAATGCTTGCCAATACCGGCTGGGATTTTAATTTAGCAACCTCAGCGGCAATACTGGTAAGAATCCTATCTGCAATTGGTCTACCCTCTAATAATCTTGCCAATCTCATCCTCCATCTTTTGGGTCAAATTGCCTATCTTTTTAAAATTAACCTTAAACTGCCGATTTAATCTCTCCGCCAGCCTTTTATCTTTAAGCAATTTCAAGTTGACCAAGACATTGAAATATGCTGCTTTAAAGGCAGACTCTAAAAAGAATGCTGCACAGGCAACATCGCTTATAAGATTGACATTTCCTATTTTAACCAGGCGCGGGCAAAGGCTTATCCCTTTAAGAGACAACCGGGCAATCTCTAAAGGCACAGCCAAAGACCTCCGTAAGTTGCCACTAAGATAGGCCTGGACATCTTCATCAACCAGCCTTAAAAATCTAAGTCGCAGTTTCTCCGACTCCCCTAAAATCCGAGTAAGTTCTTTTTCAAAGACAAGGTATTTAGGCTTTCCATTGGTAAAATTAACCACCATACTTATAAGGGCTACCCCTAAGGCAGCATCCAAGGCTGAGGCAGAACCTCCACCAGGCGCAGGAAGCCTGGCAGCAAGGTCATTAAGATATTGTGAAAGGGTTGCCTTGTCGTATCTTTTTCTCACAACCAACCATCTCCTTCGATCTCAAAGGCGTTTTTAATCAGGCTTATCTTGGGTGAGTCAATATTGCCCGTTACCGAAACAACATCAAACCTTACCTTGGCATCTAACTTCTTTTGTTTTTGTAGAAAAGACAAGGCAGCTAAGGCAATCCTTTTTTGCTTGGCCTTATCCACCGCCTCTTGCGGAAGACCAAACTCCAATTGGGAACGCATCTTTACCTCAATAAAACAAATGACACCTCGATGCAGGCCCACCAGGTCAATCTCAGCCCAGCGGGTCCTAAAATTCCTTTGGATAATCCTGTAGCCCCGCGCAGTTAAAAATCTTACTGCCTCTTCTTCTGCTATCTTACCTGAATCAGTTCTGCGCCACACCACAAAAACTCTTTCTATGGATAAGACAAGGCCCGAACTTACTCAGAAGTATCCTATGCTGAGAGGTTGGGTAGCCTTTATGCTGCAAAAAACAGTAATTGGGATATATCTTATCATAAATAGCCATTACCCTGTCTCTGAAAACCTTGGCAATTATGGAAGCTGCTGCAATTGTCTTTGAGCGGGAATCGCCACGCACAATATTGGTAAAGGAGTAAGGCAGAGATAATTTTACATTTCCGTCCACCAAGATGTGGATGCGGTTCATATCTGGATTTTTAAATTTCCGCAAAAGACTAAAAACCGCATTCTCCATTGCCAGGCGGGTTGCCTCCAGTATATTAAAGGCATCGATTACCTTCTCACTAATGATACCTATACCGAAGAGACAACTGCGGGTAATCTCAAGGTAGGCCTTTTCTCTCTGGTGGACAGAAAGCTTTTTAGAATCATCTATGCGCTGGTAAAAACGATTGGTCTTTAATATAACCGCTGCAGCCACAACCGGGCCTGCCAATGGACCCCTACCTGCCTCATCAACCCCAATAATATCCTTAAAGCCGAGACTCTTGAATTTGCGTTCGTAGTAAAACACTGAAATTAATTTTAACTAAGGCGTAGTTTTATCTTCTCGGGTTTCAATCTGAGTTGCGCGTTTGCTAATCCTTGCGCGTAAATAGTAGAGTTTGGCCCGCTTTACCTTTCCCTGACGCACAACCTCAATGCGTTCAATTACAGGAGAGTATAATGGAAAGACGCGCTCAATACCCTCGCCAAAAGAGACCTTCCTTACTGTAAAACGCGACCTAACGCCGCTGCCGCTTTTGGCTATAACTACCCCCTCAAAGGGGTGCAGCCGCACCTTCCCCTCACCCTCGGGAATCCTCACTAAAACCTTAACCGTATCTCCCACATTAAACTGGGGAACTTCTTTGTTGGTATACATCGATTCAACAAGTTTGAGCTTATCCATTTTGACTATCTCCTTTTTTTAAATTGAGTAGGTCCGGCCTTCTCTGCCGGGTTCGTTTCAAAGCCTCCCTCTGTCTCCAAAGCGCGATTCTCTTATGGTCACCGGATAAAAGCACCTTTGGAACCCTCATCCCCCGAAAATCCTGGGGACGGGTATACTGCGGATGTTCTAATAGATTACCCTCAAATGACTCAAAATTCAAGGAATTTTTATCACCCAAGACCCCAGGGATTAAGCGCACTATAACATCCACTAAAACCATAGCCGGAAGCTCGCCGCCTGTCAGGACATAATCACCTATTGAGATTTCCTTATCCACTAACTTCTGCCTTACCCGCTCATCCACACCCTCGTAATGCCCGCAGATTAAAATAATATGTCCTCGCCGGGAAATCCGCTTGGCAAGGTCCTGATTAAATACCTCTCCTTGAGGGCAGAGCAAAATTACATAAGGGCAGGCCTGCCTGGTTTTACTTTGCGCCTGCTTCTTTATGTGTTCTACTGCCAAAAATAGTGGCTCTGGCTTCATCACCATACCCGGGCCTCCTCCAAAAGGACGGTCATCAACTGTACGGTGTTTATCGCAGGCAAAATCCCGCAGGTTATGCACAAATATAGAAACCTTTCCTTTCTCCTGGGCCCTCTTTAAAATAGAAGAGCCCAGAACCGCAGTAAACATTTTCGGGAATATGGTTATGATATCTATGCGCATCATATTATTTTTTTGCCATAGTATTATACCGACTCAAAAACCCTTCTTTAAACTCCGAGAAACTATCTTCCTGGATTGCCTGTCGGATATCCTTTAACAATTTTAGAAAAAAATGAACATTGTGTAAAGAGACAAGTCTCAGGCCCAACATCTCTTCGCAATTAAAAAGGTGCCTTAGGTATGCCCGGCTAAAATTCCTACAGGTATAACAATTGCAGGCAGGGTCAAGGGGTTGAAAATCCTCTATATAAGGGGCATTGCGCACGGTAATCCGACCTACGCTAGTAAAGGCAGTGCCATTGCGACCATAACGGGTAGGGACTACACAATCAAGCATATCTACTCCCGCCTCAACTGCTGCCAGGATATCCTCAGGCATACCCATACCCATAAGATACCTGGGTTTATCCGAAGGCAGAAAACGACAGCTAAATTCAATTATCTCCTGGCGTAACTGTTTTGGCTCACCTACTGAAACCCCTCCTATTGCCAGACCGTCAAGATTCAACTCCACCAACTGCTGAATACATTCCTGGCGCAAATCATCGTAGGTAGCTCCCTGAACAATGCCAAAAAGAAGTGGTCTTTGTTGGTTGGCATCACCCAAAAATTTACAAGCTGCCTTCTGGGTCCTTTTGACCCAATCTAATGTTCGCTGCATTGCCCTCTGGGCGTAATCCTTAGGACAAGGATAATGCACGCATTCGTCCAAAGGCATAATAATATCCGAGCCCAAGGCCAACTGAATATCCAGCACATCCTCAGGGGTTAAAAAATTTCGGGCTCCATCAAAATGCGACTGAAACTCCACCCCTTCGTCAGTAACCCTGCGTAACAGGGCCAGACTGAATATCTGGTAACCTCCGCTATCGGTAAGTATAGGAAGACTGCAGGACATAAATTTGTGCAAGCCCCCAGCTTTGCGGATAACCTCTATCCCAGGGCGCAAAAAAAGATGGTAGGCATTGGATAGAATTATCTGGGCATTTGCCTCAAGCAGCTCTTGGGGTGACAAGGTCTTAACTGTCCCCTGGGTAGCCACGGGCATAAAACAAGGCGTTTCCACGAACCCGTGGCAGGTCTTCAATCTACCCAAACGGGCAGCAGTAGATTTTTCCTTGTGCAGTAACTCAAAATGAGCCATCTCTATCAACCATCCTTTACAAGGTCTCTAAAAAATAATCTAAAAATAACAGAGACCCTAATTACACTAGTTATGCCTTCTAATTATTGCAATCAAAAAGTTTTTAAGTTTTGTTTATAAAATTAGCATTGCATCACCATAACTGAAGAAGCGGTATTTTTTTGTAATCGCCTCCTGGTAAGCCCTCCTTATTAACTCAGCTCCACCAAAGGCATAAACCAGCATCAACAGGGTTGTGCGCGGCAGATGAAAATTGGTCAAAAGACAATCCACCAGCCTAAATTTAAAACCGGGATAGATAAAAAGACTGCTCTTGCCCTGCCTCTTTCCCAAGGCATAGGTCTCCAGAGCCCGACAGCTGGTAGTTCCGACAGCAAAAACCCTTCCCTTTTGCTTTTTGGTTCTTTTAATCACCTCTATAGTTGAGGCAGGGATACTGAATCTCTCTTCCTCCATTCTATGCTGGGTGATATCCTGACAGCGCACAGGTGCAAACGTAGCATACCCAGTATGCAAGGTGACATAAGCTATTTTTACTCCCTTGCGACGTATCTTTTCAAGTAGCTCCGCAGTAAAATGTAAACCCGCTGTAGGAGCAGCTACTGCTCCTTGATAACGGGCGTAAACCGTCTGATAAAACTCCCTGTCTTTTTGCTCTGGCTGGCGCTTTATGTAAGACGGAAGAGGCATATCACCTAAAGAATAAATATCCTTAGGGTCACTGGTAATAAAAACCATCTGGTCCTTGTCAATGAGTCGGCCTTTTAATCTACCAGCGCCAAAAATTACCTCTTCGTCTATCTTGACCCTTTTGGGTTTAAATAGAATTCTGTACCGATTTGAACCTAACCTTTCCAAAAGCAGAACTTCAACCTTACCCCCTGTTTTTCTCTTTCCTTTAAGGCGACAGGCAAGGACCTTGGTATTATTCAAAACCAGACAATCTCCTCTACCAAGATATTCCAAGATATCAACAAAAACTCGATGCTCAAAAACCCACTCGCCACGCCTTATCACCATCAACCGGCAATTATCCCGTTTTGGTAAAGGATACTGGGCTATCAACTCTTTAGGCAACTGATAATCAAAGTCTTCTAATCTCATCTTACCTTATTAGCAATCTTACAGCCAGGATAATAATACCTTAAAATCTCAGCGTAGCCGTAGCCTTCCTTGGCTAAAAAGTAAGCACCCCACTGGCACAGCCCCACGCCATGGCCCCAACCAGTTCCTTCAAAAACCGCATCATTTCCTTCAACCTTAAGCCTAAAACGCAGGCTGCGGATAAGCCCTGGACCAAGGCGATTACGAAAATCCTTACCGCTAATCCTTGTCTCTTTATCCTCTGTAACCAACTTCAATTCCCTCACCCGGCCAGAGGCATTAATGCTAGATACTTCGATTCGTAAAATTCTCGCCGAAAGGCCCAATTTCTCAGCCAACTCCTTCAAAGGTATAACTGCATACCAACGAAAATGCGGGGACTCCCGACAAAAATTACAAACCACGCCTTTAAGGGCAGGGATATCCGTATTCCACAGCTCCCCAGCATCTTCGGTATGCCCGCCACAGCTGGCATGGAAATAGGCAGGGATTAAACTGCCATTAAAAATAATAACCTCGCCCCGTGTCTCATCAACAGCACGGCTGGTACGGTAGCGCTCCGAGGTCTTTCCACCATACACCTGAGAATAGATATCACAGCTCACGTGAAAATCTTTATCTTTATTTTCCTGAATCTTGTAAGCAGCGTAGGTGCGGGACACAATGGCCTGCGCCTTAAGGACCTCCTTGGGCCAGTAGTGCGAGACCTCGTGGTACAAAACCCCTTTGATATAATCCTCAAGCCCAAGGGTATTTACCACCAAAAGCTTATTGTCCGATCTTTTTATACACTCTATCTCCCCTTTAAAATTACGGCCATTAACCCATATTACCCTGGACTCATCCGGCCTGAATTTTAGCCTAGTCACCAAAAAATGCTGTCCGCAAAAGATACCTGCCTTGGAAACATGGACAGTAACATTAAGATTATTGCCCTGCTGGCTAATAGTTTGTTGGCCAAAACCAAACAATTCATATCTACCCCTGATCCTGATATTAACCGAATCAACTCCATCCATAATTGCCACCCGGATAGACCTCGGTAATTCAATTGCTGAAAAATTGTCCTGCTTAAGGGGATTGGCCTCGAGCAAACGGAGACTGGCCAAAAAAGATAAAAAAAGAATTTGTACCGCCAATCTGCGGGAGAAAGCAAAATTCAGCGCCGAAACCATAGCCAAAACAAAAAAGAAAGAATGAGGCTGATTAATAGTGAGGTAGTAATAGGAAAATAAAAGGTGAAGTTTCTCTTTTGAATAAATATATCACCGGGCAACCTGCCCAAAAAGGGTATCCGGGAGGCAAAAAACAAAAACACCCCCAAGGCAAGCAAAACTAATCCCAATAGGATAAGTAATTTAGCTAACTCGTGCATATTTGTTTTTCTTTTTAAATCTCTCTATCTCAGAATAGATACAGCCACAGTAATTCTGGCAGTAGATGCCTAACTGCCTCGCCTTCTGATGGGCCGAGCGAAATCCCACTCGAAAATCCTCATAATAAAAGACAATCCCTTCCTGCCTGGCCGCATCCTCACAAGCTAATTTTAGCACCTGGTGGTCCTGATAAGGGCTAACCAATAAGGTAGTGGAAAAACCATCAAAACCTTTGTCTTTGGCTAATCTGGCAACTGCATTCATCCTCAGAGAAAAACACCTCTGACAGCGCTGAGGCAACTGCTCATTAAAATTAACCTGCCGGAAGAACTCCTCAGGGGCATAGGCAGGAACTTCTAAGGTTAAAGAATTTAACTCGCAGAATTTCTCTAAGGCCTCCTTCCTTTTGTTATACTCCTGCCAGGGGTGTATATTTGGATTATAAAACACCCCTTCGACCTCAAAACCCTTACCCCGCAGCACCTCCAAGGGGTACAAAAGACAACTCGCACAACAAATATGCAACAATAATCTCATAACTAATACCTAAGCTTTCTCCTATTGGGCTGAAGTAGGCAGAAGGCCACTGTCCGAGCCAAGCTTAAAGGTAGCCAGGGCCTCTTCAAAAAAAGGCATATCCATTGCAAAAAGTTCTTTGTCTGCTGTTAAAATAATTACGAATTCCTTCTTTCCTTTATAAAAAATTATAAAATCAGTGCGTTGGACAACACCCTTCTCCGACACCCCCTCGCTAACAAACTCTATTGCCTCGATGTCGGCGACCTTGCGCATTATCGTCGAGGTTACCTTGGTGTGTAAGGCCGAAGAGGCTGTCTGGAGATTGCTGATAAAGCCTTTTCTAAACGCCGTATCGCTAAAACGAGAGAAAAGTTCCTCATCGCTTAAGTTGGTAGCCACATCCGTAAAGCTGATACTCATAAATGACTTATCCACCAGATTTATAAATTGTACCCCATCCTGGGAAAGCAGGGTCTGTCGGTAACCTTTTGGCGGAACAATTGAAAAAACACCTGAAGGATGAACCAGGCGCTCCTCAGTCCGAAATACCTTAATAGGCTGGTCTTCGGCAAAAACCCAAAACCCCAAAGGCGCTATAAAGCCTAAACCAAGAAATAGACTAAAATATTTTACCCTAAAGGCCTTCAAGATTATTCAGTTTTTATTTTTATCGAAAAGGTCCTCAACAGACTCACGGTTATAGGGCAAACCAAAATGCTTGTATGCCAACTTTGTCGCCACCCTTCCCCGGGATGTGCGCTTTATATAACCCATCTTCAAAAGATACGGCTCAATAGTATCTACTATCGTGTCTACTTCTTCATTCAGGCTAGCAGCCAAGGCCTCCACGCCCACAGGTCCACCATTGTAGTTTTCCAAAATAACCTTAAGGACCTTTCGGTCAATCTCATCCAACCCACCCTCATCAATGCCCATATCTTTCAGACTCTGACTCACAATAGCCAAATCAACTATTCCTATATTCTTTACCTGGGCGTAATCCCTTATCCTTCTCAAAAGGCGATTGGCGATACGCGGGGTGCCGCGGCTGCGCCGGGCAATCTCCTCGGCTGAGTCTTTGTTTATGACTACGCCCAATTTTTTTGCCGAATGGATAACTATCTTCATCAGGTCTTCAACCTCATAGAAATCCAAATGGTACATTATGCCAAACCTGCTTCTTAAAGGCGCTGCCAAAAGCCCGCTTCGGGTCGTGGCACCGACGAGGGTAAATGGCTTGAGATTAAATTTTATCGTCTTGGCATAAGGCCCTTTGTCAATAACAAAATCTATCTGAAAATCCTCCATTGCCGGGTAAAGGAATTCCTCGACAACCTTTGATAACCTATGTATCTCATCCACAAAAAGTATATCCCCCCGGCCAAGATTGGTAAGTATGCCAATGAGGTCACCTGCCTTTTCAATGGCTGGACCAGATGTAGCTGTAATCTTAGTTCCCATCTCATAGGCAATTATATGGGCAAGAGAGGTCTTACCTAAACCTGGAGGACCAGAAAGCAGCAGATGCTCTAATGGTTCTTTGCGTTGCTTGGCAGCACAGATGCATACCTTGAGGTTCTCAATTATCTCCTTTTGACCGATAAATTCAGTTAGTCGCCTTGGCCGCAGGGATAGATTTAATACCAAATCCTCCTCTGACTCCTGGACCTCTGCAGCCATGCGAGTGGTTGTTTCTTTTCTTAAGGATTTAGCTTGGAGTAATTTTTCTCTCGTCTCTTCCGCCATAGGGGATTATATTTTCTGTATTGCGGGTAATCTCAATCTCATCAAATAACGCGCGCTGCCGGGCAACTATCTCTCTCAATCGGATAAGTTCTAAGATTGCCAAAAATATCACCACTATCTCAATCTTGTTCTTGGCCTGCTGAAAAAGCTCAGTAAGCCTGATACTCGGACGAACCAAAAGAAGATGCAAAATCTGATGGACCTTGTCCTCAACTGTAAACTCATCCTTGATTACATCGTAAAAAATCTCCTTTGGGACCTCAGCCAAGGCCTGCGAAAAGGCACTTATAAGGTCAAAGAGGCTGGCTTCAAAATATACCTCTTTGGGCTCATCCTGTTCAATCTTATCCATAGCTTGGGGCTTGCGTTTATAAACCTCGGATTGCTTTTCCTCACGCTGCCTCAATTCCTCAGCAATCTGCTTAAATTTTTCATACTCTAAAAGCCGGCGTACCAACTCGGCCCGGGGGTCCTCCTCAGGCTCAACAGTAGGATTCTCCTGCGCTGGCAAAAGCATCTTGGATTTTATCTGTATAAGCGTGGCTGCCATAACCAGAAATTCACCTGCTATGTTCAAATCCAAAAGCCGCATTAATTCTAAATACCTCAAATACTGCTCAGTAACCTGGGCAATGGGGATATCGTAGATATTCAAATGGTCCTTTTTTACCAGATACAAAAGCAAATCGAGTGGCCCCTCAAACAATTCAAGCTTAACCTTATAACTCATAACCCAATTGCCTCTCGCACCTCTTGCAAGGTTGCCTCAGCAACCTCCCTTGCCTTGCGGTTGCCCTCAACCAAAATCTGTTTCACTTTATCTTTATCCTCTAGCCATCTCCTGCGTTGTTGGGAAACTGGCTGAAGCCGTGCATTAACAGCTGTTGCTAATTTCTTTTTGCATTCGGTACAGCCTATGGCTGCCGACCGACAGGCAGACTCCAATTCATCCTTTTGTTCAGGACAAAATATGCCACTGTAGCTAAAAACATTACAGACCTCAGGATGACCTTTATCCGAACGCCGGATGCGCTTGGGGTCAGTAATCATCCCCATTACCTTTTTTGTAACCTCTTCCTGCGAGTCGGAAAGGGCGATGGTATTGTTGTAACTTTTACTCATCTTTCTTCCATCCAGTCCTAAAAGCCGGCCAGTGACAGTGAGTATGGCCTTGGGGTCCTGAAACAAGGAAACCTTATAAAGGCTATTAAAACGCCGGGCAATCTCGCGGGTAAGCTCCAGATGGGGAAGCTGATCCTCACCCACAGGAACACTGTCTGCCTTGTAAACAAGAATATCAGCTGCCTGCAGCACCGGATACCCCAAAAAGGCATAGGTGTGTAAATCCCGCGTCTTTACCTCGCGCAATTGCTCTTTATAGGTCGGGCACCTCTCCAGCCAGCCTAAAGGGGTAAGGCAGCCAAATATCATTGCCAGCTCTAAGTGCTGGGGCACGTAAGACTGCACAAATATGGTTGAGCGAGTAGGGTCTATGCCAACACTTAGCCAATCAATCACATTGTCAATAATGTTTTCGGCTAAAAGCCTAGTATCTTCATACTCACTCATCAAGGCATGCCAATCGGCAACCATAAAATAACAATCATAATCATTTTGTAACTTCACCCAGTTTTCCAAGGCGCCTACCAAATGCCCAAGGTGAAGCCTGCCTGTTGGCCGCATACCGCTTAAGATGCGTTTTTTACTCATATCTTGCGCATAACCTTTTGTATCTCGTAGGCCTCGATTGTATCGCCTTGCTGCAAATTGTCAAAATTCTGCAAGGAGACGCCGCATTCAAAACCCTCCTGCACCTCCCGCACATCATCCTTGAAGCGTTTTAAGGAGGCAAGCCCTCCTTCAAACAAGGCCTCACCATTTCTTTTAAGGACTACATTGGCCTGACGAGTAATCCTGCCTTTACTGACAAAACAACCTGCAACCGTGCCAGCGCGGGATAGCCGAAACACCTTTTTAACCTCTAACCTTCCCATAAAGACCTTCTTTAGCTTAGGCTCAAGCATACCTTGGACCGCTGCCTTTATATCGTTGGCAAGCTCATAAATAACATTGTAGGTCCTTACATCCACCCCTTCCTTGACAATCAATTCCCGCGCAGGTCCGTCGGGAGCCACATTAAAACCTAAGACTAAGGCGTCAGAGGCCACTGCCAATATTATATCCGAAGAATTAATATCCCCCACCCCTTCATGCAGAATCACTATATTTATCTCAGTAAGATTTAGTTTTGACAAAACATCCTTTATAGCCTCAACCGAGCCCTGGACGTCTGCTTTTATTATCAGCCTTAATTCCTTGAGCTTACCCTCTTTTATCTGTTCGTGTAAGTCCTCTAAGCTGATTCGCCGGGCTGCCTTCATCTGGGACTGCCTCTGTCTTTCCTGCCGCTTGGCTGACAATTCCTTAGCTGTCTTTTCATCTGCTACTACAAAAAACTCCTCTCCTGCCAAAGGCACACCAGATAAACCCAGTATCTCAACGGGGTAGGCTGGCGGTGCCTCATTTACCCGCTGGCCCTGGGCATTAAACATCGCCCTTATCTTGGCATAATGTAGTCCCACCACAAGGCAATCATTTAAATAGAGTGTACCATTTTTGACTAAAAGCGTAGCCACAGGGCCTCGACCTTTGGTGAGTTTGGCCTCAATAACCACACCACTGGCCGGGCGAGTAGGATTTGCCTTTAGCTCCAACATCTGAGATTCTAAAAGAATCATCTCTAAAAGTTCATTTATCCCCTGACCGGTCTTGGCAGAAACCGGGACAACAATAGTCTTGCCGCCCCATTCCTCAGGCACAAGGTCAAGCGCTGCCAGTTGCTTCTTCACCATATCAGGGTTGGCCTGGGGTTTGTCTATCTTATTAAGGGCAACAATTATGCTAACTCCTGCTGCCCGGGCATGGTCGATAGCCTCTCTTGTCTGTGGCATCACCCCATCATCAGCAGCCACCACTAAAACTACGATATCAGTAACGCTTGCGCCCCGCGCACGCATCGCGGTAAAGGCCTCATGCCCAGGTGTATCCAAAAAGGTAATCACCCCATTCTCTGAACTAACACTATAGGCGCCAATATGCTGGGTTATCCCGCCATGCTCCAGTTCTACAATTTTTGTCTTACGTATCGCATCTAAAAGCGAGGTCTTGCCATGGTCTACATGCCCCATAAAGGTAACTATGGGTGGACGAGGCTTTAAGGAGGCAGGGTCATCTGGTTTGCGATGTTCAGCTAAAATTAACTCTTCCTCATCCAAGGCTGCCTTTAGCCTGTAGCCATTTTTAGAACAGAGATACTCCACCGCCTTCTCATCAAGGAGATTATTAATCCCCACCATCATCTTTATATCCATAAGCTGTTTAATCAACAAAGACGGCTTTTGTTGCATCTTGATGGCAAGGTCCTTTAAGGTAATAGGAAATTTTATCTCTAAATCCTTAAAAACGATACCTGCAACTACAGCTGGCTCCTTGGTATTAATCTCCTTTTTCGTTTCGGTTTCCTTTTCTATCTTTGTCTCCTGGGGTTTCTCTTCAGAAACCTCAACCTCTCCCAGAGAAGGTACAGGTTGAGCTGGAGGCACAACTACAGTTGGGGTTTCTTTGCTCTCTAAAGGGGTTGTTTTAACAGAATCTTCAATAGACAAGGAAACTACGGGATTGACCTCCTCCTCAGGGTTGGCCAAAGTTTGTTTTTCTAACCGAACTCTTGGCTTGGCCTTCTCAACCGACCTCTTGGGAAACAACTTGGCAGCTGGACGCCGGCTCTTCTTGGGCCGGGGAGCAACTAAAGACTCAGGCGCAGGTTTGTTTGGTTCTTTCTTTTGCCCTGAGGATTTTTTGGTAGTCTTAGTAACGGCTGGAACCATCTTTTTCTTAACAGTCCGCTTCTTTTCCTGTTTATCTTGTTTTATCTTTGCCATATTCTATCCTTGGGATTTAACAATCTCCTGTGCCTGGGCTAAAAGTTTTTTCGCCCTCTTTTCCCCGATTCCCTTGATCTTGGTAAGTGTTTCAATCGAGGCCTGCAAAAGTTCTTCTACAGTCTCAACCCCAGCCTCCTTTAAGGCCGCTTGCATCTTTTCTCCTATACCTGATAATTCCACAAGCGGTACCCCTTTCTTTTTTATGCCTGCCTTTGGTTTTGTTTTTTTCTGCTCCTTTGGCTCTTGTTCTTTTTCTCCAACAGGCTGTTGGCCTTTCTCAGCAACCTCGCCTGACTTTGCCTCAGCAAGCATAGCCTTGGTTCGTATATCTAACTCCCAACCAATAAGCTTAGAGGCCAACCTTACATTCTGGCCATGCTTACCAATTGCCAAGGAAAGCTGGTCATCGTCAACAATAACCTCAGCCTTTTTGTTTTCCTTATCCAACCTAATCTCGGAAATCTTAGCCGGAGAAAGCGCGTTAGTTATATATTCCCTGATATCATCACTATATCGGACGATATCAATCCGCTCGCCTTGCAGCTCATTTACGATATTACGCACGCGATTGCCCCGCATCCCCACACAAGCGCCCAATGAATCCACCTTCTCATTCTTAGACCAAACAGCAATCTTAGTCCTCTCACCAGGTTGCCGGGCAATAGACTTTATCTCCACAATACCATCGTAAATCTCAGGAACCTCTAATTCAAAAAGCTTCTTTACTAGGTTTGGATGGGTGCGTGACAATATAATCTGGGGACCCTTGGGCTCTTTACGCACCTCAACTACATAGGCCCTTATCCGCTGGCCCTGCTTGTATTCCTCGTGTGGTGACTGCTCGCGCTTAAACAGCATCCCCTCAGCCTTACCCAAAAGGTCAACAATAATATTGCCTCTTTCAAAACGATAGACAACCCCAGAAACAATCTCGCCTACCCTGCTTTGAAAGTCGGAAAAGACCACCTCTTTCTCAGCCTCGCGCAATTTCTGGATTATTACCTGTCTGGCAGTAGCAGCGGCAATCCGGCCAAACTCAACCGAATTAATCTCCTCTTCATTCTTAAACGCCATTATCTTGCCGGTCTTAAGGTCAAGTTCCACCCGCAATTGCTCATCCGGCTTTAAATCTATGACCTTGCGCGCGGCACTTAAAATTGCACTTTCCACTGCCGCAACCAAAACCTCTCTTTTAATACCGCGCTCCCTTTCTATCTGTTCCAATATTGCCAGCAATTCTTCGCTCATAAGCTACTCCGTTATTATTAAGTCTATATTATTTTTCATACAACACCTGTTTGGCCATATTAATGTCCGAAAGAGGTATTTTCTGGATTGAGTCTAAATAATTAATCCAAACCGAATCCTCCTCCACCTTGGTAATTGTTGCCTCCAACTCCAGTTTTCCTAAAAAAGGGGTTTTCAAAAAAAACCTCACCTTACGGTTTAGGCAGCGGTTAAAATCACCCCTGTCTCTTAACGGCCTATCAATACCGGGAGAACTAACCTCCAGGATATAGGGGCCGGAAATTATATCTTTTTCATCCAGCATCTCACTGATACGGGTATTTAAAAAAGAGCAATCCTCGAGGGTGATACCGCCAGATGGACTATCAGTAAGAATACGCAACACCAAATCCTTGCCCTCATAGCGCAGGGTCAAATCCACCAAAACCCAACCCTGGCGCTGTAAAAAATCTCCAATTAAATTATACAACCTTTGCCTAATCTCAATCCTATCCATAAACCTGCCTCGTTTATTAAGAAAGCATCTTATCTACCAATTCTCCAATCGAATCCTTCTGCGCTTTCACCTTAACACCATCCCGCCTATTTTTTATCTCCAGCATACCACTATTTAAGAAATCCTTTCCTATAATTATCTGCAAAGGAATACCCAGAAGGTCGGCATCGTTAAACTTTACCCCTGCCCGCTCATCGCGGTCGTCAAAGAGGACGGCCATGCCATGAGAACCCAGGGTCCGATAAACCAACTCGGCCTCAGCCATTATTTTAGCATTAGAAGTATCCAATGCCAAGATAATAACATCGAACGGGCTTATTTTTTTTGGCCAGATTATTCCCTGCTGGTCGTGATTTTGTTCAATAATCGCAGCTACAAGGCGAGAAACCCCGATACCATAACAACCCATAATGATCGGTTGTTTTATCCCCGCCTCATTCAAAAAGTTCGCACCCAAAGACTCGCTGTATTTTGTCCCTAACTGGAATATATGGCCTACCTCAATGGTATTGATACGCTGCATCTTTGAATTGCATTCTGGGCAAATCTTAGGTTCACCATCAGGTTGGGATTCGCTACGATGACATTTGGGACAGAGCGCAACTATATCCTCTCCACTTTCAGCAGGGACCATAAACTCATGGGAAACACTGCCACCCATCACCCCTGATTCAGCCTTTAGGGTGAGGAAATCCAAACCGCATCTTTTAAAAATATTGTGATAGGCCTTAAGCATCCGCTCGTAATTCTCATTAAGCCCATTTTGGTCCTTATCAAAACTATAGGCATCCTTCATAATAAACTCGCAGGCCCGCACCAGGCCAAAACGCGGCCTTAACTCGTCGCGAAATTTAGTCTGTATCTGATACAAAACCAGTGGCAGTTGGCGATAACTAAAGATGTAATTTTTAACCAGTTCAGTAATCACCTCTTCGTGGGTAGGGCCAAGGCAGACCTTGCGGCCTCGCCGGTCAACAAACCTAATCATCACCTCGCCAATTGCCTCATCCCTACCTGTCTTCTGCCACAACTCCAAAGGCTGAAGCGCAGGGAGTAAAAGCTCAATGGCTCCACAGGAAGCCATCTCTTCTCGGATAATCTTCTCAATATTCCTTAATACCTGCAGGCCAAAAGGGAGATAGATATACGCCCCGGCCATTAACATTCGCACCAGACCTGCCCTAAGCATCAACTGGTGGCTAATTGACTCTGCCTCCTGAGGGACCTCTCTTAGTGTAGGGATAAATGCCTTTGACCAATACATAAATCTAGCCTCCGAGTTTCTCTTTTGGGTTCAAAAAATACTCCTCTATCTTTTCTAAAATCGCACCTACACATTCCTGGCGCGAAATCTTTTTTAATGGCCTTCCCCGGGCAAATAACAAACCTTCTTTTTTGCCAAAGGCCACCCCTATATCCGCATCCCTTGCCTCTCCTGGGCCATTTACTATACAACCCATAACCGCAATACGCAAGGGTGGTAGTTTGCCTGCAGCCCTAATAGTAAATTTTGCTATCTTTTCCTCTAACTGTCTTACCACTGTTATCAAATCCACCTCGCAGCGACCACAGGTAGGACAGCTGATAATCTCAGGGGAAAAATTACCCAACCCCAAACAGGAAAGTATACCTTGCGCTACCCTGACCTCCTCTTCAGGCGGCGCAGTCAGAGATACCCTAATAGTATCTCCAATACCCTCACTCAAAAGCACGCCAAAAACACAACTGGACTTTATAATTCCAAGCCTTGGCAGGCCTGAGGCTGTCAGGCCTAGATGTAAAGGATAACCGCAGGCCTTGGCAATTTTGCGATAGGCAAAAATGGTATCCTCAACAGTTGAACCTTTTAAAGAAAGCACGATATTATCAAAACCCCACCTCTCTATCTTACGCATATAATTCAGGCAGGCAGCCACCAACCTCTCTTTCATACTCTTTCCTAAAGAAGAAGGCACTGAGCCTGAATTAACACCAATCCTAAGCGGCTTACGCGCCTGCTTAAGGGCAACCACCACTTCTTTTATCTGGGAGTCGCGAAAGATATTTCCGGGATTAAGCCGAATCTTATCTACGCCTGCATCTATTGCCTGCAAGGCCAGGCGGTAATCAAAGTGGATATCCGCCACCAAGGCAACAGAAGTACTCTTTTTAATCTCTTTTATTGCCCGGGCATCCGCGCTATCCTTAACCGCCAACCTTACAATATCACAACCACAGGCCTGCAAGGCCTTAATCTGTTTTAAGGCGCTAATTATATCCGAGGTCTTGGTCTTTACCATTGACTGGATCGCAATTGGGTTATTACCGCCAATACGGACATTGCCTATAGTTACTACCTTTGCCTTTCGCCTTGGTTTTAACATAATCCTATTTCAAAAATTTCACTATTTTATCGCCAAAGAATCTTGCTATATCATTAAAGGTAACAAAAAGCGCTAAAGACAAAATAATGGTAATGCCTACCTGATTTATCCAACGCTCAGCCTTCAGGCTAATAGTTTTGCCCCTTAATTTCTCTAGGCCTAAAAGTAAGATATGCCCGCCATCAAGTGTGGGTAGCGGTAAAAGATTAAATATTGCCAAACTCACACTCAGTATGGCCAAAAGGTGTAAAAGGGGGATTAAGCCCAATTTAGCACTTTTAGAGGTTACGTAGAATACCCCCAAAGGCCCCGTAACTGACTCCTGCACAGAAAGCCTACCGCTAAGCATTCGCCAGAAGGCCTTATAGGTCATAACAGTCAAAAACCAGGTCCTATTGGCACCCTGTAAAAAAGAAGAGATAAAACCATAACGCACCAACTCAAACTCTCCATCTGGTGTTATGCCTAACAGGCCTACTGTGCGCTTGCCTCCAATAGTATCATCGAGATTATCCTGCCTAATACGCACTTTAAAAAATAACTTCTCCTTATCCCGCTCAACCAGAAGCAAAACCTCATCCGCCTCTTTCTTCTCCTGGATAATCCTCTGCAGCTGCTCCCAGTATTTAACCGGTTTACCATCAATAGCCAGAATTCTATCCTTTGGTTTGATACCAGCTGCCTGCGCCCCAAAACCTTCCCTTAAGCCTCCTACCTTGGTAGTCAGGTTAGGGTAGCCTAAGAAAAATATAAAACTAAAAAGTAAAAATCCCAAGATATAATTAAATAAAGGGCCAGCAAAAATTACCTGCGCCCTCTGGCCAGGGGTCTTAGAATAATATTCGTCTTTGGCTCCTTTATACTCTTGAAGGTTGTCTCCGGCAAGCTTTACATATCCACCTAAGGGTATTGCGCTAATGACGTATTCGGTATCGCGCTTCTTACGCGAAAAAAGCCTAAAGCCAAAACCAATGGAAAACCGCTCTACCCTAACCCCTACCCTGCGGGCAACAAGAAAATGACCAAGTTCATGGACCATAATCAAAACCCCTAAGACGGATAAAAATATAAATATGTCTTTAAAGGTTGACAGCAATATAGAAAGTTGCATTTTTAATCCTTTCTTGTTCGGTTAACCGTAGCGATAATCTTTTCGGCCTCTTTTTTCGCCCAGGCGTGGGTGAAAATTATATCCTTCAGGTTAGGCTCTTTGATATGCCTATGCCTCTGCAGGGTTTTCTCAATAACCTTTGGGATGCTCATAAAATCCAATTCCCCTTTTAAAAAAGCCTCCACGCTTACCTCATTGGCAACACTTAATACGCAAGGCGCACTACCGCCTTTCTCTGCTACTTCTAAAGCAAGTCTTAAGCAAGGGAAATTCTCTATCCTAGGCCGACTAAAATGCAATGCACCCAAACTAAAGAAATCCATAGTCAAAAGCCTGTCACAGGCAAGCCTTTTAGGATAGGTCAAGGCATACTGAATGGGTATACGCATATCGGTTACGGATAGTTGCGCCAAAACCACCCCATCAATAAATTCTACCATAGAATGCACAATCGCCTCAGGATGGATAAGCACTGAAATCATCTCCACAGGCACTGCAAATAAGGACATTGTCTCCAAAACCTCCAGGCCTTTATTCATTAAAGTAGCTGAGTCGACGCTAATTTTTTCACCCATCCTCCAACGGGGATGCCTTAAGGCGTCGCTTATAGTTATTCTGGCTAACCTCTTTTTATCAAAACCATAGAATGGCCCTCCTGAAGCTGTAAGATGTATTTTTTTTAAACTATCCTGCCGTCCATCGAGACACTGCCAAATTGCAGATTGCTCACTATCAACCGGCTTAATAACAACCCGATTCCTCTTAGCCCGACGCATAATCAGATTTCCTGCCATTACCAAGGCTTCCTTATTTGCCAATATAATCCCTCTTCTCTCCTCTATAGCCTCCCAGAGTGCAGGTAAGGCTGCAGAGCCAGTTACTGCTATCACCACATCATCAGCTGGGATGTGGCGAATAAGCCCAACCAGGCCCTCCGGCCCGGTAAACACCCTAACCCTTCTGCCCACATTACGCTCAAATCTAAATGCAGCCTCTTTAGCAACGATACAAACAGCCTTACAACCAAACTCCTTAACCTGACGCCCCAAAAGCTCCCCATTGGAATAGGTGCTTAATCCAACTATCTCAAAATTGGAACGAAGATGCCTTATAACCTCTAAGGTACTTGTTCCCACTGAACCCGTAGAGCCTAAAATTAAAACCCTTTTCTTCATACAACCGATTACCTAGTTATAATTGAACTAATATAGAAATAAAAGGCGGGCCCGGTAAAAATCAAACTATCTACCAAATCCAAAACCCCACCCATCCCAGGAATTATCATTCCTGAATCCTTGAGCTGACAGTCGCGCTTGATTAATGACTCGGACAAATCACCCAACTGGCCTAAGACAGCAAAAACTAACCCTAATAAGACAAGATGAGAATAGCCAAAATGCAAAAAAGGCCTGCTAACAATAGCCCCTAACACACTAAAAAATAATCCTCCTAGCGCCCCTTCCACTGTCTTTTTAGGACTGATGTGAGGTAAAAGCGGAATATGCCCCCAACGTGAACCCACAAGATAGGCACCTATATCACCCAGCTTGGTAATTAGTAGCACACTCAATAATAGCCCCAGGCCATTTTCCAAATAACGAATTTTGATAAAAAAACTCAGCGGCCAGGAGATATACAGAATGGCAAATACCGTGGTGGATATATCAACTACTGCACCACTATTTTTACGACGGATAAACTGCATAAGAATAAGCACGATGAAGGCACAGATGATAAAAAGAAGCTCCCAGCCTTTGGTCAACTCAAAGCGGAATACTATTGAAAGAGGGATAATCAGGCCTATTATCAAGCCAAAAAATCTAAAGGCATTTATACCCTTTTTGGCCAACATAGCAAAAAACTCATTCAGAGCCATACCAATAAACAGGGTGACCACAAGCCCAAAAAGCCAATCCCTACCAACCGAAACAAAAACAATAGCAGCCAGAACAACCGAACTAATGAACCTTTTCGCTAACATCGATCCTCCCAAACCTGCGTTCCCGACGGCTGTATTCCTCGATAGCCTGTTTCAAATCCTCTTTTTTAAAATCCGGCCAATACTTTTTAGAAAAATACATCTCCGCATAGGATAACTGCCACAAAAGAAAATTACTTATCCGCATCTCGCCACTGGTGCGAATCAAAAGGTCAGGGTCAGGCAGGCCTGCAGTATAAAGATAACTGCTGAAGGTATCCTCATCCAACTGCTCTATCCTTCGTTTGCCTTGTAACAGGTCCTCAGCAAACCTCTTGGCAGCATCAATAATTTCTTGTCGGCCGCCGTAGTTTAAAGCCAAAACCACTGTCATGCCAGTATTCTTACGAGTTAATTCCTGGGCATCCTTGAGTTTATTCTGCAGATAAGCGGGTATAGGGTCGCTTCTGCCTATAACTAAAAATCTTATGTTTTTTTTATGCAACTGTTTTATCTCCCGCCTCAGGTAAATATCCAAAAAACGCATCAGGACCTTTATCTCCTGTTTTGGCCGAAGCCAGTTTTCAGTAGAAAAGGCAAAGAAGGTAACTACCTTTATGCCCAAAGATGCAGCAGCGCGAACAATTTCACGCACCCGCTCAACACCAACGCGATGCCCCTCGGTACGTGCCAGGCCTTTCTCCTTGGCCCAACGACCATTACCATCCATAATTATAGCCACATGCCCTGGAATATTTTTCTCCTCTTTCATCATTTTTGGGCTTAGGGTAATCTAAATTAAAAGCGCAAAACCTAAAAACAACGTAAGAAAGATTCTACGCTGTAGATGTTTTGCGCTCCTACTGGTGCAGACGAAAATCTACCTCTGGAAAAATGTTATCCTTGTACTCTATATCCGCCAACCACTGTTCATCAATATTATTTGTCTTTATCTGCTCATACAGGTTGGTAAACCTCAGGAGGTGCTCTTTGGTCCGCCGCGTTGCATAGGAAGTATGCGTACCCGTGCCCAGGATAAAGGCCCAGTCTGAACTCTGGGCAAGAAGCAACTCCCTTAAGGCCTGATTTAGTGCGCGCTTGGTTAGCCCATTAACATTATTTGTTGAATACATCCTGGCCAATTCCGTCATCCGTTCTGAGGCCTTATGGAGATGCCGATAAATCCAGTCGTTTGTACCCTGAAGCCACATCTCGTTATAACCTTTCCACCCCCAGCTGGATAAGGAAGGAGTAACCACCTGATTCCGCGGATTCTCCTGCAAATACTGCGAAGGAGTAATCATCCTAATAGTCTTCTGGTCAAAATAGAGCTTGCGGATTAAAAAATCTAACCACATCGGACCCTCATACCACCAGTGGCCAAAAAGCTCGGCATCATATGGAGAAACAATAATTGGTTTTTTATGCATAAAATCGTAAAGGTACTCTATTTGTTTCTCGCGGTTGAACATAAAATTCCCAGCATGCTCTGCCGCCTTCTCCTGGGCCCGAAAAGGATTGTAAGGCTCTTTTTCCTCTTTACCAGTAATGCGGTAATATTTTATTCCCGTATTTATCCTGATTCCGTCAGGATGGATATAAGGCTTGATGTACTCGTAATCTAAATCAAAACCAATATCCCGGTAGAATTCCCGATACCAGTAGTCTCCGGGATACCCCTCAATGGAAGACCAAACCTGTTTAGAGGACTCCAAATCACGAGCAAAACAAGCAACCCCGGATTTACAATATACGGGAGCAAAAACTCCGTATTTTGGTCGGGGGATTCCGTGCAATACTCCATGTGCATCAATGAAAAAATACTTCAACCCCGCCTCTTTGAGTATCTGGTCATCTCCGGGGTTATATCCGCACTCCGGAAGCCATATGCCCTGAGGCCTCCTGCCAAAAAACCTCTCGTATTGCGCTATAGCTACCTTCACCTGAGCCCGCACCGATGGCTTAACCACATCCATCAAAGGAAAATATCCATGGGTTGCCCCGCAGGTAATAATCTCAATTTTTCCAGCGTCTTGAAACCTCTTGAAGGCCGAAACCAAATTCCGGCCGTAACCTTCAAAAACATTCCTGGCCTGGTAAAAACGGGCCAGATACATTGTGGCCAACTGATTGAATTCTGGTTGCCAACGAGTCCTTTCTACCTCTTTATGTGCCAAATCAATAAGCCTATCCAAATGCCTGAGATATCTTTCTTGAAGTAACTGGTCAGAAAGCATAGCCAAAAGAGTTGGCGTTAAAGTCATAGTGAGGCGAAAGTCGACCCCATCCTCCAACAGTTTCTCAAAAACAGAAATCAAAGGAATGTAGGTCTCGGTTATCGCCTCATAGAGCCAATCCTCTTCCAAAAAGTCCTCACATTCAGGATGGCGCACAAAAGGCAAATGGCCATGCAAGACCAAAGCCAGATATCCCTTATACAAAACAACCTCCTTGATTAAAAAACCTTCATTTTAACGTCAGAACTGGTCCCTCTTGTTACTACTGGTGTAATAGTCCTTTCCTCAAGCCCATCGCTAGAAACTGCCTTAACGGGAATAACCTGCTTACCATCAGGAAGGGCAAAGCGCACACTGAAGGTTCCGTCTGGCCTGAGACGCAAGGGCCTGTTCTGTATGGTTACTTTGGCATCAGGTTCAGTGGCACCATAAACAATCAGCTCAGTATTTACCACTAACCAGAATTTTCTCTCCTTGGGTGCCTTTTTCACTGGGCTGGCCATTGAGGCCATTCCTGGAGAAGCCAAAACCCCGGAAAAAAGTGCCTGGCGCATCCTCTCCTGCCAGGCCTTCCCTACAGGTGAGCTCCTACCAAAACCAAACCCCATACCATAAAGACGGGCAAACATATCCTCGGGTACCATCCACTCCTCATCAGTAATCCAAGAGGGGCCTTCTAAGGGGGTATGAACTACATTCGAACGGACTATGCGGATAAATTCGCCATTGGGTAAAAGCAAACCCA
>Ga0272448_1000842_pt1 | contig 44144 bp, 39 predicted proteins | sample YNPCB0191_FD_202220 | JGI IMG/M metagenome (GOLD analysis project Ga0272448, IMG submission 202220) | Hot spring sediment microbial communities from Yellowstone National Park, WY, United States - YNP-CB-019-1 | ecosystem: Environmental > Aquatic > Thermal springs > Hot (42-90C) > Sediment... | reverse complement strand
GCTTGCACCGGTGTTGCTGGGCGGAACGCTGGACTTGACGGAGCTTGGCAAACAACAGTCAGGCTGGTTCCTGAATTGGTACGTATTTCACAACCCCTTCAGCTTTCTGGCATTTTGGGTTTATTTCACCTGCGCCGTGGCGAGCACTAATCGGGCGCCCTTTGACTTGCCAGAGGCTGAGAGCGAGTTGGTCGCCGGTTTTATGACGGAATATTCCGGTTTTCGCTGGGTAGTGTTTTTTATCGCCGAATATGCCGCGATGTTCGTCGTCAGCGGTTTGGCCGTGGTGCTGTTTCTCGGCGCCTGGAACGGGCCGCTTCCGATTATGACCTGGTTAGGTTTGAGGGCTGAAAACGGCGCCCTGGCGGCCTGGTTCGGAAATCTTTTCGGCGCCGCCAACTTTATTGTCAAATCCTTGCTTTGTGTTACCGCCATGATCTGGCTTCGCTGGACGCTGCCGCGACTGAGAATCGATCAGGTGATGAGCACTTGCCTGAAGTACTGCCTGCCGCTGGCTTCCGTGGTCTTGTTCGGCATAATGGGGTGGTGTTATGCTTTCCCGCAAGGGCTGGTAGGCCATGTGCAGGAAACTGCTCTACAACGGGAACAACCGCAGCCGAAGTTCTGGGAGCTTATTCCGCCGACTCCCGGCGATTTGCCTTACCCGGAGGACTGAACGCTGATGCACGAATTCCTTGAGTGGCATTCTTGCTTCTTTTACCTGTTTGCACTTCTGGCTTGCGGTTTTGCCGTTGCCGTGGTGTGGGCCGGAAACATCGTTTACATGGCCTGTTGCCTGGCGGCTTCACTGGCGGCCGTCGGCGGATTGTTTTTCCTTGCCGGTGCCGAGTTTCTGGGCGCCGTTCAGTTGCTGCTCTACATCGGCGGAACAATGGTCTTACTGGTTTTCGGCGTGATGCTTACCGCACGGAGAACCTTAAACTCATTGACTGTCGGCAGACGGTATTGGGTGCTGACGCTCTTCGTTTGCGGCACGCTGTTGGGCATGCTGCTGATGGTTCTTCCGGGAGTAGCCGCCTGGGAGGAATTGCCGACAAAAACCAGCCCCGTCGGAGTTGATAAACCTGCCGACCTGGAACAATTAGGTTTCGCTTTGCTGGGTGTACGCATGGATCGGACGGGCGTGCCTGAGGCCGCCCAACGCGGCGATTTTTCCGGCTACCTGCTCGCTTTCGAGTTGCTTTCGTTGCATTTGGTCGTGGTTCTGATCGGAGCGGCATATCTCGCTCGCGCCAAGCGTCATGTAGTGCGCGCTGCGCATCAAGCGATTGCGGGGCCTTTCTAAGGGGGTTTGCGTGAAGGAGCATTTTCGATAATGAACATTTTCGCCTCACCTGTCGGGATGGTTCACTATCTTATGGTCGGCGCCGTGCTGTTTGTTTGCGGCATCGCCTGCATGGCTACGAAGCGGAACATCCTGGGCGTGTTAATGGGCATTGAACTTGTCCTGAACGGCGCGAATCTGAACTTCGTCGCTTTTTCCGCCAAAGCGTTGGTAAAAGAAAGCACGATGGGTATCGGCCTGGAAGGGACTGTTATCGCCCTCTTCGTTATCGCGCTGGCCGCTGCCGAAGCGGCTGTGGCGCTGGCCATCGCTCTGAGTTTTTATCACACTCACGCCACAGTGGACGTGGACCGAGGACAGGAACTAAAAGGGTAAGCCAACTAATCCTCAGTCGATAAGATTTTCTTAAAAATTACCAGAGTATTTTGATTTCGAGACAAAATGGACGTTGATTTGTGGTTGCCGCGACTCCTGGCCCTGGCCTGGCTGACGCCTTTGGCGTCATTTGCGGTGATTCTTTTTTTCGGTCCCCGCCTGGGACGTTCCGGACGCTACGCCGCTCAGCTCGCCACTGTGGCGGTGGGGTTGTCCTGCCTGCTATCGTTCGCAGCCCTGGGTATCTGGCTCTTGCACTATCCGCTTTCGGCGGCGCATGGTGCGCACGAACCGGCCGCACAACGTGCTTTGTGCGGCGAGTGGTATCTGCTCTGTGCCTTCGGCAAGCTGCGTTTCGTCATCAGCTATTACATCGACGCTCTGACCTTGGCCATGTTTTGTATGGTAACGCTCGTGGCCTTGTGCATTCACGTTTATTCCTGGGGGTACATGGCCGAGGAGCTTCAAGAAGTTACCGATGCCCTTGCGCCGCTTAGCGACGGTCAGCCGCTGCGGCGGAAAGGGCGTTACTGTCGGTTCTTCCAATGGCTTTCGCTGTTTTGTTTCAGCATGTTGGGGTTGGTCGTCGCCGGCAACCTGGCGATGGTCTTCGTTTTTTGGGAACTGGTGGGCATTTGCTCCTATTTGCTCATCGGCTTCTGGTACGAACGCCGCAGCGCCGCTTATGCAGCGAGCAAAGCCTTTATTGTCAACCGCGTCGGCGATTGCGGCATGCTTGTCGGATTGATGATCCTGTTGTCAGGCCTGGGTACGCTTTCCTTCGGTGTCTATTACATCCGAGATGAACAAGGCCGGTCGGTTTTACAGGCAGGCATTTTCAGTCAAGTTCGCCCTGCTCGAAGTGATTTTCAGTTGCAAGTGCCGGACGGTTTGGTGCGGATGTCCGCCTGGCGAGAAGTGTTGAAAATCCTTGGCGCACACGGCGGCAATACAGCGGCGGCGGAAAAAGTCATAAGCGAGAAACTGCCGGATTGGCGCAAGAGCGGGTATGGTTATGGCTTGTTGCTGCTTGCGGGATTGGGGGTTTTTTGCGGGTGTGTAGGCAAGAGCGCCCAGTTTCCGCTCCATGTTTGGTTGCCGGACGCCATGGAAGGCCCCACGCCCGTGAGCGCCCTGATTCATGCCGCCACGATGGTGGCAGCCGGCGTGTATTTGGTCGGCCGATTTTATCCGGCGTTTACGCCGGAAGTACTGTTGATTATTGCCGTCGTGGGTTGTGTAACATTACTCCTGGCGGGCACGATCGCTTTGACGGCCACGGACATCAAGCGCGTGCTGGCCTATTCCACTGTCAGCCAGCTCGGCTTCATGATGCTCGCGTTAGGTTTGGGCGGATGGCTGGCGGGAGTGTTTCATTTGCTCACACATGCGTTTTTCAAGGCGCTGCTGTTCCTCTGTGCCGGCTCGGTAATTCATGCCTGCGGCGTCAACGAAATGCCCTGCTTCGGCGGACTGAGACGGAAAATGCCCATCACCGCCTGGACTATGCTTATCGGCTGTTTGGCGATCACCGGCGCGGGCATACCGACGCTGATCGGTCTTAGCGGTTTTTACTCGAAGGATTTAATTCTCTCGCAAGGATTCTCATTTTGGTCAGCGAATCCCGGCCTGGGCGGCTGGTTTTTCTTCGGTGCTTTACTCGGCGCATGTTTGACGGCCTGTTACATGTTTCGTTTGTGGTATTTGACTTTTTCGGGCACGCCGCGCGATGCACACATCTATCAACATGCTCATGAATCGCCGCGAGTGATGAGCGTGCCGCTTGTGGTTTTGGCCTTATTGGCGGCAACCGTGGGGTGGAAGGCGCCCGGAACGGACTGGAGTTTGAGGACTCTGCTTGAGCAAGCCTGTCCGCCAGGCGTGGAAAAAGGATTGTCTCACGGCTGGTACTGGCCTGCCGTAACACTGCCTGCCGAGAAGCCGGCGCACGAGTATTACACAGCGGTGATAGTCGAGTGGTCGGCCTTTCTTGTCGCTTTGATCGGGTTCCTTGCGGCGACGGTGATTTATGGGATGCGAAAACTCGACCCTGCAGTCATTCGGCGTTATTTTGCCCCGCTCTACAGTTTGTTTTGGCACAAGTGGTGGTTTGACGAATTGTATGGGCTATTGTTCGTGCGACCGGTGCTTAAACTTTCTTTATTGGCTGCGGCAATCGACCGACACGTATGGGATCGGCTGGCCGACGGGTCTGCGCGGGCCGTGGCGGCGCTGGCTCGCTTTGATGATTATTTCGACCGCCGGCTGGTTGATGGGGCCGTGAACCTCTTGGCCCGCTGGACCCAGGCGTCGGCCTATCGACTGCGCCGGCTGCAAACCGGAAATTTGCATTCCTACATTCTCTGGTTAGCCGCTGGACTGATAGGGTTGTTTGTACTCCTCACCCTGTATTGGAATTACACTATGGCAGGAATATAGAATGGCGATCTTCGGATATTACATCTCGGCTGAATCTCTGACCGCCTGGCTGTTGAGCTTGATTATCTTCTTGCCGGCTCTGGGAGCACTGGTGCTATGTGTGTTTCCCATCCGCAGCGAAAGGGGCGTGAAGTGGTTTTCGCTGGTCATTACCGGCATTGTCCTCCTGCTTGTGCTATGGCTAGCGTGGCCGGCAAGTGAAGGTGGAGTGGGTCGGTACTCATTGGGCGCGCCGGGAATGCAAAACCTTGTGGCAATTCCCTGGATTCCTGCTTTTAACATCCAGTATCTTCTCGGCGTAGATGGAGTCAGTTTGCCGCTCTTGTTGCTTACGGCCCTGCTCAGCCTCCTGGCCGTGGCCGCCGGATGGCCGATCAGCGAAGGCGTGCGGGCGTACCATGCCCTTTTTCTGCTGCTGGAAACGGGCATGTTGGGCGTGTTTGTGGCCCTGGACTTGTTTCTGTTTTATGTGTTTTGGGAAGTAATGCTGCTGCCGATGTACTTTTTAATCGGCCTGTGGGGCGGACCGCGACGCGAATACGCCGCCATCAAGTTCTTTCTCTTCACCCTGGTCGGCAGCGTGCTCATCCTTCTGGCCATCCTGCTCCTCTATTTCAATTCCGACGTTCGCTTGCTTGACGCCGATCAACTGCGACAATGCATGATCACCGCACCGCCTGCTTCGCCGCATACCTTCAACATTCTCGCTCTGGCGGAACTTGGTCGCTTGCCGGATTCGCCGTTTCAGGAAACTTTTCTCTGGGGGAAATCGGTTTCCTGGTGGGCGTTTTTGCTTTTGCTCGTCGGCTTTATCATCAAGCTTCCGTCGGTGCCGCTTCATACCTGGCTGCCGGACGCCCATGTCGAAGCACCCACGCCGATCTCCATGATTCTGGCAGGCGTGTTGTTGAAGATGGGCGGATACGGCGTCATCCGACTCTGCTATCCAATTTGTCCCGACGCCGCTTATGAACTTTCTTGGCTGGTGTGTACTTTGGGAACCGTGAGTATGCTCTATGGCGCTCTGGCCGCTATGGCCCAAAAAGACTTCAAACGCCTCGTGGCCTATAGTTCCGTAAGCCACATGGGCTATGTGCTCTTGGGTTTGGGGGCGTGGAGCACTACAGCCGCCGTGCGATATTCGTCCGACAATTGGTCTATGGCCATGAGCGGGGCGATGTTCCAGATGATTGCCCACGGCATCTCATCCGCCGGCATGTTCTTTCTGGTCGGTGTGGTTTACGACCGCGTGCATCATCGGGATTTGGACCGGTTCGGGGGCCTCTTCGGACGGATGCCGGAGTATGGCGGATTATCGCTGGTTATTTTCTTTGCCGCTCTGGGACTGCCGGGTTTGTGCGGTTTTGTCGGCGAATTTCTGGTCATTCTCGGGGCCTGGAGCTATAGCAAAGCCTTGGCCGTGATTGCCGCTACGACTGTAATCCTCACGGCCGGTTACATCTTGTGGACCATACAGCGGGTATATCTGGGTGCGGAATATAAAGGGCCGCGGCCGGAAAAACTTACGCCGATGACCGCCCGTGAAATCGCCGTCGCTGCGCCGTTGGCGCTGTTGGCGGTAGTTTTGGGCGTGTATCCACGTTTGATGCTGGACTATATCGAGCCTGCCACCCGGCAAACAGCAGCGCAGATGGCCCGATGGACCGCCGACGTTCATGACGAAATCATTTCGTCTTCAGGAGAAACCGACGAGCCATGAACGCCGAGCAACTGGTACAAGCCGTGGTCCATGATACGATTGCCGCCGGCGAGTCGCTGGCGATGTTTTCCGCCGAGCTGGCTTTGTGTGCCACGATAGTGCTGATTTTGTTGGGCAAGATTTTTTTTCCTCGCCGGCAACCGGCATACTTGCTCTCCGTAGCCGGCCTGGGAGTTGCACTTCTGTTGACTTTTCCCAGGGAATGGCTCACCGAAGGAATCCCGCCGGCAAAACCTATCTTCACCGCCACGTTGCTTGCCGATAGTTTCACGACGATTCTTCGGCTGGTGCTGCTTTCTTTCGCCTTACTGTTCGTAACGTTCGCCCAACTTAGCAGGGTGCTCGAAAAGGATGAGCAAAGTGAGTTTCACGTCCTGCTTCTCGGCGCGCTGATCGGCATGTGCGTGATGTTTTCAGCCGCACATGTGCTGATAGTCGTTCTGGGAATGGAGATGGCAAGCCTGCCGTGCTACGTTCTGGCCGGATTAAAACGACGCCACGGAGCAGCCGGCGAGGCCGCTTTGAAATATGCCGTCTTCGGCGCCGGCACGGCAGGCATTATGCTTTACGGCTTCAGTTTACTTTCCGGCGTACTCGGCTCCGCGCACCTGCCCACCATGACCCTACGCTTGGCTGAACTCATGCAGGAAGGCATCAGCGCCGATCAGGGTGTGGTATTGATGTTTGCCGGGCTGATGGTGATGGTAGGGGTGGCGTTCAAGCTGGCGGCGGTTCCCTTCCATTTTTGGGCGCCGGACGTGTTCGAGGGCGCCACGGCCGAAGTGGCGGCGTTTCTTTCCGTGGCCTCAAAACTCGCCGCCCTGGGGCTATTGACCCGCCTGGCGACCGGTTTTGCTTATCCGGCTGCCATCGGGTTTCCGGCGCCTGAGTCATTCGATGCCGGAGCCATGCTTTCAGCTCTGTCGCCCGTACGACATTACATCTTAGCGCTGCTCTCGTTTACGGCCGCCGTTAGCTGCACCTTCGGAAATCTTGCCGCCTACGGTCAAACCAATATGAAGCGATTGTTGGCGTATTCTACGATTGCCCAGGCCGGTTATATGATGATGACCGTGGCGGCTGCCGTAAGCTTATTGGATTCTCGTTTGGACTCCGCGCGGGAAGCAATCGCCGCACTGGTGTTGTATCTTATGGTATATATGTTTATGAACCTGGCGGCGTTTGCAATCGTGGCTTTTTTGCGGAACGCCTTAGGCAGCGAAGAAATCAGTGACTATGCCGGATTAGTGCACAGTTCGCCGGGCTTGTGCGTGTGCATGGCGCTGGCGATGTTCAGCCTCCTGGGCTTACCACCTTTGGCTGGTTTCTTGCCCAAGGTGGTGCTTTTTCTGGCTTTAATCGACGCAAAGCTGTGGGGGCTTTTGTTCATTGCCGCGTTGAATACTGTTCTCAGCTTGTTTTATTATCTGCGCGTAGTGCGCGTGATGGTGTTGGAGCCTGAGCCGAAGGGCCGTTTTGCTCCGCGGATTCCGCTGTTTTCGTCGGCGGGAGCTTATTGCCTGTTGTTGAGCATCCCGCTGGTGGCATTGTTTTTTATGTTTGACGGTTTGCTGAATTGGTCGCGAGCGGCTGCCGCCGCCTTGTTTCGCTAAAGAACCATGCAAAGCGTGGAAGCCTTACCACTGCTCAATCACCTGCTGAATCTGCTCGCGCGTTCACTGCCGATATATCTTGCCGACGCCCGTCCATATACGCATACTGAGAAAAGCGAGTTCCTCGAAGCCCTGCGCCGTTTGGCAAGCGATCAACGCAAATATGCTGACCGGGTGGCGGAGGAAATTTCCCGTTTGGGTGGGCGACCGAATCCGGGACGATTTCCCGTCGAGTTTACCGGAAAAAACGATCTTGCTTTGGACTTCCTTTTTTGGGATGTTATCGAAAACCAGGAACAAAATGTTTTCTTGCTGGAGTATTTCGCGGACCAGCTTATTTATTATCCTCGGCTCCACAGTCTGGCCAGGGAAATTCTCGACCATGCCAAACAACACCTTGAAACCCTACATCGATCCATAAGAGATGCCCCACAGCCCACCTAAACATCCTGCACCCACGGACGAGCACCATCCGCTTTTCGACACCCATGCGCATCTGGCGGAGGATGAGTTTGCCGGGCAAGGCGAAGAAGTGTTAAGGCGTGCCCGGGCGGCAGGGATATGCTCCTGCTTGTGCGTCGGCGTCTCTGCCGAATCCAGCCGAAAGGCTGTGGAGTTTGCGGAAAAGCACGGGTTGCCGGCCGCCGTGGGCATACATCCCAATCATGCCGCCGAAGCGACAAACAGCGATTGGGAGGCGATTCTTGCGCTTGCAAAACACCCCCGCGTGGCCGCCATCGGGGAAACAGGTTTGGATTATTATCGCCGCTATTCCCCGCCGGAGCTTCAGCAGGAATATCTCCGGCGGCACGTCCATTTGGCCTGCGCAAGCGGACTGCCGATGATTCTGCATTGCCGCGATGCTCAAGAGGACATCTTAAGGCAACTTCGTTCCTTCGCCGGCGGCAACACACTTCACGGCGTCCTGCACGCTTTTAGCGGCGATCAACGGTTCGCCGACGAATGTTTGGCGCTGGGATTACACCTGGGTTTCGCCGGCAATGTTACCTACGCGAATAAAAAGTTCGATGTACTTCGTTCGGTTGCCCGAACCGTGCCGGCAAATCGGCTGCTGTTGGAAACCGACTGCCCTTATCTTATTCCTCAAGCCCTTCGCGGACGCCGAGAACGAAACGAGCCGGCATATTTGCTTTACACAGCAGCATTTTTGGCCGAACTACGCGGCGCGCCGTTGGAGCAACTGGCCTTGACGACCACCGCAAACGCCCAGCGGATGTTTCTGCCGCAAAGCGCAGAAAGGCTTCCGACTCCCCCGCCGCTTAGCCTAGCTGGCCAGGATTCGCAGCAAAGCATATAGATCATCGGACACGGCTTTATGACCGGAATAGGCTTGCTCAAAAGAGGTCAAGACCGGCTCGCCGCGGACTTCTCCGGCCATCACGCCGCTCCGGCCTTGCAAAACGGCTTTGACGGCGAACTCGCCCAAGCGTGAAGCGAGAATTCTATCGGCAGGCACGGGCGAACCGCCGCGCTGAAGGTGGCCGAGATTAACGACGCGGGTTTCGTAAGGGCAACCGGCCTGGCAGAGCATTGCTTCCAGTCGAGCCGCACCGCCGAGATTGTTTTCCTCGGAAACGATAATCATCGCCGATTTTTTGCCGCGCGATTTCAGCTTCCGAAGTTCGGCAATGATTTCCTCAACCTTCGTCGGCCGTTCAGGAATGACCACGATTTCGGCCCCGCCGGCCAAAGCGGTGTATAGGGCGATATACCCGCAATGCCTGCCCATCACCTCGACCAAAAACAAACGCTGATGACTTTCGGCGGTGTCGCGGAGTTTATCCACAGCCTCGACGGCGGTATGGACGGCGGTGGCAAAACCGATAGTGAAATCCGTCCCCAGCAGATCGTTGTCGATCGTGGCAGGACAGCCGACGATTTGGCCATCCCAATAGCGTGCCAGTGCCACGGCGCCGTGAAACGTGCCGTCGCCGCCGATGGGAATGAGGGCGTGAAGACGATGCTTTTTGAGAATGGCGGCCGCCGCCCGCAGCCCTTCTTCGCTGCGGAACCGCTCGCTGCGGCTCGTGCCCAGGATCGTCCCGCCCAACTTCAACACGTCGGACACGGAACGCAACTTCATGATGGGCTGAAGTTCCGCGGTGCGAAAAAAGTCTTCCTCTAACAGTCCCTGATAGCCGCGCCGAATGCCGACTACTTCGTGCCCTTGTGATATGGCCGCGCGAACCACCGCCCGCAAACAGGCGTTCATTCCCGGTGCGTCGCCGCCGCTACAGAAAACACCGATTCGCATAAAAACATCCTCTGGTAACTATCCGTGCAAAGATTCCACTTCCGGAGAAACCTTAGTCATTGTTCATCAGTTCGCGGCAAAACAGCGAGAAGAGTTTGGCGGCTACGGCTTGCTTCCGGCCGCGAAAGGAGGCCAGCACGCGGCCGTCTCCGCCCAACACTTCCACTTTTGTCGAAGACGAGTGAAGGGATTCCGGCCCATTGAGAACAATCAAGTCGCAACCCTTCCGGCGCAGCTTTTGCAAAGCCCGCCGGTGTCCATGGTTTGTTTCCAGGGCGAAGGCCACGAGCCATTGGGAAGGCTTTTTTTGGGCGGCCAGCGTAGCGACCACATCCGGCGTTTCCACCAATTCGAGCAGCAAAGGTCGGCCCTTTTTCTGAAGCTTTTGAGAAGCATAACGGCGCGGACGAAAGTCGCATGGGGCGGCGGCGGCGATCAAGCCGGCGCATTTCGGAAACAGCTTCTGCGCGGCGGCGAGCATTTCTTCGGTCGTTTGCACACGGCAAACCTGCGCCCCAGGCGGATAGCCTACCTCCACCGGCCCACTCACAATCACTGCCTGATGACCGGCTCGTAGCACAGCTTCGGCCAGCGCCGCTCCCATTCGACCGCTGGAGGCGTTGCTCAGATACCGCACCGGATCGAGATGCTCCCGCGTGGGACCGGAAGTAATCAGTATGCGAGCCATGGGCGATTTTTAATATACGGATTAAAAACAATTGTCCAAACAATTTACCATACCGGCGAGGCAAACTTCTCAAGAAGCGATTCCACGGTACTTGTTTGCGGTCTTTATCAAACGTTTACTGGGCCACTGCAAGTGATCCTGCGGCAACAATATCTTTCCGAGATAGGATTTGAACCGACTGATACCGCCGACGAGTCCCAGGGAGATAAGCTCTTTCTCTTTGATAGGATTTAAGTGCATACAGTAGTCCTCGTCAAGACAGATCACGGCATTGTCGTAGGCACGATGATAAGTGGGTGAGAGAGCGATCCCGTTTCGCACATCGTCACAACTTTCGGGAGCACCAATAGGCACGATATGTGCAGCGTCAACAAGCCTCAGTTGCACTCTGGTTACGGCGCACCGGTTATCATACGCATTGAGGACTTGCCTTTTAAAGCTTGCATCGCGTGCAAGGCGACTGACCGTGTGGACAATCTTTCTTCTTTCCGGTGTTAGAGAAAGAATTTCTTCCTCAGAAAGAATTTCCGTCGCCGCGGCCCGTGAAAGTAAATCACAAGTGGTTGCTTGGCGTCCGAGTTTATGAAGTTTTTGGGCGTGGAGTGCATAGTTCATGAATTGGTCCGGTCGAACACCGATAGCAATCTCACGATTACTCTTTCTGTGAAAAGACAATCCGTCTTGCATAGACTGTTTTACCGTTTCAATATCAATTGAAACCATCGGTGAGCCAGGTGTGAAATTTCTGTGAATATCTACGTCAAAGCCGGCAAACAGCCCCAACGCAGGCTCGTAGCCCATCAACAAGGTCGGTCCGTCAGGATTGAGTGCAAGGGGGGCCTTTACGGTGGTCATCTGAATGCGATATTCGTTGGGAAGATTAGGACGGCCGCCAAAAGTCAAGATCCAGAGATAAATCCACAATAGATAAGTTTCACCCGAAGGCGCAGTCGCCAAGATTTCGCGCGGGTGTGGTCGGCCTTTCTTAGGAAGAAAAATACCTGCATAGCCCGAATCTTCTATCGCGGCTAAAACGGCGCCAATAAGTTTGAAAGAGCCGATGGCAGGCATATAGGAGGCCTATTTCGTTTTGCTCTTTACTGCTCATCTCGATTCAGCAGTCAGAACTTTAGACCGACTTCTGCCGCCATCTTGAAGAAGCGGAACATCATCGTCGAAGGTTTGCCACAAGTTCGCTGGATGAGACAAGCTATAATAAACCTCTTTTCTTTTTTTGGGGATGTCAAAGAAAGATGTTTGACCTTTCTTGGGCTTTAGAAACCTCACCAAAGCTCCTCTTAAGTATTCTTCCACTATTTCTCCACAAATCCACTTCCGTCCCAGTCGTTCGGCAACTTCTCCCGTTACACAACTACCCGCAAAAGGATCGATCACTAAGTCCCCGGGGTCGGTCAACATCCGAATAAAGTATTCGGGAATAACCGAGGGAAACCGAGCAGGATGGATTGCCAAGTTGTGTTTAGTGCAGTACCGCAAGTAGAAAGAATTACTTTCTGTGTTGGCGGCGGCAATTAAATTCGGAGAAATTGCGGCCTTGTTATCCACCGCAAACTTCCCACTAATGTCATGCCCGCTAGGGCGCAATTTCGCCTGATAGCCGTTTTTTAACAGGTCTTTCATAGACTCGCTGTAAGGAACCAGCACTCTTCGCTTGCTCGCCTTCGGCCAAGCCGTCTTAGAAAGCCACCAAATGCAATTAACCGCGTCTTTTACGCGAATTCTTCGCACAGTAACCCATTCTGCCGGCGTCGGCAGCTTGGCAGGATTCCACCAAAAGAAGTCTTGGGCCAAATGAAAGCCGCATTCCCGACAAAGCATGATTAGTAGTTCATAATGATACAAGCTGCGAGTCGGCTTCCCTGGATTCCAGGCACCGCCGATATCGATCACTAACGAACCCGACGGCTTGAGAGCACGAAAAAAAGCTTCTCCGAAAGGCCGAAACCAATCTAAGTATTCATGCGCATCGACATTTCCATAACTCTTCTTCCGCACAAGGCCGAATGGCGGGCTGGTAAGAATTAGGTCTACTGATAAGGGAGCCACATGCTTTTCAAACAAAAGGCGGGAATCGCCATGATAGATAATTCCTTTTCTTGTCTCATAATATTTGCGGAGAGTTTGTCCCGTGCCGGGAACGTCTTGTGGAACGAGGCTGGCTGGAACTATCGTATTTGTCATAAGTCAGTTTCCTGACGACCGCTTTCCTCGCCAATTGCTTTCAATCGTGCAATAATCGCCTGGAAGATTGTCTCCGGTTCGGCCATGCGGCCCGGTCCGCGGCTCCCGCAACTCAGATAGCCCTCCTCCGGGTCGATAATCGTATAGCCGTCGGCGCGAAGCTGAGCGACATTGCGCTGCACGACCGGCTTCGCCCACATCGCGCTGTTCATCGCCGGAGCCAAAAGCACGGGACCCTCAAAGGCCAACAAAATCGTGCTCAAAAGATCGTCGGCCAAACCGCAGGCGGCTTTGGCAATGATATTTGCCGTGGCAGGCGCCACACAAAGCAACTCTGCCTTCTCAGCCAGTTCGATGTGCGGATGAAAGGCACGGCCGAATAGTTGCGTCTGTACGGGCCGGCCGCTCAGGGCTTCGAAAGTTTTCGGCGCCACCAGCCGCGTGGCGGAACGGGTCATCACCACGCTCACGCCTGCTCCCGCCTGCATCAGACGACTCACCAACACGGCCGTCTTGTAAGCAGCGATGCCGCCGCTGACGCCGATTAGTATTTCCCGACCGTTCATAGATTGCGAAAGTCCAGTTCTTCGGGAGCCGGCGGCTTCACGCCGGCGCCGATCTGTACGTTCAGTTCCGTGTCGAGATAAATCTTATCCTGCAATATCTCGTCGATGACGATTTGCATCTTATTGCTCGGATCTTTCACTTCCACCAAGGGTCGTGCTCCCGCTATCAGTTGCACGAGCCTCTTCTGAATCAGGGTGGAAAGTTTGAAACGACCGCCGACTTTTTTCACGATTTCTTCTTCAAGCAATGCTTCTATCATCTCTTCTTCCACTTCTCCCATTCTGTGCTTAAGATGCTACATATTTCCTGAACGGCCTGCTCCAAGTCGTCATTGACGACCTGATATTGATACTGCTCAGCCAGGGCCGATTCTTTCTGCGCCTGAGCCAAGCGGCCCTCAATCGCCTCGTCCGGCTCGGTACCACGGGCAAGAAGCCGCCGACGAAGTTCCGCCAGGGAGCTGGGCCGAATAAAGATAGTAAGCGCGTCCGGAAACTGTTTGGCTACCTCCTGAGCGCCTTGAACGTCTATCTCTAAGATTACCCAGTTTCCGGCTTCAAGGCTAGGGGCCACCTCCGACCAGAGGGTACCGTACCAGAAGTTCTGGTTGTAAACCTGACAACTTTCAAGAAACTCTCCTCTTTGCCTACGCAATTGAAACTCTTCTTCAGAGAGAAAATAGTAGTCGCGGCCGTTGATTTCGTCCGGTCGCGGCGGCCGAGTGGTGGCGGAAACGCTCCGCCGAAGCGGCAACGCACAACTGCCATACACGCGGCGCATCACCGAGGTTTTCCCTGCTCCAGAAGGGCCGGAAACCACCACAATTCGCCCTCTCGTCCGGGAAGGCGGACGGTGAGTCACTTCTCGGTTGTCAGGCGGAAGGCAATCATTCGACATTCTGAACCATTTCCCGTATCCGCTCGACGGCGGTTTTGATTTCGATGACTTCGCGGGCGATTTCCAAATCGTTGGCCTTTCCTCCGATGGTGTTCGCCTCGCGGAACATTTCCTGACAAAGAAAATCCAGCTTTCGCCCTGCGCTTTCGGACAAGTCCAGGGCGGCCTGAAACTGTTCGACATGGCTGCGGAGTCGGACAATTTCTTCAGAAATGTCGCTCCGGTCCGCCAGCAGTACAATTTCTTTCAGCAGGTCGTTCGGTTCCAAGCTAAGCTGCAATTCATCACATACCCGTTGCACGCGCTCTTGGAGGCGCTGCCGGCTGCTTTCCATCGCTAATGAAGCGCGACGTTCGATGCGCTGCAAGCCCTCAAGCAATGCCTGGCAATTGGACTTCAAGTCCTCGCACATGGCTTTGCCTTCCTCGATACGCATGGTTTGCATTTTTTCCAGCGCGGCGCAGAGCGTCTCTTTGACCAAAGGCCAATCCCTCAGGGCATCGTCGGCTTTAGCGAACGTTTCCCCCACCACGCCGGGCAAGGCCAGAAGCGCCGACCACGGAACCTCGGTTGAAGTCCGGCCCCAACGACGTTGCACCTCTTCGAGTTGCTGGCGGTAACGCTCCAACACCTCCAGGTTAATCTGAAACTCATCGGGCAAGCGTTTTCGATCCACCCAAAAGTTTACCTGAACCGTCCCGCGATGAACCGCTTCCCGCACGACCGCTTCCACCATCGGCTCTAGAGCAGCATGCTCTTCATCGGCGCGCACGACGAGTTTGAGAAAGCGGTTGTTTATAGCGCGCACTTCCACCTTGACCGTTACATTCTCCTGGCGGCCGTACGCCTCACCAAAGCCGGTCATGCTCAGTAACAAGGGGTTTTGCTCCTGACAAAAGGCAATTCGTAAGACCACCCTTCCACCCACATCGGGAAAGCGGGGATCAAGAATCTTTCTGCTCTTGTTTGGTGTCGCCGGCGGCAGGCGTCGGGGACGCCGCTTTCCTGCCATCATCCGACGGCGAGGGCTTTTCGGCCGCCGGCGGGGCGGCAACACCGGCGGGGGCTTGCTCTTCTTGCTCAGCGCCGCCGAGGTCAGGGCTAAGCGGCCCGGCGTCGCCCCCTACGCCCAACAATTTTACCGCCGCCATGCACAGGAGAATCCAGAAAGTCGCCACTCCGATCGTGATTTTGGTGAACAGGTCACCGGCTTTAGTGCCGAAGGCGCTCTGGCCGCCCAAGCCGCCGAAAGCACCTGCCAAGCCGCCGCCTTTTCCACGTTGAATCAGGACCAAAACGATTAAAAAAATCGCGGTCAGCAATAATAGAACCATAAACAAGGTTTGCATTTATTGTTTTCCTCCACCTTAGAAAGCTATCGCGCCGCAGCGGCGATACTAAGGAATTGCTCGGCCTTCAGGCTTGCCCCGCCGACCAGCGCTCCATCAATGTCAGGTTGTTGAAGAAGTTTGCCGGCATTCTCCGGTGTAACGCTTCCGCCATACAAGATCCGAACCGCCTCGGCCACCTGAGCATTATACCGCTCGGCGATGATTTTGCGAAGGGCAAGATGCACTTCTTCGGCCTGATCGGGCGAAGCTACCTTGCCGGTGCCTATCGCCCAAACCGGCTCGTAAGCCAGCACGGTTTTGCACATATCTTCGGCGGAAAGCCCTGCCAACGATTTTGCAAATTGCTGCCGCACTGCTTCCAGAGTCTTACCGGCTTCGCGTTCGCTCAACAGCTCGCCGAGACAAACGATGGGCGTCAGTCCGGTCGCCGATGCCGCGTGGACTTTTTTGTTAATCAGTTCGTCGGATTCGCCTAACACATGCCGCCGTTCGCTGTGGCCGAGGATGACGAACCGGCAGCCGAGATCGCGGAGCATCAGCGGGCTGATCTCGCCGGTAAAGGCGCCTTGCGGCTGATGAAACATGTTTTGCGCCCCTAGGGCCACCGCCGAATCGTGGAGCTCGCCGCCGACGGCCTCCAGGTAGCAAAAGGGCGGGCACACGGCCAAATCAACCGCCTGAATACTCGTCGCACCTCGAACTACAGCCCTGGCCAGCCCCACGGCAGCCTGGCGATCGAGGTTCATTTTCCAGTTGCCGGCAATTAAAAAACGTCTCATCGTCGCGATTTCTAAAAAACTTGATTTTCCGACTGCCTTCCGACAATCGCTATTTCCTGGTAATCAAAACCTTGTATTATGCCAGATACCCGCCGAGATACAAGCGATAAAGGCATGGTACGTTCGCAGGGTCATCCTCCGCCCAAGTTTTTCCCCCTGGCGGCCGGCGGACGGTTTTTGATTGCAAAGCGGCGGCGGCAAACTACAATTGGATTGGACCTCCGAAAGAGAAAAAAATATAAGTTTTTTCAGTCTTTTTCGGCTTTCTCAATCGATTTTGGCCCCCAAAAAAGAAAAGCCCGAGAGTTAGCCGGCAGAGAGCGAAAATGAAACTTAGATCAATACCGCAGATTTATCGACATCTCGGTCGCTGGTACGAGATTCTCGCGGTGTTGAGCAAATACGAGCTGGCCACGTGGATTGGGCGTCTGGGACCGGAGTTTGCCAAAGACTTGTTAAAAACCCACGGCGGCGAAGCCATTGCCCGCCTGCCCTGGGAAACTCGACTTCGTTTGGCGCTGATCGAGTTAGGCCCGACGTTCATCAAGTTCGGCCAGATTCTCAGCACACGGCCGGATTTGATCGGTTTTCGTTTGGCCGAGGAGTTGCAGGAGCTTCAGACCAACGTTCCGGCAGACCCGCCGCCGGTGGTTCGTGCGTTGCTGGAGAGCGAATTCGGCCGGCCGTTAGAAGAGCTTTTCGCCGAGTTCGAGCCGACGCCGATTGCTTCCGCCTCCATCGGCCAGGTGCATCTTGCCCGACTCCATTCCGGCGAAGAAGTTGTGGTGAAAGTGCTTCATCAGGGCATTGAACAGAAAGTGGCTGTGGACATGGAAATTCTGTCCGGTCTGGCCGCCCTGGCCGAGAGTATGCCCGAATTCCGTGATTATCGGCCCACGGCGGCGGCGGCTGAGTTTCAGCGGACGATGCGCCGCGAGCTGGACTTCGGCCGCGAATTGCGAAACATCCAGCAATTCGCCGTCAACTTCCGCGACGACTCGACGGTTTGCATTCCCAGGGTTTACCCCGAACTGTCGAGCCGAAGGGTGCTGGTGATGGAAGCCTTGCGGGGCACCAAGTTTTCAGATGTCGAAGGCATAAAGGCATTGCCGCTTAAAACCGAAGAACTTGCGCGCCGTTGCGCGGCGATCTACCTGAAGATGATCTTCGACCACGGCTTCTATCATTGTGACCCTCATCCGGGCAACCTGCTGGCGTTGAAAGACGGCCGCATCGGGCTGCTGGACTTCGGCATGGTCGGGCGGATCGATCAGTGGCTCCGCGAGTACGTCGGCGAAATCCTGCTCGCCCTGAGCAACCTCGACGCCGAACACATGACGGCCATGATCTTGCGCGTGAGCAAGACGCCGCCCAATCTCGACCGTGCCGCACTGTGCCTCGACGTGGCCGATTTTCTCTCCTATTACGCCGGACAATCGCTGGATAAGTTCGACCTCAGCGGGGCCTTAAGCGAAATGATCGAGCAGATTCGCGGCTATCGCATTCTCCTGCCCGCAAGAATCATCATGTTGCTGAAGGCCCTGATTATTTTGGAAGGGACCGGTCGGGTGCTGAATCCGAAGTTCAGCCTCGTGGAAATTATTCGCCCCTATCGCCGGAAGTTGCTCTTGCAGCGTTTTTCGCCATACCGACGGCTGGTAAAGCTCCATCGCCTTTTTTCTGAAGCGGAACGGTTGCTGGACCTTCTGCCGCAAGGCATCGCCGACCTCCTCGACCGGCTGAAAAGCGAGCATATTGACGTCCGCCTGGAGCATCGGGGGATGGAGCCGGCGATAAATCGTTTGATATTAGGCGTGCTTTGCGGCGCGCTATTTATCGGTGGAACAGTCCTCATGGCCGCCGACGTGCCGCCGCTGATAAACTTCCCCCCGCTTCTGCCGGGCGTTTCCGCATCGGGTACGGCTGCCCTCGCCGTGGCCGTTATTCTAGGGCTGCGCTTGTGGAGGGCCATAGGCAGGTCCGGGCATCTGGAACGAAAAAGACACGAAAGACAAGATTGAAACTCCGGTTCACTGCCGCGCTGCCCGTACTTTTACATCATCAAAGCACGCTTCTCCGACTGCGCCCAACAGCCCGATGCGGAGCACGGCTTCACGGGCTTTTTTCGGTACGGGGAAACGACGCTCCACGCCCTGCCAATCGAACGTGCCGCGCCATGGCCCTAAAACTATCTCGCCCACGGTCGTCCGCTGCTCGTCGTAGAAACTGATTACCACAGCCGGCAATTGATTTGGCGCCTGACCGGCACGAATCTCGCGCCCCCGCACCCAAACCGAAACATCCAGCCAGGACACCTTCCGCCCGTCCACAGGAAAACCTTGCAAGGCATGACTTCCTCTGCCGGCCGTCGTATTGCAAAAGGAAGCATAATGCTCGCCTTCGGGGGCATCGGAAGCAGCCACCACTTTTATTTGCCGCAGATAGTGCCAACCGGAAGGCAATGGCGGGTCGCCGAAAATCTCCTCAAAGCCACCATTGATTATGGTTGGGTTAGCCGCATCCGGCAACTTCTCACGCTCCGCTTCGGCCGCTCCGGTCATCGGCACAAACAACGTGGGTATCAGCTTCTCGGAAATCATCTTTCCGCCACTCTTCTTCAGCAAATACAAAGTCTGCTGATAACGTTCCCCCACAGGGATGACCATGCGGCCTCCTTCCTTGAGCTGGGCAATCAACGGCGCAGGCACTTTTTCCGGCGAACAGGTTACGATAATCTTGTCGAAAGGAGCGTGCTCCGGCCAGCCGAGATAACCGTCGCCCACCTTCACCTTCACATTGTCATAATGTAATCGCTGAAGGGTCTTCGCCGCGCGGGTGCCCAGCGGCTCTACAATTTCGATGGTATAAACTTCACGAACCAACCGAGAAAGCACCGCCGCTTGATAGCCGCTGCCGGTCCCGATCTCCAGAACCTTGTCCGTAGGCTGCGGATCGAGGGCTTCGGTCATATAAGCCACGACGAACGGCGGCGAAATGGTCTGGCCCTCGCCGATCGGCAACGCCATGTCGAAGTAAGCCATTTTCCGCAAGTGTAAGGGTACGAACTCATGCCGCGGCACCTCGCGCATGGCGGCTATCACCCGATCGTTTTTTACCCCCGCCCCCACTACATCTTCATCCACCATCTGATTTCGGGCAGCCTCGAAAGCTGTCCGCGATTGGGCACATACGACCTCTCCGCTCCAGAAAACCATCCCCAAAAAGGCCAGGCTACAGAAAACAATGTTTTTCAACATGGTGAAATTATCCCAATTTGTGAAATCGCTAATAACAGCCGACGGTCGTTTGATGGGGCAAGCAAGTTCACACGCAAAAAACGTCGATCAAGAAAAGCCTCTTGCACAGCCCCCAACCCGCAAATATAGGGAATAAAAAACCTTGCGTCAAGGAAATGTCCTTGGGAAGGTCATTACTGAACGAGAATTGAGTTGGCGACACGCCCCGCGACTGCGCTCGTATGTGGTGTTCCGTCTATTGAACAAGTATGACCGCCGACGCTCCGCAACTGCGGTCGCCGGAAGAGAATGTCCCTTGAAACTTCCGTCTTTCCACCCTCCGCCCTTAGTTTCATCTCGGGCACTTCTCACACCGGATTTTTTTGCTACACTTAAAAAGAGATAAGCCACCCCGGGTGGAAATATGGCGGCGTAGCTCAGTTGGTCAGAGCAGCGGAATCATAATCCGCGTGTCGTAGGTTCGAGTCCTACCGCCGCTACTGAGTCCTTAACTAGCAGAGTTCTTTGAGCTGACTCCTCCCCAGGTTTCTTGGCCGCCGAAAAAGGCGGTGACGTGGTGCTGCCGGCTTGTGCGGCAGTAGGCGGTAGGCTACACTGACAGCGGTTGATCTTTGGCAATTCATTGCTCGCCTGGCTTAGGTGCATATTGGGGCGGGTATCGTTTTGGGGAGCGGATGGGGGCGGGGCAGTCGGGCGGTGAGGCGTTGGTCGGCGCGGGTGCGGACGTGAGCGGCCTGACGTTTCTTTATGAGGCGTTTATCACCGGCCGCGACGCCGTAACAGGGCGCAACCTGACTCCCTTCGAGCAGGGTTTTCGTGGGACGCTTGGGGCGGACGCGGCCTACCTGATCGGTCGCGGAGCCTTTCCGCGCTGCCGCCACCCAGCCCCTACCGCTCCCAAGGCACCAACTGCTGAAGCCCCAAGCGCAACTCAAGGCGTATTCCCGAAGAGTCCCGTAGAGCTATTGCCGGAAATCCCGCGAACCCCGAAAGGGTACATCCAGCCGAGTGACTACATACGGATTCGACCGGCGCAGCACGCGATCAAGCCCGGCGAGACCTTCGCGCCTCGGCATCATGGACAGCACTACCACGTCGAAATCCGCATCGATCCATCGAAGAGTTGGAACTATCCTAACAACGTGATGAAAGTGAAACCACCAGGATACACGCCCGGACAAGGAACCGGTTTTCTTCCTGGCGAGCTTTACCCTGGAATGTGAACTCTCATGACGATAATCTGCGAATCGCCATTTGGCTTTGAAGATGGACAGATTTTGAGCTACCGTGCTACCGCTGGGCGTCTGGAAGTGGACTTCGAGTTTTGGAATGAGCAACGCGGCACGCTGGTATTTGAAGGATTGGTGGGCATCCATGACGCCGGCGCGATCGGGGGCACGGTCGGCTCCGTGTGCGAAGTCGAGTTTTCCGAACTTGTTGCCTCCTTGGTGCGTCGGCATTTCGAGACGCCCCCGGAATCACTGAATTGGAAGCACTTCCGATTTCTCGACGTGGACGAAAGGGCAATTTTTGATGTTGTGGCGCACTCGTGCTCGTTCGTTGGCATGGCGCAAGCTTCAGGACGGTGAAGGATAGCTGCTCGATTCTAGTATCACGGGAGCCAGGAAGAGAACCATCCTGGGAAGATTTAAGAGCTTTAAGGGGTCGGGAGTCTTTTTGGTTGACAGGCTGCGAGGGAAATGAGCGTTTTCCGCTCGTGCCACGACGACGGCAAGTCCCCAGCGGTAGATGTGCATATTAGAAAAGACTCCCGACCCCCTTTGACGCTCCACCTTTTGACGCTCCAATTGTCGTAATCTTGAAACTCCAGGTACAAGGCAGCCAAAAAGCTTTTTTGCCGCTCCTCCACGGTGTATTGTTTCAGTCTCGACACGTAGCGGCTTGTCTGGCTTGAAGCCTCGAAGCAATGAACTGAAAGCAGATTAGAAATGTGCTAGTCGAAAGAAAGCAGAAAAGAACTTTCTTGGCTGCGCCAGTCGTGGTCCAGTTTCTTGGGGCCACTATAGAGTCGTTCATTGCGGATGTCGTCCCAGTTTCCCCGACGCGACTTGAATCGGCTCGTGAAGCGGCGAAACGCGGTGACTGGAAAATGGCTATTCATGAATACCTGAATAGTATCCATGAAGATGCTTCGACTGCGGATTTGGCCATTGGCAAGATGGTAGAAATCTTCCTTTCTGTCGCTCGGGAGCAGGGTGCTGCTGACCGCTACGTGGATCAGTCTGCCCAAATCAACCGTTGCTACCAGGTTCTAATCCAATTGAAACAAGCAGACTCGGCTGCCAAGGCGCTGCCCGAGCCGGCCCGAAAGAAGCTCTTTGACGAGATCGCGAGGGTTCGTGCTGAAGGCCAGAAGGCGGCCAAGCTTCATATTGACCGTGCCGACCGACTAAGAAAAGAGGCCAAGAGATATTTGAACGACGATGAAGACAAGCAGGCAGACGCCCTTCACAGGGTCAACCTGGCCTGGAGCTATTACCCCAACTTCACTGACGATGAGCTTGTGAAACGGATGTATGCTATCTGGGCTGACATGAAAAGTGAACTGGCCGCTTGGCAGTACAATCAGCTCATGGAGCAAGATCGTCTTCGTCTCGGACGCATTGTGGGAGATCGTTAGCGTTTGATGAGATGTTCCCATTCCTTTTCTCACCAAGTCGAGAAGGTCCTCTGAACCGCTTAACCTTACTGCACGCTGTTCGAGTTAGCCTGACAGTAGCTACTGTTCTTTGGTCTTGTATTACCGGCATTCATGCGGCGGAAGTGTTAGTTCCTCACCCTATGATTGAACGGACCAGTAGCGCCTTAACAAAACAACTCGGCGATTTTGGCGAATCTTTTGTCGGTGCCGGTCTGCGCGCACGCGGTTTTCAGGTCGTGAATGGTAATATCGGTGGTACTGGTATTGACTGGATCGCCGTCAAGCGGGCATCAAGCGGAGAAATCATCGACATACGCTTGGTCGAGGTCAAGACTCGCCAGGGCTTTCCCGAGTTTAAGCTCGCTCAGACAAGCGACCGTCTCCAACTTTCCGATAGTTGGACCAAGCCCCGCCTTGAACGGATCGTCCGCGACCACCCGGATACCAATATTCGTCGGCTTGCAAAAGAAGTGTTGGAAGCGATGACGGCTCGACCGGAGATCGTCCACCGGGAGTTGCACGGAATTGCCGTCCAATCGAACAAGTATCTCGTGATGACCGTGGATGAGGCAGGCCGCGTGACACGAGTAGCTGCCGAGGGGCGTCTTACCTCGCTGTTGAAGATGTTGTCAAAGCGAGGAACATCCCAAGAGACTCGCGCCGCAGCTATCCGGCATCTAGCACAATTTGATCAACTTCGAGCGGTAACGGGGCAAACAGGGGCGGAGCTGCCGTCCCTGGCTAAAGCAGGCGCTACGGGACTAAAGGGGTTGGTAAAGGAAACCAAGCTACCGCTAGGAAGCAAAATTACCACACCCACAGCGACAGTAATTGTTCAAGATGCAGCAAGCGCCAGAAATTGGGCGATTCAGCTCGCAAAGCAGCCCGGCGTATTGGCCGCCGGTTTTACTTTCGCGGTCGATGAAGCATTTACCGGCTGGAGCTACTACAAGGGCGATCTGAGCAAAGCCGACTTGCAGCGACAGACAATTCAGAATGGAATCAAAGCAGCTACGGTCGGAATCACTACTCAGCTTGTTTGCCTCCTCGCGCCGACGCCTCATGGGTTAGTCGTTATAGGCGTTGCAATTGTTGCTTACCTTGCCGCCGATCAAGTGATCTATGCATACGATCGCGCCTTTGTGCCCAAGGCTCCCAAGGCTGACGAACTAGCGGGTATAGCCCCCGAACACTGCCACTCATTTCCCATGCTGGACGACATGGCCACAGGCAAGGTGCAAGCAAAACCCCCTCACATAATGCTTACCAGCAATTGAATCGAATGGCTTTAATCAGGCACTGAACACAAGAGAACTACTGCAACGGCCATCAAAACAATACCAGCCCAATTTCTTTTTGTAACAAATCTCTGAACACTTCGTCGGAAAGGCGGCTTTTCTGCCGTAGAACCCCTTATCTTTACAAGAAAACGGTGCTGCAACGAAGCACCTTCAATGGGGCCGCGGCTATTCAGCCGCGGAAATTCCGCGCTTCTCAGCGTGCCGCCGCAGGGCGATGGAAGGCGCCTTCAATGGGGCCGCGGCTATTCAGCCGCGGAAATTTGGACTAACTCTGGAAATTATTACCGATACTGTGATGCTTCAATGGGGCCGCGGCTATTCAGCCGCGGAAATGAACTTTTCAGTGACAGTTACTGCCATCGGCTCACGCACTTCAATGGGGCCGCGGCTATTCAGCCGCGGAAATAACCATTTTAAAACGTCTACAGTATTTGGTCCAACCGTTGCTTCAATGGGGCCGCGGCTATTCAGCCGCGGAAATGACTTCGCCCGCGCCCGCGCCGCTCAGCCGAAAAGGGCTTCAATGGGGCCGCGGCTATTCAGCCGCGGAAATTGATCTACTGCGTCTGTAAGCCGCAGGCCGACGCCGAACTTCAATGGGGCCGCGGCTATTCAGCCGCGGAAATATTGACATAATCGGTCGCATAGTCCATCTCAACTCCCAACTTCAATGGGGCCGCGGCTATTCAGCCGCGGAAATCCCCCGACGTGCTTGCGGACATCCCCGGCGTGCATATCACTTCAATGGGGCCGCGGCTATTCAGCCGCGGAAATCAGATGATCGCCGGAGGCGACTTCCCACTGGATGGTCTCGCTTCAATGGGGCCGCGGCTATTCAGCCGCGGAAATCCTACGCCATCCGCGGCCGGTTTTCACGCGATCTATATCAGCTTCAATGGGGCCGCGGCTATTCAGCCGCGGAAATTTCGGTCGGCCGCAGTCGTCGGACGTCAATTGCCACCGCGCTTCAATGGGGCCGCGGCTATTCAGCCGCGGAAATTTCGGTCGGCCGCAGTCGTCGGACGTCAATTGCCACCGCGCTTCAATGGGGCCGCGGCTATTCAGCCGCGGAAATGTCGCGTCGGCCTGGTCGGTTTCCACGACCATCAGGTCGGCTTCAATGGGGCCGCGGCTATTCAGCCGCGGAAATCCGAGCTCGCTGCCGCCTTCCCGTTCCTGCAAATCCTGCTTCAATGGGGCCGCGGCTATTCAGCCGCGGAAATCTCCCAGACAAGCCGCCCCTTGTACGGCCCCTCGATGACCTGGCTTCAATGGGGCCGCGGCTATTCAGCCGCGGAAATGACGATTCGCGTTGCCGATCATGGATCATGCTACTGCCGCGCTTCAATGGGGCCGCGGCTATTCAGCCGCGGAAATCTATAGGAGACGATCATAATGGGCATGAGGTCCAAGCGCGCTTCAATGGGGCCGCGGCTATTCAGCCGCGGAAATCCGTCTACTTCGCCGAGCACGGGGCGCTGGCGGAGACCTTCAATGGGGCCGCGGCTATTCAGCCGCGGAAATCACGCGCTTCTTCGATTTAATGTGATGTCTTGCTTCCATCCTTCAATGGGGCCGCGGCTATTCAGCCGCGGAAATTATCAGGACAAACTCTGGTGCGGCGATGGGCGCTGGGGCTTCAATGGGGCCGCGGCTATTCAGCCGCGGAAATGCCGCCCAGCCGATAAGCCGCTTCGCGCGGCGTAAGCAGCTTCAATGGGGCCGCGGCTATTCAGCCGCGGAAATTTTTCCGCCTCCGAGCCCTCCTCCCCGAGCACATTCTCGCTTCAATGGGGCCGCGGCTATTCAGCCGCGGAAATTGCGTAAGCCGAGTCTTATCGGCCGCGCCACTAGCGACAGTGCTTCAATGGGGCCGCGGCTATTCAGCCGCGGAAATTGCTGGAGGCCGTGGACCTTGGCGTCCAGTTTGGCGTCGCTTCAATGGGGCCGCGGCTATTCAGCCGCGGAAATTACCTGCCGATGACCTCGATCCAACGGCGCTGCGAAAAGCTTCAATGGGGCCGCGGCTATTCAGCCGCGGAAATTGGATGACCATCGGCAGCTAAAGGAGTAGCCCAGTATGCTTCAATGGGGCCGCGGCTATTCAGCCGCGGAAATTTTTTTTCTCTTGAAACGTGACGTAAGTCTTTTGCTAGGCTTCAATGGGGCCGCGGCTATTCAGCCGCGGAAATTGACCATCGACGGCGCCACACCATCGGGCACCACGGAGCTTCAATGGGGCCGCGGCTATTCAGCCGCGGAAATCGCCACTATTGGAATACGGCGGCCGGGCGCGTCGCCCGCTTCAATGGGGCCGCGGCTATTCAGCCGCGGAAATCCACTGCTGTGTGCTTTTCCAGCCAGACACCACGCTGTTGGTGCTTCAATGGGGCCGCGGCTATTCAGCCGCGGAAATAGTACGTCCCGCCCCCGGAGCCGATTCCCGCCGGATGTTCGCTTCAATGGGGCCGCGGCTATTCAGCCGCGGAAATCGACGTAATCCACGTCGACGTCCCAGTACTTGGACAGGCTTCAATGGGGCCGCGGCTATTCAGCCGCGGAAATAGGGTGCTCGCAGGCAATCGGCGAATATGCCCACGCGGCTTCAATGGGGCCGCGGCTATTCAGCCGCGGAAATCGAAACGGCCTCGCATTCACACGGCCCGTCAAGGCAAGCTTCAATGGGGCCGCGGCTATTCAGCCGCGGAAATAATAATAGAGGTAGTTCGAGAGGTAAATATAACACAATGCTTCAATGGGGCCGCGGCTATTCAGCCGCGGAAATGAAAATCTCTCCCGCCTGTCGCCGGAAGACCAGTTCGCTTCAATGGGGCCGCGGCTATTCAGCCGCGGAAATTAGTGAAAATCGGCGGGCCGGGCGTTTATCTGGGCGTGCTTCAATGGGGCCGCGGCTATTCAGCCGCGGAAATTGTTCGGCGAAGATTCTCTTGGCTCTCTGAGTCTCAGTGGTGCTTCAATGGGGCCGCGGCTATTCAGCCGCGGAAATTTGGCGTGCAGGCAGAGATTGCCGCCGCCTGCGCGCTAGGCTTCAATGGGGCCGCGGCTATTCAGCCGCGGAAATGTCGTGCTCCGCAAGTGCATGTAGGACTAAGAGTTAGTATAACGTTTGCGAGAGGTGCATGTCCAGGGATCATCACGGAGCCTCCGAAAATATGGTGATGGCAGCAAAGTGTTACGGCAAAGCGAGTTTCGTTTGCGAGAGGGTAAAGGTTTTTTTTCATCACTATGGTGCTCGCAGGGCGGTTTAGATGATTACGGGTGCGCGGGAGTGCGGCTCGGTACGCGGGCGGCCCCAGAATTCCGTGCGGTCGTAGCGGGTGGAGACGGGGCCGAGGTTGACGAGCATGACGCGGTCTTCCTGGAGATTGAGGACCGCCCAGAGAGCTTCCTTGAGGAGTTGTTTTTCGGTGGGCGAGAGTTCGCAGCGGAAGACGGAGTATTGCAAGGGGTCGCCGAAGCCGCTCATTTTTTTGAAGACTTTGCGCAGGCGTTTCTCATCGGCGATGTCGTAGCAGACCAGGTAAATGTTTCTCATGGGCGGCGGACTCCTAGCGGGTGCAGAAGTTCGGATATTCCGGTAGTTCGTCGAGGAGGGTGCGCGCCAGCAAGCGGGCCTGGACTTCGAGCACTTGGCGATAGCTGATGCGGTAGCCGAAGATGGGGTGCGTAACGAGGGTATCCAGCCGGCGTTCGAAGGCGCCGATCACGGTGCGGCGTGCAGGAGGGGTGAGGGCCACAGCGCCGGCGCGGCGGAGAAAATCTTTGGGAGCGACTTCGCCGTTATTTATCAGCGTGAGCACGGCGGAATCGGCCAGCAAGGGGCGGAAGGGTTCGGCCAAGTCCAGGGCGAGCGAGGGTCGGCCGTAGCGCGGGCGGTGGTAGAAGCCCAGCAGCGGGTCAAAACCTACGGCGTGAAGCACGAGGGTCAATTCCTTGACGAGCATGGCATAGACGAAGGAGAGCAGCGCGTTGACCGGATCGCGCGGCGGGCGGCGGTTCCGGTTTTCGATCTGGAAGTCGGCGGGGCCTTTAAGGAGTCGGGCGAAGCCGGAAAAGTAAGCCTTGGCCGCGAGGCCTTCGACGCCCAGCAGGCTTTCCAGGCTGCCGGCGCGGCGCGCCTGCTGAAAGAGGCGGGCAAGCGGGGCAAGATATTCGCGGGCGAGATTTTCGGGCAGGTGGCGGCGAAGGAGCGTGCGACAGTTTTTGATCTTACCGAGGACGAATTGCCGGGCCAGCCGGAGCGATTGGTCGGGCAAAGCAGCCACAGCAAATTGTCGCTGTCGCAGTTCGATGTTCTTGTGGATCAGGCTGTGCGTAACGGCATAGAACCAGCCGCCGTAGGAGAAGTGGCAGATGGGGATGCCGGCGGCGGCCAGTTCGCGCACGGCCTGGGCGGTAACCTGAACATTGCCGAGCAGATTGACCTGAGACACATCAATCATTTTGACTTTGCGAAGCGTTTGGCCTTTGGCGGAGATGATGAGTTGGTCGCCGGACTTGCCCAGCGTAGTGCCTTGATCCTGAATGTAGAGCGGCAAGGCGTCATCGCGTGCGGGCATAAGACGGCGGACCTCGCCCCGGGTAGGGAGCGATGTCGGGCAAGCCAAAAGCCGCGTTTCGTCGGGCAGACAAATGCCGACCAGCGAACAGCGCGGACACTTCGGGCTGTCGTCAAGCGGCGGCGGAATCCGGCCTGCGGCCGCCACGGCGCGCAATTGGCGGAGCAATTCGCGGGTGCGGCCGATCAGCTCGTCGTCGAAGTTGATAGTAACGCGGCGGCGCGAGTCGATGTAATAGAGGATGCCGCTAACGCACCGGAAGCCGTTTTCGCGGAGAATCAGCCCTTGGGCACAGAGCTGAACACGCTCCGGCTCCCAGGCACCGTCGGGGCTGTCCGGCACGTAACCGTGCTTGTAATCGACAGGCGAAGCCAGGCCATCGGCGAGTTCCAGCACGTCGATTTTGGCGATCAGCCCTTCACCAGGGGCGGAAAGCATGAGGGAACGCGAGTGGAGTTTCTCCACGTCGGGCGGCCGAGGCGCGCCTTCCTCGGAAGAAAGCCGGACATCGGCGCCGTTTTCGTGCGGTTCGGGCAGTTCGCGTCGGTCGGCATGATCTACGCGACGATGACCGAAACGGCCTTCCAGGGTCTCCAAATTGTCGGTGAATTCGCCTTGCACCCATTCGAGATATGCCAGACGGGGACAATATGCGAACTCGTTGAGCATCCTGGCGGGTACCAAGTCAGGGAGATCCGTTTCCCTCGGGACGGAAGCAACAACCGTGGTCATGGCAGCACCTACTTCAACGAGGTGAGAGAAATCAAAAGGCATCCGTGCTGCCGAAAGACCGTCCTGGAGATTTTGATCGTGATGGCGGCCGAAGCGGCGTCGTACCGCAGCTCCGTTTTTTGCTCCGGCACGACGCCGCTTCTTTCCATCTTTCCAGCCACGGAGAGAGCCCGGCTACCCCCCCATAGCCTTCAGCACCAGAAGGACAAAGAAGCAAAAACCGAATTGTCAAAGAACGAAACTATCGTGTGTTTAGGAATTGTCTGGCACGAATAACCCTAAGCCGAAATGGGCGGAATGTCCTAAAGCAATGGGACCGGCCACAGGGATGGGAAAACGGATTCGGAACGAACCTGCCAAGCGGCGACCGCCATCGTCATTACGCTTTTGGCGGAAACGCTTGAACTGGATGGGGCGCAGCCCAATAGCGTCTGTAATACCGCGAAAAATACGGAAGACACCCTGGGAGTCGATGCAGGGAACGATTTGGATCTCGTCTGGAGAAAGTTGACTCAAGTCGGGGCGGGTTTGGGCTAAACGGCGTAACTCTTCTTGGAGAGTAAGAAGAAGGAAATTGGGCACGCAGCGAATTACTTCCGGGGGATCACGTTTGGTGCCGCGTGCCTTTGGATAGCGGGGTGCCAGAAAGGGAGAGGCCGAGACCCAGTGTGTGGCGTGCTGCAAGGGGCCGACAGCATTGTCGGCGAGGCTTCCGATTCCCAACAACAGGAGCCGAAGAGGATAGCGCTCTTCGCTACAGCGGCCAGTCTTAAGCTGCTGGAGTTTATCAAGAGCATGACATTCATCAGGGTTGAAACCGGCAGCGGCAACGACTGTGAGGTGATCGAGGCGTCCGTCGCGGTCTTCGTCGGTAGGAAGATAATATGCGTGCTGGTGTCCCACCAGTGGTTGGCCGGAGTGGTCCTTGCCGGAGAAAGTGGCTGATCTACCTCGGATTCCGTTTTTTTCTGTGAGGCGGCCATAAATGCTCATCAGTGCCCGTCGTGCGGCCTCAGCAACGGGAAGAGTTTCCGTCACCAAAGGAAGGACGGTGGAATCGAGGGCGTAACGGACAACATGGACGGCAGGCTGTTTGGCGGCCTGGGTGCGCGACCGGCGGGCTGGTTCGATCTTGAAGCACTCGCGCGGGCGGGCATATTGAACCCAGCATGAGCCGGGCGGATCGGACCATCGTTTTTCGTGGAGTTGAAGGGTTTCCATGCACAGGTTCCAGGCCGGATCATAAATCGTCGTTCGTTCCTGAATCGTCTGCTTGATCTTGCCCCGGCCTCGGGTCCTGGTCCTTACGGTAACGTCGTGGTCCTCTGCAAATGCTTTGCTGGGGTCAGGGCATAGCAGCCGAACGATCTCATGGTCCGACGGAGGCTGAGTGCTAATGAGGGGCTTGACCAGATGATAGCGATTCGTGCCGACATCCGCTGTAAATGGCGTATCTTCAACAAGTGTTGCTTTACACCAGGATTCTGATCGGCCCAGAGTGTTCAGATTCTCGAGTATGAGGCGAAGCGTGGTCCGCTGTTCTGGAGTTAGGTCGAGTTGCGGCCAGCGGACCAGCAACGTGTCTTCGCGAGAGACCGCGACGAACGCATCGAAGACGAGCGTCTTGTTGTCGGGACCTTTCTTGAACCATTTTTTAAACCAGGGATTGTAGTGTCGCGTGTGGCCGGCGGATGCGGGCGGCAGCAAGAACTCGGGCGGCTCGGCCAAGGCGCGGAAAATAGGCTCGACCTCCTGCCGGGGCAACTCGGGCAAAGAACGGCGCCAGGTTGCCACCAGCGCGCGGCAAATGCGCCACGGTGAAGGAGGCCATTCCACAGCGCCCTCGTTGACATGGCGGCCCCATGGGGTAGCGTGGTAGCGACCAGCAAGAAATCGGAAAGATATGGCAATCACGATTCGTCCTCCAAAGTGTTGTTCTCGGACTGTTCTGGCTCTTCGCTACCCGATGCCCTACGCGACGTCCTTCTCGCAGGTGGCTGCCATTGGACTTCGGTGACCGGCGGAACGGCGAAGAAGGGTTTACACTGGGCGATGAGGGACTGACACTCTGTCAAGAGGTCTTCTTCAGCGGGGACAGTAACGTCTTTTTTAGGCTGGGTAACTTGTAGGTCGCCAACGACTTCCAGGTCGCAGGCAGTCCGCAGGCGAAGACCGGTCGAAAGGAACCGGCGGATTTTGAACAGGGATAGGGCGATAAGTAGTCTCGTCGCCTCGTCGGGCAGCCCGTAGCCGCGCAGCAGGGCCAGGTCGAGATTGAAATAGGCCGTGATCTGGCGGGCGACGAACTCGGTGCGGTGGAAGGGGACGTTACCAAAACCTTTGTTGGTATCTCCCGATGGGTCGACGCGGTCATTCTTGACGCCGCCGCTTTCGGCCGGACGGGCGTTGGAGGCTTCGATGAACCCGCTTAGCAAGCGAGGCAGACGCAAGCGGCCGCCTGCTAGATCGCTCTTGGCAAGAAAGAGGCCATGGACCAGGGCGTTGGGATCGTACTTAAAAATGATCCGTGCCAGATTGCGGACATCGACTGGGCCGATTTTCATACTGGCGGTCTCTTCCTTGAGTATATTGAAGACACTCCTATCTTGTCCTTCCAGAATGTAGGGCGAGTTGATACGATGTGCTTCGAGAATAGAGTTGGTCAGCTCGCCGTTTCCCTCAACACTGACACGAATGTATGGAAGTCCGCGAAGGGAAGGAATTAGGTCGCTGGCGGCCTGATCCCAGCAAGCCAACTCCATGCGGTTGGCCACGGACTGGACCGACTCGACCAGCAGCATTTCGGTGCCATCGGGCAGCGTGTAGCAGGCGGGACCGAGGTCGGCGAAGCCGGTGGGTTGAAAGCGGTCGCCCTGGAGGGGTTTTAGTTGCGCTTCCATCAGCAGGCGCGGGGCCTTGCTAAGCACGTCGTAGTTGATTTTGTTTGCATCACTCATTCGGATTCTCCTTGCGTTGAAAGGGTTAAGGTTTCAGCCACTGCCGACTCGTCAGGCCGGCAGACAAGGTAAATAAGGTAATTTACGGATTTCGATGAAATTGGGATTAGCAACGCGGCCGCCAGGCGTTGAGCGAACCGTGGATTCGCCACGGCATGTGCCCAGGTGTAGTCGCGAGGTATGCCTGATGGCAGTGCTCCAGGCATGGGCACCAGGCCGGAAACGCGCAAACGCTGCACGGCAATGCGGCAAGCGTCGCCGACACGTCCGGCGCGAAGCAAAGGCAGGATACGAGGCTCGGGACGAATGCCTATGCCGACTTCCATCGAGCCGTCGTCCAAAGGGCGAGCCAGCCGCCATCGCACGCGGTCGCCTGTTTGTTCTGCGATGAGCGGCGCCGGCAGAAACAACAATTTCAGCAGAGCATACTCGCGCGGCAACGGCGTGGTCGATTCATTGCCATCGGTATCACGAGACTTGGGAACATTACTCACGAGCAATAGCCCCCAGATCAGTTCCTCGATGCGTTGGTCGTCCATCTCGCCAGCAAGGAAGGCTGCGACCGTGTCGAGTGACGCTGTGAAGGGTGAAGAGAGCGGCAGGTATTCACAGCCTACGCGCCGGCCATCCATCAAGCGGCGCTGAAGAACATTGGCCAGGTTGGTGGCCAGGTCGGCGGCATTCCAGACAACGCACCGGCCCTTTTCTGCCCATGCGGGGCGCCGTTTTTCCCAATCCACGGGTTCGAGGTTGGCGCGGAGCGGGCCGATCTTCATTTCAGGGTCTTGCACTGCCGCTAGAGCCAGGGCGAGCGAAAACTCAGAAGAAGAGTCGCGAGCAGCTTCGATCCATTTGGTTGACAGACCGCCGAGGGGTGGCAAGTTCGAGTTGCCTTGCCCAATTTTGCCGGAGGTTAAAGCTAGTTCTCGCTCGGCCCGTCCCAGCGCGACGAGAATGCGTTGAAAGAAGGAGTTGCCGCCGTACTTGCAGAAATCGAAGATCGCCGAGTCTATTGCGCGAATTGCCGCAGCGAACCTTGGCGGCGTGTTTTTGTCCTGGGCTGCACGTCGAAAGCGGTCAAGCCAGAAGTCGGCTTCACGAAGCAGATCGACGCTAGCGCGCTCGGCTACATCAAACCATCCAAGCGAGGCAGCCAAGCATGCCTTAACTCTGCGTTTCAGAAACCCCACCCGCTGAAATCGCGTAATACCGCGATCCACGCCGAGACCGGCCACAGCGCGTGCGAAATCCACGCTGTTCTGCACCACCTGCCCACACACTTCAGCCCGTCCCTCGCCAAACAATTGGCAAAGCTCGGCATTGCTGGTCGGCTTATTCCAGAGCGGAAGCCAGAGTTCACCTCGGGAATCCGATTCATCCGTGGATGCTAGGGAATTGAAGCCGGCCGCAACCGTTCGTACTGTAAATGGAAACGTAGCACGAGGCGTATCGGCAACATTGAACCGACGCACGGCTGCTCCAGCTAAAATAAGTGTACCTTCCAACATCAAAATGAAGTCCCAAGGATTATCGACCGCATTTCCTTCCATACCTTGTGTGGCATTCGGTCCACCTGCACGTCCCGGAGCAAATTGACCGACACTGGCAGAGGCAAGCTGGGCCGGCAATGCAAAAAGGGCCTGAACAAGCCATTTTCGCGATTCGTCAGAGGGCTGCTCATTTTCTTTGTGCAATCCCAGCAAGACGATCCGCTGCATAAAGTTCTGGGTGAAGTCCAATCGGCCATCATTGCCGCCTGTCCCAAGCAGCGGCGCGAATCTTTGGCCGTCCTGTCGAAGCACCATAGCGGCGTCCATCCAAGCAATAACTTCGTCAGGTAGTTCCCTGCGGTAGCGACAAATCAGGCGCGTTTTGTCCTCATCCTTTGGCTTGTCGCCTATCTCCTCATCTTTGATAATTTGCCGAACGTGAGCAATGACCTCGGCGTAAGCCTCGCATCGCTGCGAATTGCTGTTACCCAGCGCGTTAACTGCGTGCGTGTTATCCTTGGGAAAGAATCCGGAGCCACCGGCCCAAGGAGCGACGATTGGCGTCGGTTGGTACTCTTCCAAGAAAAATTTCATAAGTGCATTGCGGTCGAGAAAGGAGCGCAGCCAGAAGGTATCGTTTTTCCACCAGCCGCGGGCCGCGGCGTCCTTCTGCTCACTTACCAACCGCAAAATACCAAGGGCCTTGAGGTAAGACATCAGCGGCTCGGGTGTGCAGCCGGGAAGTTCTACATCGTGTTGTACAGGCTGGGACATGGTAGTTACGCCTCCTGTAGCTCAGCGGTATCAGGGATTCGGTGTCGGTTTGTGCCTTGGCCACGGCTATGGCTCGCGCGGATGTCGGCGGCACGTAGGATGGCCTCCAAGTAGGCCAGGCGGAATGGGCCGAGTGTGTCGCGCAGGCGGATCATCCGTTCGGCCCACGACGGCTGCCCTGCGAACGGCGGCTCCTCGCAAAGGCCGAGTTCCATCGGCTCAAGTGAGAGTTTTACTGGTGGCGCAATGACGCCGCTACCCAGATCGACTTCAGGAAGCTCATCTTCGTCCCAGATACCTCGCGCAAAACGGCGACTACTATCGGGACGCTGCTCGTTCGGCAACGAGCGGATCGACAGCCGCACCTTGCCGTGGTGTGCAGCCACCAAATATGCCACAAGGTCACGATGGCAATCGGGGACCAGCTTATTGCCGGGATCAAGCACCGCCAAGGCCGAAGCCAGCTCATGCCGGAAGTGACGCCGCTCGTATCGGTTCCAAGGAGGGGGAGCTTTCGCCCACAAGGTGCCGGATGCCGGCGCCCCTTCAGGCAGAGCCATCTGAAAGACAGTATGGGCTTTGCCGCGATCGTGCCAGCGCGCAGCCAAACGCAGCGTTTTTGCATGTTTTGGCGCCACAGGCAACTTCTGTAACATGGAGTCCAATTCAGAACAGAGCCGCTCCGTATGCTCGGCAAGTGTCTGCCAGCTTTCGCTTTCAGACAAACGGTCATCGTCCGTAGCCTCTGGAGGTTGGTGAGTTGAAGCAGAGGCGATCGGATCGACCGGCTCGGTACTGTCAGCGTCCCACCCACGCTCTGCTGAATACCCGCCGGCTTCGGCATGCACCAAGAAGACTTGGCCCGGGGCAATTGCGCTAGGATCGGGCTTTTCCCATTGCCCTTCCAGAAAATTCCATCGCCACACGTGATTGGTATGCTTCTTGACGAACTCGCGGAACTCGACGACCGGGGCGGGACAAATTTCTTCCGCGGACGGTGCTGCTATGGTCTCGGGCGGCGTTTGTGTTGAAGATTGGTCCAATTCGCGCCAGAAAACGCGAACATCCGAGTCCTCCACTTCACGCACGAAGCGGTCAACGTCGATATCGTTGCCGGCCAGATCGGGTGTGGTGTCGAAGAGGTCAATCAAATCCTTGCGGCGGATCACGTGGCCATGCTGGAATGCCAAGGTTACATTGGGCAACGACTTCGACGCTACGTCTTGCAGCAGGTGAAGTTGCTCGCGGGCGGCCTGCAACGCCTCGATCTCATAAGGGTGGCTGAACTTCTCGGCTTGCTCGTTGGGCAGATCCACCCACCAGACGCTCGCCTGAGTTGCTTGACCATCACGATTGCACCGACCAAACCGCTGGACCAGCGACGCCCACGGAGCAAGTTCGGTGAACAATGTCGTTGCACTGATATCTACGCCGGCTTCGATCACCTGTGTGCTGACAATGATCGTTCCTTCGGGGGGCACTTCGTTGAGTGCTTCGGCTACTCGGTTTCGGCGGTCGCTTGGGCGGAAACGCGAATGGAGTAGAGTGAGTTTTGGTGGCGGGGCATCATTGCGACCATCGCCCCTGGCCGCAACGGCAGTGACTTTTTCCAGCTCGTTGAACAGGTCCTGCGCCCGCTTTACTGTGTTAACGACGACAATCGTACGTGTACCACGCTTGTGCTCTCTGCGGACCTCATCAGCGAGTTTCTTAGCTTCGCCCACAGTTGCCTTGGTCTTGTAGAGCTGCTTGGCCGCTTTCCACCGCCGCATTACGTCCGTTTTCTTGAGATCATCTTCACCAAGCTGGATGCTCAGCAGATTATCGACGCGACTGGTGAAATCGATCGTTTTTAGCCAGTCGGGCTGCATCGTGGCTGACATCCAAATGCTTTGACAATTATGGCCGTCTTTGGAGCCAAGTAAATGCCGGAACGCCTCCAACTGGGCCGTGGTGGCCAACCCGCTACCCATCAACTGGACTTCGTCAAAGACCCATAAACAGTCGTTATTGAGCAATCCGAACTGCATAGGCCAGCGTGCCCGGCTTGCAGCATAACCCCGATTCAATGCCCGTGATAGCAGCATGTCCTGCGTACCGATCAGGATGGCATCCTTCTCAGGATGGAGGTCCCACTCAACTAACTCTTCTCCGCCCATCAAGACATAGACACCAACCGTCTCCGTCAACCCGAGTTTCTCTAGCCATTTTTTGGTGACGGACTCGGTTTGCTCTACAAGTACCCGCATCGGAAGGCAGTAAACCAAACGTCGCGGGGTGTTTTTCGCCGAATCGGCATATTGCCTGCGCCAAAGCCAGGCGAGAACCACCGCAGCAGTCTTGCCCAGCCCGGTCGGAATGTTAACTAGTGCTGAGAGTTTTTCGCACTCGGCAAGGCGAACCTGGTAGCCATAAGGCACACTGCCCGTGGCTTTCTGAAAAAAACTCTCGTATGAGTCACATGCGTCCATAAAGTGTTTCCCCTCAATCGTTAGCTTTGGTTGTCATCTCTTGTGGCATCTTACCGGCCTGGTAGAGGGCAAGTAAGGTATGGATTTCTTCAGCCATTTCTTGGCGCAGGTCGGGCGGGGCCAGCACTTCTGCATGCCGGCCGAAGGAGAGAATCCAGTGTTTGATCTCCTCACTGCTGGAAAGGTGGAATTCGGCCAGCAGGCCGCCGTCTTTCTGCTGGGCGAGCTTCTGGCTGGGGTGCCAGCAACCTTCCTGGACGTAGCGGGCGACGGCCGGGGCGAAACGCACCTTTATGCAAACTTCGCCGTCGCCGTGAAAGACACCGAACGATTTGGCGAAATGTGCCCGAAGATCGAAGTTTGCCGGTGGATTAAAGCGCAATTCTTCGAGCTGGACCTTTTCGATCCGGTCCACTTTCCAGTGGCGAATCTCGTCGTACTGCGGCGCACGGCCCACCAAGTAGAGGGCGCCGCGATGATAAGCCAAACCGTAAGGATAGACATCATAGGTTACCGGCTCGGTGGCGCGCAGTGAACGGTAGGTGATGAACGTTACCCGACGGTCTTCGATGCCTTGCAGGATCGTATCAATCAGCTCGGCCTTGCGCGAATAGTCGCTTCTGCCGACGGCGGTTTGGTGAAAAGCCTGGGCGAAACGGTGGATATAAGTTATCGCCCCTTCGCTGACCACGGAACGAACTTTTTTGAATGCGCGTTGCGCCGCTTCCCAGAAGATCGTACCGCTGAGGGGGGCTAAAAGACCTTGCGCCAGGTACAAGGCGATCGCTTCGTCATAGGTAAAAGACATGCCGGGCAGGTTTTTGTCCGGAGCGATGCGATAGCGCTTGCGGCCGAATTGTCCTACCTCCTCAATAAGCGGAAAGCCGACGGTGCGAAATGTCTCCAGGTCGCGGCGAATGGTTTTTTCGCTCACGGCCATTTCCGCAGCAAGGTCCTTGACGGTCGCGCCGTAGTGTCGGGCGCAAAGCGTTCTCAGGAGCATCCACTGGCGAATTAACGGCGGCGAATCAGCCATCTTCGTACCACTGAAAAGAGGGCGACTTGTCAAAGCATGGGTTAAATTATAGCCCTGAGAAACCACTACTTGAAGCCCCCTGAGCAAGTATCAGAAAGTGGTTAATCCGCTCCTCCCTCATTCTTACAAATCCGCTGCATTATCCCCGATAGCCGCCAATGCTCGCAGGCAAGTGGGCAGCATTTGACGTAGTATAACCGCACGGGTTGGACAACCTGCGTCCAACCGCCGGCAAAATTGAATAACTTGCGGCAGACCCGTGCAGCCCAAGGAGGGTTTAAGCTGCGAAAGCGTTGTGGGCTATGAAGAGCAAGATGTCTTTGGCTTCCATTGACTTAAAGGGGGATCGCGGGGTAAGCGAACAGCTTGTTCAGCCTTACGGGGCTACGACGGCGGAAGTTGCCACGCGGTTGCGCCGGCTTTCGGCAAGCGCGGTATCCAGGCTCAAGTGCATGGTAACGCTCCAGCGGCCGTCTTTATCGGCTTCGACCAGCCAGTGCGGCATGACCACCACAGACTGATGAACCAGCTCGAAACCGTCTTCTGACTGGCTGACGGTTTCGATGGGAAAAGTCCAGAAGTTGGACAAGCGGGACATTTTCAAGCCTACGGCCAAACCTAACCATTCGTCCGTCAGACCGAGACCGAAAGCATTTTGCAAATCGAGCTTCGAGCCGAGGTGCCCCAAGGGTCGGCCTTCGATGTCCTGGAAGAAACGGCCTTCCGCATTGGCCGGCATGGCGGCAAAGTTCATTTCCACGGCAAAGTGCAACCGATGATCGAGCGGTAAGTTTTCCAGCAAGTAGGCAATCTGGAGGCAATGGCTGCCGGCGTCGAGCGTCAGACCTTTGGTAATCCGCAGGGGATGGCCGTCGGCGAGACCTTCCCGCGTCAACTGGATTTGAATGCGATCGGGATTGCGACGAATGCGGGCTTCATATTGGCCGGCAAGGAAGTCGCCGCACTGCCGCGCCGCGCCGGCGACAACCGCCTCCAAGGCAGTCTCTTGATCGTAGAATAAATCCACCAGGCTCTTGCGCAAGTGATCGTCGTATTGGATTTTTTGATCGAGATCAGGCTGCTTGAAGGTTACGCGCTCGTGGATGCTGGCCACCTGGTCAGGGTTCTCACCCTGGCCGGCCAGCACGCGCTGATGATAGGCTTCAGGCCGACGGGCAAGAGTAGCTAAGAGGTTGCAGGGCACACGGCGCACGTCCAGTTCGAGTATCTGCCCACCGCGACTGGGAGCAACGATTAGCGAAAGGCGTTCGTTGCTGAGGCGGATTTCCTGTCGGGCGTCAAAATTATAATCTTCGGCTACGGCTTCCACCCAGGCTTCGGGACGGTTTACGGCCTGATCCAGCAGGTTATCAGCGGAGATAAGTCGGGCGTAAACGGCATTCCGTAGATGTGGCAAGTAGATGCCGCCAAAGGCCCCATGCCAGTATGCGCAATTACATTGGCCGCGATAAAGTTCGAGCCGGGCTTGCTCGACCAACTCGCTGTGCACGTGCTCGCCCACGGAGGCCATCTCCTGCGTTTCTTGCAAGCGCCGGCTCACGGACATCATGCGGGCATACATTTCGTCGGCTTCGGGATACTTGATTTTGAAGTTCCGCCAGAAGCCGCCTCGGAGAAAGGGCCGCAAAGAGGTCCAACGCGGATCGTCGCGCATCTCGGCCGCAATCCGCTCAAACTCCATCACCCGTTCCGTCGGCAACGACCATTCGGTCATTTCCCGATAGCTGCAATCAGGCAGATAAACCTTGCCCAACGGCGGGACATTGTCCACTGCTTCGGCCAGGGTGGTTACCTGAACCCAGGCTTCATTCCGGATTAAGGCATTGAAGAACTGCTCCAGCCAGCCGTCTTCGTAAACGTGTTTTTTCGTTTGCGGCCACACGCCGAACTTTTCCCCATCGTCGCCCAGGACCGCTATCGGGTGAGGGTGCATCTCGGCGAGCCGGGCGAGATAGTCGAGCGTTTGTTGTGGAGCGGCAAAGGGAATCAGATACCGCAGCCGTTCGTTGCCGGGAAAAACGGAAAGCAAGCGACCTTCGTCTTCCGTAAGCAAATGGCCGACGAGCTGCGATTCTTGCAAGCCGGCGCACTTGAAGTGGAAATCATCCAGCACGGTATATTCGATGCCGGCATCGACCAAATCGCGCGTGAGGGCTTGTTCCCAAACGCGCTCCGATGTCCAGAGGCCGCGGATCGTAGCGCCTAACCGATTTTGCAAGCGACGGGTATAGCCGCGAATTTGCCCGATCCGATCCCACGAAGGAATCATCGTCAAAATCGGCTCGAAGTAAGCGCCGCCGAGGATTTCTACCTGGCCGCGATCGACCATTTCAGCCAGGCGATCCAGATACCGCGGTTGTCGCATTTCGAGCCATTCCAGCAGCGACCCACTGATATGCATTGAGATTTTCAGGGTGGGAAAACGCGCGAGGATGTCCAAAAACGGCTGATAACTGTCTTCGTACGCTCTTTGGAAGACTTCTTCAAAATTGCCGACCGGTTGATGATTGTGGATGGCGAGGATTAAACGGATTGCGTTGGGCATAGGGGTTTCAAGGCTTTGGTTGAATCAAGGCGGTAAAATCGGAATTAAACATCCCTAACCTTACTACGAGCACTACTCATACCTTTGTGCGACCTCGGACCAAGCTTGCACAAGGCAGTGAGGGAACAATACCTTAATCGGCAGTCCTCACCCAGTTTATCCAGTTTGCCTCATTGAAAAAGTTTGCGACTCAGGCCATTCCACCTCAACTTCCCGAAGAAAAGCTGCGGCATCTTCCGGTGGTACCGGATTTATGTAGAAACCTGTCCCCCATTCAAAGCCGGCGGTCTTTGTAATGCTGGGCATAATCTCTATATGCCAGTGATAATGGCTCAGCTCCTGGGTGTCAAAGGGGGCGGTGTGAATTATGTAATTGTAGGCCGGCTGGTCCAGGGCGGCTTCAATTTTGATTATCACCTGCCGCATCACACTGGAAAGCTCTTCCACCTCATTTTTTTGGATATTCTCGAAATGGCTGGCGTGGTTTTTCGGCAGAATCCAGGTTTCAAACGGAAAGCGGCTGGCAAATGGACAAAATGCCACGAAGCTCGGAAAATCCATTACGATCCGTTTTTCCGTGGCTAGTTCCTGTTGCACAATGTCGCAATACACACAACGGCCGCGATAATTGTAAAACTCCAGCGAACCGGTCATTTCCTCCCACACATTGATCGGCACGATGGGCGTAACGATGAGTTGGCTGTGGGTATGTTCGAGCGAGGCGCCGGCCGCGGCGCCCACGTTTTTGAAAATCATGCCGTAAACCAGTCGGGCGTCTTTCTTCAGGTCCACCAAACGGTCCCGGTACGCCCAAAACACTTCCCGCAATTCTTCTTCCGAAAGTTCGGAAGTGCTGATGATATGCTTGGGCGACTCGATGATTACTTCGTGTGCGCCGACGCCCCGCATCATGTCGTAGATGCCCTCCCCACGCTTGTTCAACTGGCCTTCGATTTCCAGGGCGGGGAACTTATTCGGCACCACGCGCACGCGCCAGCCTTCGCGGTTCCGCTGCGAACCAGGCTTGCGATAAGCGATGATTTCGTCCGGGGTTTTATCCTCGTTGCCTTCACAAAAAGGGCAGAAGCGACCTTTCTGGCGCTGAGGGGTAGTGTCGAAATCGTGGGGCCGCTTCGCTCTGGCTGTAGCAATTATCACCCAGCGACCGACGATCGGGTCTTTACGCAGGTCCGGCATGAAAGATAAAGCTCCTGGAGTAAAAAGCTTCCTTTACTTCGTATGTTCATTGTGTGTTACTGCCGCCAGTCATGCTCCGCCGCGTTTGCAAAGCGATGCAAGTCCGGCAGCTAAATGATGCTAAACTAGTTTGCCCGACATGGCAATTCCGGTTTCCGCTAAAAGGTGCAGCCATTTTTACGAGACTGCCTATTTTGCCTGCTTCGTTTCAGTGATTTCAGATATCTGCTCTGAAGCGAAATGTATTCTACTTTCCCCTGCTCCGCCTGAAAAACGGTTCACAAGTCGGCTTTCTTAATCGTGCTTACCCAGAGGAACGGTTTTCCTGCTTCATCGCATCGAACTTCGAACTTGAGCCTGGCTTGAAACAACATTTTCCTCAGCGCCAAGCTGTAGGTGGTGCGGCTTCGGGGATGCGAAACCTTTGTCGTGTTCAGGTCGATTCTCTGCCGCTTAATGGCACGATGGTCGAAAAGAATAGGCGCGGCAAGCTCCCGGCCTATGGCTTTCAGCACTTCGGCAATCGGCACATTTTGCACGTTCACATTATGAAACTCAAACAAGCCGGGCAGCAGTTCCCTGGCGGAATCGTCGGCTTCCCGGCCGACAGGCCATGTTTCTTCGCCCGGCCGAATCGGTAGGATAGCCACTCGGGGACTGGGTTCGTTTGCTTGCGGAACAAGGCCGTATTCAACCTGGCGAAGGACGTATGCCAAAGCCGTGCCAAGACTGAGGTCAGACAGGTCTTCTTCGAGCTTCTCTTCACCCAAAACAGTCAGCAGCGCAGGGTCCAATTTCAGCGGCGGGGTTAATTGTCCGGCGAGACGCGCCACGACTTCGCGGCGGGAAAGGTTTTGCGTTTTAAAACCGACCGACGAGGCCAGTTCCTTCTGTAAGCGGACGAATTGCGTGTGAGAAAGACCAAAAGGGCCGATTTTTTCCCGCCTCTCCGCAGGACCATGTTCCGCCAAATCCTTCAGCCATGCAGCCAGTTGGGCCAGCTCATGACGGCGAAATCTTTTGCCAGGCAGTTCCAACTCCTCGCGCGACCGAATGACGCCGATGACGACGTACTGCGGCCTATCGGCGGTTCCTTGCACCTCGAGGCTGGGTTTAAGGAGTCCTTCCGCCGCGCGGATGCGCACGCCGGTGATGCCTGCCTCGCCCAAGGCACGAGACCATTCTTGAAACACAAGCGCCATGCCGCCACGGCTTTCGCCCACCAATTCCAATTGGACCGTTCCGGCGGCAAAAGCTGCCGAAACGAGAAGCATCTGGACCACGGCCCCGCGCCACGACAGCCCAAACCACACCGAAACGCCCTGCAATATTTGCCGGCTGCAAATGCCCATCACCCTATCTCGCTTGTGTATTGCCCAAACAGCAAAAATTAAGAAAGAGGAGTATCTACCCGAAAGCAAACTAAGAAAATTATACCACCAGACCGACGCCGCGGCATGTCGGACATAAAGAATACCAATAAGTTTCGCGCGGCAGGCTTGTTTCAGGCGGTGAGAATTGATAGATTACTCGGCAGTGAAAGGCTTTCGGTGAGCAATCAGCAGGTGGCAGGGATGTCTGCTTCTCGAAACGAAGACCTCAATCGTTTGCAAACGTCCTATGTTGGACGCCGGGTAACAGTCGATGCCACACGTCCCGAGCTGAGCCGTTGGGCCTCACAGGTAGGCCGAGTGGTGGCGGTCAACTGCAATGGTCGAGCATTGGTTCAATTCGATGGTCCCGACCTTGCCTGGCATGATATTGCCCTAGAGTTCCTCAAGCTCCAGGCTGACCAGTCCGCCGCCGCGACGGCTGGGGGAGAAAAGCAACCGCAGGAGCTACTCTCTAAACCGGAGTAAAACACAATGTCAAACAATCCAGAATCGACCTCCGCCGGCCCGCCGGAAAGCGCTCCGCCTGGAGCTGGTTGCCGGACTTGTTCGCCGGTGCAAAAATCACCGTGTATGTGGTTGTGGATTTTGGCAATCTTGATCGTACTCATTTCCGCCGGCCATTGGTGGTTTTATGGGCGAATTTACCGCCTGGCGATATATCGTTCGGCCATGCAGAGCATCCAAACGGACGCCAAGCTGCGTCAGACTTTGGGCGAGCCGATTGCCGCCGTCGGTTGGCGACCGCCGAGTGCCCGCCTGGAAGAACGCGAGCGGGACATCCGCTGGGAGATCGGCGGTCCACGAGGTCGGGCGAAAGCCCATCTCCACGCGCGACTCCTGGCCGGAAATTGGCAATGCGACATCCTCGAGGTCATTCTGCCTGACGGCAACAAAATCTCTCTGGCCGAGAAAGTCGCCCCGGGGGAAGAAGCGCCGTTATTCGAGGCTCCGAAGCCGCGCGAAGCAAAGCCGGAAGACAAGGCGCCGCCGCCGGATATCACCCTGCCCGCCCCGCCAAACGAACCTCAATAGCTGAATGCGGCTAGGCTACGGCGTTTCCCAAGCGACCGAATTTGTCGGCCTGGAAGCATTGATTGGCCGCTACCTCGAAGGCGGTAAGCCGGCCTTCGCCATAGCACCAGGTATCAATGCACTTGAGATAACCCAGGTCGTAAATCTCGCCGCTCCGCTGCGCGGTATGGCCGAGAATGGCCGTCTTGCCGGAATAATGAGGGCCGGGCAGTCGGGCTTTCAGCGACTCCCACAACACCGTATCTCGCGGTTGCTCGGCCAAAGGGACATCGGCCAAATAGTTGCCGTGCAGAAAAAAATGCCTCTCCGTCTCATGGTACAACCGGCAACCACGCAAAAACTCGATATGTTCGGAAGGCAACTCATCCAATCGGGATGCTTCGTAGGATTGCATCGTGGCATCGCCCCCGTAGAGCAGCCATTCAATGAAAAGTTCCACGCGTCCGTCGTAGATTTCCAGCATCATCTGATCGTGATTGCCT
>Ga0272448_1000841_pt1 | contig 44207 bp, 33 predicted proteins | sample YNPCB0191_FD_202220 | JGI IMG/M metagenome (GOLD analysis project Ga0272448, IMG submission 202220) | Hot spring sediment microbial communities from Yellowstone National Park, WY, United States - YNP-CB-019-1 | ecosystem: Environmental > Aquatic > Thermal springs > Hot (42-90C) > Sediment... | reverse complement strand
CACCGGCGGTCCGTCGTCATCGCCGAAGGTGACGAGGGCGGCGTCCACCCCGTCGGCGGAGGTCCCCGACATGAGCCCGGCGTAGACCTGCGGTGCCTTCTCGTGTTCCTCCATGGCCCAACCTCTCCGGCCAGCATACAGGCGCCGAAGCCCGCGGGCAAGGGCGGTTCCTCCTTTCTCCGGCGGGCAAAGGTTGCGGGGAGAAAGAGGGGGGACGGACCGCCGCGTTGACACGCCAGGGCCGGTGCCGCTAGCATGGCGAGGGGAGGCCCCGTGCGAAAGACCCTACCGGTCCAGCCGGACGGTTCCATCGTCCTTCCGGCGGAGCTGGCCCAGGAGATCTTCGGCAAGGCCCGGGAGGCCGTGGTCCACGTCCGCTCCGGCTGCCTGGTCCTCTCGCCGGTCTTCGTGGACTTGGAGGCGGGGGAGCTGCCCTCGCTCCTCCGGCGCTACCACGAGCCGGAGGCCCTTACCCCGGTCCTGGAACGCTCCTTCCAGAAGGGCACGGCCGAGACCGTCCAGTTCGAGGGGGACCTCTCGGTCCTCTCCCTGAGCGACGTCTTCCTCTTTCTCTCCGCCAGCAAGAAGAGCGGCGTGCTCCTGGTGGAGGGCCAGGCGGCGTGGGGCTGCTTTTTCCTGAATGGCAGCCTGGTCTTCGCCACCGCCGAGGACCCCCGCCACTCCCTGGCGGCCCACCTCCTGAGACGCCAGTTCGTCACGGAGCAGGACCTGGCCCAGGGCCGGCGCCTCCTCGACGAGGGGCAGGACCCGCTGGCGGTCCTTGCCTCCCTCTCGGAGCTCACCCCCGAGGAGTTCCGCGCCCAGTGGGTCCGGTGCGTGGAGGACCGGATCTACGCCGTTTTCGGCCTTTCGGAAGGCCATTTCGTCTTCCGGAACGGCACCCTGGACCCCCGCCTCGTCCTGGGACTCCCCTCCACCACCACCAACTACGTCATGGAGGCCACCCGCCGCCTGGACGAGTGGGCCCGCCTCAAGGACCGCCTTCCTGCCCCGGAGACGGTCCTCGAGGTGGCGGAGGAGGTCACCGCCAGCACCGCCCTCTCCCCCGAGGAAGAGCTGGTCCTTGCCAAGGTCAACGGCATCCGGACGGTGGAGGAGGTGGTGGCCCAGGCCCGGGTGGGGGACATGGAAGGTCGGAAGGCCGTGGCCTCCCTATTGGCCGCCGGCCTCATCCGAACGGCGCGGCCCTCCGGGGAAGCCCCCGCCGCGTCCCCCGAGTCCGCCGCGCCCGCCGGCCTTTCGCCTCAGGAGCGGAACCTCCTCCTCTCCCGCCTGGAGAGCTACAACAACGTCTTCTCCACCATCTACCAAGCCCTTCGCGTGGAGGTGGGCTCCAAGGTGGAGGTGATCCTGGGCGCCTTCTTCAAGGGTTTGGAGCCGGGGGGATCGCTCCTGGCGGGCCTAGGCTTCGACGAGGCGGGGAACCTGCCGGCGGGGCCCCTTCTCGAACGCCTGGCGGCCCTTTCCGAGGAGAGGGAAGCGGCCCTGGTGCGGGACCTGAACGAACTCCTCTACTTCCAGCTCTTCGCCGTCAAGAATACGCTGGGGGCGGAGATGGAGGCGGGCATCGTCGAGATGGCCCGAAGCCTCCTCCACCGGGAAGGGGAGGGCGGAGGGGGAGCGCCTTAGGAGGCCCCGCGGTCCTCCGGCTCGACCCCGAGCAGGTCCCGGGCCTGGAAGAAGGGCTTCTGCACGTTGGCCACCTCCCGCTCCGAAAGCCAGAAGAGGGGGGCCTGGGGGCGTCCGAAGTGGAAGCCTTGGACCATGGGGATGTCCATCCCCATCAGGGTGACCACCTCCTCGTTGGATTCCACGCCCTCGGCGATGACCTCGCTGCCCAGCTTCCGGCACATGCTCGCAAAGCCCGCCACCAGAGCCTGCTTGCGGGCGGAGCGCTGGATGCCCAGGATCAACCCCCGGTCCAGCTTCACGTACTCCGGCTCGAACCAGTAGAGGTGCTGGAGGCCCGAGTAGGCCAGGCCGAAGTCGTCCAGGGCGAAGCGGAAGCCGTACCGCCTTAGGAGCCGAAGGATCCGGCTGAGGGCCCGGGGGTTCCGGGTGCCGGAGCGCTCGGAGATTTCGATGACCACCGCCTGGGGCGGGACGCTGCTGGAATCCAGGAGCTTCCGAAAATGGTCCGCCAGCTCCCGGATCCTCAGGAGGGTGCTGATGTGGACGTTGACGAAGAGAAGGCCGTAGGGCACCAGCATGCGGCCCGAGCGGAAGGCGGCGGCCACGCAGGCGGCGTCCAGCTCGCCGATGACCTCCCGGCTGAGGCGCGTCTGCGGCCCGAAGATTCGGGCCGGGCTGGCCAGCGGGGTGTCCGCCGGCCCGCGCATAAGGGCCTCGTACCCCACGATCTTCCCCGTGTTGAGGTGGTAGATCGGCTGGAAGGCCGTGGAGAGGAAGCCCCGCCGGATCAGGTCCTTTACGACGTCGTCGGCGCTCACGTCCTTCTTTCCCCGAGTTTGTTGGGCACCCCGAAGGACCAGATGGTCTCCGAAAGCCTGCCCAGTTCCACCGGTTTCTCGAAGTAGCAGTCGGCCCCCATCTTGTGGGCCTTCTCCATGACCGCGGGGTCGCCATACCCCGTCATGAGGATGACCCGGGTATCGGGGTAGGTGGCCTTGACGAAGGCCAGGAGATCCAGCCCTTCGCTCCCCAGGGTCCCCGTGAGGCGGATGTCGGTCAGGAGCACGTCCACCTTCTCGCTCTCGAGGATCCGCTTGGCGGTCTGGAGGTTGGTGGCGGTGAGGACCTTCACCTCCTCCGTTTCCATGAGCGCCTTGAGGCCGAAGGCCGTGGCGCTCTCGTCGTCCACCACCAGGATCTTGTAGGCCATGGCGTCTCTCCTTGCCGGGGGATGCGGCGAACGCCCCCGGCCGATCCTTGCTTCAACGTAGGGCCTGCGCGAACGAGGCGCAAGCCCAAGGGTCCCGCTCCTCAGCGTCCCCCCTCCGCCCGGAGGCGGTGCTGGGCCATCTTCCGGTACAGCGTCGCCTTGGAGACCCCCAGGATCCGCGCGGCTTCGGGGACGTTTCCCCCGGCCAGCCGCAGGATCTTGGCGATGTGAGCCTTCTCCGCCGATTTGAGGTCCAGGGCTTGGGGCTCCTCATCGGGGCCCTCGGCGTGGTGGGCGAAGTGGGCGGTGAGCCCGGCGAAGTGGTGGGCCTCCAGGACCTTCCCGTCGGAAAGGATGAAGGCCCGCTCCAGGACGTTGTGAAGCTCCCGGAGGTTTCCGGGCCACCGGTAGGCTTTGAGGATCGTCAGCGCCTCGGGGGTCAGGGTGGGGACCTTCCGGCTCCCGGCAATGAAGGCCAGCAGGTGGTTCACGATGGCCTCGAAGTCTGCGAGCCTCTCCCGGAGGGGCGGCAGAAGGATCGTCAGGGTGTTGATCCGGTAGTAGAGGTCCTGCCGGAAGCGCCCCTCCTGGATGGCCTTTTCCAGATCCTGGTGGGTGGCGCAGATCAGGCGGAAGTCCGAGACCTTCTCCTCCACCTTTCCCAGGGGACGGAAGCGCTTCTCCTCGAGGACCTTCAGAAACTTGCTCTGGACGGTGACGTCCATGTCGCCGATCTCGTCCAGGAAGAGGGTCCCCCGGTGGGCCCGCTCCAGGAGGCCCTCCTTCTCCTGGACCGCGCCGGTGAAGGCCCCCTTGGCGTGGCCGAAGAGCTCGCTCTCCAGGAACTCCCCCTTGAGGCCGGCGCAGTTCAGCTCCACGAACGGCTCCGCCCGCTGGGCGCTCTTCTCGTGGATGAGGCGGGCCAGGAGGCCCTTTCCGGTTCCCGTCTCCCCGCGGAGCAGGACGGGGCTCCGATGGCGGCAGGCGGCCTCCAGCAGGGGGACGAGGCGGGCCATGGCGGGACAGCTTCCCAGAAAGGGGGAGAGAACCCGGGGGCGCTCCTTGAGGGCCCGGTGTTCCCGGCGCAGGGTCCCCAGCTCCAGGGACTTGGCCAGCAGGACCTCCAGCTCCCGGAGGTCCACGGGCTTGGTCAGGAAGTGATCGGCCCCCTCCCGCATGGCCTCCACCGCCATGGCGATGGTGCCGTGGCCGGTGATGAGGATGACCGGGACGGCGGCGTCCTGCCGGCGGATCTCCTTGAGAAGGTCCATGCCGGAGCCGTCGGGCAGGCGCACGTCCAGCAGGATGGAGCCGAAGACCTCCCGCTCCAGCGCCGTCCGGGCCTCCTGGATGGAAGCGGCCTCGGAAACCTGGATGCCCTGGCTCTCGAGGTACCGGCAGATGCCGAAGCGAACGGCCGGCTCGTCGTCCACAAGGAGGACCTTCTTCATGGCCCCTTCTCCCCCGTTTCTTCCTCTTCTGCGGGCAAGCGTACCAGAAAGAGGGCGCCGGGGGAACCGGGCGGACAGACTCCCAAGGAGAGACTTCCCCCTTCCCGCTCCACGGCGGCCCGGGCCAGGGTGAGCCCGAGGCCGGTTTTCCGGGGGCGGGTGGTGAAGAAGGGTTCGAAGATCCGCTCCGCCGCCTCCGCCTCGACGCCGGGGCCCAGGTCCCGGATCTCAATCCGGAGGTGCCGGGGGTCCTCCCAGACCGCCGAGAGGTGCACGGTGGCTCCGGGGGGGGAGTAGGCGGCGGCGTTGGCGAAGAGCTCGGTGAGGGCCGGGACGAAGGAGCGGCGGTGGACCCGCACGAAGGTCCTTCGGACTTCGGGGGAGAGGGAGAGGTGGGGGAGAGGCTCCTCCTTGAGCGCCCGCGCCGCCTCCCGCCAGGCTTCCTCGGCCAGGTCCATGAGGGGAGCCCGCTCCGCCTCGGTGCCGTCCTCCAGGAAGGCCAATTGGAGGAACCGCCGGATCACCGTGTCCAGGCGCTGGACCTCCGCCAGGGCCTTTTCCGTGAAGGGAGTGGCCTCCTCCCCGCCGATCCCCCGGAGGGCCATGGCCTGCAAGAGGGTCTGCACGGCGAAGATGGGGTTGCGGATCTCGTGGGCCACGCCCTGCAGGAGATTCCGGGTGAACTCCATCTGGCGGTGCTCGGCCTCCAGCGCCTGGAGCCTCTGCTCCTCGGTGACGTCCCGGAGGACGTGGAGGGCGGCCTCCTGTCCCTCCAGGTTGATCCACTGGGTGGTGACGGAGAAGCGGCGCCCGGAGGCGGGATCGAGCCAGTTCCGCTGGGCGGCGTCGAAGGGCGTGCAGAGCCCCGGGAGGAGGTCGGCGCAGCGTCGTCCCACGCATTCCCGAATGGGGAGGTTCACCAGCCGGGCGAGGGCCAGGTTGGCGCGAAAGATCCGGCCGGCCGGGTCGTGGAGGACGAAGACCTCGGCGGCGGCGTCGAAGGCCTTCTCCCACTGCGCCTTGCCCGCGGAGAGAATGGCGGTCCGCTTCAGCAGGGCGGCGGCCATGCGGAGGAGGGGCCCGCAGCGGTCCCCGAAGAGGTCGGCCCCGCCCGCGGGAAGATAGAGGAGGAAGGCCCCGGCGGGGTCCCCCGGATGCAGGTCCAAGCGCCGGGGCGGCCCTCCGGAGAAGGGGGGTTCGGCGCCGCGGGGACCGGGGAAGGGCGGGACCTTCCCGCCGTCGAAGGCGGCGGCCGGCCCGCTCCAGGGGACGGGGGATTCGCCGGGCCGGATCCAAAAGGCCCGGACGGCGTCGCTCCATTCGGGCCAGACGAGGACGGCCTCCCTCACCGCCTCACGGCCGGAGAAGAAGCGACCCAGGGCCTCGGCCAGGCCGGCGGGGGATGCGGCCCCCTCCAACGCCCGCGCCAGGGCCCCTTCCAGGCTGTCCGGCTTGGGGTGTGTGCCCTCCCCCGGCCCGTCCACCTCCCGCCCCCCCCTTTTCTTCGCCAGCGTACCACGCCTCCTCACCGGGAGGCCGCCACGGGGGCCAGCCACCCCTCCACCACCTCTCCCAGGCGCTCGAAGGGGATGGGTTTGGTCAGGAAGTCGTCGGCCTTGTAGTCCCTCAGGATCTCGATGCGCTGGCTTTCGCGCTTGTAAAGGCCCGTCATCAGGATCACGGGGATGTGCTTCGTGGCCGGGTTTTCCTTGAGGCGGAGGCAGAGGTGCTTGCCGTCCAGCCCCGGCATCATCTGGTCGGTGAGGATGAGGTCCGGCCTGTACTTCCGGGCCAGGGCCAGGGCCTCCTTCCCGTCGGAGGCCAGGACGACGCCGTAGCCCAGGGCCATGAGGACGTGGTAGGCGATGAGGCGGGTGTCCCGCTCGTCGTCGGCCACCAGGATCAGCGGCCTCCGCAAGGGGTTACCCTCCTCCATCGGGGGCTCGATGCGGGTGCGGAGGTCCTTCCGCTGGAAGCGCCGCCTCAGCATGGCGTCGGGCGCCTTCGCCCAGAAGTCCCGGCGGAATTCGGGTCCCTCCTGGCAGAAGCAGGCGCCGCACCCCGGGCAGACGAGGGTGGGGTTGTCGGTGATGCAGGCGCACCAGTCGGCCTCCACGGCGTTGAAGAGGCACCCGCAGGAAGGGCAGAAGACGTCGTAGCGGTCGGTCCGGGCTTCCGGTTCCGCCTGGGTTCGGGTGAGGGTTTCGGGCTTCATGGCTTGTGCCTCCCGCTCTCGTTCAAGCAGGAACGGTGCCAGAAGAGGGTCAAAGCCGGCGGCCTTTCTTTTCAAGCCTGTTTTTCGAGGGTCCGGCCGGGGTGTCTCGAAATCGAGAATCTCCCCGGCCCGGTGGTCGCGAAATCGAGAAACGCCGCTTCCGCGGTTGGAGCCCCCAGGAAAGGTGCGCTCCCAGGCCCGCCCCGCGGAGCTGGAAAGGGAGGCCCCCGGCCCGTTTTGGAAGGGTCTCGCCTGTGCTACACTCCAAAGGCGACCCCCCCAGGATCGGCACGGGCCGCTCCGGCGGCGGGGCTCAAGGAGCGCGAGGTGAGCATCTCCAGGGGTTCCCGGGACAGGGAGGGGCAGGCCCTCTTCGCCCTCCTGGAAGCGCCTTCCCTCGAAGCGCTTCTCCTGGACGAGAAGGGACGCGTTCTCCACGCCGGGGCGGCCTGGCGCCGCCGCGAAGCCGAAGGAGCGGCCCTGGGGTCGGCGGAGGCCGGGGAGGACTACCTCAAGGCCCTGGACCGGGCCCACCGGGCGGGGAACCCGTACGCGAGCCTCCTGGAGGAGGGCATCCGGGCGGTGCTGGCGGGCCGCCAGGAGGCGTACACGCTGGAGTACCCGGTGGTCCTCGAGGAGAGGACGGCGTGGCTCCGGGTGGACCTCTCCCGCCTCCCCCAGCCGGCGGCGGGGGGCCGGTTCCTGCTCCTCCGGCGGGAGATCACCGAACGGAAATCCCAGGAGCAGGAACTGCTCACCCTTTACAAGGCCCTGGACGCCACCGTCGAGGGCCTGGCCCTGCTGGAACTCTCGGGCCGCTTCCTCTATACCAACCCCGCCTTCGCCCGCCTCCACGGCTTCGAGGCGCCGGTGGACATCCTGGACGGCCTCTGGATGGACCTCTATCCCCCCGACCAGGTCCGCCGGATCCAGGAGGAGATCTTTCCCAAGCTCCGGAAGATGGGGTACTGGTCGGGGGAGCTCCAGGGGCGGAGGGTTTCCGGCGAGACCTTCTTTGAACAGATCACCCTCACCTACGTGGACCGCGGCCGGCTGGCCATCCTGACGGTCCGGGACGTCACCGAGCGGAAGGCCGCCGAGGCCGCCCTGAAGGAGAGCGAGGAGGCCTTCCGGGCGATCTTTGATAACGTGATGGAGGGCATCGCCGTCATCTCGGCGGAGGGGCCCGAGGTTCTGGAGGCCAACCCCGCCCTCCTGCGGATGTTCGGGCTCGATTCCCTGGCCGACATGGGAAGGCGCTCGTTCCTCGACTTCATCGAGGAAGCCGACCGGCCTCGGGTGGTTAAGGACCTCCGCCGGGTTCTGGAGGAGAACTACCACGAGGTCTGCCGCTACGGAGCCCGCGACCTGGCGGGGAAGCCGCTGGTCATCGAGTGCCTGGGAACCCGGACCCGCTTCCGGGGACGGGTGGTGGACCTGGTGGCGGTACGGGACGCCACGCGGGAGGCCGAGGCCCGGCGGGCCTTGGAAATGTCCGAGCGGCGCCTGAGAGCCTTTTTCGAAGGGGCCCAGGACTGCCTCTTCATCAAGGACGCCTCCTTCCGGTACGTCCAGGCCAACCCCGCCATGGCGGCGCTCCTGGGAAGACCTTTGGAGAAGATCCTGGGGGCCACCGACGAGGATCTCTTCGGACGGGAGGCGGCGGAGCAGATCCACCGGTCCGACCTTCGGGTCCTGGCGGGGGAGACGGTGGACGAGGAGCCGGCGAAGACCCTTCCCGACGGCCTCCACCACTTTCACACGGTGAAGGTCCCCCTCCGGGATCCCGAGGGCCGGGTGGTGGGGCTCTGCGGTATCGCCAGGGACGTGACCGAACGGAAGCGGGTGCAGGAGGCGCTCCGGGAAAGCGAGGCCCGCCTGCGGCACATCGTCGAGCACGCCTCCGACTTTTACTTCTACGTCCACGACGGCGAGGGACGCTTCACCTACATCTCCCCCAGCATCGAGAAGGTGACCGGTTTCCCCCCCGAGTACTTCCTCGGTCCCCACCCTCCCCTCGCCACCGCCAACCCCATGAACGCCGAGAGCGACCGCATCGCCGCGGAGTGCCTCCGGAAGGGGGTGGCCCCTCCCCCCCTGCGGTGGGAGATCCAGCACAAGGACGGCCGCCTGCTCACGGTGGAAGCGGTGGAGCAGCCGGTGGTGGTGGACGGTCGGGTGGTGGAGGTCTTCGGCCTCTGTCAGGACATCACGAGGCGGCTCGAAGCGGAGGCCCGTCTCGAGCGGTACCTTCGCCTGGAAGCGGCGGGCCAGCTCACGGGCCGGCTGGCGGAGGAGGTTCGGGAACCGCTGCTGGCCCTCAGCCTCACGCTGGAGACCCTCCGGAAGAAGAGCGGGCAGTGGCCCGAGGGGGCCCCCTACGTGGAGGTGGCCCTCAACGAGGTGCGGAAACTCTCCGACCTGGTGAAGGACCTCCGGGACTTCTCCGAGGAAGGTTCGGAGGACCTTCGGGAGCCCCGGCGCCTGAACGTGGTGGCCGCCGAGGCCCTGAGGTCCCTGGAGGGCATCCACCGGAACGTCCGGGATCGGGTTGAGATCGGCCCCTTCCCCGACGGGCCCCTGCCCTGGGTGGAGGGGGCGCGGCTGGTCAAGGCCTTCGCCCACCTGCTCGACAACGCCCTCCGGGTTTCTCCTCCCGACGCTTTGGTGCGCGTCTCGTTCGAGCGGTCCGCGGGGGAGGTGGCGGCCTACGTCGCCGACGCCGGCCCCGGCTTTCCACCGGAGTTGAAGGACCGCGCCTTCGAGCCCTTCGTCACCACGCGGAGGGACGGCGCCGGCCTCGGTCTGGCCATCGTGCGGCGGATCGTCGAAGAGCACGGAGGGCGCGTGTGGATCCAGGCCGGACCCGGCGGACGGGGAACGGTGGCGGCCCTGGCCCTCCCCATCCCGCCCGAGCCTCTTCGCCCCGGCTTCGAAAGGAAGGCACCGTGACCCGACCCATCGACCTCGAAACCGCCGTTGCCATCGGCCGCGACTTCGTCGGAAAGGTCGCCGCCGGTTCCCAGGGGAAGGCCGTCCTCACCGGCGAGTACCCCGACGCCTTCGTCCTGGACCACCTGCTGGCCCCCTACCTCGGCGGGGAGGCCCCTTCGGAAGAGGTGCGGGACTTCACCGCCGCCGCGGGGGTCTACCTGGGGCTCTGGCTCCTGCGCTTCTGGAGCCGCCTCGGCCTGCCGGTTTTCTGGATGGACGGTGCCTTGGAGGCGTGCGGTCCCGGCGTCCACGTGCCCCGGGAGGAAGGCCCCCCCCTGGCCTTCGCCCTGCGGGTGCCCGGCCACGTCATGGCCCTGGTGGCCTCTCCCCCCGACCCCTTTCCGCAGTACGTGGGCTCCTGGATGACCCGCCGGGGGGGAGATCCCCTCCTGCCCCGCTACCTTCTGGGGGCCGTGCTGCTGAGCCACCCCTACGCCGAGGGAGACTACCCCGCCGTTCCCCCCGGAGAAGGGCCGGCCGGGGAGGCCCATCGCTCCCTCTGCCTGGAAGAACTGGCCCTCTCCTGCGCCCGGGACCTGATTCCCGAGGACGGCCTGAGGCGGCGGATCCTGGCGGACCTCTACGGCGCCGTCCTCTGGCCGCCGGTGGGTTCCTTCGGCAACGACTACGGAACGGAGAACCTGCGCCTGCTGGCCAAGGCCGTCGCCTTCGCCGGACCGGAGAACCGGGAGGAGGTTCTCCAGGCCCTCGGGGACATGGAGAGGGGGTGGATGGCCGACGGCGCCTTCCTGGGCGGCCTGGCCCTGAGGGCCCTCGCCGGGCGCGAGGACATTCCAGAGGAACGGCTGGGCTTCCAGGTTCCGGAGATCCGGGACCTGCTGGCCGAAGGCCGGAGGCTCTTCGCCGACGCCGGCCTCCTGGCCTGACCCGGCCGCCGGTCCCGCTCAGCCCTGCAACGTCTCCACCCGGCGGGCATCCCAGTAAAGGAACGCCGCCAGGGCCAGGAAGACCGCGAGCCCCAGCCAATTCCGGAAGCCCTCGGTGAAGAGGCCCGGCGCCCACGCCGCCAAACCGAAGGCCTCGGGGTCCCGCCCCAGAATGGAGAGGAGCCCCTTGGTGAGGCCGTCGAAGACCCCCGCCAGGGCGCCGCCGGCGATGAAGCCCGAGGCGATGAGGATGGACTTGTCGTTGAAGGCCTTGGACTTCTTCTCGTCCGGGGTCGAATGCTGGATGAGCCAGCCCACGCAGGCCCCCAGCAGGATGGGGCTGTTCAGTTCGATGGGGAGGTACATCCCCAGGGAGAAGGCCAGGGGAGAGACCCCCAGCAGGGAGACCACCACGGCGATGACGGCCCCCAGGCCGTAGAGGGTCCAGGGCACGTCCTGCCCCCCCATGAAGGCGTTGGCCACCGCCGCCATGGCGCTGGCCTGGGGAGCGGGCATCTGGGGCGTCCCGAAGCCGTAGACCTTGGAAAAGAGCAGGATCATGGCGGTGACGGTGAGGCTCGCCAGCGCCGACCCGGCGATGTTGCTCCACTGGATGGTCGAGGGCGTGGAGCCCAGCCAGTGGCCGATCTTGAACTGGGTCACCAGGGAGCCCGACATGGAGAGGGCGGTGCAGACCACGCCCCCGATGAGGAGGATGGCCAGCATCCCCGGCCCGCCCTTGAGGCCCAGCGCGGCCAGGGTCACGGCTCCGATGATGAGGGTGGTGAGGGTCATCCCCGAGATGGGGGTGACGGAGATCATGGCCACCGCCCACGCCGAGACGGCGGAGAAGAGGAAGACGATGACGAAGGTGAGGACCAGCGACGCCAAGGCCAGGCCGGCGGCCCCCGGCTGGCCCCGCACCACCACCAGCCAGAAGTAGAGGAAGATGGCCACCGCCAGCGCCACGATGAGGGCGAAGACCAGCGTGACGGGGATGTCGCGGTCGAGGCGGGAACCCCCGGCGGAGGAGCCCCGGCCCTTGAAGAGTTGGGCCAGGACCTGCTGGAGGGCCTGGCGGATCACCCCGGACATCTTGAGGATGGAGATGACCCCGGCGGCGAAGATGCCGCCGATGCCGATGTTCCGCACCCCCGGGTGGACCAGGAGTCCCTCGGCGTTCCGCACCCCGGCGAAGATCTGGTCGTAGGTCGCCGCGGCGTAGTCGGGGCTCAGCCATCCGAAGAGGGGGATGAGGACGAAGTAGGAGAGGAGGGAACCGGCCATGATGATGGCGGCGTACTTGAGGCCGATGATGATGCCGAGGCCCAGGACCGCCGCCGAGGTGTTCATGGCGAAGACCGCCTTCACCCGCTGGGTGAATCCGGAGAGGCTCTCCACGGCGGCGGTGGTGAAGACGTCGCTCCAGGCCTTGAGGGAGAGGGCCAGGTAGTCGAGGACGATCCCGATGCCGAGGGAGTAGACCAGAACCTTGGCCTGGTTCCCTCCCCGCTCGCCGGCCACCAGGATCTCGGTGGTGGCGGTGCCCTCGGGGAAGGGGAGCTTTCCGTGCATCTCCACGGTGAAGTACCGCCGGAAGGGGATCAGGAAGAGGACCCCCAGCACCGCCCCCAGGAAGGGCACGAGGAAGATCTGCAGGAAGAGGCCGAGGGTGCTCGTTCCCTTGTCGAGGCCCAGGAGGAAGATGGCCGGCATGGTGAAGACCGATCCGCCGACGACGATGCCCGACGTGGCGCCGATGGCCAGGATGTTGACGTTTTCGGTGAGCGCGCTCTTCCGGCGGGCCACGGCGGAGAAGCCCACCGCCAGGATGCTGATGGGGATCGCCGTCTCCAGCCCCTGCCCCAGCTTGAGGGCGATGAAGGAGGCGGCGGCCGAGAAGAGGACGATCATCAGCAGGCCGAAGACCACCGACCGGCCCGTCACCTCCAGGACGCCCGTTTCGGCGGAGACGGGCGGAAGGTAGGTTTCGCCGGGTTTGAGTTCGCGGTAGGCGTTCTCCGGGAGCTGGGCGGGTTGGCTCTCTTCGCGGGACTTGGACACGGGGCACCCCCTTCGCGGGCGGCCTTGGAGGGCCGCAGGCGCCAGGGTACCCAGGACGGGACTCCTTGGCAAGCCAGGGGACGACAGGGACCTTCGCCCCCGGCCCGAAGGCTCCTTGATGCGGCGGCCGGTGTGGGCTATGCTCGGCCCAGGATGCACGATCGGGACGCCGGCCGGCGTCGGGGAGGTGAAGGTGACCGTTCTCGCCCGCCGTCTCAACCTCCTTTTCTGGGGCCTTTCGGTGGTGGTGCTGGTGGCGGCCGCCGGGTGGGGCCTTCATCTCTTCCGCCTGCAGCGGGAGGCCGAGCGGTCCGCCGCGGCCGCCGCCGTGGGCAAGGGGCAGGCGCTGTTGTCGGAGCTGAAGGCCCGTCTGGGTCCGGAGGAGCCGCTGGCGGAAGCCGGCGACCGGCTGGCGGAGGCGGAGGCCCTGCTCGGCCGGAACCGTCCCGGGGAGGCTCGGAAACGGGCCGAGGAGGCCCTGCTTCTCCTGGAACCGCTGGTGGGCCGTCTCGAGGCCCCGCCGGCGGTGGGGCGGGTCCAGGCCGGCGACGGAGTCCTGCGGGTAGAGGGAGCGGAGGACCGGCCCCTTGGCGCCGGGGGAGAGATCCCCTCCGGGGGATCGGTCCAGGCCGGACCCCGGGGCCTGCTCCTGGTCCTTCCCGTGAAGCAGGCGCTGGTCCTGGGTCCCCGGGCCCAGGCGGTGGTGGTCTCCGCCGCCGGCGAGACCGGAGGGCCGGTGGTGGAGCTCCGCGGAGGGACCTTCTCGGCGGTGGCGCCCCCGTCGGTTTTTCCGGGAAAGGGGCTGGTGCTCCGGGCGGGAGAGGGCGAGGCGGTGCTCTTCCCCGGCGGCGCGGCGGAGGGGGAGGTCCAGGCCGGGGGGCTCCTCCTGGAAGTCCACCGGGGATCCTGTCTTCTCCGGGGCCCCTTCGGGGAGCGGACCGTGGCGGCGGGGCTCCGGACCCAGCGCCTGCGTCTGGAAAAGGGCGGGCCCCGCCTCCTGGAGGAGCGGGCCGCCGCCCCGGCGCCGGAGGAGCCGCTGGACGGCGCCGTCGCCTGGGCCTCCTCGCCCGGCGGCGCTCCCGTGGCCCTCCGATGGGAGCCCTCCACCGCCTCCCGGGTCGCCGTACAGGTTTCCCTTTCCCCTCTCTTCGAGGGGGGAATGGTCCGCCAAGGGGAGTCCGAGGGCCGGAGCCTGGCCCTGGGGACCCTCCCGCCGGGCCAGTACTTCTGGCGTCTGCGGGCCCTCTCGCCGGCCCAGGGTCCCTGGTCACCGCCCATGGCCTTCCGGGTCCTCCTGCCCTCGACGGAGCCCCCTCCTGCCGACTGGAAACTCGCCGTGGACGCCACGCCCCTGGGGGACGCCGCGGTGGTCCGAGGCTCCGTCACGCCCCGCCTGGAGGTTACCGTCAACGGGCGGCTCGTTTCGGTGGGTGACGGCGGCGAGTTCACCGGCACCTTCCCCTTCGGTCCCGGCCGCGAGGTGGAGGTGGCCGCCTTCGACGGGAGCGGCCGGCGCCTGATCTGGCGGCAAACCTACCCCTAGGCCCCCCAAATTCCGCGATGGATTGGTCTTGCCTTCGGTGGCGCAGATGCTTCACGAGGGAAAATCTTTATCTCTCCAACGGGGAGGGCCTTCTCCCCCGCGTTCCGCTGGCCAAGCCAGTCGGAACGCTCGGCCCACCCTTCGGGGCCCTCCCCGCTCCACGGGCAAAGCCCGTGGAGCCTCACCCAACCCCTCACGCCTTCTTCGCCTTCGGCTCGAATGCCCCCAATCCCTGGGCAGGTGATGGGGCTATTTTGGGATCTGAAAGATTTCACGGACTTGCGCCGCCTGTTGGCTTCCCATCGCGGGATTGGGGAGGCCCTCAAGGCCTTGCCAGATCACGCCTTTCCGTGTATCCTGATCCTCCGGGAGGAGGAATGAAGGTCTCCGCTCCGCGCCCCCAGGGCTCCCCCCAAACCCAAATCCGCTACCTCGACGGGCGGCGCCTGCAAAGGGCCGTCCTAGCGGGCATCCGCCGGCTCGCCGAGCGGCGGGAACAGCTGAACAGCATCAACGTCTACCCCGTTCCCGACGCCGACACGGGAACCAACATGGCCAAGACCATGACCACGGCGGCGGAGAACCTCCGCCGCTCCTTCCACCGCTCGGCGGAGCAGACGGGAAGGATCCTGGCGGAAAGCGCCATCCTGGGCTCCCACGGGAATTCGGGGGCCATCCTCGCCCAGTTCCTCACCGGCTTTTCCGAAGGGATCGCGGGGAAGACGCGGATCGGCACGGTGGAGTTCGCCGCGGCGGTGGACCGGGCCCGGCAGGCGGCCTACGCCGCCATCGCCCGCCCCCGGGAGGGAACCATCCTCACCGTCATCAAGGACTGGTCCGAAGAGATCGGGCGCCGGTGCCGTCAGACGGGGGACTTCACCGAACTCCTCAAGGCGGCCCTCCAGCGGGCCCGGGAATCCCTGAAGCGCACACCCGAGCAGCTGGAGGTCCTCAAGAAGCACGGCGTGGTGGATGCCGGCGCCCAGGGGTTCGTCCACTTCCTCGAGGGCATCACCGACTTCGTGGAGACGGGGGACCTGAGGGCCCCCGAAGGGACGCGGGAGGAGGCGGGGACCGAGCCGCCGGCCGAGGCCTTCGTCTATTCCCACGAGAGGGTGAGCCTGGAGTTCCGTTACTGCACCGAGTGCCTGGTGCGCACCAAGGAGTCCGTTCCGCCGGAGCGCGTACGGGAGCTCCTGGAGCCGTTGGGGGACAGCCTCGTCGTCGTGTCGGGGGCGGCCCTCCTCAAGGTGCACCTCCACACCAACGAGCCGCTGCGGATGTACGAGATCCTGGGGGAGATGGGGACCCTCGTCTCCAAAAAGTGCGACGACATGCAGCTCCAGCACGACAGCGCCGTGGAGGACCGCGCCCGCGTGGCCATCGTCAGCGACTCCTCCTGCGACCTGCCCATGGAGTACATCCGGAACAACTTCATCTCCCTGGTTCCCACGAAGGTCATCTTCGGCGACGAGACCTTCCTCGACAAGGTGGAGATCTCCCCCGACGAATTCCTCCGGAAGTGCCGGAAGTCGCCCCACCACCCCAAGACGAGCCAGCCGTCGGTGCAGGACTTCCTCCGGATCTACGAGGAGGCGGCGGCACGCAAGCGGGAGATCCTCGTCCTCACCCTGAGCGCCGCCCTGAGCGGGACCTACCAAGCGGCGGTGACGGCGGCCTCCAAGTTCACCCAGGCCGACATCCACGTCCTCGACAGCCGCACCGTCAGCGTGGGCCTGGGCCTTCTCGTGCAGGAAGCCCGAAAGATGGCCCTCGCCGGTGAAAGCGTCTCCGCCATTTCCTCCCGCATGGAAGAGTTGCGGAGCCGCGTCCGGGTCTTCGTCTCGCTGCGCACGCTGGATTTCCTCCGGCGCGGGGGGCGGATCAGTCTGGGCCGCAGCCTCGTGGCCACGCTGCTGGGGCTCCACCCGGTGGTGGCGGTGGACGGGGAAGGAAAGGTGGTCAGCCCCGCCAAGGCCTTTGGCATGTGGGGCGTGAGGCGCAAGGTCCTCGGCCTCGCGAAGGCCGAATGGGAGAAGTACGGGCGCTTCCGGCTGGCGGTGGCCCACGTGGACGGACGGCGGGAGGCGGCCTTCTACGTCAAGCGGTTGCGGCGGATGACGGGCCTCACCGACATCCCCGTGGTGGAAGCCACGCCGGTCCTGGGAGCCCACGTTGGCCCCGGCGCCGCCGGCATCGCCGTTCTGGGACTGGAGCCGAAATGACGGTCCTCCTCGTCTGCCTCGGCGCCTACCTTCTGGGTTCCTTCCCCACCAGCATCGTCCTTACGCGGCTCTTCCGCGGCATTGACGTCCGGCGCCACGGCAGCGGAAACGCCGGGGCCACCAACGTCCTCCGGGTGGCCGGCTGGAAGCTGGCCCTGCCGGTGGCGGTGGTGGACGTGGCCAAGGGCTTCGTGCCCGCCCTCCTGGCCCAGCGGGCCTTCGGCCCGGAGTCGCTGGTGCCCCTTCTGGCCGGCGCGGCGGCGGTGGCGGGGCACGTCTTCCCGGTGTGGGCCGGTTTCCGGGGAGGGAAGGGGGTCGGGACCTCGGCGGGGGCTTTCCTCGCCCTTCACCCCGCGGCGGTGGGGCTCGCCGTCTTCCCCTTCGCGCTGGCGGTGGCCCTCACCCGCATGGTCTCCCTGGGCTCCATCGCCGCAAGCCTCGCCTTTCCCCTGCTGGTCCTCGTGGTCGAGGGTCCCGCGTGGACGCAGGCCCACCGCGCCGCCTTTCTCCTCCTCATCCCCTGGTCGGTGGCGCTGGTCCTCTTCCACTTCCAGAACATCCTCCGCATGCTCGAAGGGCGGGAGAACCGCTTCTGACCCTCCTTCCCCCAACATCTCGTAGCCGTCCCTTGAGGTGCGGAAAATCCTGCGTCACCTGGATTCCCCTGCGATCCTCGGCCGTCCACGGAGGCTCCCATCTTTTGCGCTGCACATTCATTGAGCACAACTCCTTGACACTTCGCGAGAAGCACTCTATATTATCCACAACACCAGGTTTAGTGCACCAGGATGGGATGACGGAAGATGTAGCTTACCCACTTCCTGAAGGAGGTTCGGATGGCGGAGAAAGTCGAGAAGAAGGCGGTGAAGAAGCCGGCCGCGAAGAAGCCTGCGGCCAAGAAACCCGCGGCGAAGAAGACGGCGGCCAAGCCGGCGGCCAAGAAGCCCGCCGCCAAGAAGCCCGCCGCCAAGAAGCCCGCGGCCAAGCCGGCGGCCAAGAAGCCCGCCGCCAAGAAGGCCGTGGCCAAGAAGTAAACCCTTTCCGCGGAGTCGGAGAGCCCGCCGTCCGGCGGGCTCTTTTTTTTCGCCTCACGCCTCCCGGGGGCCGTCGGACGCGGCGTCCAGCGCGGCGCGGATTCGCAGGGCCGCGGCCTTGCCGACGACCTTCTCCAGCGCCTCCGCCGGAGCTTCCCGCACGGCCTCGGTGGTGAGGAAGGCGCGGAGGAGCTTGGCGGCGGTCTTGGGGCCTACCCCCGGAAGGGCCAGCAGGGGCGAGCGCAGGCGAGAGCGGCTCCTTCGCGCGCGGTGGCCCGCCAGGGCGAATCGGTGGGCCTCGTCCCGAATGGCCATGAGCAGGTGCAGGGCGGGAGAGTCCCGGGAGAGGACCAGGGGCTCGGGGTCCGGCCAGCGGTAGAGCCACTCTTCCCGCTTGGCGAGGCCCACGAGGGGTGGGACGGCCGGAAGGATCCCCTCCAGGGCGCGGCGGACCGCCGAGACCTGTCCCCACCCGCCGTCAATGAGCAGGAGGTCCGGCAGGGGCTCCCCTTCCTTCACGAGGCGCTGGAGCCGGCGCCCCACGGCCTCTCCCAGGGAGGCGAAGTCGTCCACGCCCGCGACGGTCTTTACGTGGTAGCGGCGGTAGGCATCCTTCCGGGGCCGGCCTTCCTCGAAGACCACCGAGGAGGCCGTGGTCTCCCCGCCGTGGAAGTGCGAGATGTCAAAGGCCTCGATGCGGTGGGGCGGCGAGGGCAGTCCGAAGAGGTGCTGGAGTTCCCGGAGGACGGCCGCCGGGTCTCCGCCGGACTGGAAGGCCAGGCGGGCGTTCTCCAAGAGCGTGGCGACGAGGTCCGCCTTGGGGCCGCGCCGGGGCACCCGCACGGGAACCTTTCGGCCCTTCCGCTCCGTCAGGAACCGTTCCAGGAGGGGACGGTCGGGCAGGTCGCGTGAGATGCAGATGCCGTCGGGGATGGCCGGTGCGTTGCCGTAGAGGCGCATGAGGGCGGCGGAAAAGACCTCCTCCTCCCGTTCTTCCAGGGCGTCCAGGGCCCAGTGCCGCTGGTCCACCACCTTCCCGTCCACCAGCGTGAAGGAGTGGAGGAAGAAGGAACCCCCGCCGCCGTAGAGGGCGAAGAGTTCCCAGTGGCCCTCCCCCGGCCGGGCCACCGCCTGCCGGTGGGAAAGGAAGGCGGTGGCCTTCAGAAGGTCGCGGTAGTGGGCCGCCGTCTCGTAGTCCTGCCGCCGCGCCGCCTCTTCCATCCCTGCCTTCAGGCTCTCCCGCAGGGCGCGGTCCTTTCCTTCGAGGAAGAGCCGGGCCGCCTCCACGGCGGCGGCGTAGTCCGCCTCGGAGACCTTTCCCTTCACGCAGGGGGCGAAGCACTGCCCCATCTCGTAGTAGAGGCACGGCCTGGCGCGGGAGCCGTCCAGCGGGTCCCGGCAGGTGGCGATCTTGAAGTGTTGCTGGAGCAGATTCAGGTTGCGGCGGGCCTGCCAGCCGGGGACGAAGGGGCCGAAGTAGAGGGAGCCGTCGCGCTCCGGGTGCCTCGTGAAGACGGCCTTGGGGAAGCGGTCCCGGACCGTCAGCTTGAGGAAGGGGTAGGTCTTGTCGTCCTTGAGGAGGGTGTTGAAGCGGGGGCGGAACTGCTTGATGAGGTTGTTTTCGAGGAGGAAGGCTTCCCACTCGCTCCCCGTGACCACCGTTTCCACCGAGGCGGCCTGCCGCCGGAGGCGGGCCACCTTGTCGGGGACCTTTTCCTGGAAGTAGGAGGCCAGGCGGGCCCGGAGGTTCCGCGCCTTTCCCACGTAGAGGGGGCGGCCCCGGGCGTCCCGGAAGAGGTAGCATCCCGGACGGGAGGGAAAGGGTTCTTTGGGCCGCTCCACCATCGGCTCCGCTCCTTCCCGCGCCGCGGCGCCCCGCCGGCGCCGGGCCCATGTTATCTTACGGCATGCGCGCCTTCCTTGCCCGGTTGAAGGCCGGCACCGAAATCCTGAACTACGGCCGCGAAACCCTGGCCGCCATGGCGGCGGACCAGGCCCGGCGCGCTCCCTTTCCGGAGGCGGTCACCGTCCTGGACCTGGGGGCGGGGACGGGAGCGGACCTCTTCCTCGTCGGAAGGGCCCTCGCCCCGCGGAGGGCGCGCCTCTGCGGCGTGGAGGTCAACGCCGCCGCCGCCGGGGCCCTCCGGGAGAAGGGGGTGGAGGTCTTCCCCCTGGACCTGGAGCGGGACGCCCTCCCCTTCGCCGACGGCTCCGTCCATCTGGTGGTGGCCAACCAGGTTCTGGAACACACCAAGGAGGTCTTCTGGATCACCGCCGAGGCGGCCCGGGTGCTGGCCCCGGGGGGCGCCTTCCTGGTAGGGCTTCCCAACCTGGCCTCCCTCCACAACCGGGTCCTGCTCCTCCTGGGCCTCCAGCCCAGCTCCATCGAGTGGCTGGGCCCCCACGTGCGGGGTGCCACCGCCGACGGCTTCACGCGCTTCGCCGAGGCGGGGGGCTTTTTCCGCCTGCGGGAGCTGAAGGGCGGGAACTTCTATCCCTTTCCCCCGTCCCTGGCCCGTCCGCTGGCGCGGCTCCTGCCCCGCCTAGCCGTGAGCCTCTTCTTTCGCCTGGAGCGCACCGGGCGGGAGGGAACCTTCCTCTCTTGCCTCGACGGCCGGGGCTGGGAGACCCCCTTCTACCGCGGAGGGCGGGAAAAGACCGGGCCGGGCCATAACCCTTGACAGGACCGCACTTTTTCCAGTAAACTAAGAGCCCTTTGCGCCGGATGGGAAGGTGTGCGGCGCGGGGCAAGACCGAGGAGATTCACATGCGTACGGTGTTTCCGAAGATCGGGGAGGTGCGCCGCGACTGGTTCGTGGTGGACGCCGAGGGAAAGACCCTCGGGCGCCTCGCCACCGAAGTGGCGCGGGTCCTCATGGGCAAGCACAAGCCCCTCTACACGCCCCACCTGCAAGTTGGGGACTTCGTCGTGGTGGTGAACGCGGAGAAGGTCCGCCTCACCGGCAAGAAGTGGACCGACAAGATCTACCGCCACCACTCCATGTACCCCGGAGGCCTCAAGGAGATCTCCGCCCGCGACCTCCTGGCCAAGCAGCCCGCCAAGCTGATCGAGCACGCCGTCCGCGGCATGCTTCCCAAAAACCGCATCGGCGACCGCCTCATCCGGAAGATGAAGGTCTACGCCGGGGACCGCCACCCCCACGCGGCGCAGAAGCCGGCGCCCTTCCCCGTGGCCTTGAGCTGAGTCAGGAGTTTCGAGCATGAGCGTGATCCAGTACAACGGCACCGGCAGGCGCAAGACGGCCGTGGCCCGCGTCTACCTCCGCCCGGGAAAGGGGGCCATCTCCGTCAACAAGCGCCCCTTTGAGGAGTACTTCCCCAACCCGGTCCACCGGATGCAGATCCAGATCCCCCTGAACCTCACCGGCACCGCCGACAAGTTCGACATCCTCGTGAACGTGCAGGGCGGCGGCATCTCGGGGCAGGCCGGGGCGGTGCGCCACGGCATCTCCCGCGCGCTCCTGGAGTACAACCAGGAGTTGAGGCCCAAGCTGAAGGCGGCGGGCCTGCTCACCCGGGACGCCCGCGAGGTGGAGCGCAAGAAGTACGGCCACCCCAAGGCCCGCAAGCGCTTCCAGTTCAGCAAGCGTTGATCCGCCAGGGAGGGGGGTTCTTGGGAACCCTCCCCCTCCGGCGTTGGCCCTGAACCCGTGTTTCCCGCGGACAGGCGAAGGGGCGGGCAAGGACCCCCCGAGGGGTACCTGGCCGGAAGGCTTTCCGCCCCGTCCGCGGCCCTATCCAGGAGGCGGCATTGGCGACCGTAACCCTGAAAGAGCTCCTCGAAGCCGGCGTCCACTTCGGGCACCTCACCCGCAAGTGGAACCCCAAGATGAAGCGGTACATCTTCGGCCAGCGCAACGGGATCCACATCATCGACCTCCAGCACACCCTCCGCGAGTTCAAGCACGCCTCGGACTTCGTCACCGACCTGGCGGCCAAGGGCGGCCGGGTGCTCTTCGTGGGCACCAAGCGGCAGGCCCAGGAGGCCCTCCAGGAGGCGGCCACCCGCGTCAAAATGCCCTACGTCACCGAGCGGTGGCTAGGCGGCACGCTGACCAACTTCCGCACCATCCAGACGCGGATCCAGCGCTACAAGGAACTGAGCCGGATGGAGGTGGGCCAGAACACCGACAACCTCACCAAGAAGGAGCGCCTCCTCCTCTCCAAAGAGAAAGAGAAGCTGGAGAAGATGCTCTCGGGCATCGTGGAGATGTCGCGGCTTCCCCAGGCCCTCTTCGTGGTGGACATCAAGCGGGAGAAGAACTGCATCCGCGAGGCCCGCAAGCTGGGAATCCCGGTGGTCGCCATCGTGGACACCAACTGCGACCCCGAGGAGGCGGATTACCCCATCCCCGGCAACGACGACGCCGTGCGGGCCATCCAACTCTTCGCCGGCAAGATCGCCGAGGCCATCGAGGAAGGCCGCCACATGCTGGAGGCCCGGGAGGCGGAGGCGGCGGAGCAGGCGGCCCTTCTGGATCGGGCGGCCACCGACGCCGAGGAGGAGGAACACCCCGAAGAGAAGAAATCCCGCGCCCAGGAGAAACTGGAAGCGCTCGAAAAGAAGGTCCGCCGGGCGCCCTCCCGCAAGGCCCCCGCCCGCACGGCCCCCGCACCGGAGGCGTAATCCCATGGCCATCACGTCCAAAATGGTTCAGGAACTTCGCGAGAAGACCGGCGTCGGCATGATGGACTGTAAGCGCGCGCTGGAAGAGGCCCAGGGCAACCTGGAGGAGGCGGTGAAGATCCTCCGGAAGAAGGGGATCGCCACCGCCGAGAAGAAGAGCGCCCGCGCCGCCTCCGAAGGCCGCGTGGCCTCTTTCATCGCCCCCGACGGCAAGTCCGGCGCCCTCGTGGAGATCAACTGCGAGACCGACTTCGTGGCCAACACCGACGATTTCCAGGAGCTCTGCACCATCCTTCCGCGGCAGGTGGCCGAACAGGCCCCGGCCACGGTGGAGGCCCTGCTGGACCTTCCCTACCTCGGCGACGGATCCCAGAAGGTGAAGGACGCCCTCGTCGGCAAGGTGGCCAAGCTGGGGGAGAACATCCAGCTGAGGCGCTTCGTCCGCTTCGAGGGAGGACGGGTGGCCACGTACATCCACGCCGGCGGCAAAATCGGCGTGCTGATGCACCTGGAGGCCGAAGAGGGCGCCGAGGACGTCGCCGAGGCCGCCAAGGACCTCTGCATGCAGGTGGCCGCTTCGGCCCCCCGCTTCGTGCGGCGGGAGGAGGTCACCGAGGCCGTCCTCCAGAGCGAACGCGAGATCTACCGCTCCCAGGTCCTGGCCCAGGGCAAGCCCGAGTCCATCGCGGACAAGATCGTGGAAGGCAAGATGAACAAGTTCTACGAGGAGACCTGCCTCCTGGAGCAGCCTTTCATCAAGGACCCCCAGACCCGGGTGGCGGCCTACCTGAAGGCCAAGACCGGCGGCAAGCTGAAGGTGGTCCGCTTCGAGCGGTACGTCCTCGGCGAGGGCCTCAAGCCCTCGGGCTGCGAGGCCTGAGACGGCGAAGGAACGGGCGGCCTTCGGGCCGCCCTTTTTCGTGGGGGTCGGCCATGGGCGAAGCGAAGGTCCAGCGGATCCTGCTCAAGCTCTCCGGGGAGGCCCTCATGGGGCCCGGGCGCCACGGCATTGACCGCACGGCGGTGGAGACGGTGGCGGAGGAGGTGGTGGAGATCCACGCCATGGGCGTCTCGGTGGCGCTGGTGGTGGGCGGCGGGAACATCTTCCGGGGAAACGAGGGGGAGGAACTGGGCCTGGACCGGGTGACCGCCGACCACATGGGCATGCTGGCCACCGTCATCAACGGCCTGGCCCTGCAAGACGCCCTGGAGCGCAAGGGCGTCTCCACCCGCCTCCAGACGGCCATCGCCATGCACGCCATCGCCGAGCCGTACATCCGGCGGCGGGCGGTCCGCCACCTGGAGAAGGGTCGCATCGTCATCTTCGCCGCCGGCACCGGGAATCCGTACTTCACCACCGATTCGGCGGCGGCCCTCCGGGCCATCGAGATCAAGGCCGAACTGCTTCTCAAGGCCACCAAGGTGGACGGCATCTACAGCGCCGACCCCCTGAAGGACCCCTCGGCCCGGAAGTACGACCGCATCTCCTACCTCGAGGCCCTGGAGAAGGGGCTCCGGGTGATGGACGCCACGGCCATCAGCCTCTGCATGGAGAACCGCATCCCCATCCGGATCTTCGACCTCTTCGCCCGGGGAAACATCCGGCGGATCGTGGAGGGCGAGGACGTGGGCTCCCTGGTGGGCGGGGAGCCGGCCCCGGAGGCTTGACAACGGCCCCCAGGCCGACGTAGATTCCCTTTGCCGAGCGCCGATTTGAGCTCCAGCTTGCGGGCGCTTTAGAAATGCAGCTAAAGCGGAAGGCGTGCGACCCGTCCGGCTTCGGCTGCGGCGGGTTTTTTCGTTGGAGGGAGGAAAGAATGGGCCGGAATACGGCGCCCCCGAGTCCCGCCGTGGAAGCCCCGTCGGCGGGGCAAGCCCGCCGGGGTCTCGCCAGCCCCCGCGCGGAATGGGGGAATCACGGAATGGGGGGATGAAGGGCGGGACCGGCGAAAGGGGCGCGGTGTGAGCGAGAGAACCAGGCTCCTTCTGGAACTGCTGGAGACCCGCATCGTCCTTCTGGACGGTGCCACGGGGACGGCCCTGGAGGCAGCGGGCCTGGGGCCCGACGATTTCGGCGGGGAGGCCTTCGCCGGCTGCAACGAGCACCTGGTGCTGACCCGGCCGGAGGTGGTGCGCCGCGTGCACGACGCCTACCTGGAGGCCGGGGCCGACGTGGTGGAGACCGACACCTTCGGCGCCACGCCGCTGGTTCTCGGCGAGTACGGCCTTTCCGACCGGGCCCTGGAGATCAACCGCCGGGCCGCCGCCATCGCCCGGGAGGCCTGCCGGGCCCATTCCACGCCCGACGGTCCCCGCTTCGTGGCGGGGTCCATGGGCCCCACCACCCGCTCCCTCACCCTGTCGGGGGGCGTGGACTTCGGGGCCCTAGAGGCCCACTACCGGGTCCAGGCGCTGGGTCTCATCGAGGGCGGGGCCGACCTGCTCCTCGTGGAGACCATCCAAGACACGCTCAACGCCCGCGCGGCCCTGGTGGGGATCCAACGGGCCTTCGCCGAGACCGAGCGCCGCCTCCCCGTCCTCCTCTCCGCCACCCTCGAACCGGGGGGCACCCTCCTCGCCGGCCCCGGGGCCCAAGCCTTCTACGCCTCGGTGATGCACGCCGATCCCCTGGCGGTGGGGCTCAACTGCTCCACCGGGCCCGCCGTGCTGGAAGGCCCCCTGGGGGCCCTCTCGGAGGCGGCCCGCACCCGGACCCTCTGCTACCCCAACGCCGGCCTCCCCGACCGGAAGGGCCGGTACGGCCTCTCGCCCGAGGACTTCGCGGCGGCCCTGCGGCGCTTCGCGCTCCGGGGCTGGCTGAACCTGGCGGGGGGGTGCTGCGGAACGGGCCCGGCCCACATCCGCGCCCTCCGGGAGGCCCTGGAGGGCCTTTCTCCCCGGAGGGTTTCCGACCACCACCGGGTCTTCCTCTCGGGGACCGATTTCCTGGAGATCTCGGGGGAGAACCGCCCCGTCCTGGCGGGGGAGCGGACCAACGTGCTGGGAAGCCGCTCCTTCCGGCGGCGGCTCCGGGAAGGCCGCCTCGACGAAGCGGCGGAGGTGGCGAGGGACCAGGTGAAGGCGGGGGCCCGCCTGGTGGACGTCTGCCTGCAGGAACCGGGGCGGCGGGAGAGGGCCGACATGGAGGCCTTCCTGGGGGCGCTCCTCTCCCGGGTCCGGGTGCCCCTGCTCATCGACACCACCGACCCGGAGGTGGCGGAGGCGGCCCTCCGCCGCTGTCCCGGCCGCGGGCTCCTCAACTCCGCCAACCTCGAGGACGGCGGGGCGCGACTCCGGCGAATGGCCCGCCTCGCGCGGCTCTACGGGGCCTCGCTGGTGGTCCAGACCTTGGACGACCACCCCTCGGGGATGGCCGTCACCGCCGACCGGAAGCTGGAGGCCGCCCAGAGGGCCCACCGCCTGCTGACGGAGGAACTCGGCATGCGGCCCGAGGAGGTCTTCTTCGACCCGCTGGTCTTCCCCTGCGCCACCGGAGACGGGAAGTTCCGGGGGGCGGCCCGGGAGACGCTGGAGGCGCTTCGAAGGCTCAAGGCCGAGTTCCCCCTTTCCCCGACCCTCCTCGGCCTCTCCAACGTGAGCTACGGTCTGCCCCCGGCGGCCCGCGAGGTTCTGCACGCCGTCTTCTTCGCCCGGGCGGCGGAGGCGGGCCTCGACGTGGCCATCGCCAACCCCGAGACCCTAAGGCCCGCCTCTTCCCTGGATCCGGAGCTCCGGGCGCTGGCGGAGGCCCTCCTCTTCCGGGGGGAGGAAGCGGACCTTCGGGCCTTCCTGGAGCGCTTCCGGAGCGCCGCCCCATCCCGGAGGCGGCCGGCGCCTCGCCGGCAGAACCCCGAAGAGACCGTTCGCCGCTGCGTGGACGAGGGTTCCCGGCGGGGGCTCGAGGAGGCGCTGGAGGCGCTGCTGCGGAAGGGCGAGGAGCCCCTCGGCCTCCTCAACGGCCTTCTCCTTTCGGCCATGGACGAAGTGGGGCGGCGCTTCGCCCGGGGGGAGAAGATCGTCGCGGAGGTCCTCGCCTCCGCCGAGGTGGTCAAGGCCGCCGCGCGCTTTCTCGAGGAGCGGCTGGGGGGAGAGACGGCCCCGGCCCGGGGGACGGTGGTGCTGGCCACCGTCCGGGGGGACGTCCACGACATCGGAAAGAACCTCGTGGCGACCCTGCTGGCCCACAACGGCTACCGGGTGGTGGACCTGGGCACCCGCGTCCCGCCCGAGGCCCTGGCAAAGGCGGTGGGGGAGCACCGCCCCCTGGCGGTGGGCCTCTCGGGCCTGCTGGTGAGAAGCGCGTGGGAGATGGCCGCCGCCGCTCGGACGCTGAGGGAGCGGGGCCTCACCGGGGCCCTCCTGCTGACGGGGGGCGCCGCCCTGGACCGGCGCTTCGTGGAAGAGGAGATCGCCCCCGCCTACGGGGGTCCCGTGGCCTACGCCCCCACGGCCATGGAGGGGCTCTTCCTGCTCAACGCCTTCGCCCGGGGGGAAGCGGTGGCCATGCCGGTCCGGGCCGGAGGCCCGCCCCCCCCGACCCCGGCTCCCCGCTCCTCCCCCGAGGCGCCCGGAGTGGAGCCGGCGGAGGCCCTGCCGCCTCCCGACGAGGAGGAGCACCTCTTCCCCGAGATCGCTCCGCGCCTCCTCTGGCCCTACGTGGACCTCCAGCGCCTCCTGGGCCGGCACCTGGGGCTCCGGGGGCCGGTGCGGAGGCTCCTGGAAGGCGCGGACCTCCGAGCGGAGGCCCTGGAAGAGCGGTGCCTGGTTCTGGTGAAGGCCGTGGCGCTGAGACCCGGCGCCCTCTACCGCTTCTTTCGGGCCCAGTCGGAGGGCGCCCGGCTTCGCCTCTTCCCCCCCGGAGGCGGTGCGGTGGACCTCTCCCTTCCGCCTCCCCCCGGCGGAGGGCTTCCCAGCCTCGCCGCCTACGTCCGGACCGGTTCCCGGGGAGGGGGGGATTCGGTGGCCCTCTTTCTGGCCACGGCGGGGGGCGGAGTCCGGGAACGGGCGGAGGCCCTCCGGAGGGAGGGCAACCTCCTCGAGGCCTACCTTCTGGAGGCCCTGGCCCTGGAGATGGCCGAGGCGGCGGCGGAGTGGATCCACGGCCGCATTCGGGAGGCCTGGGGTTTTCCGGCGAGGCCCGAGGGGGGCCGGCCCCGCGGTGAGCGCTTCGCCTTCGGCTACCCCTCCTGCCCCGACCTCGAAGCCCAGGGGCTCCTCCTGCGCCTGCTCGGGGCCGAGCGGCTGGGAGTCACCCTGACCGAAGGCCACATGATGGAGCCGGAGGCCACCACCGCCGGCATCGTCTTCCACCATCCCCAGGCCCGGTACCCGGAGACGGAGGAGGGGCGGCCCGAAGGCGGAGGGGGCTCTCCATGAACCGCCGGGAAGCGTGGCGGGCCTGGCTTCAGGATTCGGTCGTCGTGGCCGACGGCGCCGTAGGGACCCTCCTGCGCTCCCGGGGCTTCCCCTCCTCCCTTCCGGTGGAGGCGGCGGTTCTCGTCCAACCCGAACGGGTCCTCGAAATCCACCGGGACTACCTGCGGGCGGGGGCGCAGATCCTCACCACCGACACCTTCCGGGCCAACCGCCTCCACCTCTCCCTCCACGGCCTGGCCGACCGCCTCGAGGAGATCAACGTCCGGGGCGTCGAGCTGGCCCGCCGGGCCGCCCAGGGCTCCCCGGCGTGGGTCGGGGCCTCGGTGGGGCCCCTCAAGGTGATGCTCCGGCCCTACGGGGAGGTCACCGAGGAAGAGGCCCGGGAGGCCTGCCGGGAGCAGGTCCGCGCCCTGGCGGGGGCGGGCCCCGACCTCTTCGTGGTGGAGACCCAGTCCTCGGTCCTGGAGGCGCTCTTCTTCCTGGAGGCCTGCCGCGAGGCGGCCCCCGACCTTCCCGTCCTCGTCTCCCTCACCGTGGGGAGGGAGGGAAGAACCTTCTTCGGCGACTCCCCGGTGGAGGGGCTCCGCCGCCTGGCCGCCGCCGGGGCGGACGTGGTGGGGCTGAACTGCTCCCTGGGGCCGGCGGACCTCCTTCCCTTCGTCGAGGAGATGGCCCGCCGGGTGGACCACCCCCTTGCCGCCATGCCCAACGGCGGCTACCCCGCCGAGGTGGACGGCCGGATCGTTTACCTGTCGAGCCCGGAGTACGTCGCCACCTACGTCCGGCGGTACGCGGACCTGGGCGTCCACGTCCTGGGGGGCTGCTGCGGCACCACCCCCGAAACCATCGCCGCCATCGCGCGCCTGCTCAAGGGGCGTAGGCCGGTGCGCCGGCAGCCGTCGGGGGGAGGCCGCCTGGAGGCGGAGGAGGCCCCCCCCGCCCCGGCGGCCGAGGCACCGGAACCGGGAGGCTTCTTCGCCCACCTGGGCCGGCGCTTCGTCGTCTCCTGCGAAATCGACCCGCCCCGGGGCCCGGACGCGCGCCCCGCCGTGGAGGCCGCGCGCCTCCTGAAGCGGGCGGGGGCCGACGCCGTGAACCTGGCGGAGAACCCCATGGCCCGGGTCCGGGTGGCGCCGGTGGCCCTGGCCCACTTCATCCGCCAGGAGACGGGGCTCACCACCATCCTCCACCTGACCTGCCGGGACCGGAACCTCCTGGGCCTCCAATCGGAGCTCCTCGGAGCCGCCCTCCTGGGGGTGGAGGGGATCCTGGCCCTGTCGGGCGATCCCGCGGCGCTGGGGGACTTTCCCGCGGCCACGTCGGTCAACGACGTGAACGTCACCGGGCTGGTCCGCATCGTCGCCTCCCTCAACCGGGGGCTGGACTTCTCCGACAACCCCATCGGCACCCCCACCCGCTTCGCCGTGGGCGTTGGGGTGAGTCTGGCGCCGCGGGACCCCGCGGCGGAGCGGCGGAAGCTGGAAGAGCGGTGCGCCGCCGGCGCCACCTTTGCCTTCTCCCAGCCGGTCTTCTCCCTGGAGGCGGTGGAGCGCTTCCTGGAAGGGGTCCGGGATCTGCCGCTGGCCATCCTGCCCGGAATCCTTCCCCTGGGGAGCCTCCGGCAGGCTCTCTACTTTCAGAACGAGGTGCCCGGAATGGAGGTCCCCGCCGGGGTCCTCGCCCGCCTGGAGGCCCTCTCCTCCCCCGAGGACCAAGCGGCCTACGGCCTGGACCTGGCCCGGAGCCTTCTGGAAGGGATCCGCCGCCTCGCCCCCGGCGCCTACCTCACCGCCGGCGGCCGCAAGAGCGCCGTGCTGGCTGAGCTCCTCTCCGGCTAGGGCCGGCTTCGTCCGGCCTCCCCGGTTTCCCCCTACGAATCCTCGGCGGGCCGGGACGGGAATCGCGCCGGTGGACCTTGTCTCCAAAGATCAGCAGGGGCTCTGCCGGCGCCGCGGCCCTCCGGCTCGTGGGTGCCCGTGGGAGCCGAAAAAGTGAAAAGTGAAAAGTGAAAAGTGAAAAGTGAAAAGAAGAACCCCTCCCCGATCTTCCGGATCTCCCTGTTAAAGAAGTGAAAAGTGAAAAGAAAAACTCCCGACCTCCCGGATCTCCCCGTTCAGGACTTTGGTTTTTTCCTCATCTCCGCATCACGGCTTTCCTTCTCCGCGGTGAAGGCCCCGCCGCCTCCTCCCTGCCCCCAAATTCCGCGATGGATGGGTCTTGCCTTCGGTAGCACAGGTGCTTTCCGGCGGAAAGGCCTTTTCTTTTAAACGGGGAGGGGCTTCTCCCCCGCGTTCCGCTGGCCAAGCCAGTCGGAACGCTTTGCTTGCCCTTCGGGGTCCCTCCCCGCTCCACGGGCAAAGCCCGTGGAGCCTCACCCCACCCCTCACGCCTTCTTCGCCTTCGGCTCGAATGCCCCCAATCCTTTGGCAGGTGATGGGGCTGTTCTTAGAATGTGAAAGGTTTCCATAGACTTGCACCCCATATTCGGTTTCCATCGCGGGATTGGGGTGCCCGGGGGCTTGACAAGATAGTCACAAGTGACTATATTTAAGACGAAGGAGGCGGTCATGGATCTCGCCCGACGAATCGCCGCGCTGAGAAGGGCCCGTGGTCTGCGCCAGGCCGAGGTCGCCCGGCGGCTGGGCTGGAGCCCCCCCAACTACGCCCGGATCGAGAAGGGGAGGATCACCCCTTCGTTGAGGTCCCTGGAAGCCATCGCCGAGGCGCTGGAGGTCCCCCTCTCGGCCCTGACGGAGGAGGGGGCCCTTCCGCCGGAGGTCCCGGTGGTGGCCTTCGCCTCCGCCGGCCCCGGCGTGGAGTTCACCGACCAGGGCTACCCCGCCGGCGGCGGCATGTACTTCCTCCCCCGGCCTCCGGAGTTCACCGACCCCAACGGCTTCGGCGTGGAGGTCTCCGGCGACTCCATGGTGCCCAAGTACGAGGACGGCCAGGTGGTGCTGGTGGACACCCGGAAGCGCCCGGTGAGCGGGGATTACGCCGTCGTGGGCCTCATGAACGGCGACAAGTACGTCAAGCGCTACCGGGAGGCGGGGGGGCGGATCCTCCTCGAATCCTTGAACCCCCTCTACCCTCCGGTGGTGGTGGAACCCCACGAGGTCCGCTTCGCCTACAAGATCGTCTGGGCGAGGGAGCGGTGACCCCCATGCCCCCCGCCGCCGAGCGCGCCGTCCCCGTCCGCGTCGGAACCGCCGGGTGGACCTACCCCGACTGGAAGGGAACGGTGTACCCGGCCCGGCCGGGGAGGGGCTTCGACCCGCTGGCCTACCTGGCCGCCCGCCTGGACCTTCTGGAGGTGGACAGCACCTTCTACCGGATCCCGCCCCCCCTCACCACCGGCGACTGGGTCCGGAGGGTGGCCGACTTCCCCTCCCTGCGCTTCACGGTGAAGCTCTTCCAGGGCTTCACCCATACCCGCAAGGCCTCCCTCGTGGACGAGCGGGCCTTCCACCGCGCCCTCGAACCCCTGGCCCGTTTCGGGAGGCTGTCGGCGGTTCTCGTCCAGTGGCCCTGGTCCTTCCGCGACACGCCCGAGAACCGCCGGACCCTCCTGGAGGTGGCCGGGCGCTTCTCCGCCTACCCCCTCGCCGTGGAGGTGCGCCACGCCTCCTGGGGAAAGAAGGAGATCCTCTCCCTCTTCCGGGAGAAGGGCCTGGCCTTCTGCAACGTGGACCAGCCGGCCCTGGCCCAGTGCCTGGGGCCCACCGGGGCGGTGACCGCCGGCCTGGCGTACTTCCGGTTCCACGGGCGCAACGCCGCCGCCTGGTTCCGGGAGGGAACCTCCCGGGACGAGCGGTACAACTACCTCTACGCCCCGCCGGAGCTGGCACCCTGGGTGGAGGCGGTCCGGGAGGCCTCCACCCTGGCGGAAGAGGTGGCGGTGGTCTTCAACAACCACTTCCGGGGCCAGGCCGCCGCCAACGCCTTCGAGTTCCGCCACGCCCTCACGGGGGAGCGCCAGCCGGTCCCCGAGTCCCTGGTCCGGGCCTACCCGCGCCTGGAGGCGGTCTGCTCCACCGTCTTCCAGCGTTCCCTCTTCGCCGCCGAGGAGGCGGGGGCGGCCTTTTCGGGAAGTGGATAGGAATGTAACTTTATGGTTACTCCTATGTTCCTCAAGGGGAACATTTTGGCGGCGCCGGAGCCGGGCTCCGGAGGGCCAACCCGCTCCATTTTCAAGGGTTCTCGGGATTGGTTTTTCTGGCAGAAAATTTGCTTGAGGTGGGGTGGGCCGGAGGCCCGTGCGAGCCAGAAACCACCGGACCGGCCGGGAGTGTGGGGCGCCCCGGCCAGGGGTCCTGAGAACGTGCGATTGCCCTAACCCCTCTATCGGCGGGAGAGCCCTCTCCCGCCCCTTTTTTTCGCCGGAAGGTCTCCCCCTCCGACGGACCTCCCCGGAGGCCGTTTCCGAGCGGTGACAATTTCGGTCCCTCCGCCCGGGCCCGCTCCCCGGGGTGGATTTGTAACCCATGGATAAATCAATGGATTCTCCCTTTTTTACCTCGTGGCACCGGAATGGCTAACTGGATGAGGAAAAAGGGCTTGGGGTGGAGGTGAACCATGGAAAGGATCGGGGGTCGGAACCGCAATTGGGTCTGGGCCTTCGTAGGGGGATCGGTGGCAGGGGTGGGGCTCTGGGCGGCCTCGCCTCCGCCGGCGGAAGTTCAGCAGGCACTGGAAACCCTGAGGGCGGGCGCCTCTACCCTCTCGGAGGTCCAGCGGGCCAAGGCCGACGGTCCCGTCCGGCTATTGCTGGGCGTGCCGGCAAAGGAACTGCCGGGGGAAAGGGTTTTTGAAGAGGGAGCCGTTCCCGAAGGTTCCCTTCCGGGGGTTGATCCCGGAAGGAAACCGGCCTTTCCGAAAGAAAAGGCGCGCCGGGAAGAAGCCCCGCAGGCCGATCCGCTCCTCGGCTTCTTCTCGTGGAGCGCCAGTCCGGAGGGTCCCCTTCTCTCGCTGGCGGTGGAGGCCCTTCCGGGGGCGAACCTCGAGGAGGTCGCCTCTTCCCTGGGCGGCCGTTTCGAGGGGCAGAGGGGGAGCGACCGCGGTACGGTCCTTCTGCCCGCCGCCCGCCTGTCGGATCTCCTGAGGCACGAGGCCGTCGTCCGTGTCCGAAGGCCGGCGCCGGCCAAGCCTTACCTGGACGCCGCCACGCAGGACACCGGAGCCGCTGTTGTGAAGCAGGACTGGGGGTTCAGGGGAGAGGGCGCCCTCTACGGAGCCATCGACACGGGGATCGACTGGTCGCACGGAGATTTCAAGAACGCCGACGGGACGACCCGCATTCTCTACCTCTGGGACCAGACCGACCCCACGGGGCCGCCCCCTTCGGGCTTCACCTACGGCACCGAATGGACGGCCTCCCAGATCAACGCCGGCTCCTGCACAGAGACCGATAACGACCCCAGTACCTGGGGCCACGGGAGCAGCACCACCGGCTGCGGAGCCGGAAACGGCCTCTCCACCGGTGGAACCTACGCGGGCCATGCGGAGAGGGCGGGCATCCTCTTCGTCAAGTCGGACCTTTCGGACGCGCACATCGAGGACGGCCTCAGCTACCTCTGGAACAAGGCGCAGGGCCTCGGAAAGCCCCTTTCCATCAACATGTCTTTTGGGGGAGGGTGGGGGCCCCACGACGGTTCGGACACCCTTTCGGACTGGATCGACCACACCTTTGGGGCCAGCGACGCCACCGCCGGCCTCCACCTCTCCGCCGCGGCGGAGAACGACACGGGAAACCAGCAGCACGCCGACGGCGCCGTCTGCGTCTCCGCAAACCCCGACAACGGCTACGCCTCGGACAACACCTACGTGGTGCTCTACTCCTACGACTGGAACGGTAACGGCTACGCCGGCCAGCCGATGTTCCTCGAATTCTATGCGCCCGCATCGGCGAGCCTGGAGGTCCGAGCGTGGATCCCCATCCGCTACAACCGGGGAGCGGGGTGGACCTGGACCTACGGAACGAGCGGCTGGAAGGCCCTCAACGCCGCCAACTCCGGTTTTTACTACTTCACCCGAAAGACCACCGGGTGTACCTCCCAAAAACCTTGTTTTGACTCCTTCGTGGGAGATATCACCTCGGCCACCTTCTCGGACAAGATCGGCGTCCTGCTGGACCTCCAGAATCCCCTGGGGGATTACCCCAACCCTGCCCTGCAGTATGTCTTCGCCGCCTACGACTACGCCACCACCGACGAGTCCTCCTTTGGCGGCGACCTCTACTACGACCCGGGAACCGGCCCCCGGCCAATCATCCTCCAGTTCCGGCAGAATGGCGGAAGCGGCTCCGGCGCCCACGTGGACGGATACCTCCCAGACTGGGTCTACGGGTACTTCGCCGCCGGAACAGAAGACTGCAGCACCCGCCTCCTTTCGGGAGACGACGCCGAAATGATCAACGGCCCCGCCGCCGCGCACCTGGTCACGGCCGTGGGGGCCCACGTGACCAAGACCTCCTGGACCGACCGGTCGGGAACTCCGCAGAGCACCACGGAGACCAAGGACGACCTGGCCTCCTACTCGTCTCACGGACCGTTGAGGGGACTCCTGGAGGGGACGAGCCCGGTTACCGACCAGAAACCCAACCTGACGGCGCCGGGGGAGGTGGTGGTCACTACCCTCTCGGGCCAGTTCGCCCCTTCGTGGTACTCCTCCTCTCCGCAGAACACCTACATTGTGCAGGAAACGCCCGCCGACAAGCACATCGCCGTCTCCGGGACGAGCTTCTCCTGCGCCAACGTAGCGGGCGCCGCCACCCTTCTCCTCGGAGCCGATCCCTCCCGGACGCTGGGCCAAATCCGCGCCGACCTGGAACAGGGGGCGCGAAGCGACGCCTTCACCGGGAAGGTGCCCAACGACCTCTGGGGTTACGGCAAGCTGACCCTCGCGAACAGCCTGGACCGCTTCGCCGACCTGGTCTACCGGGGGACCGTCGCCACCAGCCTGACCCCGCTCCACGGAGGGGTAGGGGGAACCTACACCGACCCCGGAGCCGCCTCGGGGACGGAGCTGTACTTCTACAGCGTGGACGTGCCGGGGGACGGCCTGCGGCTGCCGAAGAGCGGGAGCGACGTGGTCCTCTCCTGGTGACGGGCGGGCCGGGTCCAATGGAAGGGCCGGGGCAGCGCGCCCCGGCTCTTTTCCTTTTCGGGGAAGGAATCTCCTAGCGCCGGACTCCGAAGACCCGGGAGGCGGCCAGAACCGCCGCGACCTTGAGGGCCTCGCCGGGGAGGAAGGGGGCCACGCCGAGGAGGAAGGCACGGGCGGGGTCGAGGCCAAGGCTCCACCCGAGCCAGGCGGCGCCGGAGAGGAGGATCACAAGGGCACCCGCGACGAGGGAGAGGGCCCGCACGGCGAGGCGGGGGCTCCCGGATCCCCAGCCGGCCAGTGCCGCCGCGGCGGGGAAGGCCCACAGGTAACCCGCGGTGGGGCCCACGAGGTGGAAAAGCCCCGCGGAGGCCCCGGCGAAGGCGGCAAAGCCCGCGGCGCCGAGCCCCAGGTAGGCCCCCTGGATCGAAAGGCCCCAGCCGCGCCCCAGCAGGGCACCGGAGAGGAGGACGAAGAAGGTCTGGAGGGTCAAGGGGACGGGGGTGAAGGGGAGGGGAACCTCCACGTACGCCCCCAAAAGGGTGGCCAGCAGGAGGGCCACGGCGAGCAGGGGCCGCTCGGCCTTCTCGGAGACGCGGAAGCGGACGAGGGTGCGGGTCCATTCCATCGGTCGGTCCTCCCCACGAGGCGCCCTTTCCGGCGCGAGAAACAGTCTAGCGGCACGGCAAAAAAAAAGAAAGGGCGGCACCGATGGCCAATGGGACGAGCCGGTTTGCCCAGCGGGTTGCGCCCCGCCCTTTCGGGGCACCTCGCGCCCTGCGGACGTGGGGAGAAGGGCAGGGAAAAGTGAAAAGTGAAAAGTGAAAGGCAAAACTCCCGATCTCCCGGATCTTCCGGTTCGGGGCTTTGGTCCTTCCTCACGGCATGGCAGGCGGAGCCCCCGACCCGCGGGGCATCGAGGTTGGTGTCGCGGGGCCGTGTCCCTCTTCCGCCCTTTCGGGCTAAGATACCCTGCCGGAGGCGTCGTGAGGCGGGGAGTTTGGGATATCTTGGCCATCCTGTGGGCCCACCGGGGAAGGGCCCTTCTGGGTATCCTTTGCCTCCTCGTGGTGGACGGGGCCCAGCTCGCCACGCCGCTGGTGGTGAAGGGGGTGGTGGACGGGCTGGTCCAGGGGACGGCGACCCGGGCCTCCGTCCTGCGGGGGGCCGGCCTCCTGCTGGGCCTGGCCCTCACGGTGGCCCTCTTCCGCTTTCTCTGGCGAATCTTCTTCTTTTCCTTGGCCCGCAAAGCCGAGCTGGACCTCCGGAACCGGATCCTCGACCACGCCCTCACCCTCTCCGCCGGCTTCTTCGAGAAGCGGCGCACGGGGGAGTTCCTGGCCCTGGCCAGCAACGACGTGGAATCGGTGCGCCAGGCGCTGGCCATGGGCTTCGTGGCCGGGTTCGACGCGTCGGTCTACGCGCTGGTGGCCCTGGGCGCCATGTTCGCCCTGGATCCCTTCCTGGCCCTCGCCACCATCCTGCCCCTTCCGCTCCTGGCGCTCCTCATGGCCGTGTCCCTCCGGGCCATCTACGACCGCTGGGACGCCGTCCAGGCCTCCTTCGAGGCGCTGACGGAGAAGACGCGGGAGTCGGTGGCGGGGATCCGGATCCTCAAGGCCTACGATCGCGGCCGGGGGGACCTGGAGGACTTCCAGCGTTACAACGACGACGTCTTCCGAAAGACCCTGCACTACGTGAAGGTGGACGCCCTCTTCCACCCGGCCATCCTCCTTCTGGCAGGAACCTCGGTGGCGATCCTGCTGGGGGTGGGCGGTGGGCGCGTGCTCGGCGGCCACACCTCCGTGGGGTCCTTCGTCGCCTTCTCCTCCTATCTGGGGATGCTCACCTGGCCCATGATCGCCGCCGGCTGGATGGTGACGCTCGTCCAGCGGGCCGCCGCCTCCATGGACCGGATCCAGGAACTTCTCCGCGACACCTCCGGGCGGGAGGCCGGGAAGTCGGGGTCGGATCTCCCCCGCGACGCCTCCCTCGAGGCCCGCAACCTCTCCTTCTCCTACCCCGGCTCGTCCCGTCCCGCCCTTTCGGAGGTCTCCTTCTTTGTGCCGGCAGGTGGCGCCCTGGGGCTCGTGGGGGACGTGGGTTCGGGAAAGAGCACCCTGGCCCAGCTCCTTGTGCGCCTGCGGGAGCCACCGGAGGGCACCCTCTTCCTTGGCGGCGTGGACCTGAGGGCCCTGCCCCCGGCGGAGGTCCGGCGCCGGGTGGCCTACGTGCCCCAGGATCCCTTCCTCTTCAGCGACACCGTGGCGGAGAACCTCCGGCTGGCCAAGGAGGACGCCACGGCGGAGGAGATGGAGGAGGCCTGCCGGCTGGCGGCCCTCCACGACGAGATCGCCGCCCTTCCCCAGGGCTACGACACCCTGCTGGGGGAGCGGGGGATCACCCTCTCGGGGGGCCAGAAACAGCGGCTGTGCCTGGCCCGGGCTTTGCTCAGGCCCGCGGAGGTTCTGGTCCTCGACGACACCCTCTCGGCGGTGGACGCGGAGACCGAGCGGAAGATCCTATCGGGTCTGGCGCGGGCACGCCAAGGCCGGACCCTGGTGGTGGTGAGCCACCGGCTGAGCGCGGTGCGGGACCTTCCCCTCGTCCTCGTCCTCGATGGGGGGCGTGTGGTGGAGCAGGGGGACCACGAAACCCTCCTGGCCCGGGGAGGGTACTACCGGGAGCTCTCCGAACTGCAGGAAATGGAAGGGTAGGGCGGGCGCGGAGCCATGGCCATCGAACGGGAAGAGCGAAAACTGGGCGCCTTCACGCTGGTGCGCCACACCCGGCGGATCCTCGGCTACGTCCGCGGGCGGGCGGGGCTCCTCCTGCTCTGCGTCCTGCTCTCGGTGGTCCAGGCGGGCCTGGAGCTCTCCCTGCCCCTCCTGGTGCGCCGGGGGCTGGACGGCTACCTCCTGCCTCCCTACGCCGAGGCCCCCGCCGACCCCCTGTTGAGGCGCCGCCTGGCCGGCCTTCCCGGAACCGTGGCCGGCCCCGGCGGGCGCCTCTTCTACCGGCCGGCGGACCTGGACGCCCCCCTCCGGGAAGAGTTGCGCCTGCGGGGCCTGATGCCTAAGGAGCGATACTTCCGCTCGGCGTCGGGAGAGTTTGTGGGAAGGAGCGCCCTTCCGGCGCTCCCCCCCGCCGAGCGCGGCCGGATCTTCGCCGAGGCGCGGCGGGGCCTACGGGGGCTGGGCCTCCTCTACCTATCCCTGCTGGCCGCCAACTTCCTCGTCTCCTACGGCGTCACGCTGGGACTCAACCACCTGGGGCAGAGCGCGGTGGCGCGGATGCGGCGGGACCTCTTCGCCCACCTCCACCACCTTCCGGTCCGCTTCTTCGACGAGAATCCCGTGGGTCGGCTGGTGACCCGCGTGACCAACGACACGGCGGCCCTCTCGGAGCTCTTCACCTCGGTCCTCGCCACCGCCGCCAGCGACGTGGCCCTCTTCGCGGGAATCCTCGTCCTCCTCTTCACCCTGGACGCCGGCCTCGCCGCACGGCTCCTCCTTCTGGCGCCGCCGCTGGTGGTCCTGGCCCTCTGGTTCAAGTCGGCCTCCCGAAAGATCTACCGGGAGCTGCGGGTCCAGTTGGCCCGGATCAACACCTTCCTCCAGGAGGCGGTCCAGGGAGTGGCGGTCCTCAAGGCCTTCAACGCCGAGGCGCGGGCCTCCCGCAGATTCCACGCCCTGGGGGAGGAAAACTACCGCACCCAGATGCGGCTCATCACCGTCTTCGCGGTCTTCCGGCCCCTGATCGACGCCCTGGCCACCGTCGCCGTGGCCCTGGTGGTGGCCTACGCGGGGCTGGAGATCCTCGGCGGGCGCTCCTCCATCGGAACCCTGGCGGCCTTCCTGCTCTACCTCAAGATGCTCTTCATGCCCCTGCAGGACCTGGCGGAGAAGTTCAACATCGTCCAGAGCAGCGTCGTGGCCAGCGAGCGGCTCTTCCAGATCCTGGACACGCCGCCGGAGGATCCCGGGAAGGGGCTCGCGCCTCCCGGTCCCCCGGGCTCGGTGGTCTTCGAGGAGGTCACCTTCGCCTACGAGGAGGGGCGCCCGGTCTTGCAAAAGGTCTCCTTCGAGGCCCCGCCCGGGAAGACCACCGCCATCGTCGGTCCCACGGGCTCGGGAAAGAGTACCCTCGCCGCCCTCCTGCTCCGCTTCTACCCCCTGGCGGAAGGGGGCGGGAGGATCCTCGTGGACGGCCTTCCCATCGAGGATTGGGACCTCTCGGCGCTGCGCAGGCGCTTCGCCCTCGTCCAGCAGGACCTCTTCCTCTTCGCCGGGAGCCTTCAGGACAACGTGACCCTGTGGGAGCCGGTGGACGGCCGGCGCCTCAGGGAGGCCCTTCGGGCCAGCCGCCTGGAGGCGGTGGTCTCCCGGCTGCCCGGCGGCCTGGACTTTTCCCTGAATGAGGGGGGGACGGTCCTTTCCCAGGGGGAGCGCCAGCTCGTCTCCTTCGCGCGGGCGCTGGTGGCCGATCCGGAGATCCTGGTCTTGGACGAGGCCACCGCCAGCGTGGACTCCCGCACCGAAGCCCTCATCCAGGAAGCCCTTCCGACCCTCCTCGAAAACCGGACGGCGCTGGTGGTGGCCCACCGGCTATCCACGGTGCAGGATGCCTCCCAGATCCTGGTGCTTTCCAAGGGGCGCATCGTGGAGCGGGGAAGCCACGGGGACCTCCTGGCCCGGGGCGGCCTCTACGCCCACCTCTACAGGACCCAGTTCGCCTCCGCCCGCCGGGGTTCCTCATTTGAAGCTCAACCCCTGGAAACGGTGGATCCGCCGGCGGGGTAAGGACTGGGGCGGTTTTTGGCTTTCCCAATCGCGGCTGTCCAAAATCCTATCCGAGGTTTTCCGCTTTTCACCCGGAGCGAAGCGAAGGGGAAAAGGCCGGCCGCAAGGCGCGGGGCCCTTTCCGTAGGACTTATCGGAGAGCGGGGCGGATCGGCTCGGACCTAGAGGCGTGCGCTATTTGCCGCCCGGGTCCTTGGGAGGATTGCCGGGTGTGGGGGGTTGGGGCGGCTGGCGTCCGGGGAGGATGGGGGGCGGGATCACCAGGGGCGAGAAGAACCACTCGTTGTACCGCTGGGAGCCGCGGTAGTCGGAGAAGGATTTCTCGTTGAGGGGGCAGTAGACCCCCAGGATGGGCTGGCCCTCCTTGCCGTCCAGCCGGAAGGGGAGGATCTTCTGGTGGCCCTGGAGACCCTGGCCCGCGCCGGCCGCCCTTTGGGACCCGGCCTGGGGGTTCCCCTGGGGCGGCGCGGGGGCGGAGCCCCGCTGGGGCGTGGCGGTTCCGCCCTGGGGGATGTACACGGTCTTTCCGTTCTGGTCGGTGGTGACCACGGTGCTGCCGGGGGCGAGGAGGCCCCACTTTCCGTCGGGGGAGAAGGGGTTGCGGTAGAGGCGCCGGATGTAGCGGTGCTGTTTGGGGCCCACCTTCATGAGGTCTTCCAGGTGGGTCGGGAAGGTGCCCCCGTGCTCCGACTGGTAGAGGCGGATGGCCTCGGTGTACTGCTCGCCCCGGAAGATGAGGTCCTGCTCGTTTTCCCGCTTCAGCGCGATGGAGGCCGGCTGGACGGCGGCCATGAGCATCACGGCGAGGATGAAGAGGGAGACCAGAACCCAGATGAAGACCACGCCGCGTTCCGGGGATGCCTTGGGGGGAGGGGAAGGGGATCGCACGGGGCTCACCAGTCTGCGTACTTGGTGCCGTCCCGGGCCGTTCCTGGGGAGGCGGAGTGGACGTCCCAGATACCACCGCCGCCGCCCTCGCCCTCCGTGGGTTCCAACTGGCCCGGTTCGGCTCCGGTGTAGGGAACGGTGACCCAGTCGGAGTGGCCGGTCATGGGGTCCACCGGCAGGTGGCGGAGGTACCCCTCGTCCACCAGGGCCTCCAGGCTGTCGGGGTACTTCCCCTTGTCGGCGTAGTATTGATCAATGCAGTCCCTCAGGACGTAGAGGTTCTGCCGGAGGACGGTCTCCTTGGCCCGCTCCACGGCGCTGCGGTAGGTGGGTACGGCCATGCTCACGAGGATGCCGATGATGGCCACGACGACCATCAGCTCCATCAGGGTGAAGCCCGCTTCCCGCCGCCCGCTCCCTAGCCCTTCAGGAGCACGGGTCGCCTTTGTCGCCTCTGCACCGAAGCCTTTTTGGATCACCGCACGCACCTCTCGGCCCCCCTCACCATTCGCTGTAAACCGTCTTGCCGTCGAGGGCTCGGGCCTGGCTCAGGGAGTAGACGTCGTACACGTTCTCTCCGCCCCACATGGTGGAGTCGGGGTCGTCCCGCGTGGAGCGGAGGCCCCATTCGGCCTCGCCGGTCATGGGGTCCACCGGAATCCTCCGGAGGAACCGGACCTTCTTGCCGGTGGGGTCCCCCACCAGGGGCACCCCCTCCACCAGCTCCTCCAGCTCCCGAGGGTAGAAGTCCTGGGAGACGTCGGTCTGGAGGATGAGGCCCTGGACGGCGTACCGGTGGTACTCGTCAATGGCCCTCCGCATCTCCCTAAGGTCCCGCCGGAGCTCCACCTCCTTGGCCCGCCTCGCCATGATGTGCTTGGCGGGAAGGGCCACCAGGGCCAGGATGGCCAGGAGGCCCACGGCGAGCCCCACCTCGAAGAGGGAGATGCCCTTCTCCGCCCGGCGGTCCTTCATCGTCCGGTCCTTCCCTTCGTCACTCCGCCCCTTCGCCGCCCGGCGGGCCCGGTTTGACCACCACCATGGCAAAGGCGGGCGGCAGGGGACTGCTCTGCCCCGAGACGGAGTTGGAGACGGCGGAGGCGAGGTTGATCCGCCCCTCTCCGCCGTTGGCGGCGGTGAAGCGGAGCCGGGCGATGAGGCCCGACCCCGAAGCGCCGGCGGCGTCACCCCGGCCCATGTCCAGCACCAGCGCGCCGGGGCTCACCTCTTGGGCGTTGAAGGTGGCCGGCGCCCCGCCCATGGAGAAGAAGGTTCCCTGCTCGGCCCCCTCGAACTTGAGGATGGCGTTGGGGTAGTTCATCTCCAGGTGGAGGGTCTTCATCTCCTGGGCGCCCACCAGGACGAGGTTGAGCATGGCCGGCTCCCCGGGACGGGCCTGAAGGCTCGTGGGGCTGATGAGGATCCGCCCCGCCTGGGCGGGCGGCTTCTCCTCGGCGGGTTTCTCCTCGGCGGGCTTACCCTCCGCCGGTTTCTCCTCCGCGGTGGCGGGGGGCGCCGGGGCGGGGGCGGGGGGCGCGGCGGAGGCGGGAGCCGGGGCAAAGGGCGAGGGGGCGCTTCCGCCCACCTTGGGCCCCTGCTCCGTGCCCACCCACAGCGGCTCCAGGTTTTCCTCCGTGATGTTGGGCATGCGGATGATGTGGGGGGTCACCAGCATGACGACGTCGGTGGAGGCCTTCTCGTCCTTGGTGTTGGAAAAGAGGCGCCGGAGGATGGGCACCTCGCTCACCCCCGGAAGGCCCGAGAGGCTCTTCTTGTCCTCCTTCCGGATGAGGCCGGCGAGGAGGCTCGTCTCGCCGTCCTCCAGCCGCAGGGTGGTGGTGGACTCCCGGGTTCCGATGATGGGCTGGTCGCCGGTGAGGGAAGAGCCGCTGGAGACGTAGCCGGTGACCGAGGAGACCTCGGTCTTGAGCTTGATGGTCACCTCGCGGTTGTGGTGGACCTTGGGCTCGATCTCGATCTTCACCCCCACGTCCTGGTAGGTGTACGAGGTGATGGGGGTGTAGGTGGTCGTGGTGCCCGTTGATCCCAGGTACTGGTTGGAGGTGGCGATGGGAATGCGGTCCCCGATGTGGACCGAGGCCTTCTGGCCCTCCATGACCCGCAGTTGGGGCTTGGCCAGGACCTGGCTGTCGGTGTCGGTGAGAAGGAGGTTCACGATGAGGTTGGGCACCGGGGAAACCCACATGGTTCCCCTCAGGACCGAATCGAGGCTGTTGAAGCGCACCGGCGGCCCCGCCCCGATGCCGGTGACCTTGCCCGACGTGGCGTCCTTCGTCAGGTTGTTCTCCGGGCCGATGGTGAAGGCCTTGGCCGAGAGGTCCACGCCCAGGTTGCGGACGAGGCTGGAGTTGACCTCCAGGAGCTCCACGTCCACCAGGACCTCCCCTTTGGACTTGTCGTTGTTCTCGATGATGCGCTGGGCCATGGCCACGTTCTCGGGGGTGTCCTGGATGGTGATGGAGTTGAGGTCCTGGTTCATGGCCATCTTCCGGGCCTGGAGGATGGAGCGGACCAGTTGGAAGACGTCCTTCACGTCGGCGTTGGAGAGGTAGAAGGTCTTGATGACCTGGTCCTGGTACTCGTCCCGCTTCTGCTTGGTGTCGGGGACGATGATGAGGGTGTGGGGGTCCAAGACCTTGTAGAAGTGCTTGGTCTGGAGCATGAGGTAGTTCAGGACCTTCTCCAGGCTCACCTTGGAGAAGTCCACGGTGACGCGCTTGGTGGTCTCGGCCTTGTCGTCGTACAGGAAGTTGATTCCCGAGGCCTTGGAAACGGCGTCGAGGATGGTTTTCAAGGGCGTGTCGTTGAACTTGAGCACGATGGGGATGTTGGAGGCCGGGTCCAACTGGGGCGCGCCGCTCTTCTGGGCCGCCTCGGCCTTCATGGCCTCCAGCGTCAGGGCCGAGGAGCGCTGCTCCCGTTCCTGGACCTGGATGGCCGCGAGGATCTTGGCCATGTCGTCCTGCGCCAACTGGTTCCCCGGGTCGTACTTGAGGGCCAGCTGGAGCTCCTTGAGGGCGGAGGCGTAGTCCTCCCGGGCGGAGGCCAGGCGGGCGTTCTCCGTGTGGCGCTGGGAGGCCATCAGGCGGGCCCGGACCAGTTCGGTCTTGAACTTGACGTTGCCCGGGTTCTGGGCCACGGCCTTCTCCAGGTTGGCCACGGCCTCGTCGAGGTGGCCGTGTTCCAGCTGGATGCGGCCCCGCTGGTAGGAGGCCGATCCACAGGCCAGGGCCGTCACCAGAAGGCCCGACAGGACAGCATGGCGCAAGATCTTGGCGTTCACGCTACTTTCCTCCGGTCAAGGGGATGCGCTGGGTTTCCGTAAAGCCCTGGAACCCGATTTCCGCCGATTCGTAGCCGATGTCCACCACCTTGAAGGACCCGAAGATCTGGTCCCCCTTCTGGGCGAGGACCATGCCGCTCCCTCCGGTGAAGACCCCCACCCGGTCGTCGGGGCGGCCAAAGTAGCCCACGAAGTGGAAGGGGATGGGCGGAGGCTGGGGCGGGGGCGGCGGGGGAGGGGGGCCGTAGGTGTGGGCCTTGATCCAGGCCGCCTTCTCCGCCGCTTCCCGGGCCTTCTGGGCCGCCTCGTCGGCCTTCCGCTTCCGCTCCGCCACCAAGGCGGGGTCTTCTTCGAAGGTGAAGAGGTTTCGGGGGGTCTCCTCCGCCGTCTCCTCCGCCGGGGCCAGACCGTCGAGGGAGAGGGCCGGGAGGGACGAAAGGTCGGCCTGCGCCGGCGCCTTGCGGCGGGAGGGACGGGGGCTTTCCTCCTCCAGGCCGTCGGCGGAGAGGCTCCGCGCCGGTGGAGGGGCGGTGCAGGCGGCGGCGAGCAGGAGGAGGGTGAGGGCGGCAAGGCGTTTCATGGCGCGGCCTCCCCCGGCGAGTGGGGACCCGCCACGAAGAGGGTGCTCACGACGAGGTTCATCCGGAGGGTGGGCCCCCCCTGGCTGTTGCCCGCCAGAGCCATCTCCTCCACCGTGAAGAACTGGGGGGAGTTCAGCAGGGCCCGGACGAAGGCCTTCATGGCCGGGTAGGTCCCCGACAGCGGAAGGGTGAGGGTCACCTTCACGTACCGCCGCGGCCACGATCCTTCGA
>Ga0272448_1000840_pt1 | contig 44227 bp, 27 predicted proteins | sample YNPCB0191_FD_202220 | JGI IMG/M metagenome (GOLD analysis project Ga0272448, IMG submission 202220) | Hot spring sediment microbial communities from Yellowstone National Park, WY, United States - YNP-CB-019-1 | ecosystem: Environmental > Aquatic > Thermal springs > Hot (42-90C) > Sediment... | reverse complement strand
CTGTTGACTTAGATGAACTACTGGCTCAAAAAATTTCTGTCTGTTCTAACTTCTCCAGCTTTAAGTCAATGTCTCAATTCTATGAGGGAGGGGGATACCATGTGGGGTGGTTTCCCTAATCTCTTTATAGCACTATTTTTTAATCCATGCGTATCGCACAGCTGAAGCCACTGCAGGAACCACCCTCTTATCAAACGGGCCCGGAATGATATACTCCGGACTCAATTCCCTTTTTGAAACAAGTCCTGCTATTGCATAACTTGCGGCAATCTTCATTTCTTCAGTAATAGATTTTGCTCTCACATCCAGGGCACCGCGGAAAATTCCTGGAAAACCGAGTGCATTGTTGATTTGATTTGGAAGGTTGGATCTTCCGGTCGCAACAACCTTTGCCCCTGCCCTTTTTGCCTCATCGGGCATTATCTCAGGAACAGGATTTGCAAGCGCAAAAATAATTGGTTCAGGAGCCATTGACTTTACCATTTCTTTTGTGACAAGATTTGCTGCAGAAAGACCTATAAAAACATCCTTGTCTCTCAATACATCCGCAAGGCTTCCCTTTTCTTTCTTTAGATTTGTAATCCTGGAAATCTCTTTTTTTGCAAAGTTCATATGCCCTCTTCTACCCTCATATATTGCCCCTGCACGGTCGCACAGAACTATATCCTTTACGCCAGCATTCTTCAGAAACTTTGAAACTGCAATTCCACCTGCTCCAGCTCCATTCACAACAATTTTTATGTCCGCAAGTGTCTTTCCCACAATCTTCAGTGCATTGATAAGCCCTGCAAGCACCACCACTGCTGTTCCATGCTGGTCGTCATGGAAAACAGGAATCTCAAGTTGCTGTTTCAATTTTTGCTCAATTTCAAAACATCTGGGTCCTGAGATATCCTCAAGATTAATTCCACCAAACCCTGGAGAAATAAGCACAACAGTTTCAACAATCTTGTCCGGGTCCTTTGTAGCCAGGCATATGGGATAGGCATCCACTCCTGCAAATTCCCTGAATAAAACTGCCTTGCCCTCCATAACAGGCAGCGCTGCCTCAGGTCCTATATCGCCCAGTCCAAGCACTGCGCTACCGTCAGTAACTATTGCTACTGAATTCCACTTGTTGGTATATTTATAAACCTCGCTTTTCTTCTTATAAATTTCCTGACAGGCAAAGGCAACGCCGGGTGTATAAACAATCTCCAAATCATGCCCTGTTTTTATCTTCTGGCGACTTTTGATTTCAATGACACCGCGGTACTTTTTCCGATAATTTAAGGATTCTTTTTTTAAGTTCATTTTTCTAAAAGGATATTATTGCTCTATCAGGTTCCTGATAATAGCATCTCCCATTTCCTTTGTGCCAACCGCTGAAGAATCCTCAGGAAAGGGTTTGAAATCATAGGTGAGATACTTCCCTTCCTTTATTACCTTCCTGACTGCATTCTCAAGTGCCACAGCAGCCTTTTTTTCTCCTATATATTCAAGCATCAGCACGCCTGATAGAATCATTGCGGTCGGGTTAACCTTATTCATTCCTTTGTATTTTGGAGCACTTCCATGAATAGCTTCAAATATGGCGCAATCATCTCCAAGATTTGCTCCTGGAGCAACCCCGAGTCCTCCCACCAGCCCTGCACACAGGTCCGAAATTATATCTCCATAAAGATTTGGAAGCAAAAGTACATCATATAGATGGGGTTTCTGCACCAGCTGCATACACATATTATCCACAAGTCGTTCTTCAAACTGGATATCTGGATATCTTCTTGCAACCTCCCTTGCAACCTCCAGGAAAAGTCCATCTGTAAATTTCATAATATTTGCCTTTGTCACAACACTGACCTTTTTCCGGTTGTTTCTGCGGGCATATTCAAATGCAAATCTTGCAATGCGTTCTGTAGCTGTGCGGGAAATGGATTTTATGGAAATGCTGGCATCCGGAAATATCTTTCCTTCTGACCACCTGATTATTTCCTTTGCCTGAGGGCTGCTGTTTTCAAACTCAACCCCTGCATACAAATCTTCTGTATTCTCCCTTATTACTACAATGTCAATATTATTGTATGGAGATTTTACGCCCTCATAGGTTTTACATGGACGCACACACGCATACAGATTAAAAATCTTGCGCAGTTCAACATTCACACTTCTGAATCCCTGCCCGATCGGAGTTGTAACAGGGCCCTTTAATGCAACTCTGTTTTTCCTTATGGATTGAAGGAGTGGCTGTGGTAGAAGGGCATTGTATTTTTCAAGTGCCTTTTCTCCTGCATCAAAAACTTCCCAGTTTATCTTTACACCGGTGGCCTCAATGCACCTGACCGCCACCTCGCTGACTTCAGGTCCAACGCCGTCACCAGGAATAAGTGTTATTGTGTGCATATTTCACTCTAATCCTTTTTAAAATTGGTGTACACCGTACTACCTGAAACCGCCATATCTTTTGAAGTATTTCACCAGTCCACCTGCATTGAAAATCCTGAGTATAAACTGTGGCATTGGCTGTACCTGGAGAGTAATACCGGCTGTGTGGTCAAAAACAATACCTTTTTTAAGGTCTATTTCAAGCAGGTCTCCTTCCTTGATTTTTTCTGTATCACATTCCACCAGAGCCAGTCCTGTATTTATTGAGTTCCTGAAGAATATCCTTGCAAAAGACCTGGCAAGTACAGCACCCACACCTGCAGATTTCAGGGCAAGAGGAGCCTGTTCCCTTGAAGAACCGCATCCAAAATTCTTTCCTGCAACTATAAAATCGCCAGGCTTTAACCTTTTGTAAAAGTCAGGTGAAATGTCCTCCATTATGTGTCGCGCAAGTTCCTTCAGGTCCAGGGTTTTAAACTTATACCTGCCTGAAATAATATAGTCTGTATTGATATCGTCTCCAAACCTGTGTGCCCTGCCCATCCATCTATGCCCGGTACCGGACGCCCGAAAAAGTAGCCTTTCCTCTTCTTTCATTTCTGAATTGTAATTTCAACCCTGCGGTTCTTTGCCCTTCCTTCCTCAGTTGTATTCGGTGCAACAGGTCTTTCTTCACCATATCCTTTTTTCACAAGCCTCTCCTGAGAAATTCCCTGGCTCACAAAATATGCAGCCACGCTCTCTGCCCTTGCAAGGGAAAGCTCCAGATTTGTGCGATACTTAGATTTCAGCTTGGGACCAATGGGAACATTGTCTGTATGCCCTTCAACAAGCACCTTTGAACCCGGATATGCCTTAAGCGCTCTGGCAATCTCATCAAGGGCCCTGTAGCTTTCTTCAATCAATTCAGCACTGCCTGAGGCAAAGCGGATTGCTGTTTCAGTTGCCACTATTATAATCTTCTCTTTCTCTTCCCTCACGGTTATACCCTTTAATTTTTTCAGCTCATCCAGCGCTTTCCTCTGTTCCTCTTCAAGGCGCCTCTTTTCTTCCTCAAGCCTCTGCTTCTCCTTTTCAAGTCTGGCTTTCTCCTCTTCAAGCCTCAGTTTCTCGTTTAAAAGTTTTTCCATCTCTTCCTTTGCACGCCTTTCTATTTCACGCCTTGCACGTTCTTCTTTCTCCCACCTGTAGGCATCTCCAAGAAGACAGGATAGAGAAAGCCACACCCCGGTAGTGGGAAATTCCACTGAAGAGTGGTATGGAATTGCAACTGCACAATCCAGTCTCCAGTCAGTTTTTTCTATGTTGTTTGATTTAAGCCCTGCGCCGAATACAAAAGAGAAATCTCCATTATTTCCAAACTTCATTCCAGTGCGTATACCCAGAAGGTTATCCTTGAGCACTCTCTTCAGACCCTCGGTTTGTTTAAACCATGCCTCTGCACCAAAATTAATCTTGAAGTCTCCGTCTGCCCTTATAAAAGCATCTGAAGAACCCAGGACCTCATTGAAAATTGCAAGTTCTCTAAACCTGTAGCCTGCACCCAGCCTGAATCCCATAACCCCTGCTCCCATATCAGTCAATGCCACACCCAGGCTTAATCTTTCCATCCCTGGAATACTGGAAAGGAAAAAGGCGAGGTCTGCACCAAGATGCTGGGGAAATCTACCGGTGAAAAACCTGCTATCAGAAATTGCAGAAATGGTTTCCGTGTTGTCAGGGTATTCCTTTGAACACACCTTTAAAGTCAAGCCCAGTGATAGATATGAATTCAACGCCCTGCAATATGAAATTCCAAGAGTATTTTCCCGATAACGGTATTTAAGATTTACGCCACGGCTGAGAAGCCCTATACCAAAATGTCCTGCTGCAGGAACGGGCTGAACATAGGCAAGATATCCATAGAGGCTATCTCCGGATTTTTGAACAAGATAGGCAGGGGCTATAATGAACTCTGGTCGCTTCAGCTGAAAAAGACCACCGGGATTGTGAAAGAGGGCAGTTGCATCATCAGCAATACCCACAAAAGCACCACCCATTCCCATAGCGCGCGCTCCGGCACTCAGGTCCTCAAGAGCAGCACTGGCGAAAGTGAAAACCAGAAGATGTAAGCTCAGAGACAAAACAGAAATTAAGAAGATTTTTAATTTTAAACGTCTGAACCACATAGCACACCTCCTGCAATTATATTACATAAATGAAGGCTATACAAATTCCCTGGGGTCAGTTATTTCTCCCCTGATTGCAGATGCTGCAGCAGTGGCAGGTGAAGAAAGATAAATAAATGCATCTGGATTGCCCATCCTGCCCTTAAAGTTGCGATTGGCTGTAGAAAGCACAACCTCTCCATCAGCAGGAATTCCCTGGTGCGTTCCAACACAGGGGCCACATCCTGGATTTAAAACTGCTGCTCCGGACCTGACAAATGTTTCAATTATTCCTTCTTTTATTGCCTGAAGAAAAATTTTCTTAGAAGCAGGAGCAACAATAAGTTTAACATCAGGGTGCACCTTCCTGTCCTTAAGAATTTTTGCTGCAATTTTTAAATCTTCCAACCTTCCGTTTGTGCAGGTTCCAATCAAAACCTGGTCAATCCTGCGCCCCTTAACTTTTCCTGCTGGAACAACCCTGTCAACAGCATGTGGCATAGCAATCTGTGGCTCAATTTTGCTGAGCTCATATTCCAGGATTCTTTCATATCTGGCATCCCTGTCTGATTTTATACCTGTCCAGTGAATGGCATTCCCTGTTCTGTTTTTCTGCAGCCATTCTACAGTCTTTTCATCCACTTCCATCAGTCCTGCCTTTGCGCCCATTTCCACTGCCATATTTGAGATTGTAAACCTTGCATCCATACTTAAATTTTTAATTGCTGTGCCCGTAAACTCAACTGCCTTATAATTTGCTCCATCGGCGCCAATCTTTCCAATTATATAAAGAATAATGTCCTTGCTGTAAACTCCCGGGGGTAATTTGCCATTCAGAACAATTTTTATTGTCTCAGGAACTTTCAACCAGAGCTTTCCAGAAATCATTGCTGCTGCCAGATCGGTTGAGCCAACACCGGTTGAAAAAACATTCAGTGCTCCATAGGTTGTCGTATGAGAATCTGCACCCAGCACCAGCATCCCTGGCAGCACATTTTCCTCAAGCATCAGCTGATGGCATATCCCGCATCCCACATCGTATAATTTTATCCCGTGCCTCCACGCAAATTCTCTCATTCCTGAGTGAATTTTTGAAACTTCCTGGCTGGGAGAAGGGCTGTTGTGGTCAATGACCATGGCAATCCTTTCAGGAGCAAAAACCTTCTTGCCCCCCATCTCACCAAATGCCTTTATTGCAAACGGAAAAGTTCCATCCTGCCCCATCAGAAAATCAACTCTGCATATGGCTATATCCCCTGCTTTTACACTCATTCCACAGTGTGCACCCAGTATCTTCTCTGCAATTGTCTTACCCATCTTTTTTGCACGCTTTCAATAATTTTTCTACAAAAGCAATTGTTTCAGGAATCAACCTCTTTCCCTGATTTCTCTCCATCACCTGAATTATGGCGCTGCCAACAATTAACCCATCGCCAAACCCGCGCATCAGTTTTACCTGTGCAGGATTTGAAATTCCAAATCCTATGCAGATGGGCTTATCGGTATAGCGGCGAATCCTGGATATTCCCTCTTTAATGCCAGGAGGCACTTTCTTTCTTACCCCTGTAACTCCTGTGAGGGAAACATAATATATGAATCCCCGGCTTGCATCTGCTATTTTTCTTATCCTTTTAAATGTACTGGTGGGAGCTGCAAGAAAAATAAGGTCAAGCCCTGCTCTCTCCATTTCTTTTTTCAGGTTCCTTCCCTCTTCTGGCGGAAGGTCAGGAACTATTAAACCGTCTATCCCGCTCCTCTTAGCATCCCTGACAAATCTTTTCAATCCATAAGCGTTAATCGGATTGTAATAACTCATAAGCACAAGTGGTATATCAGAATCCATCCTGATTGCCCTGGCAAGATTTAAAATCCCTGCCAGGCTAACTCCTTTCTTCAATGCCTCCTGTGAGGATTGCTGGATAATGGGTCCATCAGCAAGGGGGTCTGAAAAAGGCACACCCAGTTCAATGATATCCACTCCGATTTTTGCCATCTCAAGAATAAGTTTTTTTGTGGTGGATAAATCAGGGTATCCAGCCGTGAGATACACAATGAATGCCTTCTCTCTTCTTGCCCTCAGTTCCTTGAATCTGACATCAATCCTGTTCATCTCATAAAACCTGTTCACATTTTGCTCTGCCTGCTTGAAGAAATGAAACTGACACTATTTTTTATAAATCTTTGTCTCCACGACCTGACAAATTCACAATTGCAATCTCATCCTTCTGCATCTTTCTTGAAATTTTTATCAGGTGTGCAAGGGCGTGTGCAGATTCCAGGGCAGGGATAATCCCTTCAGTTTTGCTCAACAATTTAAATGCATCTAATGCTTCCCTGTCAGTGACTGCCACATAGCTCACCCTTCCTGTATCCTTCAGATAACTGTGTTCGGGCCCAACGCCCGGATAGTCAAGGCCTGCTGCAACAGAATGGGTTGAAAGAATCTGTCCGTTTTTATCCTGCAAAACATAGCTTTTTGTTCCGTGGAGAATACCTGTTCTACCCCTGCAGAGTGTTGCCCCGTGCCTCCCTGTAGCCAGGCCCAGACCCCCTGCTTCAACTCCTATAAGCCTGACTTTTTTCTCCTTGAGAAATGGATAGAAAATTCCTATGGAATTACTTCCACCCCCGACACAGGCAAGAATACAATCAGGCAGCCTTTTAGCCTGTCTCAGAATCTGAACCCTTGTCTCTTTTCCGATTACACTCTGGAAATCCCTCACAATCACAGGATATGGATGCGGACCCACAACAGAACCTAACAGGTAATAAGTATCCTTCACATTTGTCACCCAGTCCCTGATTGCCTCATTTATAGCATCCTTTAAAGTTTTACTTCCGGAATCCACCGGAATGACCCTTGCTCCAAGCAGCTTCATCCTCTGAACATTGAGAGACTGCCTTTTTATATCTTCAGTTCCCATATATATATCACAGGGAAGACCAAACATCGCTGCAACAGTTGCAACAGCCACCCCATGCTGGCCGGCACCTGTCTCAGCAATCAATCTTTTTTTACCCATTTTTACAGCCAGAAGCGCCTGGCCCAGGGTATTGTTAATCTTGTGCGAGCCAGTGTGCGCCAGGTCTTCCCTCTTGATATAAACCTGTGGACCCCGGAGATATGCGGTGAGTTCCCGAGCATAATATAAAGGCGTTGGCCTTCCTGCATAATTCTTCAGGTAATAATTCAGCTCATTCCTGAATTTCTTATCTCTCCTTAATTTTAAATAGACCCTTTCCAGCTCCTCGAGAGCAGGAATCAGGGTTTCAGGCACAAACCTTCCACCATAAATTCCAAAATGTCCTTTCCTGTCAGGCAACATTTTTCATCCCTTTAATTTCATTTCTTATTATTTTATACATTTTTTAAAAAATGTCAAGATAATTGTTAAACTTTTCTCTTTATAAATAAAAAGGCGGGTAGCCCTGAAATTCAGAACAAACCCGCCTTTAAATTTGTGCAGTGCGAACCTGCGATACTAAATTAATATTCTGGTGGATACCCGCCTGGTGCTGGTGGAGTCTTCTCCTTTTCTGGCTTATCAGCAACAAGCGCTTCGGTTGTAAGAATCATTGCTGCGATACTGGATGCATTCTGAATTTCAAGCCTTACAACCTTTGTAGGATCCACAATGCCGGCTTTCATAAGATTGGTATATTCGCACTTTGCAGCATCAAAGCCAAAATCATCCTTTTCTCTTTTCAATCTCTCTACCACAACTGAACCTTCCCACCCGGCATTTTCAGCAATCTGTCTTGCAGGAGCTTCTAATGCCTTTTTGATAATATTTGCACCTGTCAACTCATCACCGGTGAGGTTCAATCTGTCTATTGCTGGAATTGCACGCAAAAGAGCAACTCCACCACCCGGGACAATTCCTTCTTCGACTGCTGCCTTGGTAGCGGAAAGTGCATCCTCCACCCGGGCCTTCTTCTCCTTCATCTCTGTTTCTGTTGCAGCTCCTACCCTTATTTCTGCTACGCCTCCTGCAAGCTTCGCAAGTCTTTCCTGGAGTTTTTCCTTATCGTAATCTGAAGTGGATTTTGAAATTTCCTCGCGAATCTGCTTTATCCTTCCCTCAATCGCTGATTTTTTGCCAGCGCCTTCAACGATTGTGGTATTTTCCTTATCAATTACCACCTTCCTTGCCCGTCCCAACATTGAAATATCCACCTTTTCAAGCTTGAGCCCCAATTCCTCAGCAATTACCTGACCACCTGTAAGGATTGCAATATCCTCAAGCATGGCCTTGCGCCTGTCTCCATAACCAGGGGCCTTAACCGCGGCACAGGAAAGTGTTCCCCTCAATTTATTTACCACCAGTGTGGCAAGTGCTTCACCCTCAACCTCTTCAGCAATAATCAAAAGCGGTTTACCCATCTGGGCAATCTTCTCAAGAAGAGGAATCATATCCTTCATCCCGCTGATTTTCTTATCATGGATTAGAATATATGGATCCTCAAGCACTGCCTCCATCTTTTCAGGATTGGTGATAAAATAAGGAGAGATATATCCCTGGTCAAAACGCATTCCTTCAACAACCTCAACCTCGGTTTTCATTCCCTTGGCTTCCTCAATTGTAATAACGCCGTCCTTGCCAACCTTCTGCATTGCGTCAGCAATCCATTCGCCAATCTGTGTATCGTTGTTCGCTGCAAGTGATGCCACATGCGCAATCTCTTCTTTTTCATTTCCTATCTTCTTGCTCATCTTCTTCAGTTCTTCCACCACACATTCAACTGCCTTTTCAATTCCTCTTTTAAGTGCTGCAGGATTTGCTCCGGCAGTCACATTCTTAATTCCTTCATGGGCAATCGCCTGTGCAAGCACTGTTGCTGTGGTTGTGCCATCACCTGCATCATCGTTGGTCTTGCTTGCGACTTCCTTTAATAACTGGGCACCCATATTCTCATAGGGGTTCTCCAGTTCAATCTCCTTTGCTATGGTCACCCCATCATTTATCATTACAGGGGAACCAAATTTTTTCTCAAGGACCACAAGTCTGCCCCTGGGTCCAAGAGTTACCTTTATTGTATTGGCCATGGCATCCATACCCTTTAAAAGCAACTGTCTTGCCTCCTCACTAAAAGACAACATCTTTGCCATTTAAATTCACCTCCTTCATTTTACAATCGCAAGGATATCTTCTTCCCTTACAATCAGATGGTCGACGCCATCAATTTTCACTTCGGTTCCACTGTATTTTCCATAGAGTACCCTGTCTCCCTTTTTCACCTGAAGTGGAACCTTCTGCCCGTTGTCCAGCAGCTTTCCATCCCCGACCGCAATTACTTCCCCTTCCTGCGGTTTCTCCTTTGCAGTATCGGGCAAAACAATTCCACCCTTTGTCTTTTCCTCAGCCTCAAGAGGCTTCACAAGAACCCTGTCTCCCAGTGGTACTACCTCCATTTTAAATCCACCTCCTTCCATTTTTAATTTTTGAACTTGTCAATTTTCAAAATATAAACCTGTCACAGACATTTTATTATTTATTGCAGGTGCTTTCTTTCAGTGGAGTCATATCACAGCAAATGAATTCTTTTTTTCGTTTTAACTTCAGGATTTTCCAGGGTTTGATTCCATAAGCAGAACCGTACATCTTCCAGTGGGGATGTTCATAATTATAATAATGAAATGACTCCAGAACCCAGAACGACTTATGTGTTGGGTCTCTGAATGCTGCAGCAAGAGGAGCCCTTGGGACTATCGCATGAAAGATGCCCCCTGGTTCCATCACCCTCCAGATTTCATTCATCACAGATATTATTTCATCGCCAGAAGAAAAATGTTCAAGAAGATTGCTGGCATTTCCTTCTTCAACACTGTTATCAGGAAGGGGAATTTTCTCTTTTGTCAGGTCGCAGATTATATCTGCCGGGGGGAACTTATCCAGTGTTTTATATCCCGGCGCAGGAAATTTTCCTGCCCCAAAATCTATTTTCATTTTTTCTCATCCTCCCTGCGGAATTCTGCGTCAACCGCACCTTCCTTCCCTGTCTCAGCACCCTTTCCCCTATCTTCACCTGAGGAATAACCACCCTCCTCAGGTTGTGTACTACCGGAAGAACCACGGGTACTTTCACCACCAGCTCCTCCTGGTGCAGACTGCCTTCTTGCCTGTGCCTCCCTGTATATTGCTTCAGAAAGACGGTAAGTTGCATTTGAAAGGTCTTCTGTTGCCTTCTTGATTCTTGCCACATCTTTTCCTTTAAGGGCTTCCCTGACCTCGTTTATCGCAGATTCTATCTTTGACCTTTCCTCTGCACTTACTTTATCCCCGTGTTCCTTGAGTGCTTTTTCAGTAGTATAGACCATTGTATCTGCCTGGTTTCTGATTTCAACCTCTTCCAGACGTTTTGCATCTTCAGCTGAATACTTCTCTGCCTCTTTTATCATTCTATCAATTTCTTCTTTTGAGAGTTTTGTAGGGGCTGTAATCCTGATGCTCTGCTCTTTTCCAGTTCCCAGGTCCTTGGCTGAGACATGTAGAATTCCGTCTGCATCAATGTCAAAGGTCACTTCAATCTGCGGAACTCCCCGAGGCGCAGGTGGAATCCCGACAAGCTCAAATCTACCCAGTGTTGTATTATCCTGTGCCATCTTCCTCTCACCCTGAAGCACATGGATATCAACAGCAGGCTGATTATCCGCAGCGGTGGTAAAAATCTGACTTCTGCGGGTTGGAATGGTGGTATTTCTTTCAATCAGTTTTGTAAAAACACCGCCGAGTGTCTCAACCCCCAGTGAAAGCGGTGTAACATCCAGAAGGAGCAGGTCCTTATCCTTCAGTTCACCAGCAATGACCGCACCCTGAATTGCAGCACCCATAGCAACACATTCCATGGGGTCCACACCCCTTTCCACCTTCTTTCCTATATAGTCTTCAACAAACTTCTGCACCACAGGCATACGGGTTGGACCACCAACAAGTATAACCTTTGTAATTTCACCGGGACTCAGTTTGGCATCAGCCAGTGCCCTTTCCATTGGTCCACGGCATCTCTCAATAATTGGCATTACAAGTTCTTCAAGCTTTGCCCTTCTTAAAGTCAGAGCCAGATGCTTTGGACCTGTCTGCGGGTCACCTGTTATAAAAGGAAGATTTATATCTGTTGAAAGGGTTGTGGAAAGTTCAATCTTTGCCTTTTCAGCTGCCTCACGCACCCTCTGCATAGCCATCTTGTCTTTTCTCAAATCAAAACCTGTTTCTTTCCTGAATTCTTCAACTATGTATTCTATAAGGGCATTGTCCATATCAGTGCCGCCAAGCTGTGTATCTCCACTTGTAGCCATTACTTCAAAGACTCCTTTATTCATATTCATAATCGTCACATCCAGTGTGCCTCCACCCAGGTCAAAAACAAGAATTTTCTGTTCCTGTTCAAGTTTATCAAGTCCATAGGCAAGGCAGGCTGCAGTGGGTTCATTGATAATACGGACCACATTTAAACCTGCAATGGTACCGGCATCTTTAGTGGCCTGGCGCTGATTGTCGTTGAAGTATGCAGGACAGGTTATAACTGCCTTTTCAACCTTATCTCCAATAAAAGCCTCTGCATCTTTTTTAATCTTCTGCAGAATAAAGGCGGAAATCTGCTGTGGTGTATATTCCTTTCCATATATATTTATTTTTACATCCTGACCCATCTTGCGTTTTACTGCTATTACTGTGCCTTCAGGATTTGCAACTGCCTGACGTCTCGCAGGTTCACCAACAAGCAATTGTCCATCTTTTGTGAAGGCAACATAGGAAGGAAATGCCTTTCCTCCAATAGAGGTTCCTTCAGCACTCGGAATAATCACCGGTTTTCCAGCCTCCATAACTGCTGCCGCTGAATTACTTGTTCCCAAATCAATACCAATAATTTTCGCCATTCTACACCTCTCTTTTCAGTTTATCAACTGACTTATTCATTAAAATATTAAGACAGGCAACCACAGAGAGAGCGGACCTGAAATCCGCACCTCTGTGGCTTTTCTTATTTCACCTCTATGGAAATTTCTTTTGACTTAGATTCCTCTGACTTTGGAAGGGTAATCTCCAGAACTCCATCCTTGTATGATGCCTTTACCTTATCTCCCTGAACCTTGCCTGGAAGGGTTATTGTGCGGGCAAAGGCACCAAAACTGCGTTCAATCCTGTGATAGTTCTTGCCTTTTTCTTCCTTTTCAGATTTTCTCTCTCCTTTTACAGTAAGGAGATTGTCCCTCAGAGAGATCTTAATCTGATCCTGTTTCAAACCAGGAAGATCTGCCTTTACAATATATTCATTGTCTGTCTCGGCTAAGTCTAAGTCAGGAGTCCATTGCGCAATCTCTCCGGGTGTTTCAGCAAGCCTTCTCTCAGGAACCCTTCCAAAGAAATCCTCAAAAATTCTGTTAATCTCGTCCTGAATGCTCCAGAGGTCCCTGAACGGTCTCCATCTTTCAATAGCCATAGACATCACCTCCGTTTATAAATTTCAGATTGCCCTGAGTAAAGCCAGGGCAGGTTCAACTTCTATTCTTTTTAAATGCAAGAGATATGCCAACTCTTTAACAAGTGAAGATTTAAAAGGAAAAAATAATTGATTTTGTTGAAAAAAAATGATTTTTAATATTTTTTTGATAGAAAAATTGAATTATTGAATTTGATTTTTAAACAAATTTGCTTCAAAATGAAACAATATTATTGTTTCACATTGAAACATTTTGCATCAAATTCCGTATTTTTTTATCTTTCTAATAAGTGTGGTCCTGCCTATTCCCAGTTTCCTGGCTGCCTGAGTCTGATTCCCCTTGCACTTTATAAGAGTCTGGCGGATCAGTTCCTCTTCCATCTGGGAAATAGTTTTAAAAACAGGCTCAGCAGTTGCAGGAGCAGGCTCTGGAAGGGATTTAGGAAATGGAAGGTACTCAGGAAGGTCTTCTTTTGTAATTGTATCTCCTTCTGCCACAATAATGCTGTGCTGTATTATATTCTCCAGTTCTCTTATATTTCCAGGGTAATCATAATTGAGTAGCATTGTGAGCGCACTGTCCGAAATACTCTTGATATTCTTACCAAGAGCCTGGCTATATTTTTTTATTAAATAACCTGTCAGGAGAGGTATATCTTCCTTTCTGTCCCGTAAGGGTGGGATGTATATCTGAATTACATTGAGCCTGAACATCAGGTCCTCCCGGAATTTTCTTTCCCTCACAGACTGTGCCAGGTCCTTATTGGTAGCTGCAATAATCCTCACATCTATTTTTTTCACTTCATTACTGCCAACAGGACGAATTTCCTGGTTTTCAATAACACGCAGCAGTTTTGCCTGAATAGAAAGGGGCATCTCTCCAATTTCATCCAGAAAAACAGTTCCCCCATTTGCCTCTTCAAGCAGCCCTTTCTTATCAGCATCTGCTCCTGTAAAGGCACCCTTTTTGTGTCCGAACAGTTCGCTCTCTAAGAGTGTTTCCGGAATTGCAGCGCAGTTCAGCGCCACAAAAGACTTTTCTTTCCTGAGACTCAGGCGATGGATGAGCTGGGCAACAAGTTCCTTTCCAACACCTGTCTCCCCGGTAATGAGCACAGTGCTGTTTGTGGGTGCAATTTTTCTTGCAAGCTCTATTACCCTTTTTATTGCAGCACTTTTCCCTATAATGCCTTCTGCCAGAAATTCCATTTTATCTATAGAACTTCAAATCCTTTTACTACAGGAAGGATTTGGCTTTTTTAATAAACTCTTTCATCTTCTCGTAGTCCTTCCTGCCAGTAGCCACCTTCTCACCTGGGGTTGAGGCTATCCTTTCAACACCTGAAGCAACATCCACGCCATAAGGAAAAACTGTTTCAATTGCCTGTTCCACATTCTCAGGAGTAAGCCCGCCTGAAAGAATAACAGGTCCGTATTCCTTTGCCTTGCGGGCAATTTCCCAGTCAAAAGTTTCTCCTGTACCTCCGTGCACGCCTTCTCTGTATGTATCCAGGAGAAGGAAATCAACCACAGGTTGATCTGTCCTGAAAGGAGGTATCTGCAGCAGGCTTGATTGATTCTGTATGCGGAAGGATTTTATTATCTTAATCTGTGGAAGGTCTGAAAGGATATTTCTCAGGTTAGCACAGAATTCTGGAGTCTCATCTCCATGAAGCTGAACCATCTTTAACCCGCAGTGTTTTACTGCCTTTTTTATGTTCTCAGCTGATTCATTCACAAATACCCCAACAGGCAGCACAAAAGAAGGAAGGGTAGCAATAATCCTTTTTGCAAGTTTTTCAGAAACATACCTGGGACTCTGTTTGTAGAAAATAAAACCCAGCATATCTGCACCAAGGCTTGCTGCCCATTGTGCATCTTCTGCTTTTTTTATTCCACAAATTTTAACCTGTACCATATCCTCACTTCAGCAGCTCTTTTATTTTTTCAGCAATACTGGAACTGCGCAGGAGTGTTTCACCAACAAGAATAGCATTCACTCCTGCCTCTTTCAGTCTTAAAACATCCTCACGGGTTTTAATCCCGCTCTCACTTATAATTATTCTATCACCTGGAATCTTTTTAATCAATTTAAATGTAGTATTCAAATCTATCTCAAGCGTATCCAGGTTGCGGTTGTTTATTCCGATAATCTGTGCACCTGAGGCAATAGCCCTCTCAAGTTCCTTTTCTGAATGCACTTCAAAAACCGGGTCCATCCCCAGGGATTCAGCCAGCCCCGCCAGGTCCCTTACCTTACGGTCAGTCAATATTCTCATTATCAAAAGAATTGCATCTGCTCCACCTGCATACGCTGCATTCACCTGTAAATCAGTTAATATGAAATCCTTGCAGAGAACAGGCAGGGCTACTGCGGACTTGACTGCAGAAAGCATTTCAAAACTACCGCCAAAAAAAGCTTTATCAGTGACCACTGAAATTGCTGATGCACCGTTTTCCATATATGCTCTTGCTATTTCAGAAGGTTTAAAATTCTTTACGGGCCCGGGATTAGAAGGAGAAAATCTTTTAATTTCAGCAATGAGGTTTATTTTGCCAGGAGAAGAAATAGCTGAAAGGAAATTTCTTGAAGGAAGCAAATCCCCTGTCTTCTTTTTTGAAAGTCCTTCATAAAACTTTCTATTTTTTTCAATCTCACGCTTTTTATTTTCTAAAATCTTATCCAGAATCATAAAATCAAAAGAAGAGTTATTCCCTGGTAAATTCTATCAGCTGTTCCAGCTTCTTCAATGCCATACCGGAATCAATTGATTCTTTAGCAATTGCTATACCATCCTTCAAATTCTCTGCCATATCCCCTGCCACAATTGCTCCTGCAGCGTTTAATAGAACTATATCCCGGCATCCTCCGCCCTTTCCTTTCAGAATATCATACATTATCTTTACATTTTTCTTCCTGTCTCCCCCTGAAATCTCGGACAATTCCCTTCTTTTAAATCCAAAATCCTCAGGTCTAATCGTATATGAATGGATTTTCCCTTTCCTCACCTCCACAATCCTTGTGGGCTTCGTTATGCTGATTTCATCCAGCCCATCCTCTCCATATACAACCAGTGCGTGTTCTGCGCCAACATTCATAAGTACTCTCGCAACTTTTTCCATAATAGTGCTATCACAAACGCCCAGCATCTGATGTGAAGCACCGGCAGGATTGGTGAGCGGACCAAGGATATTAAAAATTGTTCTTATTCCTATTTCTCTTCTGGGTTGAAGAGCAAATTTCATAGCAGGATGCAACAGGGGAGCAAAGAGAAAACCTATGCCAATCTCATTAATACATTCTTCCATCTTCTGAGGGCTTATGTCAATCTTTACTCCTGCCTCTTCCAGCAGATCAGCGCTTCCACAGTGTGAAGAAACCGAACGATTTCCATGCTTTGCCACAGCAAGCCCGGCACCTGCAACCACAAATGCACTGACAGTTGATATGTTGAAAGTACTGAATTCCTGCTTTCTATCTCCACCGGTGCCACAGGTATCTACAACTATTTTATGCCCTGTATTTATCCTTATAACCTTCTCCCTCATCACCCTTACACAGCCTGTAATCTCCTCCACAGTTTCGCCCTTGAACCTGAGTCCGGTGATAAAAGAAGCAATCTGCGCAGGAGTTGCATTACCCTCCATAATCTCCTGCATCACTTCCCTTGCCTCTTCTTCAGTTAAATCTTCTTTATTTACAATCTTTGCTATCGCTTCTTTAATCATCCCGGCTCCAGAAATCTTATTTTAGAGCGAGAAAATTCTTAAGCAGGTGCTTACCTTCAGTGGTCAGGATGGATTCCGGATGAAATTGCACCCCTTCAACTATGGATTGATTCGCACCACCGGATTTCAGCCGGACACCCATAATCTCGCCATCTTTTGTCCAGGCAGAAATTTCAAGACACCCCGGTAAAGTTTTCTTCTCAATCACTAAAGAATGATACCTCGTTGCCTCAAATGGATTTGGCAGGTCTTTAAATATGGTTTTTCCATCATGATAAATCATTGAGGTTTTCCCGTGCATCAATTTCTTTGCCTGCACAATTTTTGCACCATATACATACCCTATGCACTGGTGGCCAAGACATACACCCAGCACTGGAATTCTGCCTGCAAAATTCTTTATAAGCTCATTTGAAATCCCGGCACCTTCAGGCCTTCCAGGACCGGGAGAAATAACAATATGACTGGGCTTAAGCATGCGGATCTTGGCAATCGTAATCCTGTCATTGCGGAAAACCTTGACCTCCCTTCCAAGTTCTCCAAGATACTGAACGAGATTGTATGTAAAAGAATCATAGTTATCAATCATCAGTATCATACATTGCTCCTGAACTCTATGTTTTTCTGTATTTTATTCCAGGCCAGCCTGTGCTATTTCAATTGCTTTTAACAATGCCTTCGCCTTGTTAAGAGTTTCATAATATTCGTTCTGTGGCCTGGAATCTGCAACAATTCCTGCACCTGCCTGGATGTAAGCACGAGAATTGTTCACTATAATTGTGCGTATAGTGATACAGGTGTCTACATTCCCTGAGAATGAAAAATAGCCCACTGCCCCTGCATAAATTCCCCGTCTGAGCGGTTCAAGTTCCTCTATAATCTCCATTGCCCTGATTTTTGGTGCTCCGCTCACTGTCCCTGCAGGAAAGCAGGCACGCACACAGTCAAAGCCATCCCTGTCCTGCCGCAACCTTCCCCTGACTTCTGAAACAATATGCATCACATGAGAGTATTTTTCTATACTCATATTCTCGGTCAATCTTATGCTCCCATACCTGCAGACCCTTCCAAGATCGTTCCTGGCAAGATCCACCAGCATTATATGTTCTGCCTTTTCCTTTGCATCGGATAGCAACCCGGCCTCCAGTTTCCTGTCTTCATTTTCGTCTTTTCCTCTTTGCCTTGTGCCTGCTATGGGACGCACTGTGGCAATTCCATCTTCAACTCTCAGGAATACCTCGGGTGAAGAACCAATAATATCCAGTTCCCCCATTTTCAGATAATACATATAAGGCGAAGGATTTACAACGCGCAATGCCCTGTAAATATCAAAAGGGTCTACATTAATCTCTGTTTCTATCCGCTGTGAAAGCACGGTCTGGATTATATCCCCTCTGCGAATATAACACTTTGCCCTCCTGACAATTTTTTCAAATTCATTTTTTGTAAAATTTGATTTCCACCTTAAAGGAGACCGTATTCTATTTTCATCCGGGACCTGCTGGTCTACTGCATAATGTGCCTCGCGACTGCTCTTCAGAGTTTCTGCAAGAAATTCAATCTTGGAACAGGCAAGTTTATAGGCGTAGTCGGGGTTATCCCTGACAGTGGCATTTGAAACTATCTTTATGGAGTGTTCTATGTGGTCAAAAATCAAGAGGGTATCAGTAAGCAGAAAGATGCTTGAAGGAAAATTCAGATCGTCCAGGCTCCTGGAAGGAATTTTCTCAAAAAACCGCACCATATCATATGAGATGTATCCAACCATTCCACCGAAAAACCTGGGCAGTCCCTTAACCCTTACAGGTCTGTATCTGTGTATAATCTCCTTCAGGTTTTCCAGTGGGTCCTGTTTTGCCCTGAGCTCTGTGTTCTGCCCATCAACTGTAAGGTAGACCTGCTGGCCTGTGCTTTTAAATATGAGTGAAGGATTTGCACCCAGAAAGGAATACCTTCCGATTTTTTCCTGTCCTTCAACGCTCTCAAGCAGGTATGCATATGGGGCGCCTCTGGAAATCTTCAGAAATGCAGAGACAGGTGTCTCCAGATCTGCCAGTATTTCCCTGTAAACAGGAACAAGGTTTCCCTGCTTTGCCAGTTTTCTGAATTCGGTTAAAGATGGATAGTACATATACCTGCCTGCCTTCTGAAAGGTAGAATTTAGTTATATGCTTCTAAACTGCAAACCCGCGGTCTGGTCCAGTCCGCACATTATGTTCAGATTCTGGACAGCCTCTCCTGCTGCACCTTTTATAAGATTGTCAATAGCAGAGATAACCACAAATGAATGCATCCCGTCCGATTCCTGCCCGCGATGAACTGAAATCTCACACATATTCGTGTGAATAACCGAAGATGTCTGAGCTACTTCATTTTCCCCAAGCACACGCACAAATGGTTCGTTCTCATAGAATTTTTTGTACATTTCAAAAATATGCCCATAGGTCAGACGGGCGCTGCGAACAGGAAGTTTCACAAACACAGTGGAAAGTATCCCCCTGTCAATCGGAACTGTGTGTGGAACAAAAGAAACCTCAAAATCAAGTTTTGAAGTTTTTTTAAGAAACTGCTGAATCTCGGGAATGTGGCGGTGGGTATTGACCTCATATGGCCTGAGATTTCCGTATGCCTCTACAAAAAGATTTTTTGTCTTTAAGTTATATTTTTTTCCAGAACCCGATAGCCCTGAATAGGCACTGATAAAAATTGAGAGTTCTGAATTATGTAAACGGGAGCTGGAGTGCTCCAGTTCTTTAATCAGTGGTGCTATAGCAAGGATTGCACCTGTGGGATAACAACCGGGGTTTGCTATGAGACTTGCCCTTTTAATTTCATCCCTGTATAGCTCGGGCAACCCGTAAACTGCCTCCCCGAGCAATTTTTTTGCTGTGTGCTTGATTTTGTAATATTTCTCAAAAAGTTTTACATCAGAAATGCGAAAATCAGGACCGAGGTCAATGACCTTCTTTCCTGCTTTCAGAATCCGGGGCGCTATACCCATACCAAAACCTGCTTCTTTACACAGCAGCAACACATCTGCTTTTTCTGTCATAACTGAAAGGTCAATTTTCTCTAATTTAATCCTGCAGATGCCTTTCAATTCAGGGATTATCTCGCCTGTTTCTGTTCCTGCAGCATGCTCTGAACCAAGATATGTAATCTCAACTTCAGGATGACCCAGAAGTATCTTCAGGACCTCTTCCCCGGCCATACCTGTTACACCGACTATTCCTGCTTTTATCATTTTCTACTCCAGACCCCTTCTATCATAAATGGGACTAAAATAGGGAATTACTGTTTTATTTTGAAACAATTTAATATTATATCACAAAAGTGTTGAAAAGTCAAATAAAAAAGGGGTCGTGCTAATCCCTGCTCACTTCATCCTCAGCGAGAGGAGCGACCCCTGCAGCAATTCACCATAAAAGTATGTTATCCAATGGAATAAATCCGGGACTACTTACTCAGGACAACTGTACCTGATTTTACCTGCCCGTCCATCTTCAGCTGATAAACATAAATTCCAACGGGACAGGGCCTGCCCTGTTCATCCTTTCCATCCCAGACAATTCCATTGCCGTAGCTCAACTCATTTTCTATAAGTGTCCTCACAGGCCTTCCTTTCAGGTCATATATCCTGACTGTCAAGTTCTTTGGAGAATCCAGCATCAACAACAGTGTAGTTTCTTCAGCCTTCCCGTCCCCGTTTGGAGAAAATGGATTGGGGAAAAACTGCAAAACGGGAGGATTGAGTTCTGCTTCATCAACAAGAAGACAACCTGGAATGTAAGAATACAGATTTCCGGATGCGCCAAGCACATTCGGACCTGTTATTATAAGGCTGGCAAAACCGCCTCCTATACCCGTTGTTACGGTATATTGCCTTGTCTGGAAATGCTGGGAATCAATCCATGTTCCTTCATCCAGAAAAGGGTCATTTATTAACCACTGCTGTGAAAGTCCATCAATGAGTGTCACAGCACATTTTCCGTTATTTGTATCCATCTTCACATTGAAGTCTATATCCAGCGTAAACAAGTCTCCATTTTTTATTTTTAAAGAAGGACTGGCATTAGCACTTGACTTAAAACCTTTAACCGCGGGATAAATTACAACTTCTTTCAATATCGCCTGAGCGCTGGAAGGAGCACCAGGAGCAAATTCGCAGTTTACTCTATATTTTATATACCGCGCCGGCGGATTTGCTATTACACTTCCGCTCACTCTGTATGGACCTGTCTCTGTCCAGGTGATTCTGTCAGGAGATGTACTTGTATAAAAACTCAATGTGCAGCCTTCAGGTACATCTGCAATCCAGGCAATCTGGCCAAAAGTAAACGTATCCTCGCAATCATAAACACTGGAAGTAAAATCTCCACCCGGAGAATTAAACACGCCCAGGAACTGTCCTCCGTAATCCGCCTTTATCTCATCTGCGGTAAAAGCCCTGTTGTAGATTTTTACTTCATCTATGAGTCCTGGCCAGCTCCCTCCAATAGTCAGAGGACTTGCATTTGGAATAATTGAACCTGATCTTGTACTAGAGCCTTTCAGTTCTCCGTTTATATAAATCTTGAGCGTACTTCCATCAAAGGTAACCCCAACATGAAACCATTCATTCAGAACAGGAACATATCCACTGTTGACCCTTGGTTCCACAGAACCTCCTACATTTATAAAAGCAGTTATTTTTTCTCCTTCAGGGGTGTTATCTCTCCTCAGGAAATAGCAATTCTGTGAACCTTTGTCCAACACGCTCAGATAATCGCTTGACGCAGTGGTGTATTTCAGCCAGCACAGGATGGTCATTCCGGTTGTAAGGTCAAGAGAATTGGCATCTTGAACCGTGATTGAAGCACCATTGGCATTCAGTGCCTTTCCATATTTTCCATCTGCCCAGGAAGATGCACTCAGAGTGCCGTTATTGCCGTATCCTGAGGCATCACTGGCAGTTGTCCCGGCTCCTTCATCCAGATGCAGTATTAAAACCGCATTTTCAATGACTGTAGTATGGAATTCGCCCTTCCTGAATTCACCGGGACCCTCCTTCCAGGGCAATCCGCCTGCATAAACACAGGAAAAAGCAAAAAATAAAAAAGCAGTATCCAGGAATATTAAAATTTTACGCATACGTTCCCTCCTTATTTATGGGTGTAGAAATTCTCTTTCAGGATATCATAATGTCGCCCATATATTAGAATGAAAAGATTTCATGCCCTTTCACGCCTGTAAAGAAATCAATTACAACCCAGAGTCCTGCACTGAAGAACTCAGCAAGAATGAAACCGAGGAAACCGGGCATAAGCTTTTTGTAAATCCTGATTCCTCCAAACTTCATTATGACAGTCTTGAAAAGCCATCCGAGAAATATGGGAAACCAGAAGTTGAGCATGGGCCAGGTAGCACCCATAAGATAGCCTATGGGATGAAAGGGCCACCAGAGGAAGGTGCGGTGCATAAAAAGGATAAACCACATTGTGGCTGCCCCTATTCCCATTGTTACCATTGCAACCGGATTTGCCTTCTCACCAGTATTAATAAGATATGTGGTCCAGGTGGAATAGAGATTTTTTGTATAGTAAGTGGTAAACCAGTAGTGGAGGTTGACGCCGCCAAATTTATACATCAACCTCAGGTATGACCAGTAGGAACCGGCAATAGCAATCAGTATTGATACCACGCACATGACTCCAACCCATTTGCGATTTCCAGGTATTGAATCTGAGGTTATCTTGAAACCCTGCATTGCTGCAGGCATCAGGGGGCTCCTGTTATCCACCATCCACAGATGGTCAAAGTATGTAAGCCAGGTTATGTTTGCAGGGCCAAACGCATTACTTCCTGCAGCAGCCAGCATTATATTCCAGGGACGGAAGGGATGCTGCACATAAAGCATTCCTCCTTCACACACAAGCCGCACAGCCACAATGTGCATCAGGAAATAAAGAATGAATATGAGAAGTGTAAGCCAGAATGAAGCACCCATTACCTTGCCCCAGAAGGATATGGCAATAAGCCCTATTATCAAGCCAAAAATAGAAAACTGGTAGGAGAAGAGTTCGTTAGAATCATCAACTGATTTATCTCCTCTGAAAGCCTTCCTGACAATATCCTTCAGATGTCTGCGCATACCCCACAGCCCCAGAATTGCAAACATCAAAATACCGCCTGCCATCTGGTGGCCCACAAACGCCCTTACAGGATATGCCTGAACGCAGGTCAGCGGAAATCCAAACATATTTGCTATGACCTCCTGAATTCTGAAGAAGAAATAGAAAAACCACAGACTGAAAGATAGCTGTACGGGCAGGATATAAGTCAGACCTATTATGCTGAACGGAATTCGGAGCCAGAAACACATCTGGAGGGCATTCCAGGGCTTTTCAGTGAAATACTTCCCGATGTCAATTAAATGTACATTAATCTTGGGAATAGCCGGGAAGTAAAATGAAAGTCCGTTAATCGTATGGATAATAAACGGCACGAGGAAAAATCCCCACATAATTTTGTTCTTGAAGAAAGGTGGAAGGGCAAGATTTTCCCTGCCAGGTTCTTCCTGAACCATTTCAACAGGAAGGGATGTAAGTGGAAACACAAGTTTTTCGTTCTCTATCCATTGTTTGCGCAGAATTGTGCTAAGGCAGAAATAAACAATATAAACTAAAATCGCCAGCACGGTCCACATCAGGAGTGGCTTCACCCAGGTCTGCCAGGGAATGGGCATACCCTGAGGCAATCCCTCATAAAGATATCTGATTGCATCCTTATCAGGTCTCATCCAATCCGGGATGTACTGATGAAAGGTTGTAGCATATTTGTTCTCAGGACTTGCAAAATAAAAAGGACCTGCAATGTACGGAATGAGAAGCCCGGTCAAGCCAAAAGAAGGGATTCCTGCTCCCACAAGCATCATAATATAGATAAGCAGAAGCTCTGATGACTTCAATCCCAGGTTGAGTTTCTTCAGAATGAAGTTTACCCCTAATACGAGCACCACAAATGTAAAAAAGGATGAAATGGGAAAGGCAGTTAAACCCACCCAGGTTCCGTGCATCACCAAATCACAATAAGGAATTGCAATTGCCAGCCCCAGAACACACACAATCCCGATTATCACTGCCCTTACAGTCATAAACCCTCCTTAAAACAACAATTCTATTTTTCTTCCATCTTTGATTTCCTTGGAATATCCCCTGTTTTAACAACTGTATCCACAATGGAAAATAGTCCTGACACTATTTTTACTCGCCTTTTATAAAATCTACTTCAAATGTGCCGCCATTTCCGCCTTCAACTGGATCAAGACGGATACCTGTTATTTTCTTTCCAGCCCACATCTTATGCTTCCCGACCTCAAATATATATTCGTGAAATTCATTGTCAGGATAGAGTCTCAGGTGAATTACCTTGTCCTCAGCCCAGTCTGGACTATCCTCAGTAATCCAGTAAATCGCAATACCATTGCCTGTATTAGCCCTTGACCTGACCTTTATTGTCCTGTAGAGATTTCCATCCACTTTTACTCGTGCACGATGCATATAGGGGTCGCCTCCAGTTGCGGTTCCCTTCATAACACCTTCTTCTGAAGTCATATTGTCAATCTGGTTTACAGGAGACCATCCTTCCAGGTCAGAATCAAAACCAAAATCAATCTTATCAGTCTGTTTCGGGATAATGGTGACAAACCTGTATTTCGCCCCTTTTATTTCAACTGTGTCAGGCCCTGTTGAATTAATTCTTATCACGAGGAATCCCTGTCCTGATTCATATTTCCAGCTGTCCTTTCTGTTCTCGTAAATATTCTTGTCCTCAGAAAATTCCTGACCGTTCACAGAAACCTTTTCTGGCCTCGCAATACTTGCGATTAAAATATATCCACCTCCCTCTCCTTCAGGAAACAGAGCGTTGAATCTCAGATTTCCTTCCTTCCAGGAAATATCGGAAATCTTTGCGCGTGCATTTATATAAAGTCTTTCTTTTCCTTCCCCAGCATTATAGGTCATTGGCTCCAGGTCCCTGTCCAGAATTTTATATACATTTTTCAGAATCATACCGGGCTCAAAAACCCATCCGCATTTAGACCAGTTTGCAGTGGAGAAGTTATCAGGCCAGAGCGCGACATTTGGACCTTCTTCGTCCTGCTGGTACATAGCACTGATTGTTATGCCTTCTCCAATTTTCTTCCACGGGAATGTTTTGTCATAATCAGCAAGTTTAAGAATTGCATATGCATAGCGCAGACCATTCCACTGCACGGGCTGTCCTATCCAGGAACCACTATACCAGGAGCCTCCAAATATTGCAATGGAAGCATAGCGCATCATATAATGTCCGGGCTCGTTCCAGAAATATACAAAAGGAAGTCCTGTCCATGCCCACCTGATTGCCTCATCCAGATATTGTTTTTCTCCTGTAAACCTGTACGCTTCAATATAAGCATCAATAGCATCTGCACTGGCAAGGATATCAGGAGAATGCACCGGACATTCCCAGACCTGTGCTGCGCGGGGAACATTGAACTGCTTCATAAACTCTAAGGATTTCTTTACAGTATTGAATACCTCCATGTCCCCTGTCATACGAACATACCGCAGGACCTCATAAGCCTTTCTTGCACAGGTTCCAACTTCTGCTGCCTTGTCAGGACCGAGCAGGCTATAGTCATAGCCCTTGAAAGGAAATGTGGTACCGATATATGTCCTGAATCTCCAGGAGCCATCTTCCCACATTGAATCTAAGTGCGAACCTGCCTGACCTCCGAAGCCAAGTATGCTGGCTGCAGGATTTGCCCAGGTAAAACCAGCATCTTCTCCCCACACTGTTGAAAACCCGCCGAGTTTCATTGTGCGCTCTACCATTTCAAGATATTTCTTTCTCAGCCCTTCATCCTTTGTCATAACAGAAGCCATTTTTAATTGAAATGCAAAAGAAGGTGGAATTCCCTTCTGACTCATCTGACCGCCACCCTTGGATGTCCACCACTGTTTTTCACTCTCAATCCAGAGGGATTCAAGGTATGCCCGCATACTGAATTCTATCTCCTTTATATAATTTCCCCTTGGAAGCGGAGCCGGGTCAGTAACTCCAAAGGTATCAAACCACCTCTTCAAACAGTCTATTGACCCTTTTACAGGTGCAGCAGCAACTATATAGGATTCTATTTTTAGCGGCACTCCCTTTTTGAACGGATATGGATTCTCAATAGCCTCAAGATTGTTCTGCCCGAGGTACTCTATAACTGAAGGAAGGAACAATCCCATAAGATGATTTTCCTGACCATCTAAGAAATTTGGAGAGGCATAAACCGCTGCAGGTCTTATATTCTTTCCATCCCACTTCTGAAGCGCATCCCACATAAGTGCTATGGCACAACTGTCCTCTGAAACTGCCATAAAGGGTATTGTGGGCTTGTTTCCGTGCGGGACATATCTTATGTAATAATCAGGGTCGTGCATATCCAGATTAGAAGAGGACCGTTCATCCCCGACAAGCCATTCCAGGCCGCAGAATAATCCATCATTTTTCTTTGCCCCAAAACTTCCCTCTCCAGCATAAAGCATGGGACCCTGTAAATGCACCAGCAAACCATTGTTATCAGGAATAGCTTCGTATACAACCTTTATCCTGTCGTCATTTGCAATGGAGAAAACAAATTTATAACTCCACCTCGCTCCTGCCCCATCATCTGTTGAACCCTTAAACTCTATTCCTGCTGTATCTTTACCTGATGCAATTGCATTCGCCTCATTTGCGTAAAGGAATTTGCGTATTACATCCTGGCCCTTTTTAACCGCAAGAAAGCTCATTGCATTTGAAACCACTATCCTCTTCCATCTTCCCTCCTTATTCAAATCCAATGCAAAAACGCCATACCCGAAATTGTTCTTCGGGAAAACCATCCTGACCCTGCTATTACCCAGAATGAAATCTTCTCCAATTTTTATTGCAGTTGGTTTATCAAAAATTCCTCCTTCTTCTGGAATCGGCCTTGCAACTACAAATTTGTTTGATTTTATAATCTGGTCAAAACCAGCAAAACTCACCTTCACACCTGCATTAGAAGCAATGGGAGTATCTGCCTTCACCTTCCAGGTTATGGTTCTGGGTTCTTTCCTGGAAAGGGAAGGGATACTTACCTTTTTCTCTCCTTCAACAAGTATAAGACCCTGTGGTAAGATGAGTTCCGCAATACCATCCCTGGCTGGTTTTCCACCTTCATTTGAAATCTCTGCAGAAATGGTAAATGGCTTTCCTGTCTCAGCAATGACATTTGAAACCTTCAAAGATGAAAGTTTTGGATTCGGTGGAAGATTTGCAATAATTTCATCTTCTTTAAGCGCACGGTTGAAGATTTTAACCTCATCAATCAATCCAATGAAGTTCTGTCCAATTAACAGGTTCTTCTGTTTCGGTGTGGGCTTTCCTGCCCTTGCTGTCTCGGTCTTTACCCCGTTTATCCATATCTGGCTATTTTTCCCATCCCATACTGCTGTTATACAGTGCCATTTGTTGAGTTCTGGAATTTTTCCCTGAACCCTCGGTTCAGGAACTCCATCAAGGAATACAAAGAAAGAGGGCCTTCCCCCTTCAGGAGGATTGTCAAAACGTAATAAATAACTATCCCATAATTCCACAAGGTGCTTATAGGTATCAGGTTCGTAGTCTGTGGGGTAAATCCACAGCTGTATTGAAATTGCCTTTCCAAGCTGCAGTTTCTCGTCAAAAGGAACCTCAACGTATCCACCATTAAATGAAATGGCATTACCTGATAGACCCTTTACCCATTCCACATTTCCAACCATTTCTCCATCAAAACCGTTGCCTGACCAATCCCTTACAGAAGTCCCGCTTCCCTCATCAAACTTCCACCAGGCAACAAGCCCTTTTTCAACCCCGGAACTTATTCTCAGGGTAAGCTCTTTTGACTGCACAACTTCTCCCTTACCATCATAAACTATGAGCCTGGCTTTTTCGGCTTTGTCGCTTACACCCGATACCCTCCAGAAAATTGTCTTTGCTGCACCTGCTGGAATATTTTCAATTGTTTGAACAGTGGATTTATCAGCTTTTATGCTGGAAGGAAGTTTCAATTCAACCTTCACATTTGACAGAGTCATATCCCCGATATTTGCAACAGATGCCTTTATCTCTCCTTCCTCTCCCATGGATTCGGGCTCGCTGAAAAAGCCTTCTTTTAAACTTGCCTGCCCTTCTCTTTTCTCCACATATGCAAAATCGTCCAGATAAATTTCCCCTTCCCTGCCTAAAATTCTTGGAGAGATATGCACCCATTTCACCTTTGGTGCCCCGGAATAGTCATATTTAATCCAGCCCTGATGCCATTTTCCATCTCCAACATGCTCAACAGGAATTGTGAAGTCAAACCTCTGCTCTCCTGTATCCTCCATAGGACGGGAGCTCATTGGAATAATGTACACATGAAGATTTCCTTTTCCTTTTATCGCCTTATACCAGAATGAAATCCATCCCTTTTTCTGGACAAGCATACTACCCTGCTCCCCTGAATCGGGCTTCCAGTCTCTGTTCAAACCTGTTTCTGCATCCTCTGTTTCAGGGGTGCGGACTAAGTGGCAGGAACTCTTGCCCGAGTGTGCCTCTCTGGTACTTATCTCAACAACACTTCCCACCTTCTCCCATCCTGTTGCCCAGCCATTACTGTCCAGCTCTTCAAACCCAGGGTTTGTTACAGGGTTATCCTGGGCAAAAGACACCAGACTCACAATACCCATAAAAATAAAGATGCATTCCAATTTTTTAATACATTTCATTATTTAACCCTCCCATTTCTCATAATGTTCATCTTCCGGCATTGCAAACTCTCAGGGGCATACTGTTTTTATTTCTATTTCCTTTCCAGCAAAATCTAATTTAAGAAGAAGCGATGAATATTCATTGAAATACTGCCAGCCACACACTACCTGATTTATAATCTTTGCCTCTTCAAGTATTTTCCCATCTACCCTGACACCTTCGGGCTTTTCCAAGCCAAAAATGACAATAGCATATTTATCAAGAATGGAATCTGAAAGGATAATCTTTATTTTACTCTCTTTTTCAAAAAAGTCAACACTTTTTATGTCCACAGGGCTATTGATATAAATTTTTCTCTCGCCGATGGATATAATCTTTGTTTTTATGCGTGGATTTGTGCCAAGATGGTTAAACAGAACATCTGCAATTCCCCTGGGACTCAGGCACCAGTGATAGGTATCTTTATTTAACTCCACATCCCAGGAGTCAGGATAAAAACCGGTATGCTCACAATCCTCTGGTTTTCCTTCAGGCCCGGTTTCACTCCTCTGCTGATACATTGCACTTATTAAAATTCCCTCAGCAATTTTTCTCCAGGGAAAACTGCTGTCATATTCAGCGAGCCTCTGAATACTTCCTGCATATACAAGCCCGACCCACTGCACAAGCCTCTTGAACCAGGTGTGCGTATGGAAGGTAGTTCCCATAACGGAAATACTTCCATACCGCATAGCAGGTCTGTCAGAAGGATTCCACACATATAGAAATGGAAGTCCTGTGTAAGCCCAGTATTTTGCCTTCTCAAGATACTCTGTTTTTCCTGTGACAAGAAATGCATCCAGATATGAATCAACTGTAAGAGATGCTGCTCTTAAATTTGGATTTACAAGTGGAACCTCCCAGTATTCTGCGCTTGTGGGCACAAGAAACCTGTTCATAAACTCAAGTCCTTTCAAACCAGAGCTGAGCGAGCGAGGATTTCCTGTCATAAGGGCATTGCGCCAGGGGGCATGAAGGTAATAGGCACAGGTTCCCTGCGTTACGCTTTGATTCTTTCCAATTGATTTTTTCTGTGCCTGAGTAGATTGTTTATCTGTCAGTCCTGAATAGTAAACCCAGGAGCCATCTTTCTTCTGAGCATTTATTGCACCATCTGCACTGTGAAACATACTGGATACAGTTGTATTCTTTGGCTCTCCCAGATAAAAGAGCAGATTGAAATCCTCATAAACCCTGCCCCTTTTCGCCTCATTCAGTTGCTCCAGTATTCTTGCCTTTATGCTCTTATCCTCTGTCAGCTTTGCAAGATGAAAGAGGTCAAGAATCACTCCCTGGTCAGGTTGTGCACCCCAGGGATCTGCAAGAGCGCTGTGCCATCCCCTCTTATCACTATCCCAGGCAGTCTCAAGATAGCCCCTCGCAATGAGATCAATCTCTTCCTGATAACTGCGTGGAAGAGCAGATGGTTCAGGCACGCCATTCTTTGTAAACCAGTATTTTGTTGCTTCAACAACATTGTCTGCAGGAAGAAGGACAATATCCGCTTCAAGCCTGACAGGAATGCCTGCGTTCAGAGAATATTCCCTCTGTTCTCCCTGAAAATTCTCAGGAATCCATTCTGGAACAGAAGGTGCAAGGAGAGAAAACAGATGGTTATTCAAATTCTCCTGCCTGTTTGGAGACCAGAACATAGCAGCAGGAAGGCAATTCTTTCCATCCCATTTCTGAAGGGGGTCCCAGAACATACTTACAACTCCATCCTCACAGCTCACCGCCATCAGTGGAATTGTAATTTTATAAGGATTGGGGAGAAAACGCAGGTGATGAGGTGGAGAGATTCCAGACAAATCAGAAGAGTTCTGACCTGCAGTTAAGTATTCCAGGGCGGGAAAGAGTGCAGTAATTTTGTCCTGTCCAAAACTTCCATCTCCAGGATAGACAGTCGGTCCTGAAATCTGCAGGACCCTGGCATTTCTGTTTGCAGACACCTCATATCTGACATTCAAATGTCTATCTTCATCTCCAAGGCTGAAGGTATAATTTGCAGACCAGCCATTTGCTGGAATAGACCTTAACAATTTGATTTCTACTCCACCTGTTTTCTGAAAAATCTGAAAAGAATCTGCAGAAAGACATGTGAGGAATTTTGCAGGATTCCCTTTCTCTTCGGAGGGTCTTTCCTGAAGAACTGCAAAGGCCCTGAGTGTCCCGAGTCTTTTCCATTCCTTATTAAAAATGTAAAAGGGGGCATAGGTATAACCGGAAGGCCCTTCTGGAAAAATAAATCTGACATATTTATTTTCAATAATCAGGAAACTGTTTTTTTTATATGCGGCTGCTTTTGAAGGAACCTGCATTAACTGCGGTAAAGGCTCAATTACATTGAGCAATCTGTGTGCTGAATTTTTTCCTGATTTTACATCTAATGACTGCTCGCCGGCAGTATTAAAAGTCAATTCAATAACTGCCTCGCCCCTGCTCTCCTTTGTAAAACTTGCTGAAACAGGAAATTTCGCTTTTAAATCAGTGGATGAAATTTCAACCTTCCCTTCCCAGTTTATACAGACATTGTCATTTGCATCAAGGGGTCTTATCTTCACCTTTACTGGCTTACCTTTTTCTACAACAACAGGAGAAAGGAGCGCAAATTTCCTGCATTCCCCGGCAACAACATTAAAGAATGCTTCTCCAGGAACATCAGTAAACCTGCCATCCCCATTTGCATCAGTTGCTGCAATCCAGGAAATATTTTCTTCTGCTCCTGGCTGAACTTTTGCACCCGGACCACCCCTGCTCTTATCCCCGTAGACAATTTCAATTTCCTCTCCCGGTGCCAGGGAAGGACAGAATCTGAGCGTCAATAACTGTGGCACTCCATCATAATTTGCCGAGATAAAAAATTCATGTCCTCTTGCAGTTTTAACAGTGGTATATCCTTCTCCTTCTGGATTTCCATCCTGCGGGATAGACCATCGGCTGTCAATATTGGAGCGTCTGAGCTGAATGCAAGACCCTGTCCTTAAACCTCCCTGCCCTGTCTTAAATTTAATCTTTATTGTCTGAAAGCTACCTGCCTCTACCTCAGATGGCTCAACAGTTATGCTTCCTTCCCCATCCTTTATCCGTTTGAACGGTTCTGTCTCAGCGGGATATTCTACAAGGGATATGTCATCAAACAGACACGCAACCCCCTTCGCAACTCCGAGTATAAGTTTTGCCTTTCTCGCATTATCAGGAGAAATAAAAATCCCGCCATGCCTGGTATATTTCTCCGGCTTATCCACTCCCTTCCAGTCATTGTCATACTTTATATGCCTGCTGTTTTGATCCAGCCAGTCAATTACAACTTTGTATGCACCTTTGCCTGACAATTGTCTGACATAAGAAGAGAGAACATATGGTACAGAGGGCATAACATCAATGGGTTCTGAGAAGACATCCACTTCATTTTTGCAATCAGTAGCATCCAGCTTGAGTGCATTTCTCCCCAGGTGTACATCTTTTGAAACAATTTCAGCACACCCTTTTGCATCATCCCAGGGAGTAAGCTTCCATCCATAAGGACCTGCAACCAGGAGCCAGTTCTGAGTGCCTTCTTCAAATCCTCCATTTACGCATAATTCCTTTTTCATTGACTCACCCTGTGCATAAAGAGAACCCGGAGAAGGTAAAATACAGAGGATAGCAAAAATAAGAACCTGCAGGTTCCTTACAGAAATCCGGTACTCGTAAAATAGCCATCGCAAGATTCTCACAACAGGAACAGCGACTTTTTTAACTTCGGCAAAATTAATAAAAATAATGGGCTCTCCTTCCTGAAAAAATAGGCATAACCCTATTTTGTGGCTGCCTTGAAATGTGCCTTCACCTCATCTGCTGTAAGTGCACGGTTGTAGATTTTCAGCTCGTCAATTATGCCTATGAAACCCTGGCCTATTAAAAGGGGCTGGTCCCCAGGAGTTGGAGTGCCTGCCCTGTCCTGCTCAGTCTTTTCACCATTTATCCAGAGGGTCAGTTTCTTTCCATTCCATACTCCAACCAGATGGTACCACTTATTTAATTCAGGAGGAAAACACCATACCCTGGGCTCCCAGCTGCCGTCCAGATTGACAAAAAACGAGAACTTGCCACCCTCAGCATCATTGTCTGTCCTCAGCAAATAATCACTCCACTTGTATACTATGCCCGTATAATCTCCGGTCTTTTCAGTCTGATAAACCCAGGCTTCAACAGAAATTGCATCCCCGAGTTGAAGTTTTTCATTGGATTCAAGTTCAACAGGGGTAAGATTAAACTTGAGCGCTGAGCCTATTTTCCCTTTCGTCCACTCCTGGTCAGTCAGCTGTAGGTCAAAACCGTTTCCGGACATATCCTTTGCAACATCACCCTTTCCCTCATCAAAACTCCAGTAAGCCACAAGTCCCTTTTCCTTCTCTGCGGCATAGCAGGCAATCTGCACAATGCACAGACAAACAACAAGAACCAATAAAATTTTTTTCATGCGACCCCCTTCTTAATAAATCAAAATAGACGCACACTATCTCATACAATCAGGCAGTGATGTGTGAAATGTCAAGACCTGACCCCAATTATTTAACGGCAGTGAAGTGTGCCTTTATCTCATCAGCAGTGAGACATCTATTGTAGATTTTCAGCTCGTCAATTATGCCGTTCCAGCAATTACCTGAAACACTGGTCTGTTCTCCGCCACCAATCGTGGGTGTGACCATCTCATCAGTGAGTGGTGCTGCTCTATTAGACTGTCCTGATTTCACTCCATTTACATATATAGCTGCAACCTTTCCATCCCAGGTCGCTGCAACGAAATACCACTTATCCACCTCACATGGGTCCTTAGCCTGTGCCCTGGGCTCAGGAGAGCCATCAGGAGTTTTGAGAAATATTGAAAACTTGTCTCCTTCTGCAGGATTGTCCTTGCGCAGGAAATATTGATTGCAATTAAAAATCTCCTGGTAACCCTCCAGGTCATTCAGCTTCACCCAGGCTTCTATGGTGAATGCCTTATCCATTCTGAGCTTTTCTTCCCCGCCATCTATGGGAATAATGGAATCAACCCCGTTGAAAAGCAGGGCACCATTAACCTTTCCCTTTGTCCACTCACAGGAACCTATGTCTATGTCCAGGCCATTTCCTGAAAGGTCCTTCGCCCTGCTTCCCTTTCCCTCATCAAAACTCCAGTAAGCCACAAGTCCCTTTTCCTTCTCTGCAGCATAGCAGGCAATCTGCACAATGCACAGAGAAACAACAAGAACCACACCAATCCTTTTCATCTGTCCTCCTTCATTTAAATAGATTGTCCTCATGACTTCATTAGTAAAAAATGAACCCGTCCCAATTACTCATGAAATAAAGACCGATACCGTGCCCTTACCTCTTCATATGTGAGCGCACGATTATAAATCCTGACCTCATCAATTATCCCTCCAAAATTTGTGCCATGGCAGGAAGGATATTCCCAGTTCCCTATCATCACCGGGTATGGATTTGGATTTGGTTTTCCGACCCTTGGCCTGATAGCAGATGTTTCACCATTTATATACAGATACATTTTCGCGCCATCCCAGGTAACAACAACATGATGCCAGGTATTTGTCTCCGGTACAGTTCTGGATGAAATCCTGGGTTCCCACATAACAGCAGGAGTACCTATGTGCAGGAAGGCTGAAACCTTATTTCCCTCAGAAGGCCTGTCAATGCGCAGGAGATATTCATCGTTCTTGGAAATGATTATCCTGGAGTCCCTTGAAATATCAACAGGGTAAATACAGGCTTCCATTGTAATTGCATCCCCGAGATTTAAACTGGGCCTGCATGGAATTTTAACATAACTTCCGGTTTCCATAAAAGAAAGTGCTTTTCCTGATTTTCCATCCACCCATATGACCTTTACTGCCTCTCCATTGTTACCAGATCCTGAAGAGTCCTTTATAACATTTCCTTTCCCTTCATCAAATTTCCACCAGCCAACAAGTCCATTTTCTAATTCTGCAGCGCAGCAACTCAGGCAGAAGGTAAATAAAAAAACAAATAAAATTACAAAATATTTTCTCATAATCCCCCCAAAAAGCAGGTATAAACCCCTGCTATGTTAGAATTTTAAAAATTAAATAAAAACGAAGAGTGTTGATAAGTGAAATGTCAGGACCTGAGCCCGTCTATTTATTTGACCCTGACCCTGAAACGAACAGAAACAGTTCCTTTGGGACTGAGTGCATTTACAAACCAGCGCAATCCCCTGACATTTTCTGCTTCCGGAGGTGGAACGCTGAACCATGGTTCCCAGTTTACAAATGCCGGGTCAGTAGTGTATGTCCAGGAATCCATAGACTTTCCTGCAAGAGGCTGTGTGTCCATTGACACAAATACTACAGGTTCAAAAATCCTGGAGTCAAACGGGATTGTATCAGTAATGCTTAAGTTTATTGCGGTCTCCTTTCCTGTATTTCTGAGCAGAATCTTCCATTCAATGGTATCACCGGAGTTCAGAAGAACTGCAGAGGCAGTATAACTTTCCTGTGGGGTAATCCGCAGATTCCTCTGAGTTTTTTCTATAACTATCACCGGCATAACTACTGTCTCTCTCTGTGTGGACTGAATATCCAGAGATTTTATTGTAATTGTCGGGCTTCCGCCCCTGGTATCCCTGTAATAAAAGGTTGTCTCTCCACCTGAAAACCTCACCATATTTATCTCAGCACTAAAATCAGAAGTCCCTGAAAATTTACCCCTGGGAGAACTTGAAACGAGACTTGCTGTTTCATTCCAGTTTGTATCAATACTGGAAAGTGCATCCTGTGCCTGAACTGTAATGGGCCCGGCTATCTGAAGTGTAGTTATTTCATATGGAGAGCTTGCAAATACAAGTTTAGAAGCAGTAATGGTTTCGGTTTGAACTGCACTTGTATAGCCTGCATATGAAGCCTGAATGGTTGGGTTTCCAGACCTGTAATCCCTGTAATAGAAGGAAGCGGTACCGCTTGAGAACCTCACCTGCGTTACAGGGGTCCAGGTCGCTGAACTCAGAGAGAAAGAACCATATTGAGAAGTGGTTGTAAGGTCAACAAGTCCATTGAAATTAGGGTCAGGAGAGCCTGCTTCATCCATTGCCACCACTGTGATCCGAGGTGAAATGGTTCCGCTCTTAATCTTAAATGCAGGAGTTGTGAAAACGAGTGTGGAGCTGGTAAAGGTAATGGCTGGTATTCTTTTCAGATATACACAATCAAACCAGGCTTCTCCAGCACCAGAATTCTGGCACCTGTACATAATGCCATTGGCATCGGGATTGGCAGCAAAATTGTAAGTAACAAGTGTCCAGTCATTTGTACCTTCTATTCCCTGGCTCTGCTCTCCTATAACATTGTTATCCTTCCACCAGATCACCCGAATTTTACCAGCAGTATTGTTGGTCTTTATATACATCCTTGCCTCAAATGAATCAGTGCCCCTTATCTGATATCTGTTGCCCAAGGGACTGTTGGGCCAGCTCACCTCTGCATAATTGTCAGCTGCACCGGAAGCAGTATGTTTTATGGACTTTTCTCCTTCATATTTTTCAGTACTAACCCAGGACCAGGAGCCTGAGTTCTGAGCAAAAATCCATCTATCAGGAACTCCTGCACCATCTTCAAAGGAAGGATTTGGAATGATATTGTCTACTGTCACACCCTCGCAGGTTGCTGTAATATTGTCATTGCCTGAATAAGAAGAAGAGAGCAACACCCTCACCCTTCCGGCCATATCAGTTTGAGTGTTTACATAGGTAATTGTATCATATGCAGGACCACGACTGGTCTGAACTGTAACAGGCAGCCCGAAGAGTGCACTTCCATTGGGGTCCCTGACATAAACTGTGACGGTACAGGGAGAAGACGCGCTTGCAGGAACCAGTGAAGAACTTACTTCCAGGTATGAAGCGTACATGGAAACTCTGGGCGGAACAATATAGATGTTCTGGGTGTCAGAACTGAGGCCAGGACGGGAAACAACAAACACAAAGGTTCCTTCACTTGTATCAAAATAATAGAATGTGCTGGAGCCATTTGAGAAAAGAATAGTGGTTTCACAGGTGTCTGACCAGGTTGTCTTATCAAGAGAGAATCTGCCTGTTGGAGAAGAAGAACTTATTACGGCAGTATCATTGAAGGGAACCCTGTTGCCATCAATGTCCTGTACTTCTACTGAAATGAAAGGAGAGCAGGCATTTCTGGAAACTGTCCTTTCAGGACTGGTGAATACAAGAGTTGTTGGAACCCCCACAACCCTGACCGGCCTCTGCCTCCCCTTATAATAGGCGCTGATTTCTTCTTCAGAAAGAACCCTGTTGTAAAGCCTGGCATCGTCTATAATTCCGTCAAAGTAATTTGCACCCCCATCTGCTGAACCAATATAGAAGGGCTGGTCTGTAATATCCATTGCACCTGTGCGGGTTACCTGCGAAACCAGAACCCCGTCCACATATAACCTGAGGTTTCCAGAACCACCATACCTGTCATATGTCGCAACAAGATAATACCAGACCCCTTCAGACATAGCTGCAGGAGCTTTTACGCGGGGCTCGGGCTGTCCACCTATGTATACAAATGCAGAGGGATGAGGAGCTTCAGGAATATTATCCCTCCTGAGCATATAGGCACCTCCCTTGCACATTATGCCCAGCCAGCTCGTATCAGCAGGGGAAGAAAGTTTAACCCATGCTTCCATTGAAACCCTGTCAGTAATATCCAGAATATCTGTGTCAGGAATTATAACCCTCTGGTGATTTGAAGATTCGAACTGCAGCGCTGTTCCATATCTGCCCGGCACCCACTGTGCATTGTTCTCAACAGAACCTGTCAATCCATTATAGGATGTGGCTGCAGAACCCTCTCCCTCATCTAAGTCCCACATTCCAACAGGACGTTCATAATAAAATGTAAGGGTTATGGTGTCCGGGAAGCCCTGAACCTTTGCTATTATTACATCAGTTCCACTCTTTGTAGAAACGAGTGTAGCAGTAACCATACCATTTTCGTCTGATACATTGCCGTAAGGATAAGTGATTGTATCTCCTGCGCCATTAGAACTGAGTACAGTAACTGTATTGCCTGATGAAATTGTATTGCGGTATCTGTCAGTCAGATAGACCTGAATGGTGCAGGAACTGACTCCATCTGCTACAATTAAAGGAGATGAAAGAACTATATAGGAAGATGTAGCATTAAATGAACCTGCAGTCACATAGACCTGCTGGCTTGTCTCAGGAAGTCCTTCAGTTGAAACATTAATCAGATAATTTCCTGGTTTTGTATCCTTGTAATAAAAATATGCCTCCCCTTTTACAAAATGCACATTCAGGGTGCTTGACCAGGGACCTGTTATGGTATCCGAGAACATACCTCCTGAAGAAGTAGAAGAGATACTGGCTATGCCATTGTAATCTAAGGCAACAGTCCCCTCCTTTGTCTGTGCCTGCAATCCTATTGACTCAGAAACATCGCCAACTCCAACTGTCCTTTCAGGAGTTGTAAACACTATTTTATCAGCTGAAAGGAATCTGATGGTTACAGGATAAATTCTTAAATTATCATATGCAGCAAGAGTATTGTGAACCCTGAAACCAAATCCACCTTCATCATATGGTATGGAATCATTATCAGTATAATGGAGATATTCCACCCCATCCATATATGCGGTCATAGTGTGACCATTTTTAACTATTATTTTGATTCTGCGCGTCTGGGTTGCCTGCGGAACTGTTTTATCGTCACCATAGTACATAGTAGTAGTTTTATAGAACACAAATTCTCCATTGTACCTATAAAATAACAGATACTTCTGGTCATGGAATGTAATACCTCCCCAGTTGTCAGGATTGTTTGAATCTATAAATGTATAATCCACTACTAAAGTGAAATCCTTGGCAGAGAGATTTTTAAGTAATGTATCGCCGCTGCGACTGACACTGCGGTACTGTCCTCCTACTACCTGCCAGGAAGTAGCAGGAGCCCAGCGTGCACTTCCATTTGTTCCCTCCATATCATCAAATACATCTCCATAGAGATTTGTAATTGTACAATCCTCTGTAGCTACTGCAATTGTGGTTGTTCCATCTATTGAAGAAACTATTGTTCCTGTGCACATTCCATTAAAATCAGTCAATCCTGGCTGTGTAATTGTATCATATGCAGGACCACGGCTTGTAAATATTGTAACCTGCCTTCCTCCAAGTGGAGCACCTCCAAGACTCCTTACAAAAACTGTAACGGTGCAGGGAGTAATTCCATTTGAACTGACAATTGTACTGCTTGTGCGAATATATGAAGCAGTTTCAGAAATCACTGCTGGCAGAATGTTTACAGTTTGGGTACAGAAGCTGAATCCTGCCCTGTAGACTGTTATAACAGGGCTGTCTGAAATACTATCCTTATAATAGAAGGAGCCTGCACCGTTTATAATCTCTACATAGTTCTGCTTCTGTCCTGTTGTGGCTGAGAAAAACTCTCCGTAAACAGAAGAACTACTGAGACTTGCTGTGCCATTAAAGGTAGTATCCCTGTTCCCCATATTATCTCTCACTTCTACGGTTATGGAGTCAGTCAGTGTTCCAGCAGAAGCAGTTCTGGGAGGGGTAATAATTACAAGATTTGTGCCATAGAAATTAATTGTGGGAATTCTGCGAAGCACGCATTCATCAAACCAGACAGTTCCAACCCCATAATTCTGGCATCTGTACATAATCCTGACTGCATTTGAAGGAGCAGTAAGCACATCTGAAATGCAGGTCCATGGAGTATTCCCTGAAACTGTTACGGGTACCTCAAGTATGGGATTCCATGTGTCTTTAAACCAGATAATGCGCATACCCGCAGAACCGGAAGTAAGGTTTGTTTTGACATATTGAGAGACAAAGAATTTTGTATTCGGTATGATGGGATAGTTTGGCCTTACATTGTAGGGATATTCCCACTCTGCCTGGAAGTAGTTATCTTCTGCAGTATCTGTGGTATGACAGACTGATTTCAGGCCTGAATGTGCATCACTGGACCAGGTCCATTTTCCTGTGTGGTGTTGAGGATTATCACCTACAGAATCCCACCAGGAAGGCAGGGTCTCGCCATAGAAAGATTCTTCAAAGGATGGATTGTTTAAAATATTTTCTGTTATTGTCAGTCCATCGCATATAGCTATGACCGTATCCTCTCCACAGTAAGAAGAAGTTATGAGTACAATACAGGCGCCTGCTCCATCAGTGTACTGACCGAATGGGTATGCAATGATGTCATAGCCTGGACCACGGGATGTCTGAACTGTAACCATCTTATTATAGAAGGTTCTTCCTTCACCATTCTTTATCACAACTGTAATTGTGCAGGCATCAATTCCATCTGCCTTTGCCATCGCGGGATAACTTGCCCTTAAGTATGAAAGTTTCTCCGAAACACTGCTTGAAATGATATTTACAACCTGTGTGTCTGAAGAATAAGGCGCACGTGAAACAGTAATCACAGGACTATCTTCTACGCTGTCCAGGTAATAGATTGTACGGGAACCTTTTATAAGTGCCACAGCACTTTCATTTGTGGCGGACCAGTATGTCTTGTCTGCTGAGAACCTGCCTGTTGCAGAAGAAGATGAAAGCAGAACTGTATCATTGTAGCAGGGGTCAGCAAGCCCGGATGCATCCTGTAATTGAACAATAATGGGGTCAGAAGGAAGATTTGCACCGACCCTGCGTTCAGGAGTGGTAATCTTAATCTTTATACCTGTGAAGTTTACACTTGGAACTCTTCTCAGAAATACGCAATCAAACCAGACTGTGCCTGCTCCGCGATTCTCCAGGCGATATCCAACATAATTGGCATTTGAGGGAGAAGATACTACTACTGATTGATATGTCCAGGTATTCAGGCCCGAAAGCTGACAGTAGTCAGTGTCTGATACAGTATCTGCCCCGCTGTACCATATAAGTCTGAGTGCTGCATAGCCAGAAGAAAGCTCAGTCCTGCAATAACAGGAACCAGAATACAGGGCGCCGGGAGAAACAGGATATCTGTCAGGATATGGAACCCCCTGCCAGAGAGCCTGAGCATAGTTATCTTGCGGGGATGCTGAAGAGTTTGAAATTGCCTTATTTCCATCATAAGAAGCATCTCCTGTCCAGGTCCAGTTTCCTCCAGAAAACACCCAGTTTTCAGGTGCAATGGTGCCGTCTTCAAAAGAGGGATTTGGAAGAATATTTTCTAAGATTGTAATTCCACCGCAGACTGCATAGAATGTATCTTCTCCTGCATAAGGAGACCGCACAGTAAATGTGCACTGCCCGTTCTCGTCACTAATCTGTGGATTGGCACTCAGGGTGTCGTAAGAAGTGCCCCTGCCTGTCACAAGCAATATACTCTGCCCTGCCACTGGTTCTCCTATGGAATTTTTCAATGTTGCCACAATATTACAGGAAGTTGTACCATCAGCAGGAATAGTAGAAGTATTTATCCTTAAGAATGAGGTTGTCTCCGAAATATCAATTATAAATACCTGCTGGGTATCCGGAACCAAACCTGTGCGATACACAGTAATTGTATAAGTGCCCGGTGTAATATCTTTATAGTAGAATTCCTGCACACCATGGTTTAAATATACAAAGTCTTCATTAGTAGCACTCCAGAAACTCCTGTCAGGAGAAAATCTGCCTGTAGGAGAAGAAGAAATCAGGGAAACTGTATCAAAACTATGGGTATCTATATAATCTGTGCCATTCACAATATATCTTGCCTCTACAGGATATGCTGCAGATACAACTCCTTTTGCAAGCGTCTGCGGGGAGGAGGTAATTTTCAATTTTGTTGCAACAGGAATAAATTCAAAATCTTTTGTTCCTGGATATGCAATTACATCGTCAAAAAGGGTCTGAATTCCGCACTCCAGCCCTATCTTCCCGCTTGAAAAGGTGGACATAGAATCAGATGCAGTAAGGATAAGTGCATTGTTTATATAACAGGAGAAAGTATTGCCTGAAATTTCAAGTTTTACTGTATACCAGTTTCCACCTACGAAGCTTGTCCAGGTCTCGCCCAACAAAGTTTCAACACCGGCAACAAATTTTGAAAATTGAACCTTTCCTCCACCCTTTATTTTACAATGATAGTAATCAGAAGTGTCCTGCAGGCGGAACAACAATGCAGGTTCCAGAAATGCATCAGCGTTTATTTTTGCACTCATGGTATAATCTGACCAGTTTCCATTGTTTATAATAATCCTGCCCCCTGCACCTGTCCCCCTCAGCCCTCCACTTAAAACCTCCCAGTCTCCACTCATAACCTCCCAGTTCCTGGGAAGGGTCTCGGACTGGGTAAAGTCGTCAAGGAAATATATATTTGTAATAAGGTTTCCTTCACAGGCAGCTGTAACTGTATCGCGGCCGGGAACCTGAGATGAGAGCGTAAATGTGCATTTTCCGGATGCATCTGTCACCTGCGGATTTTCACTTATTGCATCGGTATCCTGTCCCCTGATTGTATAAAGTGTGACAGAAAGCCCTGAAACTGGATATCCATATGTATCGTTTATTGTAACTATACAGGTTACAGAATCCCTGCCTGTGGCACGCAGCCACCAGGGATTTGTCTGAATCCAGGAAAGACCGGGATAAGGACTCGGGTCAACTATACTCTCGGACTGAATAGCAGAAGTAAAACCTTCCCTGAAAACTGTAATTGCAGGATTGCCTGTCAGGGCATCTTTATAATAGAATTGTCCTACACCATTTACAAAGGTAATAACTGTTGTATCAATCCAGTCAATGTTGCTTGTAGAGAATTTTCCGTCCGGAGATGAAGAAGAAAGAATTGCGGTATCATTGAAACTGGTAAGCCTCTGGTGTGTTGAATCCAGTGCCTCAACTATTATAACAGGTGAAGGATTTCCCTTTGTTACAGTGAAAGGTGCAGATATAAATCTGAAGCTGTTGCTTACAGCAGTGAAATAAACAGTGCAGGTGCGCTTATACAGGGATGCAATTTCATAGTCATCAAGGACGCGGCTGTATACCTTAACCTCATCCACGATTGCATTGCAGGCAGAGCCTTCTGTTGATGGTGTCGGAGCAAAGTTGTTGCTGAACCTGAATGGCTGTCCATTATCGTCTATAGAAGTGTATGAAGAAGTTTTGCTATTCTTCTCTCCATTCAGGTATACGTTGAAATCCCCTTCTTTAAATGTCATAAGAAGATGCAGCCATTCATTTAAAGGAAGCGGTACCGAGAAATCCCCTCCCCCGAAACAGAGATACTCGTTGCCCTGATTTAAAAGACATGCCCCTGCATTGCTGTAGCTGCTATCTCCTATTACAAACATCCAGGGATATTGACCCGCGTCATTTCTTTTTCCAATTATCTGACTCAGGCATGAACTTGCACCTGGATAATCAAGAATCTTTACCCATGCCTCAACCGTTATAGTCGTATCAAGCTCAGTGGAAGAAGAACATTCTGCATAAGCAGGGGGGTCATCATTATAGAAAATTGCTGAACCAAATATTCCGTCAGTCCACAATCCCCCATTATTTATCGCATTATACCCTTTACCAGAGTAATCCCCCATATCTGTATCAAAATGCCAGATACCCTCACATCCCTCAAGTATTATTCCCCTGGTAATTGTATGTCCATCGCATATCACCATTATTGTATCTACACCGCTATTGTCTGAAATTAATGAACCTGTAGCCTGGCCATTTGCATCAGTGGGAGACAGGGGCTGGTTCACAGTTGTCTGGGAAGGGCCGCGCGCAGTTATTATTGTAGCTTCTTTTCCTGAAACCGGAAAACCGTATGTATCATTAACAACTACTACTACTGTGCAGGGAGTTGAACCATCCCCTGGAGTCAAAAAAGAATTTATTATTATGTATGAAGCAGTTTCATTTACACCTTGCAATTCAACAGTTTGAACCTGAGTATCAGGGGTAAGTGAATCCCTGTAGGCTGTAATAACAGGGTTGCCCTCCTGAGGGTCCTTATAGTAAAAAATGCCAACACCTGAGGAAAAAGTGATTATACTTGTATCCTGCCAGGAGACCCTATCAACAGAAAACAGCCCGGCTGGAGAGGAAGAAGTAAGTATTACTGTCTCATTGAAAGTAGTGTCTAACATATCATTGCTATCCCAGGCTTCAACTCTTATATAGGAGGAAGGATTGTTTAATGTAGATGCTCTTGGAGGCGAGACGAATTTCAGTTTTGCAGCCTGAGCATAAACAGGTTTGGCAGATATTAAACAAATAAAAATTGAAAAAAGGAAAATTGTAGAAAAACTTTTTATAAGTAAAGTCCTGCGTTCTTTCTGCTTTTCAATTTGTTTCAAAATCATCGGTCCTCCTGAACAAGATAAATAATAAAAAGTTCCACAGTTCTTTTTTTGAAGCCGGAGGTGCTCTGGAATTTATGCTTGCCTATGACCGGTCCATTCGGCTTCGGTAAGAAATTCCTCACACCCCCGGCCTCATGGGGTCAGGTCTTGACATTTCACACATTGAAAATGAACCTGAGACTATTTTTAAAAAGTAGCCTGTCTTTTTTATTTCACCCTTACCCTGAATCTTATTGCCCTTGACTCGTTTATGCCCAGAGTATTTATTTTCCAGCGCAGTCCCTTGACATTTGTTGCTCCAGATGGAGGAGAGCCAGTGGTCCAGTTTGTAAATGTGGGGTCTGTAGTATATGCCCAGGTGTCTGCAACAGTAGAGGTTTCCATCCATATATATTCAACAGGATTGTTTA